>Ga0180433_10001980_pt1 | contig 33098 bp, 37 predicted proteins | sample SS_ome_8_FD_132980 | JGI IMG/M metagenome (GOLD analysis project Ga0180433, IMG submission 132980) | Hypersaline lake sediment archaeal communities from the Salton Sea, California, USA - SS_1_D_1 metaG | ecosystem: Environmental > Aquatic > Non-marine Saline and Alkaline > Hypersaline >...
CAGGCCGTCTCCAGAGCTTTAACATCATCGACACAGGCCATACCGATGCTTGAACCTTCATGCACAGGCTTGACCATCAACGGAAAGCCAAGCTCAACGGCGGCTGGTATATCGGCTGCAGAAGCAATCAGTGCAAAACCGGGGGTCGGCAAACCCATACCCTGCCACAGCAACTTGGTGCGATATTTATCCATACTGATTGCCGATCCCATAACGCCGCTGCCCGTGTAGGGCAATCCCATGGTTTCCAGCAATCCCTGGATGACACCATCTTCTCCACCACGTCCATGTAATACATTGAAAACCCGATCAAGGTTTTCTGCCGCCAGCTGTGCGGGCGCATTTTCTTTGATATCAATAGCGATGGCGTTGACACCCTGCTGCATCAGAGCCTCATAGACAGCCTGGCCACTGACCAGTGATACCTCACGCTCTGCCGCGGTACCTCCCATCAACACACCAACTCTTCCAAACTGTTCTGCCGAAGTCACTGCCATCAGTTCAACTCCCCTGCTGCCTTGCCAATCACATGAAATTCGCGTTGCAGGCGCACACCGGTTTGCTCGAATACCGTTCCTGCCATTTCATTAACCAGCATTTCTATATCAGTTGCCGTGGCATTGCCGCGGTTGATAACAAAATTGGCATGCTTTTCCGAGACACAGGCATCACCAACACATTTGCCTTTCAAACCACAGCTTTCGATCAGCCTGGCTGCATAATCACCTTGTGGATTTCTGAAAGTTGAACCGCAACTTGCCTGGCCTATAGGCTGTGAATCCGAGCGCTGTTCCAGCAATGCCTTGATTTTCTGCCGGGCTTTTTCAATGTCGCCTTTTTGCAGTTTAAAGCAGGCCGAAAGAAACCATTCATTCTGTTCAGGCAGAGTAACCTGGCGATAGCTGATTTCGAATTCATCAGGATAGCGACGTGTAACCTTGCCGTTGCGTGACACCATTTCCACATGTTCGACGTACTGCCAGGTTTCACCACCGAAAGCCCCGGCATTCATGGCCAGTGCGCCACCAACGGTACCCGGGATACCGGCAAAAAACTCCAGACCGACCAATCCCTTGCGCGCAGCATGACGTGCTGCAACGGCACAACTCACACCCGACTCAGCGGTAAAGCTTTGTTCATCTACATCTGTCATGTCGGTCAAACAGCCCCTGGTGTGGATAATGGTGCCATCAAACCCGGCATCACGGACCAGCAGGTTACTGCCCAGTCCCACCCAGGCGATCTCTTCTTCTGCGGGCAACTGCTGCAGAAATTCCACCAGATCATCGCGGTCTGCCGGACGATAGTATTGACGCGCAACGCCCCCGGCTTTCCAGCTGGTATGCCTGGACATGGATTCCTGATGTCTCATTTCTCCACGCATCATTGCTTTTCTCTCAGTTTACAAAGCGCCGCTTTGAGTTGAGATGCAACAGCACCAATATCACCTGCTCCGGATGTCAGTACGATATCGTCCTGCTTTATCAATCCATTCAGTAACGCAGGCAATTCATGAATATCATCCAGAAAAATCGGTTCTACCTGACCACGGGCACGAATAGCCTGCACCAGCGCACGACCATCAGCACCCTGTATCGGCGATTCTCCGGCCGGATAGACTTCACTGACAACTAACACATCCGCGCCTGACAGTACCTTGACGAAATCATCAAACTGCTCCTGGGTGCGCGAATAACGATGAGGCTGAAAAGCCAGTACCAGACGCTTGTCGGGCCAGCCGTTTCTGACTGCATCAATAGTGGCTGCCACTTCACTGGGATGATGTCCGTAATCATCGATCAACATGATGTTGTCATCACCCACCTGGCAATCGGTTCTGACCTGGAAGCGGCGCCCGACACCTTCAAACTCGTTAAGCGCCTGGCAGATATTCTCTATGGAGACTCCCAGTTCCAGTGCCACGGAAATACCCGCCAGTGCATTCAGCACATTGTGAGTGCCCGGCATATTCAAACAGATTGAAAAAGTCTCGCCGTCTTTTATCTGCACATCAAAGTTCGTCTGGTAGCCGGTCTGATTCACGTTGAGTGCCCTGATATCGGCATCCTCACTCAAGCCATAGGTTTTCACCTGGCGACCAATTTCACCCAGAATATCCCTGATGTTTTCATCATCAATACAAACAATGGCCAGTCCGTAAAATGGCAGGTTGTGTAAAAACTCGATGAAGGTCTTGCGCAGGGTTGCGAAATCACCACCGTAGGTTTCCATGTGGTCAGCATCGATATTGGTTACCACCGAAAGCATCGGCAACAGATGCAGGAATGAAGCATCACTTTCATCCGCTTCTGCGACCAGGTAATCACTTTCACCCAGATGTGCATAGGTACCGGCAGAATTAAGACGGCCGCCGATGACGTAAGTGGGATCCAGACCTCCAACTGTCAGCAGACTGGCAATCAGACTGGTAGTGGTGGTTTTACCATGCGTTCCGGCAACAGCAATGCCATAACGGAAACGCATCAGCTCAGCCAGCATTTCAGCGCGCCTGACGACCGGGATGAGTTTTTCATTGGCTGCAAGCAGCTCGGGGTTTTCCGGGTTGATAGCCGTAGATACCACCACAGCATCTGCACCTTCAATGTTACTGCCATCGTGACCTATGAAGATCTTTGCACCTGAGTCTTCCAGCTTTTCAGTCGCGGCATTTTTCCTGATATCTGAGCCTGACACTTCATAGCCAAGGTTAAGCAATACCTTGGCTATACCATTCATACCGACTCCGCCGATTCCGACAAAATGAATACGGCGTACAAATCCCATTTCTGTGTTGGCGCGACGTTGTGGCTGGGAGTTAATCATGCCAGCAACTCCTCACAGGCATCTGCGATCATCTGGGCTGACTGGGGCTGGGCCAGGCTTCTGGCTGCCACAGCCATGTCTTTCAGCCTGGAAGTATCTGCTAACAGGGCCTGGAGTTTTTCCGAAAGCAATTCCGCCGTCATGTCTTTTTGATGCATTAACTGTGCTGCTCCGGCATTAACCAGAAATGCAGCGTTGTGGGTCTGGTGATCATCAACCGCATGCGGGAAAGGCACCAGTATCGAGCCAACACCAACAGCAGTAAGTTCTGACACGGTCAGTGCCCCGCTCCTACAGATGACAAGGTCAGCCCATTCATAGGCACTGGCCATATCATCGATAAAGTCAACTACCTCAGCCTCGATAGCGGCTTTATCGTATGCTCTGGCGGTAGGCTCCAGCTTGTCGCGACCTGCCTGGTGCAGGATCAACGGTCTTTCATTTTCGTTTAACAAGGCCACAGCTGCCGGCAGCATTTCATTTAACGCCTGTGCCCCCAGCGAGCCTCCCATAACCAGGATATGCGGCCTGTCTTCATGGGCACAGATTCTTGCTTGCGGTGCTGACAGTTTAAGCAGTTCACTGCGTACCGGATTACCCGAAACAATGGCTTTAACACCAGTATCAAAACTTCCCGGGAAAGCCTCAAAAACCTTGTTGGCCATTTTTGCCAACCAGCGATTGGTCATGCCCGGAATAGTATTCTGTTCCTGAATCAATAAGGGTTTATGCATCAGCCTGGCTACCAGGCCTCCCGGGCCTGAGGCAAAACCACCCATGCCAATTACAAGCCCGGGCTGTTTGCTACGGATCACCTTGAAAGCCTGCCACATGGCATGCATCAGGCGCACCGGCATCAAAAACTTCTGCAACAAGCCCTTCCCTCTGAATCCCCGGATATCGATGAACTGCATTTCGATGCCATAACCGGGTACCGTGCGGGCTTCAAAACTGTCCGGGGTTCCCAGCCAGAATATGTCATGACCACGTTGGCGCAGCTCAGTGGCAACCGCCAGTGCCGGGAACACATGTCCACCTGTACCTCCTGCCATTACCATCACGCAACCCGCCATGTCTTTTTCCTTTTGGAAGTCTGGTTCAACTGGCGGTTTTCATAATCAATTCTCAACAGCATCGCCAGTGCGAGACAGGCAACAATGATGCTGTTTCCACCGAAACTCATGAAGGGCAGCGTGATACCCTTGGTCGGCAGCAAACCTACATTCACACCAATATTGACGAACGCCTGGAACCCTATCCAGACTGCAACACCGTAGGCCACATAAGCAGCAAAGCGCCTGCTCTTCATCAGAGCTTCGGTTCCGATGCAAAACGCCCGCCAAACAAACAGCGACAACAGCAGAACAACGACCACGGTTCCAAACAAACCAAACTCCTCACCAATAACTGCCATCAAAAAGTCGTTGTGTGCTTCCGGCAGGTAAAACTGCTTCTGTATGCCGTTACCATAACCAACTCCTGTCCATTCACCCCGTCCGAAAGCAATGAGCGCCTGTGCCAGTTGATAGCCACTACCGTTGACATCTGCCCATGGGTCAAGATAACCGGTGAACCTTGCCATGCGGTAATCGGAGGTCAGTATCAGTGCAGCCAGCGCACTGCCGACCACACCAATCAACAACACAAATTGCATCAATTGTGCACCGCCAAGGAACAACATACCCAGGGCAGTCACCAGAATTACAATGGTGGTCCCCATATCCGGCTCCAGGATGATCAGAGCAGATGCCAGCCCCAGTAGCAGCATGGGATAGGCAAAGCCTTTGATGGTATGGCGCACCTCTACATGGCGACGCACCAGGTAACCTGCCATGTAAAGAATTACAAACAGTTTCATAAATTCCGAGCTTTGCAGGTTGAAAATACCCAGTGGAATCCAGCGCGTTGCACCACCGGCACTACGGCCAATGCCGGGAATCAGTACCATCACCAGCAACACCAGTCCGAAAATAAAAAGATGCACACTGAATTTCTGCCAGAGATTGCTGGGCACCTGCATTAAAACCAGGCCGCCGCTGAGCCCTATCAAAATTGAAAACAGATGTTTCCAGCTGTAATAGAAAGGCACACCAAACTTGTCCCCCAGATGCAAGGAGGCCGAGGTCACCATCAGAAAGCCGAAACCCAATAGCGTAAAACCCAGCAATAACAGAAAGTAATCAAGTTCCGCACTAGCCGCCTGTCTTGTCGCCCTGCTACGTTGATTTTTCATGACAGCCGTACTCATCGCTGCAACCCGCGAACAGCTTCCATGAAAACATCGCCACGATGTTCATAGCCTTTATACATATCGAAACTGGCACAGGCTGGTGATAACAACACCATGTCACCCGGCATGGCTAGTTCCGCAGCATGACTGACAGCATCCGGCATGTCTGTGGCTGAAACACTCTTTATACCCGCTGGCACAATATGACGGATTTCATCAGCATCACGACCGATTAACACCACGCCTCGACAGGTTTCAGCCAACACATCACCCAGTTCTGAAAAATCTGCTCCCTTGCAATCTCCACCGAGAATCACCACGGCCTTGCTGCCGTCTTCCTTGTGCAATCCATACAGGGCAGCCTTGCAGGCTCCCACATTGGTCGCCTTGGAATCGTTATAGAACCTGACACCACCAATTTCTGCTACATACTGCGTCCTGTGAGGCAGCCCGCCAAAACGTTGCAAGGCCGAAATCATCTTGGCCGTATCCAGACCTGCCGCCTTGCCCAGGGCAAGCGCTGCCAGCGCATTGGCAATATTATGCTTACCGGAAATCAGCAGACTATCTACCGGACACAATTGTTCAGGACCATGACAGAGCCAGGTTTGCCCTTCTACGTCACAGGTGCCGAACTCCTCGTCACTGGCAACCCGACCGGTGGTAAATCCTATCTGTCTTAGCGGGTTAGCCATTTTCATCACCTGCTCATCATCAAGGTTGACGACTTCTGTTTCGGCGTTGTGATAGATGCGGGACTTAGCCCTGGCATAATCTTCCAGTCCCTGGTAACGATCCATATGGTCTTCAGAGAGGTTCAGCACCACAGAAGCAACCGGCCTCAACGATTCGATGGTTTCCAGTTGGAAACTGGACAATTCCAGCACATACAGCTCATGGCCTTTATTGAGCAAATCCAGAACAGGTGTGCCGATATTGCCTCCAACACCCACATTGGCCCCTGATTCAACTGCCATGTTGCCCAGCAATTTGGTTACCGTGGTTTTACCATTGGATCCGGTAATCGCCACCACCGGCGCATCGACATACTGGGCAAACAACTCAACATCACCGATAACCGGGATACCCTTTTCAATTGCCTGGGTGATACAGTGTTCTGACAAAGGCACACCAGGACTGACCACCAGACGATCAGCAGAAACAAAGGCCCTTTCATCAAAACCTCCCAGGAAGCGCGCAACATCAGGATAGTTCTCCTTGAGTTCATCAAGGCCCGGCGGAATATCACGCGTATCCGTAACCGCTACCGACTCACCACGTGCGGCCAGAAAACGTACAACAGACATGCCCGTCACACCCAGTCCAACGATCAGGGTTTTTCCAGCAAATTGTTGCTTTGTATTTTCCATTAGTTTGTTTAATGCCTTTTCCATTAACGCAGTTTCAGACTCGCCAGACCGACCAGAACCAGAATTACCGTAATAATCCAGAAGCGCACAATTACGCGAGGCTCCGGCCAACCCTTTAGTTCGAAATGATGGTGTAGTGGCGCCATCCTGAAAATTCTTTTGCCGGTCAGCTTGAAAGAAGCGACCTGTAAAATGACTGAAACAGTTTCCATCACGAAAACACCGCCCATGATGAACAGAATCAGCTCCTGCCTGACACAGACAGCGACAATACCCAGTGCTGCTCCCAGAGCCAGCGCACCGACGTCACCCATAAAAACGGAGGCCGGATAGGTGTTAAACCACAAGAACCCAAGACCAGCTCCGGCTATCGCTCCACAGAAAATCGCCAGCTCACCAACACCCGGGATATAGTCAATCAACAGATACGAAGCAATTTCAGAGTGCCCGGTAACATAGGCAAAGATCCCCAGTGCTCCACCCACCAGAACCGTTGGCATAATTGCCAGCCCATCCAGACCGTCAGTCAGGTTGACTGCATTGGAGGTTCCAACAATCACGAAGTAAGTAAACACCACAAACAGCAGCGGGCTCATCTCAAACACCCACTCTTTCACGAAAGGCACGTTCAAGGAGGTTTCCGCTGGGGATGTTGCGGTATACAAAAGGAAAATGGCCGCAGCAATACCGCCTACGGATTGCCAGAAATATTTATATCGGGCAATCAGCCCGCGAGGATCCTTGTGTACCAGTTTCTTGTAATCATCAACCCAGCCAATAACACCGAACAACAGAGTGGTCAGCAGCACTACCCAGGTATAACGGTTACCAAGGTCAGCCCATAAAAGGGTTGAGATGGAAATTGCAACCAGTATCAGAGCGCCTCCCATGGTGGGCGTACCGGCTTTTTCCAGATGGGTTTCAGGGCCATCATCGCGCACCGTCTGACCAATATTGTATCGCGACAGTTTGCGGATCATTGACGGACCAACAATAAACGATATGACCAGCGCCGTCAGTACCGACAGAACAGTTCTCAGTGTCAGGTACCGGAACACCCCAAAACCGGGCTCAAACTGCATCAGGTACTCAGCCAGCCAGATCAGCATGGAGCCACCTCGCTGTCCGAATCGTCAATTGTCAGGGCTTCAACCACCTGGTCCATCAACGCACTGCGCGAACCTTTGATCAGCACATAATCATCTTTGCCTGTATTTTGCCGAAGATAGGCAATCAATGATTCACGCGTTTTGAAATGCTGCGCCTGATGGTCAAAACCGGTCGATGAATGGCGACTGATGTCTCCACAGCTCAGCAAAACATCAATGCCTTTCTGACCCGCCAGGCTTCCCAGTTCTGCATGAATTTTTTCTGCATCATCACCCAGCTCTGCGAGGTCGCCCAGTACCAGAATTTTGCGGCCCGGTGCCGTTATCAGAACCTCCATTGCCGCGCTGACTGAATCAGGATTAGCGTTATAGGCATCATCAATAATCATTTGCCCCTGCAGGCCAGCTACAGGCTTCAAGCGCCCTTTTACCGGCTCAATCTGCTGCAGGCACTCACTGATGGTTTCAGCAGAAATCCCCAGCACTCTTGCCGCTGCGTACGCAGCCGTTGCATTCATGGCATTATGCTGGCCAGCCAGCGGCAGGCGCATGAGCTGCTGATGACCCGACTGTTTTTCTGCAATAGTAAACACTGCATAAAAAGCAGACTCATCCCAGCTCAGACGATAATCACCCATTAACTGGTAATCAGCTTCTACGGATACCCCAAAGGAAAGCGAGTTAACTTCACTGGCCAGCTCTCTCCACAATGCAACCCACTTACTGTCAGCGTTGTAGATAAAGACACCCTGATCATTCAAACCATTGAGTATCTCCGCCTTGCCATGGGCAATCGCTTCTTCTGAGCCAAACTCGCCAATATGCGCCCTGCCGGCATTATTCAGTATCGCCACATCAGGTCGCGCTATTTTAGAGAGATAATCAATCTCACCAACATGATTGGCGCCCATCTCGACAATAGCGATATCTTCATCCTGTAAACGCAACAGCGTAAGCGGAACGCCGATATCGTTATTCAGATTACCCAGTGTTGCCAGCACATGATTTTCTTTAGCCAGAATAACAGCCAGCATTTCCTTAAGCGTGGTCTTGCCATTACTGCCAGTCAAAGCAACTACACGAGGATTTACCTGCTTGCGCCACTCTCTGGCCAGATTTCCCAGGCCGAGTCGCGTATCGTCTACAAGCAGCTGACTGACCTGAACAGACACGGGATGGCTCACCATCGCAGCAACAGCTCCCTGCTCAAATGCCTGAACAACATAATCATGGCCATCAAAGTTTTCACCTTTGAGCGCCACGAAAAGATCGCCTGCACGGATACGCCGCGTATCCGTACTCACCGATGAAAAAACCACATCTTCACCAACAACCGAGGCATTGATTTTTTCTGCAACAGAAGACAGGGACATACTGGTCATAACGCCTCCAGAGCAGAACGAACCTGCTGCTGATCACTGAATGGCAGCTTAAGATCCCCGACAACCTGGAAAGCCTCATGGCCTTTGCCTGCCACCAGCACCACATCACCTTTGCCAGCAGTTCTGATCGCCAGCTCGATGGCATGAGCACGTGACGGCTCGACCAGCGCCTTATCAGCCGATACCAGTCCACGTTTGATATCTTCAATAATGTCGTCGGGGTTCTCACTTCTTGGATTATCACTGGTTAACACAATCACATCAGCCAAAGACTCAGCCACTTTTCCCATTTGCGGACGCTTGCCCTTGTCACGATCACCACCGCAGCCAAATACGCAATACAATTTGCCATCAACATGCGCCTTCAGGGATTGCAACACCTGCTCCAGCGCATCCGGTGTATGCGCAAAATCTATCACCACGGATGGACCTTGTGCCCTGGTAATCAATTCCATGCGACCGGGAACGTTTTCAAGCTTTTGCAGATTTGTGATGGCCTGATTGAAATCCATGCCACACTCAAGCATGACAGCCAGTGCCACCATGGCATTCTGCACATTGAAACGCCCCATCAGCCCGAGACTGACGGCCGCCTGCCCCCAGCTGGACACCACATCAAATGCGACACCAGCTGGCAGCATGCGAATATTGTCTGCACGAATCCAGGCATTGACCCTGTCGATATCGATCGCAGATGCACTGTAAGCAATAACCCTTGCTGACGAGGTACGCATTTCTTCAATAAGACGCTGGCCGAGGTCATCATCTGCATTGATCACAGCTGACTTGAGTTTATTCATTCTAAACAGCAGCGACTTGGCTTCTGCGTAGTCAGCCATGGTGCCGTGATAATCCAGATGATCACGACTGAAGTTGGTCAACACGGCAATATCAAATTGCACATCAGCCACACGCCCCTGGTGCAAAGCATGCGAGGAGACTTCCATCACCACCATATCAGCTTCGCGCCGATGCAAATCAGCCAGGGTTGCCTGCACCGATACAGGATCCATGGTGGTATGAGTTGACGGCGTCAGCTGACCAGGAAAACCATTACCGATGGTTCCCATCACCGCCACTTTCTTGATGCCCGCAAACGCCTGGGCAACGAACAGACTGGAACTGGTTTTACCATTGGTGCCAGTAATGCCGATCACTGGAAACTCCTGACTGGGACTACCATAAAAGCGCCCGGCAATCAGACTGACGACCTCAGTCAAGGAACCGACAGGTACAATGACAATATTTTTTTCCTGTGAAAGTGCCGTAATCTTTTCAGGCAGCCAGTTCGAACAAATTTCTGCCAGCACCACTTCAGCACCATTGGCAATGGCGTCATCAATATATTCAAGCCCATGACTCCGGAAACCTGCACAGGCTATAAACAAATCACCTTGTTTGAGGCGACGACTATCCAGAGCCATGCCGTTTACAGCAACGGCAGGTACTTTGCCGATCACCTCAATACCGGTGAGCAGTTCATCCAGACTCATGACATCCAGTTCAGAGGCGACCATCATCGAGCACCCCCGGAGGCCAGCCTCATGCCGTCAAGCGCATCAGGCACCACATTGAAAAGCCGCATGCCGCTTGCCATGACTTCCGCAAAAACCGGAGCCGCAACATCACCGCCATAAAATTTTCCGGCCGAAGGCTCGTCAACCACGACAGCCATGGCAAATTTCGGATCGTCAACCGGACCAACACCAGCGAATACCGAGCGGTATCGATCATCCGCATAACCCTCAGCACTGTACTTTTTCACGGTGCCCGTTTTACCTGCCATACGAAAGCCTTCAACAGCTGCTTGCGGAGCCGTACCATCTTCACCCACCACTGACTCCAGCATGTTCAATACTGCAGCAGCTGTCTTTTCAGACATGACTCGTCGCGTTATCACGGAATCGTCATTTTTGAAAAAAGTGGCCGATTTATATTCACCACCATTGGCCAGCACCGCGTAAGCCTGGGCCAGCTGCAAGGCAGTCACCGAAAGCCCATAGCCAAATGACAGAGTTGCCTGATCAATTTTCGCCCAGCGCTGATAGTCATTTAACTGCCCGGAAGCCTCGCCGGGAAAACCGAGCGTTGAAGCAGATCCAAAACCCAGGCCGGAAACGAATTCAAACAAATCTTCGGAGTCGATCTGCATGGCGATCTTGCTGGCTCCCACATTACTGGACTTGCGCAACAAGGTTTCAAGATCGATTACACCATTATTCTTTTTATCCCGAACAATATCCCGACCGATGTAATAATAGCCTGGTGCTGTATCAATTTTGCTATTCACCTTGATCACACCTTCTTCAAGACCAGCGGCAACAATGAAAGGCTTCATAGCAGAACCAGGCTCAAAAGTATCTGTCAGTGCGCGATTCCTTAAACGCCCACCACGATTATTGCGACTACCATTGGGATTGAAGCCCGGCTGATTAACCATCGCCAGCACTTCACCGGTTTTCACATCCAGCACAACCGCCGAAGCAGACTTTGCTTTATGACGGGCACGTATCTTTTTCAATGAGCGGTAGGCCAGGGTCTGCAAACGCGCATCAAAACTCAACTCGAGATCTTTGCCGGGACGCGAAGGCGATATCTGTTCGATATCACTAACCACCCGACGCTTGCCATCACGTACCACGTATTTTCGACCAGCCTCGCCCTGCAGAACTCCATCGAAAACCAGCTCCAGGCCTTCCTGTCCCTGATCGTCAATATTGGTAAAACCCAGCACATGACCAAACACCTCACCGGACGGATAATAACGGCGGTACTCCTCCTGCAACCCGAATCGATTGAAATGCTTTCTGTCAGATTTTGATAATTTTTCTACGGCATAAGCGGTATCAGGGTCAACTCTCCGCTTAACATAGACAAACGCCCGCTTGCTGTAGCGCGAATGTAGCTCACGCAATTCTTCCAGCTTCATTCCAAGAGCCTTTGCCAAAGGCGCCAGCTCCCTGGCATCCACAGGCATGGCACGAGGATTGATCCATACCGAGTAAACCGGCGTACTGACCGCCAGAATCTCTCCGCGACGATCCTTTATCAAACCACGATAAGCAGGCATTTCAACAACACCTACATGACGACGATCACCTTCCTTTTGCAGAAAGTCGGTTTCAAACACCTGGCGGGCTACCGCCGAAACCACCAGCGACACGGCCGCGACACCAAATACCCCCATCACAAACCAGCGCCGGTAACGGTAATCCAGCGGCAGATTCTGCTCCTGCAGGTAACGCTTTTGCTGTTTTTCGCGCGTGGATTTCTTCATTTTCCGTAAATGACCTGAATTTCATTCTGATCCGGCATATGCATTTTCAGCGTACCGGTCGCTCCCTGCTCGATACGATCGTGCCTTGCCAGTGTCGCCAGCTCAAGCTGCAAAAGCATCCAGTCATTGGCCAATTCATCTCGATAGGTGCGCAACTTTTCCATCTCTGTAAACAGCATGCGCGACTCATATTTGACATAAGCAACAGCCACGCCGGAAAGCAGGATCAAGGCAGCCAACACCAGCATGGCGACAACCTGGGCGGGTAACGCAAATTGAAAGATCTGTTTTGCTATCACAGCTTTTCTGCCACTCTCATTACCGCGCTACGCGCACGTGGATTTAATTCAACTTCTTTGTCAGTTGGGAAAACTGCCTTGCCAACCAGCTTCAAAACAGCGTTCGACTGTTCAAACTGCACCGGCAATCCTGCCGGCAGGCGATCCCCCTGGGACCGGGCTTTCATGAATCGCTTTACCAGCCTGTCTTCCAGGGAATGAAAACTGATAACAACCAGCCTGCCACCCCGCTTCAATACCCCAACTGCCAACTGCAGCACTTGTTCCAGCTCTTCAAGCTCACGATTAATGTGTATACGTATCGCCTGAAAACTCCTGGTCGCCGGGTGCTTGTGCTTTTCGTGACGAGGAATCGCTGCTGAAATAATTTCTGCCAGCTGCAGCGTGTCTCTGATCTGGGATGTTGAGCGTGCCTCTACAATTGCCTTCGCAATACGACGCGCAAAACGTTCTTCTCCATCTTCCTTCAACACCCTGGCTATTTCCCCTTCTTCAGCCTCATTGACCCAGTCTGCTGCAGTTTGCCCCGAGGTATCGTCCATCCGCATATCCAAAGGCCCCGCTTTCATAAAACTGAATCCTCGCTGCGCATCATCCAGCTGTGGCGAACTCACCCCCAGATCAAGCAACAGGCCATCAATACCACCTTCTTGCCCGATCAATTCAGCGACTTCTACAAATGACCCCTGACGGATACTGAACCTTGGATCTTGTGCCGCGAGTCTTTTGCCCTGCTCGACAGCTCTCACATCCTTGTCAATAGCGATCAGACAACCATCGCTTCCCAGTTTTTTTAATATCTGCCTGCTATGCCCGCCTCGCCCAAAGGTTCCATCGACATAACAACCATCTTCACTCACATTCAGAGCGGATACTGCCTCATGTAACAAAACCGTCTGATGAACAAAATCTTCCACCATGAACTACAGAACCAGATTCTGCAGTTCTTCAGCCATTTCAGACTCAGAATCCCTGGCCTGTTCAATCCAGCTTTCACGACTGTCAGTCCAACGGGATTCATCCCAGATCTCAAAGCGGTTGCCCTGACCGACAATGGCGACATGCTTCTCAAGCCCGGCCTTCTCTCGCAGATCCACAGGCAACAGAATCCTTCCCTGGGAATCCATATCGACATCATGCGCACTACCGAGCAACAAACGACGCAGACCATTGGTACTGGGCAGCTTCATCAGCTTGCGTTCAACTTCAAACCATTCATCTTCGGGGTAGAGCCACAGGCAGTGGCCCTGGGGGTCGAGCGTCACAACCAGATGCCCACCAACACTTTCGCGCAGGCGATCGCGGTGCTTTGCAGGAATCTGCAAACGCCCCTTTACATCCAGATTGAGATTAATAGCGCCTCGAAACAAGACATCCCCCTTAAAGTGGCAAATACTCCCTTTTTCACCACATTCCCCCACTTAAGGTATAATCTTAGGTATTCACACCCCATATTGTCAAGGTAAATAATGGAATATTTTCCTTTTTGAACAATTACTTAGATGACAATTCGCAACCAGGAATCCCTAAAATAATAACCTTCAAAAACAGCCTCGTAACAATGCTACTTAAAGTGGATTATTAAGTATCTAGGGGTTTTTTCGGTAATTTTCAGTAAACAGAGGGGCGAAGTGGGGCAAATTTTTATTTTTTCGGATGAAACGGATTTTTTATGCACGCCAAGCCTGTCAAAAGACCGCCAAGACCTTATAATCAGCCGCCATGAGCAAGCTTTTCGTAAAAAAACTGACCGTTATCGACTTTTCATACCTTTGCCCGCAAAGAGGACTTCTCGGGGAAAGCTGGCTGGTGGATATTCAATTAAGTGGCAGCCTCGACCACCAGGGCATGGTGCTGGATTTTTCCGATGTGAAAAAAAAGGTCAAACAGCTGATTGACGAAGATTTTGATCACAAACTGGTTATTCCTGATCAATACCGGGGCAGCACCTGCGAAGCCAGCGGCAAACGCCTGAAAAACACATTTGAATTACTTGATGGCAGCAGGATAGTGCATATCGCACCCGAGTCAGCTTACTGCCTGCTACCTTGCACACAAATTACGGAACAACAGATGGCGGCAGCCATCACCGAAAAACTCGGGAATATCCTCCCTGATAATGTTGAACAGATTGATATCAGGCTTTATCCAGAATCTATTGATGGCTCGTACTATCACTACAGCCATGGACTGAAACATCATGCCGGCAATTGCCAGCGTATCGCCCACGGACACAGATCGCGTATCGAAATATTTGAAGAGGGTAAACCTCGCCATGACCTGGAGATGGAATGGTCAGAAAAGTGGAAAGATATTTACATCGGCACCCGCAGCGATATTTACGAACAATTTTCAGAAAACAACATTGATTACATACATTTCAGCTATACAGCCTGCCAGGGATTATTTGAATTAATCATTCCTGCCCGTTGCTGCTACCTGGTGGATATTGATACCACCGTTGAGAACCTGGCCGAGCATATTGCCGATGAATTAAAACACTCTTACCCCGAAAGCCAGTTAAGCGTTTATGCCTATGAAGGCATAGACAAAGGAGCTGCCAGCAACAGCTTTGTTATCCAACGACAGTAAAGTCTTCCTTGCCTGCTCCACAGGTTGGGCACACCCAGTCTTCAGGAATATCTTCCCACGCCGTTCCCGGAGCAATACCGCCATCAGGATCACCCTCGGCGGGATCGTAAATGTATCCACAGAAATCACACTCGTAACTACTGGCTGTTTCACTGGCTGTTTCACCACCTGAAACCCGGGAGGTTTCTTCAGTAGCAATCTCTTCTTTTTCCACTGCCAGAAGTGGTGGCATGTTTTTGGCCAGTTGCTGTTGTTCACTGGTGCGGTTTCCGGCCAGCGCAAACCCCAATGCATTTCCGTCAGCGTTGCGGAACAGGGCCAGTGCCCCCTCATTGTCAGACTCAACTTCCCAGTTACCTTCAGAGCCGGCAGGAGGCGGACAAACCACCAGCGGCAATACCGGCGTCTTTACCACGACCGGCATCGCTGGCAACGCCAAACTGCCTGTCTCACCACACAAGTTCGCAGCAAGTAAGCGGGCCTGTGCAAGCAGTGGTGCGATATAAGGCAATAGCCCGGCTTGTGTCTGCGCACAATCCCCCAGAGCATAGATGGATGGGTCACTGGTTTGCATTGTGCGGTTTACACGAATGCCGGCATCCACTTCCAGTCCCGCTGATTCAGCCAGGGCAATGCGGGGACTAAGCCCTACAGCCGAGAGAGCATGATCAAAAGCGATTTCTCTGCCATCATCGAGGACAGCCACAAAACCTTCATGGCCTTGTTTGTAGTTTGCCACGGTTCTTCCCAGGTGAACCGTGCAACCTTGCTGCTGTAGAGCCTCTACCAGTTTGAAACCCAGCTGTTGCGGCAGCAATCGCGCCAGAGGCCATGGCGCAGGGTCAACCATTACCACCTCAAACGCCGCACTGGCCAGGTCATTGGCAAATTCACAACCAATCAGGCCTGCCCCAATCAGCAGAATACGTCCGCTGTCAGCGATTTTTGCACGCCAGCTGCGATAATCGTCGAGGTCGTTAACAGTGGCGATACCAACGTCATCTGAACCGCTTGCAGGGAAAACACGCGCATCAGCACCCAGTGCCAATACCAGGCGGTCATATTTGAGACTGCCGGCACCGTCATCATCAGTAATCTGTACGGTATGCTGTTCACGGTCTATAGCGGTCACCCGGCAACGGCTACGAATCTCAAGATCGAATTCACTGGCCATCGCAGCTGCACTTTTCTGCACCATATCATCTGCCTGGTGATGACGAGCCAGCGCATTCGACAGCATGGGTTTGCTGTATGCCTCGCCGCCATCTGAAGTAATCAGCGTAATCGCAAGCCCTGAGTCACGCTTACGCAGCTCTTTGGCCAATGAATAGCCGGCCAGCCCGGTGCCAACGATAACCAGTGGAGGCTGATCGTCATGATGCAATGCCAGCTCAGCCGGCTGCTCTACCGGTGCCTGCTCTACCGGTGCCTGCTCAATCGCCTCAAAATCTTCCTTGCCGACACCACATACCGGGCATACCCAGTCATCAGGAATGTCTTCCCATGGGGTTCCGGGGGCAATGCCTCCGTCAGGGTCGCCCTGTTCAGGATCATAGACCCAGCCACAAGTGGCACAAAGATAAGATGTATTACTGTCAGCCATATCAATTCCAAGTTTACTGCAGGAGTCAATACAGAGTTTATGTTTGCGTGGCCTGCTTAACGGTTATTTCCGACTTGCTGTAAAAGCTGCAGATGCCCGACTACTTCCTGAGACATCCTGATAAAGTCTTGCTGAACTTCAACTGCCGTTCTTTCATCACCTGCCTTTATCGCAGCAACCAGCTCGCCTGCCAGTTTGTGAAAGGCTGCATGACTGTCAATCAATTCAGTGAACTCAGGCAGCGATTTGTAAAGTTCGGAGCCCTCGGAACTCAACCAATGTCCCAGCTCACAGGTATCGTGGTCGGTAATCTTCTCAAAATCCACATCAGAAAACTCTTCCACTTCCAGTAACGATGCAATACTGTCTATCCATTCAAGATGGTTTTCTATTTCCTGTGCCAGATCCATTTTATTTTCCCAAATCGTCTATTCAGTCGTAATCTCTATCTTTCCATTGCCGTAATGCGGTAAAGACATCCGCATTATTTTTTAGCGGCTTGCCCGCCCACTGTTCTGCTGCTGCAATCACATTTGGCTGCTCAACACGCAAGAATGGATTGGTAACAAGTTCTTCCTGCAAAGAAGACGGCACTGTTGGTATGCCCTGCGCCACCGCAGCCTCAACCACCTGCTTGCGGCGCTGCAACAGCTCACTTTCCGGCTCCACCCATAAACCGAAACCCAGATTGGCCAGAGTATACTCATGGGCACAGTATAGCTGTGTTTCAGGTGGTAATTTTCGAATCCGCTCCAGTGAAGCAGACATCTGCTCAAAGGTTCCACTGAAGACACGACCACAACCACCAGCAAATACCGTATCGCCGCAGAACAACACACCGTTTCCGAGGTAGGCGACATGACCTTCTGTATGCCCGGGAATAGACAACACTTCAAAATCCAGATTCATGCCTGGTAATGATATCTTCTGCTGATCTGCTACTGAACAACTGATCTGGCTGATGGATTCATTACCCGGCCCAAACACAATCACATTCTGATAATGTTTGATTAACCCGGCAACTCCACCGGTATGATCATAATGCTTGTGCGTAATCAGTATGGATGCCAGTCGTAAACCGCGCTGATCAAGCACTTCAATCACGGGCTCTTCATCACCGGGATCTACTACGGCACAACTAGGGCTGCCCTGACAGGTAATCAACCAGATATAGTTATCATCAAAAGCGTGAATCGGCTCAATATTCACAGCTGTTTGTTTCCGTAAAGCTCATCTGGATCAATCAAGGGTTCAGAACTAACGATCACCTGATCACCTTTGACAGAATTGTAGAAACAGTCCCTTCTACCGGTATGACAGGCCGGACCTGTCTGGTCCACCATCAGAAGAATCGTGTCTCCATCACAATCAAAACGCATATCCTTAAGGAGCTGTACCTGCCCTGAGGACTCCCCTTTACGCCAGTATGATTGTCTTGAACGCGACCAGTAACACACCCGGCCGGTTTTCAGGGTTTCTTCGATCGCAGCCCGGTTCATCCACGCCATCATCAGCACCTCCAGCGAGTCATATTGCTGGGCAATTGCCGGAATCAGGCCGTCACCATTGTACGGCAAGCCATCCAGAACCTCGTTAAGGGGAAGCCCCTCACCTGGCCGCATTTTTTCTGTCTGGTGTAAAACGCTCTTCGCCATTAAACTACCCGTATGAATATTTTCCGCATCAGTTTTATCAATCAGGGCAAAGTCTACCAGCTCCATGCCGAGTCCGTACACCAGGCAGATATGTATGGCTTTGTAACGATTGCCGGCCTGATTTTTGGTGAGACCACTTCACTGGTGGTTGATCCTGCTGAGGAAAAACTGCAATCAGAGTTTGCCGGTGTCAAACAGGTCACCATCCCGATGCATGCCGTTATTCGCATTGATGAAGTCGAAAAACGCGGACAAAACAAAATTCTGGACCTGGATACCAATACCAACGTCACAGCTTTTCCATCCAGTTTATATTCACCTGACAAGGGCAGTTAAGCATGTACTCGTCGTTGCAGGAAAGCATCAACCGTCAACGCACCTCGCTTTACAACATGTTGCTGGATCCGTTGTCCCGTGCTGCCGATCGCTGTGCTGCAGTGTGGCCCGACAGAGAGCAGATCAACGAGGCATTGACAGAAGCCCTGCAGGGGCTGCCGTATGGACGTTATCTTTACGTCATGGGCACGGATGCTATCCAGATCAGCGACAACATCACGCATGGAGGGCTTGAAAACCGCGACTTTGGTCGCGACCGTTCACCCAGGCCTTATATGAAGGAAATTTCTGATGCACAGGATATGACCCTTTCAGAGGCCTATATTTCATTACGGGCCAACCGGCCTTCCGTCACCGCGGTACAAAAAATATTCAAAGACAAGCAACTCATCGGTTATCTGGGGGCGGATTTCGACCTGCGAGATCTGCCATTGACGCGCGAAATCTATGATGAGCCTGGCCAATGGCAACAACTCAAGGGCGACCCAGCCATACGCAGCAATGTATTTCAGCAATGCCGTATTGACAGCAAGCTTGATGAACAAATCGACCTTGTACTGCCTGTCATTGAAGAACTGATGACCGAGAACGGGGTTTTTCACAGCAAGATTCATTTTTCGAGCAGCCGCTGTACCCTGTGGTTTATTGACGACCCCTATCGCTACCGTATTCTTCCTTACGATGCACTGGTAGATCCTGACGTTGTACTGGCTTACCCGTGCAGGCCTTATCCAAAAACCGCAGTTATCAAGGCACACGAGGTACGCCCGATTCTTGATACTTTCAAACATTTGCGTTTTGCGGATGATACTATCTATCTAAGGGCCGGCTCAGTGAATATATTCAACGGTATAGTGGGACTGAACTTTTCGTGTGATGGCTCACACTATATTCCTCATGAGCAGTTCCTGGCTAGAGATTCTGAATTCTGGGAGGGCATGTGATGCGTTTTTTGCTATTTATATCCGGTCTGGTTATTGCCTCGCTGGCAGCCCTGGAATTTACACCGCTGACACACCTCAATAACCACTATCTGCTGAATAGTGTTAACCAGCAACTGGTCAGTGAGTACCGTAAAAAAACCTCTGATGATTTCAATATTGCCCTCAACAATGAATCTCTGGGTCAGATATTCAACAAGGTTACCGACATGGTAACCACGCGTGTCACCCTGGTTTCCAGCAGAAAAAGCAGTGGCATCCCGTTTGGCCGAACAAAGAACAAGGTTATTGTCCATACCCGTTTCCTGGTGGAAAACGCCAGCGAAGAACCGCTTGCATCAGAACGTTACATGATTTTCACAAGTAACGACAATGTCAACTGGCGCTATGTTGGTGAAAGCACCATTAGCGATTTTTATCTGAATCTGGTGAAAATTTATTGACTTGAATCAGCTATTTTTGCTTTAACCCTTTTCTTCTACAGGGAAAATCGGCTTAATAGCCGCATAAAAATAACCACTTCCGGATAAATTCAATAAAGAGGAGCATGTTATGGAACTTTGGGCTGAACTTTTTAGTGACTGGGTAGGCATTCTTTCTTTTGGTGTGATTGCCTTTGTTATTGTAATGGCTGTGTTTTTCATCAAATTCTTCCTCGGCCACATAGATGACCCAGAACAAAAATAATTCCCCCGGATAAAACCGGACTTTTTCAAAAGGCTCCAGCGTGTAAAATCATTATGAACTTTACAGCGCGGAGCCTTTTTTCATGAGGGTTGACAGAATAGAACAACAGCTCATCGAATCGTTCGCCCCTCTTCATGTGGAGGTTGTCGATGAAAGCCACACCCATAACGTTCCAGAAGGAGCACAATCCCATTTTAAAGTGGTACTTGTCAGTGAGCAGTTTGTTGACAAGCTTCTGATCAAACGCCACAGGGAAGTTAACGCTGTCCTGAAAGACGAATTTGACAAGGGTATGCATGCACTTGCCCTACACACATTGACTCCTGACGAATGGTTTGCCAAGGGTGGAGAATCTCCGCAATCACCGCCATGTCTCGGTGGTTCAGCACAAAAGGAATAAAGCATGAAGTACCTGTTTCTACCCATTCACCTGGTGGTCGGCGGCCTGATTCGCGTGGTTGATTTTCTGACAACCCCCACTTCCATGAAGCGCAACGAAGCTGCACAACATGCTATAGATGAGCGCTGCAAAAACCTGACGCTTTATTATTACCCTTCGTGCCCGTTTTGCGTACGCGTCAAACGCCAGATGAAACGCCTCAACCTCAATATCAGAAAGATTGATCCACGCAAGGATGACGCGGGTATGAAAAACCTGCAGGAACAGGGAGGAAAGGTTCAGGTGCCCTGTCTGCAGATCAAGGCCGCTGATGGCAGTTCTGAATGGATGTATGAATCAGCCGATATTAACGACTATCTGATCAGGGAATTTTCCTGATTTTGCATTGATAATACAGTTAGCGGCTTACAGCCTCCTTATCTGAAAATTGCTGTAAATCCCTCCATGTACGCTTCTATGCTGCTGCATGCAGCATAAGAACAGGAATCAATCTCACCTTACAGAAGAATTTAATTACTTTTTTGTTATTTTTTTATAACAACAACTACACAAAAGCGAATTTTGCGTCTATATTAATCAGGATATTAAAATATCTTAATATACGAATTAACTAATTTGTGGCCAGCATGACAAGAATAGAGCTTGAAACACAGGAAGAAACGAATGCCTGCAAACATGAATGGGTTGCCGACTTTTCTTCACTCATTGCAGTAATTCTTCTTTTCGGCTCTGTGTACATTATTATGCGTTTCCATAATGTCACCCTCGAATGGATGGCTGACGGAACCATGCTGCAAATCATCAGTGCCTATACCATTGTGCTGCTTGATGCAGTTCTTATTGTCAGCCTGCTTTGTTTTGGGCCAGCCTGCCATGAGCATGATAAAAACTGTTTTGGAACATTTAAAGGCAGGAAACGTTAATCAGTTGCTACACTGTCCCCCCTCGTGCACATGTCCATGGGCAATTTCATCCTCACCGGCCTGACGCACACCGACAATTTCCACCTCAAACACCAGCGTAACACCTGCCAACGGATGATTACCATCTACTACAATAATATCTTCATCTACAGCCGTCACATTAATTACCATTGGCGCACCATCATCCATGGTAGTCTGAAACTGCATACCCGGCTGGATATTATCGATGCCCGGAAATTGCTCGCGGGAAACTTCATCAACCAGTGATACCTCGTATTCACCATATGCCTCGGATGGAGGAATCACCACCCTGAGGTTTTCTCCAACCTGGCGACCCTCCAAAGCCTTTTCCAGCCCGGGAATAATATCCTGTGCACCATGCAGATATTCCAGTGGCGCCCCCTCTTGGGACTGGTCAAGCATTTCGCCATTTTCATCACTCAATTTGAAGTGCAGGCTGATGACCCGGTCTTTTTTTACCGTTTTAAATGTACTCATGAACCTACCGTTACCGGGTTGCGGGCCGGGTTGCCTGGATATAGGCTGAAACAACCAGTTCCTCGATTTTCTTGCCCGGTGCCCAGTCACGAATAAACTCGGCCGAGTCATCTTTAGGGATAATGGAAATATCTTCAAAACCGGCCTGCTTCATGTACTCTTCCAGTTCTTCAATCAGGCTCGCACCGGAAATACAGGCAGAATACAGCTCGAGATCATTTTTCACTTCGTCAGGCAATTCACGACTGGCCACAACATCCGATACCGCCACTCTGCCCCCTGGCTTGAGAATACGGAACATTTCATGGAAAACCTGCTGCTTGTCAGGAGACAGATTTATCACGCAATTGGAAATCACTACATCGGCCGTTTCATTGGCAACCGGTAAAAACTCAATTTCCCCCAGACGAAATTCCACGTTGGAGTAACTACCAGTTTTCGCATTCTTGCGTGCCTTGCTCAACATCGCCGGGGTCATGTCAACACCAATCACCCTGCCAGAATTTCCCACTTCCCTGGAAGCCAGGAAACAGTCAAAGCCACCACCGCTGCCCAGATCAACCACGGTTTCACCTTCTTCCAGGGAGGCAATGACTTTAGGATTACCACAACCCAGACCCATATCAGAACCACCGGGGACTGACATCAGGTCATCTGCAGAATAGCCGAGTTTTATGGAAAACCCTTCCAGATCAGGCGCTGTACCGCAGCAGCTGGCAGGTACGCCACAACCACAGCCAATATCATCCGATTCTGCCACCTTGGCGTAAGCATCCCGGACCGAGTTATGAATCTCATCAAGTTCCTGCTGACTCACTTTACTTCCTCATACATTCTCAAACACAATTTAAATTCAGGTTAGAATAAAAATATAAATATCGTCTCCAGCACTATACTACCTATGAACGACCTTCACGACCTCGAACTTGTCATTAAATCCCAGATTCCGGTTTTGTTGATTGAAACCCGCGAAGAAAAACGCCTGCTCGAACTGTTTGTCAGGCTGGGGCTTAAACATTCACTTCCACTTTTTGAATGGTCTATCACTGAAGGCCTGGGACGAACCGAAGTCGATTTCGGGAAAATGACCGGCACCACGGAACCCACTGAAGTGTTACGACACATCAGGGCCACGCATAAGGCCGGTATATTTATCCTTCTGGATTTCCACCCCTATTTGTCAGACCCACTACATGTTCGCCTGATCAAGGAAATTGCCCAGGATCACGAAACCGTACCGCGCAGTATCATACTGGTAAGCCACAATATCGAGACACCTCCTGAAATCTCCCATCTCACCGCCAAGTTCGATTTAAGGCTGCCAGACGTTTCCACCATTAAAAACATGATTCGGGAGGAAGCCACGCTCTGGCAGAAACAGAATCCGGGACGGCTCATACAGGCCAACAAGGACGCCCTGAACAAACTGGCCAGTAACCTGACCGGAGTTACCCTGCAGGAAGCCAGGCGCCTGGTGAAAACAGCTATTGCCGACGATGGCGCTATCACTCAAAGTGATATACCGGCCGTCATGAAGGCCAAGAACAGCCTGATGAACCAGGACAACATAGTTTCATTTGAATACGAAACTGAAAAATTCAGTGATGTAGCAGGACTGAATAATCTAAAGGAATGGCTGAAAAGCCGCCAGCAGGCCTTCCATGCTACCAACAGCAGGATTGATGCACCTAAAGGCATTCTGCTGCTGGGTATTCAGGGTGGCGGTAAAAGCATGGCGGCCAAGGCAGTTGCAGGATTTTTCTCTGTCCCTCTGCTGAGGCTGGATTTTGCAACCTTGTATAACAAGTACATAGGTGAGACCGAAAAAAATCTGCGACTGGCACTGCAGACGGCTGAAGTCATGTCACCCTGTGTCCTTTGGATAGATGAAATTGAAAAAGGCATATCACAAGGCAAAAGTGATGACGGTGTCTCTCAAAGAGTACTGGGTACGCTGCTGACCTGGATGGCCGAAAATAACAACAAAGTCTTCATCGTTGCCACTGCCAACGATATCGAAAGTCTGCCGCCTGAACTGATGCGCAAGGGCCGTATCGATGAAATCTTTTTCGTTGACTTGCCGGAACATGAGGTACGTTCTGAAATTTTCAGCATTCATTTAAGACGGCGCAACCAGTCTCCGGCAGCGTTTGATCTTGAAGCGCTGGCAGATGCAAGCACTGGATTCAGTGGTGCTGAAATTGAACAGGTGATTGTTTCGGCACTTTATACGGCCCAGTCTACACAGGAAAAAATCAATACCGGGATCTTGCTGGCTGAAATCGAAAAAACCCAGCCCCTGTCAATTGTTATGGCGGAAAAAATGGAATATCTGCGTAACTGGGCAAGTGACCGCACGGTGCCTGCCTGAACGCAGACTTCAGGCTGCAATCAGGTTTGTAGTGGTTGATTGCAGTTTTTTCAGTTCATCACAAATTTTCATGGGTTTTTCAAAAGCGACGGCAGCGCAGTAACGCTCTTCATCATAGAGATAATCATCTGCTCGCACGACGGTAACCGGAATTTGACGCTGCCTTTGGCTATCGATAGTAATCAACAGTAGCAATTGTTGTTGGGGCTGAAATTCCTGGTCAGTGAAAAAATGCGCCCCCACTTCGGACAGATCACTGCAAACACAAAAACTTGTTTGGTTTTTTGATTGATTATCGACAAGCGTAAACTGGATATTTTCCGAATTTCCACACTGTAAACGCACCGATGCTCTGGTGTTAATAGTCATTTGTACCTACATCCTCAAATTCAGCTTCTTTTCGAGCTGTTGGCGGCTAATCTAACACAGTTTCCACACAGTATGTGGTTAAATTTCATACAGTTGGATTATGAAGAAGCTCTGTTACAGGAAGATAACAGCAGATACAAAAGTCCTGATTATTCTGCAGGCTTGTCCGAATCCGTTACGTCAAGGGGATCCCAGACATAGGCAGGGCCTTTCATCAGGTAAACGATAAAAGCACCAAAGGCAACAGTAAGAATAATAGCCCAGCTGGTCACCCACACGGCAATTGCCATGATATTGACGGTATCCAGGTACTTTGCTGTTTGCTGCAGGCTTGCTTCTGGCGCCATGAAATGGGCCAGCAGGGTACCCAGCGCAATGAGAGAGGCGCTGGAGAGCAGCAACCAGGGCGTTTTTTTGAGGATTTTCCACTCCAGACCATGCGGACTGCGAGGATATCCGGAGAGTTTGTTGAGAAATGCCACAGTCTGTTCCCTCAGGTCACTATATAAGGGAACAGACTATGAAATCAGTAAAAAAGTTTCACTGACTTTTATCAAGTTCTCGTTGTATCTACAGCCTACTTGATACCTAACAGTTCAATTTCAAAAATCAAAGTTTCATTCGGGCCAATTTTGGGTGGAGCACCTTTCTCTCCGTAGGCCAGTTCTGATGGCATTACCACTTTCCATTTTGCGCCTGTTTTCATACGGGTGATGGCTTCTCGGAAACCCGGAATAACGCCATCGAGTGGAAAACTGGCGGGCGAACCACGCTCTACGGAACTGTCAAATACGGCTCCATCAACCAAAGTTCCATGGTAATGGACTTCAACTGTGTCTGAAGCTTTAGGCTGGGCTCCCTCACCACTTTTGATCACCTGGTACTGCAGTCCGTTGTCAAGCACTGTCACGCCTGCAATCGCCCTGTTTTTTTCCTGAAAAGCTGTTCCCCTGGCAGCAGCCGCTTCAGCCTGTTTCTTGTTTTCTTCAACAATCAGGTCACGCTGCTTGTCCAGGGCTGCTTTCATGGTCTGGATATCCAGTTGCGGATCCCTGCCCGCAAGCACATCTCCCATTGCTTGAGCAAATGCATCAGCATCAATATCAGTCAGACCTGTGGCCTTTAGCTGGCCTACCAGCTGATTAGCCAGAATAAAGCCGGAGGCATAAGAATATTTTTGTTTATCAGTTTCCAGTTCTGCGGCATTTACCTGTGCGCAAACCAGGACTAATCCAATCACTGAGAGCATATTTAACAAACGGAACATGTTTTTCTCCTTTTCAACGACCCTTGTTCCCATATCAGGAAGCTATTTCATTAATTGCTTAAGTACCATGTTATTTTGACCGATAACCGGTGTGAGGAAAGCATAAAAGTTTTATGCTTGGATCACCAATTAATTATGGTCAGCAGTATCGGAGCATTATCAGTGGTTAACTCTATTCAAGGCAACGCATTAATGGGTATTCAGCAGGCCACTGCGAAAATGCAGAAAAATGCTTCCGATATTGTACGTGCCAATAACGTGAATGAGCCCAACCAACTCGATGCCGCCCGTTCACTGGTGGAGCTCAATCAAAATAAAAATGCCGCTCTGGCTTCCATGAAAGTCCTCAAAGTTGAAAATGACCTGCTGGGCGCCTTGCTGGATGTAAAAGCCTGAAACCTTGGCTTTCAGACAAATCGCATCGACAAATCCACGGCCTCGACATGCTTGGTCAACTCACCGACTGAAATATCATCTACGCCGGTTTCGGCAATAGACCTGACAGTTTGCAGATTCACATTACCCGAAGCCTCCAGACGGGCCCTGCGCTGATTCAGTTCAACGGCTTCACGCAATTGTTTTAGACTGAAATTGTCCAGTAAAAGACGCCTGGCACCGGCATCCAGTGCCTGTTTCATCTCATCGAGACTCTCGACCTCTATTTCTATTTCAGTGTTCGCAGGAGTTTGAGCCCGTGCCTGTTGTAATGCCTCGCTGATGGAACCCGCGGCCAGAATGTGATTCTCCTTGATCAGCACTGCGTCATACAAACCCACACGATGATTCACGCCACCGCCGCAGGTAACGGCATATTTCTGAGCCAGTCTCAGACCCGGTATTGTCTTGCGCGTATCGAGTATATTGACCGGCAAAGGGTTGACCGCATCGACATAACACCGGGTTCTGGTAGCAACGGCCGACAAGGTTTGAAGAAAATTCAAAGCGGTACGTTCACCCGTTAAAATCGGCGCGGCATTGCCTGAAATGGTACACAACAGTTGGTTATCTGTAACTCTGTCACCATCAGCCACAGACCATTCAACAAGGATATCGGCATCAAGTTGACGAAAGACTTCATCAAACCATTCACAGCCGGCCACTACTGCTTGTTCGCGGCTGATAACGCGTGCCACTGTTTGCTCATCAGCAGGAACCAGGGCCGCTGTCAGGTCACCCGGACCAACATCTTCACGCAACGCCAATTCCACCTGGCGCTGAATTTCTGCGCAATCGACCTGCATACGGGTCAGGAATCGATCGACAGCAATTCCACCTCAAACACCAGGGTGGCATTGGGGGGTATCACACCGCCAGCACCATTAGCGCCGTAGCCGAGCTGGGGAGGAATGGTCAACTTGCGCGTACCGCCGATTTTCATTCCCTGCACACCCTCATCCCAGCCACGAATCACGCGACCACCACCGAGAGGGAACTGGAAAGGCTGGTTGCGATCCTTGCTCGAATCGAACTTGCTGCCATCGGTTAACCAGCCGGTGTAGTGTACCGAAACATTCTGTCCGGCTTCTGCAACAGCACCATCACCTTCAACGGTATCTTCGTACTTCAGACCTGAATCTGTAATTTTTTCTGTCATAACTAGTCTCTGGAATCAAAAAGAAATGATTTTACAGGAATAGCCTTTCGTGGAGCAAAACCAGTTCCAACTACCTTCCTGAAAGACGCCGTGAATACATCCCTGTAGGCTTCCATGCCACATCCCTGTGGCATGAGACTTTCAGGAAGGAGTATGAAACTGCTTTGTTACTGATGAGAAAAAGATGGAGAGTTCTTCTTAAGATTATCCACCATGGAAGTCATGGCACGCTCCAGCAGCGGAGCAGAACTTTTTTCGAGCAACCTGGCCTTGTCCATACGGAAAAGTTCGGCCAGGTCATTTTGTGTGATTTCAGCCAGCTTGGTACCCTTGCGCCCCACAAACACCAGGGTTTCGGTAATTGCGCTGCGCCATGAAAGCTTGCCGCGCAAGAGCTTGTCATCGGAAGAGGTCCACTCAACCCAGGCACCTACGCCGATTTCCCTGGCCAGATTATCGAATTCATCGAGTGCCTTTTTTTCGGCCTTTTGTGCGCTCACCAGAGGGCTGTCAATGAGGTTAGTCCGCACCCGGGGAGCTGACGTTATTGGTGACTCTGGTGCTTGTTCAACTGCTTGCGCCCCACTGCCCGTTTCACCTTCTGGTTGTGTAGCTTGCGGTGTGGCGGTTTCCTTCTGCTCTTGCTCCGGCTGAAATTCTTCAGTTTTGACGCCCTTCAGGGCCTTGATGTGGCAGGCCTGTAACTGTTTAAGCATCACGCCGAGCTTGTGCTGGTCATATGAAATTTCCACCAGTTCACTGCGTAGCGCCTTGAGTAGTTCGGGTATGGACTTCAGCAGGCGCTGACGGTCTGCAACCTCTACCTTGGGCTGTACGCTCCACAACAACTTATCGACCAGACCAACCAGGCGTAACCATTTCTCACTGTCTTCACCCTGCCTGAGAAAAGCCAGTGTCAGCGCATCTTTCCAGCCGTCTTTGAGTAAATCCTTCACCACCTGAGGCAGGTTAGCGACCCCCTTGGCTCTTGAATTGATCACCTCGGCAACACGAATCTGGGCCAGTTTCATTTTTTCCTTGCCCTTGGTTACCTCGGTTATGCGTTCTTCAACAATTTCCGCGCCCTGCTCTTCCTTGTTGATGAACTGGAAAAAATCTTCATAGAGCGTTTCAAACAGCGTGAGATCTTCCTGAAAATCTTCAAGAACCTTTGTCACAACGGCTGACACCCGGCTATAAAAACCCTGTTCTGATCTGTCACCATCATCGACCCAGCCCACCGCGGATTTAGCCAGAAGATTTAACAGGCGCCTTGCCGGGTGCTGCTTATTGGAGAAAAACTGGCGGTCCATAATCGCCACTTTCAACATCGGAATCTGCAGACGGCTTAACAATGCCTTCATTGCATCCGGCAGATTGGTATCTTCCAGAATGAACTCAAACAACATCGAGATGACATCGATGGTATCTTCATCCATACCATTGAAAGCTTTCGAGGCTGTTTCTCCGCCAGCACCCAGTGAGCCGCCCAGCCTCGCCTTGAGCTGCTGGACTTCAGCCGATACCTCGGCCAGAGATTTTTCAGCGGTAACATCACTGGAAGCCTGCAAGCCAGAAAGCGCCGATAGCAACTCGGTGGCTTCTACCCTGGGAAGATTCGCCTGCTGTGGTGAAAGTGGACCACGACTGTTTTGCAACAACCCGCGCAGGTCATTAAACAATGCCGCCTGCTCACTTTCTGTCATTGAATCCTGCTGATCCATGTCAGCTGCATTCAGTTTCTGGGATTCATCAATCTCCTGGGTAATTTCCTTCTGGCGGATTACCGCAGGCGAAACCGGGTTTTTCTTTACGCGGCTGGGTAACTTGGAGAGGACTCCCGCATCCTTGAGCAGTTGGTTAAGCTCGTCATACATCGCCCCCAGGTACTGGATAACTTCTTTTTCAAACAGCTTGTAAATCACCAGTTTGATGCGCAGGTCCACTTCCAGGCCCTTGATCGAGGCCGGAAAAGCCTGACTAATGGCAGCAGGGGCAACCGGGTTCTGTCCATCTGTGACTTCATCAACACCCAGCATGGCTGCAAAACGCTGGTTCAGCGCATAAACTTCCTTGCTGTACTGGCGCATACCCTTGGCGATGACACCATCCAGAGCCAGGTCTTCTTCCAGGTCCCCGGTATCAACCAGCGTCAGGCTATCCTCATCGAAATCCTGCAGACGGCTTTCGGTGATTTCCTGCTCAAATTCCTGATAGTCCCAGAACCGGTCATAACCCTGCATCACCTGGCGGACATATTTCTTGATGAAGGAATCACGCTGTTTGCGCAACTGGCGCATGGTGTCAAAAAACAGGTTATTGAGTGCATCACTGTGACCGGACTTTTCAAACAAAGCCTGTTCGAATAGTCCGTCATCGAGCTTTTCGTACAGACTCTGAATAAGGTTGGGAATAGTGGCCAGTACAACCTGGCGCATCTGTGTCACCAATTTGACCGACAGCGTCGTAGCTCGCTCACGCGCCATGTTCTCAAAAGAAACAACATTGTCCTTTGGGTCTGTCACAGTTACGTCTACCTGATATCAGAAAATGTAACAACTAAATGCTAGTTTAGAGTAATTCATCAATAAAGGTTTGAGAAATCTATCACAATTGCGCGATCCCTCCCTTCATGTAAAATTATTGTAAACAATAATCAAAAACCCTGTGCCCCAAATTGTAAATACCTGCCCAGAACACTGAAAGGCAGCATGGTAAATAAAGATTGAAAATTGATAACCAGGGGTGGCTGACTGACATCCTGCACCATCCTTCACCCAATTTCGATGAGCGCCCTGTTGATACTGATATCAACCTGCTGGTCATCCATAATATCAGTCTGCCACCGGAGCAGTTTGGCGAGAACTGGATCATGGATTTTTTTTCCAACAAGCTTGATCCGAGCGCGCATCCCTATTTTGAAAGCATCAGTGAACTTACGGTTTCAGCCCACGTACTGATACGCCGTGACGGCGAAATTATCCAGTTGGTCAGCTTTAACGATCGTGCCTGGCATGCGGGCGCTTCATGCTATGAAGGGCGTGAACGTTGTAATGACTTTTCTATCGGTATCGAACTGGAAGGCTCCGACAACCAGCCATTCGCAGAACAGCAATATAAAGCCTTGAGCGAGTTGACCCGCACACTCATTAGCCATTACCCACAGCTGACAAAAAACACCATAACCGGCCATAGCGATATCGCTCCTCAGCGTAAAACCGATCCAGGTCCTTTTTTTGACTGGGAACACTATTTCAGTATGCTATGAACGGAGTAGACTGGGAAAAACCGGATATATTGGTATTTTGAGCTTGCCGAAAAATCTTTTTGCATATAGCTTGATTGCTGCTTTCAAATTATAAGATCTCTCACTACGGTCGAGATGACATGGCTTGAATTATGCTTTTTATAATTATTCTGACTGTACTTTTTGCTGAACGTTATCTTCTTGAACAGGAGGATTTCCGTCAGCACCTGTGGTTCAGGGAATATTGCCGCTGGTTCCGCCAGCTGCCTTTTGGCGAATGGCTCAGTGAAAGCAAGGCCAGCATACTCGGTATTCTGCTATTACCCCTGGGCCTGGTGCTGATTGTTCATTCCTGGTCGGTCAGTGTCTTAAGTGGCGCACCTGAATGGGTATTTGCCTTTGCTGTATTGATTATTTCTCTTGGCCCAAGAGACCTGGAACACCAGGTCAGCGCCTTTCTTTATGCCCGCGATCACGACAGCCCGGAAGCCAATACCATCGCTTCTGAAATCATTGGCAGGCCAGCCCTGGAAAGTGAGCCAGAGCAAAGCATCGAGGTTTCGCAGGGTATTGTAGAACAGGCTAACAATCGTCTCATGGCGGTACTTTTCTGGTTCGTGCTATTGGGGCCTGTTGGTGCCGTCATGTATCGCCTGACATCACTGACCGAACAATTCTCACGTGATGATGAGACCCGCCAGAACGTTAATCAACAAGCCTTCAGACTTCTGCATATCCTTAACTGGGTGCCGGCAAGAATACTGGCTGCCAGTTATGCCCTGGTCGGCAACTTCGATAACGTACTACTCGCCTGGCGTCACTGGAGTGAAGGCGAAAAGAAAAACTACGAATCCGATGCTGGTGGCCTGCTTGTTATGACCGGTACGGCAGCGCTGGGGTACAGCTTTGACAAGGAAGTACCCGAAGACATTCACAAAATGCCACCACTGGTAGAAGACTCACTAGGGCTGGTTTTGCGCAGCCTGGTTATCTGCCTGGTATTACTGGGCCTGTTCCAGGTCGCGCTCTGGCTCACCTGATAAATGACAACAGAAATCTCGCTGATACGCCATGGTACGCCAGAAGGAGGCAATATGTATCGTGGCAATACCATTGACCACCCCTTAAGTGATAAAGGCTGGCAACAGATGCATGATGCAGTTGCGGACATTCCACCGTGGGATATTGTTGTCAGCAGCCCGATGCAACGCTGCCTGGCCTTTGCTCAAGACTATGCCAGCCGGCATCAGCTGGAGGTCATGGTCGATGATAATTTTAAAGAAATTGGCTTTGGTGTTTGGGAAGGATTCAGCAGTCAACAGATACTGGCTAAAGACCCTGAGGCCATCAAAAACTTCTATCGAGACCCTGTCTCATGCCAGCCTGAAAACGCCGAACCGGTTGCAGTATTTCAACAACGCGTCTCACAAGCCCTGGAAAAAATTTTCACAAGGCAAAAAGATAAACGTGTACTTGTGGTAGCTCATGCAGGCGTGATTCGTGCTGCCATAACAGCAGCAATGAAAGCCCCTCCAGAAGCCATGTATAAAATATCAGTTGGTAATGCCGCCATCATTACCATCAGGGATGACGGCATCAGGCCGCCAACACTGATGCTTTCATGAAGAAAGAGCTAATAAACTAAAAAACTTGTATCAGAAATATTCCTGAGACGCATGCGGCTAAGCTTATTGCCATCTGTCTCCCCATCTACCTCCCCACCTGCCACGATGTGGCTTTTCAGGCTTACCGGGAGGGGAGATTTCCTGTGGCGGCTCTTTCACCGGAATAATCAAGGTTGCAGTAGCACTGTCGTCGTTTCCGTAGCAGGTAATTGCGTATGACGATGTCGTTTGCGGGGCTACAGTTTCCTCTCCCGCGATGTCCCTGCTGCCGCTCCAGGCTCCTGAAGCCTTGCATTTATCGGCATTGGTTGATGACCAACTCAGCACAGCTTGCTGTCCCTGTTCGATTGTCACTGGTGTAGCCTTGAGTTGTACCGCAGGCAGTGAGCCTGAATCAACTGGTCTGTCCCGGTTGATGACTACAGTCTGTGCACTTTGGATGGTTTCATGCTTCAGGCTTTGTGCATCATACATGGCTTTGAAGGCTTTAACTTCAGGCA
>Ga0180433_10001981_pt1 | contig 33087 bp, 34 predicted proteins | sample SS_ome_8_FD_132980 | JGI IMG/M metagenome (GOLD analysis project Ga0180433, IMG submission 132980) | Hypersaline lake sediment archaeal communities from the Salton Sea, California, USA - SS_1_D_1 metaG | ecosystem: Environmental > Aquatic > Non-marine Saline and Alkaline > Hypersaline >...
TTGACTTTTCCATAAGTGATTTAGTTGCCGATAAACGTGCCCCGACTCCATCTGCTGCTGCAGAAATAGCAGTTGCAGATAGAGAAGAGTTGTTGAGAAATATTTTAACATACAAGAATAAGTTAACACAATCAATGTTTAGTATATTTGATACCTATTATGAAAATATTGAACGATTACAAACAAGTTATGGATTAAAACGTCCTGTTGATAAGATTCGTGAATATTCTCATAGAATTGACGATATGACAACTCATTTCATAACTTTGGTAAAACACAATTATAATACTAAACAATCAAAAATAAATAGCTTACAGGGTCAATTAAAGGCTTTGAATCCTCAGTCAGTTCTTAAAAGAGGGTATAGTATTACAACACTGATGCCGGAAGGTAAAATAATCAGTCAGTCAAAAAAGCTAAAGAAGGATAATATAATTAATACAAGATTTGCCCTGGGTAATGTGGATTCTATTGTAAAAAAAGTTAAGAGTACATCATGAAAGATAACAGTAACGGAAAAAAATTTGAAGAAGCGTACAATCAGTTAAAAGAACTTGTGGAAAAACTGGAGAATAGTGAAACTGATCTGGAAGAATCACTTAAACTATTTGAAGAAGGGATGCAACTGATTGATTTTTGTAATAAAAAGTTAGAAGATGCTGAAAATAAATTTAAAAAATTACTCAGAAATGATGAGGGTGATTTTAAATTAGAAGATATTAATACATAGGTGATGTATGGGAAAAATTTTAGACACCGTTAATTATCCGTCTGATTTAAAAAATCTTGATGCTAAAGAACTGAAGATATTGGCAGAAGAAATTAGAAATTTTATTATCTCAAGTGTATGCAAAACAGGAGGTCATTTAGCTCCATCACTTGGAGTAGTTGAACTTACCATTGTTTTACATTATATATTCAATACACCTGTAGACAAAATTATCTGGGATGTGGGACATCAGGCGTATGTGCATAAAATTTTAACCGGCAGAAAAAAAATGTTCAATACACTTCGTCAATATGGAGGGTTAAGTGGGTTTCCTAAAATTACAGAAAGTGAATATGATGCTTTTGGGGTAGGCCATTCTTCAACAGCTATCTCTGCTGCTTTAGGATTCGCAACTTCAAGAGATTTAAAGAATGAGAAAAATAAAATCATTGCTGTGGTTGGCGACGGAGCAATGACCGCCGGATTATCTTTTGAAGGTTTGAATAATGCCGGTGCGTCAAAAAGAGATTTAATAGTTATTTTAAATGATAACCGGATGTCAATATCTCCAAATGTTGGCGCTCTATCGAAATATTTTACTCAGATCATTACAAATCCATTATACAATAAAATCAAGGAAGATATCTGGTGGTTAACCGGTAAGCTGCCAATGGGTTCAAATAAAGTAAGAACTGCTGTACAAAGAATTGATGATGGTCTAAAAACTATGGTAGTAGAGAGTTCATTATTTGAACATCTAGGATTCAGATATTTCGGACCCGTTGAAGGTCATAATATCAAAGAACTGTTGCGTGTTTTTAGTGATGTAAGCAGATTAAAAGGCCCGATTTTAGTACACTGTGTAACTCAGAAGGGAAAAGGATATAAATTTGCTGAAGAAAATGCAACTAAATTTCATGGAATCGGAAAGTTTAATTTGGAAACAGGCAGTACAAAATCAAAAAAACTTCCTTCTTATTCAGAGGTTTTAGGAAAAACTGTTGCCGAGATTGCAGAAAATGATGAAAAGATAGTAGGAATTACAGCAGCTATGGCTGAAGGGACAGGATTAAAATATTTCGCCCAAAGGTTCCCTGAAAGGTTTTTTGACGTTGGCATAGCAGAGCAACATGCTGTGACATTTTCTTCCGGTTTAGCATTAAATGGATATAAACCGATAGTAGTGATTTATTCAACTTTCCTACAAAGGGCTTTAGATCAACTCATTCATGATGTTGCCTTGCAGAATATACCTGTCATTTTTGCATTAGATAGAGCAGGTCTTGTGGGTCATGATGGACCCACACATCATGGAAGTTTTGATCTTAGTTTTTTACGATTTGTTCCCAATTTAGTCATTATGTCACCAAAAGACGGAAATGAGTTCCGGGATATGTTATGGACTGCATTTAACTATAACAAAGCCCCGATTGCAATACGATATCCAAGAGGCCAATGCCTGGGCTTATCTGAAAAATATGATTTTAATACACTTAAAATCGGTGAGGCTGAAATTGTAAAACCGGGAGAGCATATAGCAATTCTGGCTGTAGGGGACAGAGTAATCCCGGCAGTAAAGATTGCTCAAAGACTCGCACAGCAAAACATATCTGTCTGTGTAATCAATTGCAGATTCATCAAACCACTGGATAGTAAAATGATTGTAAAAACTGCCAAAAAGTTTCCTGTTTTATTTACTCTTGAAAATAATAGTATAATTGGTGGATTGGGCAGTGGTGTTGCTGAGATTATTGCTGAAAAAAAATTAAATGATAATCTGATCTTTCAGAGGTTGGGTTTGCCTGACAGATTTATTACTCATGGAGATACTGATACATTAATCAAAGAAATTGGATTAGACATCGATTCTTTATCGGAACAGATAAAAAAGATATCTCGTAAGGTTTCTATCAAAAATACTTTATTTTCAAAATTGAATTTTAGTAAGTAATTGTATGAAGATTTCATTATTTGCCAATATTAATAAGCCTCAGATTAAAGAAGTAGCCAGTTCCTTAATACATTGGTTCCTTGAACATAATATAGATATAATTATAAGTTTTCATTTATCAAAGATTTTAAAACCTATAAATCAGAACGTAAAAATTGTTAACAGAAAAGATCTTGCTTCTGAAAGTGATATGATATTGACTTTAGGTGGCGATGGGACTCTTTTATTTGCTGCAAGATTAGTCGGAGCAGCTCAGACTCCTCTTTTGGGTGTAAATATGGGAGGACTTGGATTCTTAACCGAAATATCATGTGATACACTTTACAGTAAACTTGAAAAGTTAATTTCAAATGAATATACCATATACAAACGCATGACTATCAATTGTGAGATCGAAAGTAAAGATATAAAAGCTACATATCTTGCTTTAAATGATTTAGTTGTTCAACGTTCTACCAGTTCCAGGGTTATAGAGATTGACCTTAGCATTAATAATACTTTCTTTAATAAATATATATCTGACGGAATTATAATTTCGACTCCTACCGGATCTACTGCATATTCTTTATCAGCAGGTGGGCCAATAGTCATTCCCTCACTTGAGTGTATGATTATAAATGCAATCTGCTCTCATGCCCTGACCGTACGGCCGGTAGTTATTCCTGCTGAGAGTAACATAATTATTGATATAAAAGAAAGTGAAAAAGAATTATTGGTCACACTGGATGGTCAAGAAAATTTATACTGCCGTGCTCCACTGAGAGTTAGCATATCAAAAAATGACTCTTATATAAATTTAGTAACTTTTAAGGAATATAATTTCTTTGAATTATTACGTCAAAAACTTCAGTGGAGATCTTTGCCTAAAAAATAATAAAATACATTTATAAATTGATATGTATTAATATAATTATTTAATTTCAATTTCATTTGCCCAATCAGGGGTTAACATAGAAAGAAATTTTTTAGTCCAATTCGTAATATATTTACCTTTTTTGATAATAATCCCATAAAGACTTTTATTGCAGAAATGACTGATCGGGATAACTTCCAGGAATATTTTGTGCTCTACATATATTGCAGTTTTTGGGATTATAGCAATACCAATACCTTTTTCTACATATTGTTTTATTGTTTCTGCATTTGTAGCTTCCATAATGATATATGGATTCAGATTATGTTTTTTAAAATTTTCATCTAATTCTTCTCTTGCTATTAATCCCTTTTCATAGGTAACAATAGGGTATTTTTGAAAATCAAATAATGTAATATTTTTCTTTTTTGATAATTCATGCCCTTTCGAAGTAATTAAAATTCTTTCAATAGGTTCTAATTTTATTACTTTTAAATTTTTTGGAATATTATTATGAATTGGTGTTATACCAAAATCAATTTCTCCGGATTGTGTTAAGGATATTATTTCCTGCCAACGCCGTTCTAAGATTCTGAATTTAATATCATGATACTTTTCTGAGAATTTGGTTATTACCTCAGGAAGCATATTCATTATAATAAAGGTTGTAGCTGCAAAAGTAAGTATACCTTTTTCAGTACCTCTCATATCTTCAAAAGTAGTTTTTAAATCCTCAATAGATACAATAATTGACGATATTAACTTAAAGAAAATTTTACCATCATGAGTTAAATCTTTTTGAGGGCCATAACGATGAAAGAGTTTAGTATTCAACTCCTCTTCCAATGAAGAAATCTGTTGACTCACTGCTGATTGTGTAATATTCATTTTTTCTGCAGCTTTAGTTAAACTGCCAAATTTTGCACTATAATAAAAACCTTTTAATCGTTGTATATCCATTTATATCTTTTTTTCAGCTGATTATATAAATAATTTATAAATCATTAAAAATTATCATGTTATTGAAAATATACAAAATAATAATTAAATAGGCAAGTATAATATTAGAATTTATTTTATTAATAATTATTATTATAAGTAATGCTAATGATAAATATAAACATTTTTTTCTTGACTTATAATACAAGAGGTATTACATTGATTTTAAACTATAACTTCTAGTGATTTTTATGTAAAAAAAATAATAGAAGTAAAAATGCTTATTAAACAAAATTTATATATTAAGAATAATTTATTTACCTGGTTGGAAGCATGGAATATCTAATCAGGTTTTTTTATTTTGAGCAAATAGTAGAAATATTATTACAGATGAAAATTAAATTTTAAAACTAATTTAATTGGAGAAAAATCAATGGGTAAACCAAAGTTTGCAATTTACTGGGCTGGAAGTTGTGGTGGGTGTGAGATAGCTTTTCTTGATATTCGAGAAAAAATATTAGATGTTGATAAAGCTGTTGATCTTGTTTTTTGTCCTTGCATAATGGATCCAAAATATAAAGATATTGAAGATATGCCGGATAATGAAATTGATGTTTGTCTTTTTAATGGTTGTATACGGAATGAAGAGAACTTGCATATTGCGGAACTTCTTAGAAAAAAATCAAAAGTATTAGTTGCTTATGGTTCATGTGCAACAGAAGGCTGTATTCCGGGATTAGGAAACCTAACCAATAGTGAAGATATTCAGAAATATGTGTACGAGGAATCACCTTCTACCGGAAATCCTAAAAAAATCCGTCCGAAAGCGAAAACCAAAATTAAAGTAGGGGAATTAACTATTCCTAAAATGTTTAAATATGTCCGTACCTTGGGACAGGTTACAGATGTTGATTATTTCATGCCCGGATGTCCACCAGTAGCAGAACAAATTTGGAATGTGATTGAAGCTGTTTTATCTAATAAACTTCCTCCAAAAGGTTCAGTTATTGGTGTAAATGCTAAAACTGTCTGTGATGAATGTGAAAGAACCAAAACTGATGAAAAAAAAGTAAAAGAATTCAAGAGACCGCATATGGTAGATCCAAAAGATATTGATCCCGAAAAATGCCTGCTTGAGCAGGGAATTATTTGTAATGGTCCGGCAACAAGAGCGGGATGTGGAGCTCTTTGTCCTGCAGTTAATCTAGGGTGCCGAGGTTGTTATGGTCCAGCAGAAGGTATTCAGGATATGGGAGGCAAACTTGCCGGAGCAATCGGATCAATAATAGATAGTGATGATCCGGAAGAAATCGAAAAGATTGTTAATCAGATTGTTGATCCGGTAGGAACATTTTATAGATTTAATTTACCCAGTTCATTATTAGGGAGAAAAATGTAATGAAAAAAGTAACAATAGATCCTATCACAAGACTTGAGGGTCATGGAAAAATTGAAATTTTTTTAAATGATAAAGGTAATGTTGAGGATGCTTATCTTCAAATTCCTGAACTTCGTGGATTTGAAAAATTCTGTCAGGGAAGACCTGTAGAAGAAATGCCCCGTATAACCTCCAGAATTTGCGGGGTTTGTCCTGAGGCTCATTTGATGGCTTCAGCTAAAGCTTGTGATGCAGTTTATAATGTAGATATTCCCCGAACAGCAAAAATGCTTCGCGAGCTTTTATATAGTATATTTTTTGTTACTGATCATACTACTCATTTTTATGCTTTGGCAGGACCGGACTTTGTGGTTGGACCAGATGCTCCAAAAGAGCAAAGAAATATTCTGGGTGTAGTTCATAAAGTAGGAGTGGAGATCGGGAGTAAGGTAATTGGTTTGCGGGGAATGTGTCACGAATGGATTCAGAAAATGGGTGGGAAAGCAGTACATCCAGTAGGTGCTGTACCAGGCGGTATGAGCAAGGGGCTTACCAAGGAAGAACAAAAACAACTTATACAGGATGGTAAAAAAGCAGTTGAATTCGGCAAATTTACCATAAAACTGTTTAATGATATAGTCTTGGAAAATAAAGAGTATGTGGATTTAATCTTAAATGATATGTTTGCTCATCAGACCTATAATATGGGTTTGGTGGATGAAAATAACCACCCAAACTTTTATGATGGTGATATCAGAGTAACAAGTCCAGATGGTAAAGAATTTGCAAAATTTAAACCAGCTGATTATCTTAAACATATTGAGGAACATGTTGAACCTTGGTCTTACCTTAAATTCCCATTTCTTAAAAATATCGGGTGGAGAGGATTTACAGATGGTCCAAAGAGTGGTGTATATAAAGCAACACCGCTTTCCCGTTTAAATGCATCTGATGGGATGGCAACACCGCTGGCTAATGAAGAGCATGATCGAATGTATAAGACCTTAGGTGGTAAACCTGTACATCAGACCCTGGCTACAAATTGGGCCCGTATAATTGAACTCCTTTATTCTGCTGAGCGATGGGTTGAACTTGCAAGTGATCCTGAAATTACTGGACCTGATTACCGTGTAGTTCCGACTGAGACACCCAATGAAGGAGTGGCAACTGTAGAAGCCCCGCGGGGTACACTTTATCATCATTATAAAACTGATGAAAATGGTATTATCACAGAAGCAAATCTAATAGTTGGAACGACAAACAATAATGCTCCCATTAATATGTCTGTAAAGAAAGCTGCAAAAGGTTTAATAAAAAACGGAAAAGTTAATGACGGATTGCTTAATATGGTTGAGATGGCTTTCCGAGCCTATGATCCCTGCTATGGATGTGCAACGCATACGCTCCCGGGAGAAATGCCTATGATTGTTAAGATTTATGACCATAATAAAACACTGGTGAAGGAACTCAAAAGAGATTAATCTTCAATTCAAGGTTGGATATAGAATACATGAAAATACTTGTGTTAAATTGTGGAAGTTCTTCGGTTAAATTTCAGTTAATAAATATGACCGAGGAAAAACTTGTAGCTAAGGGAGTTGTAGAAAAAATTGGTTCCAGTGATGCAATAATAACCTACAGACCAGCAGCTAAAAATAAATTAAGAGAAATTCAGGAAGTTCCAAATCATAATACGGCACTTGAGATTGTCCTTTCTTTATTGCTTCATTCTCAGCACGGAGTAATCAAGGAAAAAGAAGAAATAGATAGTATAGGTCATCGGATTGTACATGGGGGAGAAGATTTTTCTGATTCTGTATTGATCACTGAAAAAGTTAAAAATACCATACAGCAATGTATTCAGTTTGCTCCTTTACATAATCCTCATAATTTAAGTGGCATAAAAGCATGTGAAAGGCTTCTTCCGGGAATACCACAGGTCGGAGTATTTGACACAGCTTTCCATCAGACTATTCCTAAAAAGGCATTTTTATACGGACTTCCGTATTCACTGTATAAAAAATTAGGGATTCGACGATATGGGTTTCATGGTACCTCTCATAAATTTGTCGCCCAAAGAGCTGCTGAAATTTTAAAAAAGCCTTTAGATACTCTTAAACTTATAACCTGCCATTTAGGAAATGGTGCCAGTATTACAGCTGTTGATAAAGGGGTTTCAGTTGATACAACCATGGGATTTACTCCACTTGAAGGATTGGTCATGGGAACCAGATGCGGAGATATTGATCCTGCTTTGGTTCCTTATATCATGGAAAGAGAAGGATTGGAAACTGAAGAAATAGATCAAATAATGAATAAAAATAGCGGAATGTTGGGATTGACAGAAACCACTAATGATATGCGGGAAATTGAAGAAGAAGCTTTCCGTGGAAACGAAAAGCATAAATTGGCTCTTGATGTATACTGTCACAGAGTAAGAAAATATATAGGAGCATATATCGCAATACTTGGCGGTATAGATGCAATTGTATTTACAGGTGGAGTAGGAGAGAAATCATTTTACGTCAGAGAGCATTCATTGAAAGATCTGGAAAAACTGGGCATAAAGATTGATTTAAAACTTAATAATAAAAATAAAACAAATATCAGTCTTGGAAAAATTAAAATTCTAATCATTCCCACTAATGAAGAACTTGCTATTGCCAGAGATACAAAGAATATATTAGAGTCATCGAAAAAAGAGTCCAAATCTCTCAGTACAAAAAAGAAAGCCCGGGAGGAAATTGCTGGTCTTAGCGAAGATGAAAAAGCACAACTGGTTCTTCTTTGGGCTGAAGATCCTAAATCTCCGGTATCAGAATTAACCAGAAAATTAAATAAAAAGATCGGGAAAAATATTGACGTTCAATCAGTTAAGCAAAAATTAAATATTTTAGGATTATCTAATCCTTCTGAAACAGATAAAATTAAGGAATAGAAGTATTGACAAAGATAAATAAAGAAGAATCCGGATGGATTATTGCGTTAAGCTGGCTGAGTGCTTTGGAAGAAACAGCACGGGATTTTCATGGAACCAGACCACATGTTTTTGCAAAACGAGCCTATGAACATTCAGTACAGCATTTTATACATAGACTTGGTAATGAATATGGTATCAGAGTTGCAAAGGCAGATTCTATTCGGCAGGCAGTGAATAATTATATTCAATTAGGAATTGATGCTGGTCTGTTCAGAGATGCCAGTGATTTTGATTTAGAAGAGATTACTCCTTTTCGTTTGTCTATTACCGTGCATAATTGTAAATATAAAAAAAGTTGCAGTTCTCTCATTGAACAGGGTTTTTCTATAAGAGATCTGACCTGTGCACGTATTGGATGTTTTAGAGCGGCAGTTAAAGTTTTTGCAAATATTGATTGTGATTATAAGGTACAGGACTTCGATATAGATGGTGTATGTAAAGGATATATCGAACGAGTATAATGAATAATAATGACACAAAAAAAATTACTGAATTAATTAAAAAAGCCCGTACTGGTGAAGATCTGGTGATACGCAGACAGGCTATCATAGATCTAGGATACGAAAAACATAAAGATATTTACCCGGTGTTAGTAGAACTTCTTGATGATAATTCTGCGAGTATACAACATGCTTCAGTGATTTCATTGGGCAGATTAGGAACCCCGGAGGCTATTGATGAACTTGTCAAACCTAAAATTCTTGATTCATCCGTCACTAATATCAGATGGGCTGCTGTTATTTCTGTTGGTCAATTAGGTGATTATCGGATTATTGATCATATGTTGACAATGTTAGATGATAAGGAATGGATTGTAAGAAATCAGGCAGTGACAGTACTGAAAGATAAAATTCAGGAAATTATAAAACTTAAAAATATTACTCATTCTCGTATTCTTCTTAAACTCCTCTCTCTGGATGATGAAGAAATAATTGTACTTGCTATCCAGGGTTTTTGTGCTCTTGGTGAAGAAAGTGTGAATGTTTTATTGGATGCACTTCATTCTCTGTCGCCGATTTTGAGAAAAAATGCTGCCAGAGCTTTAGGTGAACTTACTTCTTTCAGAGCTGTTGATTCTCTTATTGATATAATTGATGATGAAAAGTGGGAAGTTCGAGAAAGTGTAGTAACAGCTTTGGGAGAAATTGGTGACAGAAAAGCAATGGATCCGCTGGTAACTGCTCTGTCGGATAATGTAGAAAAAGTACAAAAAAAGGCAATGGAATCACTTTTAAATTTTAGCAAATTAAGTACTAATCCATTACTAAACAAACTATCATTTGAAAAAGATAAATTCAATCTCAGGGTAATTATATTAACGCTTGGTAAAATTGGTGATAAAAATGCAATACCTGTATTAGTTAACCACCTTCGCAGTAGCTATTTTGTTGTTCGAATGGCAACAGTTAAAGCATTAAAACAATTTAACTCATCAGATGTTATCGACATTCTTATTCCATATCTTTCATTTAATACTTCGGATATAAATCAACTGTTACGGGATGCAAAAAATAATGATAATATACAACTTCAATTACGGGCAATAAAAGCACTCGGTGGGCTGGAAGATCACCGAGCAGTTAGTACATTAAAAAAACTTGTTAAGACCGGTTCAGAAAAAGTCCAAGATGCTGCGACTCAATCATTAATACGGATTGGTTGTGCAGCATGGGGAAGATGCTGCGCTATTATGGTGCTCAGTGATACGAAAAATAGATCGATATTACCTTCATTATGCAATTCATTAGAAGATGATTCAGATAATGTTCGTCTGGAAGCAGTAAGGGCGATAGCCAAGATAGGTGGTAAAAAAGCTGTAAATTCATTAGTCGATATTGTACAAAAAGACAGAGATCCTTATATTCGCTATGAAGCAGTACGATTTTTACGTCGAATTGGAGTCGGACATAATCAGGTATTAGAACTTGCTCTTACAGCATTAAAAGATAAATCCAGAGATGTACGTTCTCAGGCAGCCAGACTATTAGGAAATTTTCATCATGATAATTCCATTCAGCCTTTATTAAAAGCTACTGCTGATAAACATTGGAGCGTACGAGAAAGCGCTGAAAATGCATTAATTAATTTTGGTCAGAAGGCAGTTCCAGATCTTATTAAAGCACTGTCAGATTCTTCGTGGACCACAAGGTTCAGAGCAGCAAGATTATTAGGAGAAATTGGTGATAGTCGGGCAATAAAACCACTTGAACAGCTTCTCAAAAAAGAAAAAAAGAGTGGTGAAGTACGAGGCATTGTTGAGGATTCATTAAACAAGCTTTATCATAGTGCTGCTGCATAAGTTTATGGGAGATAAATATGCGGATTAAATTAAAACGCAACAAAAAAGAAAATGATTTTATTGACAAGGTCAATGAGCTTTCCGGAGAAAATGTGTATAGCTGTTATCAATGTGGACGCTGCTCTGCAGGATGTCCATTTGCATTTGAAATGGATATACTTCCCAATCAAATGATTCGGTTGGTTCAATTGGGCCAACAGGAAGAATTAATTGGGACAAAAGCACTTTTTCTTTGTGCTTCATGTTTTACCTGTCAGTCACGCTGTCCCAAAGGAATAAATATTGCAAATGTGGCTGAAGCAGTACGTTCTCTAATAGATCCTAAAGGGAAAGATCATTGTGGACCTGATGAAATTCCTGTTGAACTTGCTGATGAGCTTCCTCAACAGGTGCTGGTTGCAGTATATAGAAAATTTAGTAAATAAATAAGAGAAAAAAATATGGAAAATAAAAAAATTAAACTTCATTATTATCCTGGATGTACTTTAAAGGAAAAAACAACAAATTTAGATGATTCTACCCGCAAATCAATGGAAATATTAGGGTATGAATTAATTGAACCAGAAAACTGGACTTGCTGTGGAGCAGAATTTCCTTTGAATGAGGAGAAAATAATCGGTCTGGCAGCACCAGCCCGTATTCTTCGTCAAGTAGAGATTGAAGGAGGCGATAAAGTTGTTACTACGTGTTCTTTCTGTTTTAATGTACTTAAACGGACCAATGAAGCCCTCTTAAAAGATCCTTTGAAACATAAACGAATAAATGCTTATTTAAAGGATGATATCAGGATCGATCCAGAATCCAAGAAAAAAACTATGAATTTTCCTGAATATAATGGTAAGGTCTGGGTACTGCACTTGATGGAATTTATCAAGAATGAAATAGGATATGATAAAGTTAAATCATTGATAAAAAGGGATTTAAGCTCAATAAAAGTAGTGCCATATTATGGATGTCGTCTGTTGCGTCCTGCTGATGAAGTGGGAATAGATGTTCCGGATGATCCTCATATTTTTGAAGAATTTCTAGAGAATATTGGTTGTACTGTTATTGATTTTCCTTTTAAACAGGAATGCTGTGGTTCATATCTTTCTGTGTCTATGCCTGAGGCTGCTACTGAAGCTTCATATAATATCCTTCGTTCAGCTAAATTGAACGGAGCTGATGTAGTAGCATTAAGTTGTCCGCTTTGTTATTATAATTTAGACCGCAGACAGGATCGTATTAAAGAACAGTTTCCCGAATTTATGGGTATGCCTGTTTTATTCTTTACCCAGCTTCTTGCCTGGGCATTAGGAGTTGAAGAAAAGATTTTAGGACTTGATCAGCATTATTGTAGTCCTTATTCAGTATTAGGGATAGATGATAAATCTGAGGTAAAAATATGAGCAACAATGGAAAGAAAAAAAGAATTGGATTGTTTGTATGTCACTGCGGTGTAAACATCGCCAGTGTTGTTGATGTGGAGAGAGTAGCCAAAGAAATGGAGAATTATCCGAATATTACACTTTCTACAAATTATGTTTATATGTGTTCCGATCCCGGACAACAATTGATTTTAGATACAATAAAAGAACAAAAATTAGATGCATTTATTGTTGCTGCATGTTCTCCAACATTACATGAGAAAACTTTTCAGGATGTCGCTAAAATTGCAGGACTCAATCCATATCAGGTAGAAATTGCAAATATACGGGAACAAGGCAGCTGGGTACACACTGACAAGGAAAAAGCCACTCAAAAAGCCATTAAAGTAGTTAAATCAATGGTAGAAAAAGTTCGAGCTAATGAGAGTCTTGACCCTATCAAAATCGATGTTACCCGCAGAGCAATGGTGATCGGGGGTGGTATAAGCGGAATTCAAGCGGCATTAGATATAGCTGATCATGGATATGAGGTTCTGCTTGTAGAAAAGGATCCTTCTATTGGCGGACATATGATTCAGCTTTCAGAAACTTTTCCTACCCTGGATTGTTCTCAATGTATTATGACACCGAAGATGGTGGAAGCTTCACGCCATCCGAAAATTAAAATCATGACATATCATGAAGTGGAATCCATATCCGGTTTTGTAGGGAATTTCAATGTTCGAATAAAAAAGAAATCCCGATATGTAGATGAAGATTTATGTACAATGTGCGGTGATTGTGAAGAAGTATGTCCGCAGATTGTTCAGGATGAATTTAATATGGGGCTGTCCTACCGAAAAGCTATTTATTTACCTTTTCCCCAGGCCATTCCGGGAACATATACACTCGATATTGATAGCTGTCTTGGAATGTGGCCAATACGTTGTGGCAGATGTAAAGATGTCTGTGAGCCAAATGCTATAGATTACGATCAGAAAGAAGAAATTATTGAAGAACAGGTAGGAGCAATAGTTGTTTCTACCGGATATGATCTGTATACAATGCAAGCGCTGGGTGAATACGGGGGAGAAAAGTATGATGATGTTGTTAACGGATTAGAATTCGAACGGATACTTTCAGCGTCCGGTCCTACTGGTGGTGAGGTTTTGAGGCCATCAGATGGTAAAGTTCCCAAACATGTTGTTTTTATTCAGTGTTGCGGATCCAGAGATCCTGAAAACCATAATCCCTACTGTTCCAGGATTTGCTGTATGTATACTGCAAAACACGCTATGCTGTACAAACACCGGGTGCCAGAAGGAAATGCTACAGTATTTTATATTGATGTACGAACTGGTGGTAAGAGATTTGAAGAATTCTATCAACGTGCTGTTGAAGAAGATGAAGTTCTATATATACGCGGCAAAGTATCCAAGATCTTTCAGGAAGGTGAAAAAATTATCATTTGGGGTTCAGATACCCTGACCGGAAAGAAAATTGAGGTTGAAGCTGATATGGTAGTTCTTGCCATGGCTATGGTAAAAACTGAGGGTATCGAAGATTTACTAAAGAAACTTAAAATCAATACTGACGAAAGTGGATGGCTGGCCGAAGCTCATCCCAAGTTGCGTCCCGTTGAGAGCCTGAATGCAGGATTTTATCTGGCTGGATGTGCTCACGGTCCTAAGGATATTCCGGATACTGTTTCTCAGGCTTCTGCTGCTGCTGCTAAAATTGGTGATCTGTTTGCACAGGAAAAACTTCTCCATGAACCAACTATTGTCCCGGTTAATGAAGATCTCTGCAGCGGTTGCGGAATATGTGTTCCGGTATGCCCTTATGATGCGCGGACCCTGGATGTAGAAGAAAAAGTTGTAAAAGTTAATGAGGTCTTGTGTGAAGGATGCGGAGCATGTGCTGCTGCTTGTCCTTCTGGAGCCGCACAACAGCGGAATCAGACTGATGATCAAATATTTTCAATGGTTAAAGCAATTTTAAAGGGATAATTATGTTTGAGCCGAAAATTATGTGTTTTCTCTGTAAGTGGTGTACCTATGCCGGAGCTGATCTGGCTGGTACTTCTCGCATGAAGTATGATCCGAATGCAATTAATATGCGAGTGATGTGTTCAAGTCGGATAGATCCTCAGCATATTCTGTATGCTTTTAAACAGGGTGCTGATGGAGTTTTTATCGGAGGTTGCCATCCTGGTGACTGTCATTATGTAGAGGGCAACTATAAAACGTTGAGGAGAATAATTTTGTTTAAACCTATGCTTGAGAAGTTTGGCATAAATCCAAAACGTCTTAAATTGGAGTGGATTTCTGCTGCAGAAGGTAAAAAATTCGTTAATTCAATGAATGAGTTTACTGAACGAATTCGCAGCTTAGGACCACTTGTTATTAAAGATATGAAAGATGTGGCATTAAATAAAGAGGAATAAAATGAATAATAAAACTTCTGTTAAACAAAAAGATAAAATAGCTGATAACAAAGTTCCAATTTTCATTATGGGGAAAAAGTATGAAGTGCCGGCATCCCTCACAATCCAAAAAGCTATGGAATATGCTGGTTTCCAGCTGATCAGAGGCTGTGGTTGCCGTGGTGGTATTTGTGGAGCATGTGGAACGGTGTATCGTTTTCCGGATTCCTATAGAATAGAAGTTGGATTAGCCTGTCAGACAGTTGTACAACCGAATATGTATATTACACAAATACCATTTTTCCCGGCTAACAAAGCAACCTATGATGTTGAAAAACTGGAACCGACCGGGTCTACAATTGCAGCCTTATATCCAGAAATTTTTAAATGTGTCGGTTGTGGAACATGTACAAGAAGTTGTCCCATGGATATAGATGTCATGGATTATATATCTAAAGCAATTCGCGGAGATATAGCTGGAGCTGCAAAACTTTCATTTGATTGTGTTATGTGTGGTCTTTGCAGCGCGCGGTGTCCTGCAGAGGAAGCACAGTATAATGTCGGTATTTTAGCACGCCGTCTTTATGGCAGACATATAGTTCCCAGGGCAAAGCATGCACAAAAAGCTGTAGAGTATATCAAAAAAGGAAAATTTGATAAGGGTTTAAAAGAACTGAAAAAAATGGATATCGAGACATTAAAAAAGGTATACAATGAACGGGAATCCGAACCGCAAATGGCTGAAGAAGACTGGAAACCAAAAAACAAGAAATATGTTGTTGCTAATCAAAAATAATAAAAAATTTATTCTGATGGAGTGATCACTATGTCATATACACCAAAATTAAAAAAATTAATTAAAATTGTAGAAAAAACCAGACCGGCCAGAGTTGAAAAAAAGAAAAAAGGTGAGGAGTTTCCGGAAATGTCTCTTGAGGAAAGGGAGGATATTCTAAAGTATCATCCTGATTTCAAAGAAGAAGGCCGTTCTGAGATTAAGGTTGGTCCTAATAAGGGATACAGGATTTCTAATGAGATGGTTGAACTTTTGCATGCTAAAAGCAGAGTGGATCCGGACCAGATTGATCTTTCTAATCCGGATTATGAAACAGATGTGCTTATTATTGGTGGAGGAGGAGCGGGTACTTCTGCTGCATTAACAGCAAGAGAAAAGGGAGTAAAAGTGCTCATAGCTACTAAACTCCGTCACGGTGATGCTAATACTATGATGGCTGAGGGCGGAATACAAGCCGCAACCAAAACTGAAAAAGACTCACCTTACTATCACTATTTAGATGTGATAGGAGGAGGGCATTTTAAAAATGAACCGGAATTAGTTGAAACGTTAGTAACAGAAGCTCCCAAGGTTATGACATGGCTGGATAAATTAGGTGCTATGTTTTCTAAATTCGATGACGGACGATTTATGACACTTCATGGAGGCGGCACATCCCGCAGAAGGATGCACTATGCAGGAGATATAACTGGTGCTGAAATAATGCGGACAATCAGAGATGAAGCAAAAAACTATCCGAATGATATAAAAGTTCTGGAATTTTCACCAGCTGTTGAACTTATTTTAAATGATAAAGGAACATGCAGCGGAGCTGTTTTATATAATTTAGAGACAAAAGAATATATTGTTGTAAAAGCTAAAGCAACTGTTATGGCTACTGGCGGGTCAGGGAGACTTCACATTCAGGATTTTATGACCACAAATCACTACGGTGCAACTGGAGACGGACTGATTATTGCCTACCGAGCCGGTGTCCCCTTAAAATTTCTCCATACAGTTCAGTATCATCCCACAGGTGCCGTTTTCCCTGAACAGGCTGAGGGTCTTCTTATTACAGAAAAGTTCCGAGGTGCAGGTGCGAATGTTGTTAATATCGACGGTGAACAATTTGTATATGAAAGAGAGCCGAGAGATGTAGAAGCTTCTGCTTTTATTCGGGAATGTACAGTAAGAGGCAAAGGTGTTCCTACACCAACAGGAAAGTTCGGTATCTGGTTAGATTCTCCCATGATTGACTTATTGAAAGGAGAAGGATATGTACACAAGGAATTCCCGGGAAAGTGGATACTTTTCCATCGATACGGAATTGATATTACCAAGGAACCAATGTTGGTCTTTCCAACTCTTCATTATCAGAATGGGGGGCTCGAAATTAATAAAAAAGGCGAAACTGTACTACCGGGTCTCATTGCTGGGGGTGAAGTGAGTGGTGGTGTCCATGGTGAAAACAGACTTATGGGGAATTCTCTTTTAGATGTAACTGTGTTTGGAAGAATTTCAGGAGTCACTGCAGCTGATTATGCCAAAAAGAAAGCAAAAAGCGGTAAATTAACCCTGGATCATGTAAAAAAATATAATAAAGCCCTTGAGAAAGCAGGTGTAAAGCTTAACGGCAGGGTAGCACCTATGGTTCTTCCTGATTACAGCAATCCCGAGGTCAGAGAAAAACAGCTTACCACTAAGTATGTCGGAACATTACGATAATATGAGGGGAAAAAATGAGTTTAAGATATAGAGAAAAGCCATTTGGATTTGAAAAACCAACGACACCCAAAGGAGAACTCGTAATTATAGAAGACCGGTGCAAAGGATGTGGATTTTGTGTTGAATATTGTCCAAAAGATGTATTGGAAATTTCAGATAAATATAATAGTAAAGGATATCACCCTCCGGAAGCAGTAAATGAAGATGACTGTGTATATTGTGGTTTTTGTCAGATGGTTTGTCCGGATTTTGCCATTTTCACTATTGTAGAAGAAACCCAGGTAGAAAAAGAAAGAAGAGAAGCTAGAAAGAAAGAAAAAACTAAAGTTTAAATACAGTATTTAATCATAGGCATTGAATTATGAAAAAATCTAATATTTCTGTACTTACAGGAACTCATACCTTAACCGGAAGTCAGGCATGTGCTGAGGGTGCTCTTTCAGCGGGATGTTCTTTTTTAGGATACTATCCTATCATACCCTCTTTTGATATAGTAGAACGATATGCAGAAAGATTTTCTGATTGTGATGGCATACTCATCCAGATGGAGGATGAGATTTCAGCTTTGGCAGCTGTTCTGGGAGCATCCTGGACTGGGAGAAAGGCGATGACTGTTACTACAGGAACTGGTTTTGCTCAAATGGCAGAGCATATTGGTCTGGGAATAATGCTTGAAACGCCCTGTGTCATTGTTGACGTACAGAGGGATGGCCCTTCAGAAGGAATTCCCTGTAATCCGGGCGCAGGTGATGTAATGCAGGCACGATGGGGATCACATGGGGATTATGAAATTATTGCACTCTCACCAAATTCTCCTCAGGATATGTATGATCTGACAATTAAGGCATTCAGTCTATCTGAAAAGTATCGGACTCCTGTAGTTATTTTAACAGATACTAATATTTGTAGTAAAAAAGAAAAAATAATCATCCCTGATTCTAAGGATATCAAAATCAGCACTCGTAAATACTTTAAAGGTAAAAAAGATAGTTATCTTCCCTTTCAATATGATCCTGAAGATCTTATCCCTCCTATGGTTGATGTCAGTCAGGGATATCGATTTCATGTTACCGGATTAACCCATGATGAACGTGGTTATCCGGTAATGAATGATGAGTGTCAGGAATTGAATGTACACCGTTTAGTGCAAAAAATCAGATTATTTACTGATGATATCATTGATATCGAAGAAGAACAGACTGATGATGCAGAGTTGATAGTTGTATCCTATGGTGTAACTTCAAATGATGCACTCGAGGCTGTTAAACAGGCTCGTAAAGAAGGTTTAAAAGCAGGTAGTTTGCGGTTAAAAACAGTCTGGCCTTTTCCTGAGAAAAAAATTACTCAACTAGCTAAGAAAATTGATAACTATATTGTACCTGAAATAAATTATGGACAAATATTTTTAGAAGTAGAGCGATGTGCCAGAGGTGAGGCAACAACACATTTTCTTTATCATGCATCCAAAAAAGTTGGTACATCAGATCATATTTTAAAGCTAATCAAGAAAACAATAAAATAGTAGGCTAACATGGGAAATAGTAAAATTCAAAAACAAGATAAGCATCCTATGGATAATCTCCTGCGGATGGACAGAATTCCACATATATGGTGTCCCGGATGTGGTATTGGTAATGCAGTAAGTGCCTTTGCTGATGCACTGGATAAATTGGATTTCGATTTAGACCAGCTATGTGTGGTATCCGGAATCGGATGTACCGGAAGGGTTGCTGGATATATTAAAGTTGATTCTTTTCATACTACTCATGGCCGGGCCATTCCATATGCAACAGGAATAAAACTGGGTAATCCAAAAATGAAAGTAGTCGTAATATCTGGAGATGGAGATTTAGTCTCAATCGGTGGGAATCATTTTGTGCATGCTGCAAGAAGAAATATAGATTTAACTGTAATTTGTGTGAATAATTTCATCTATGCCATGACCGGAGGACAAGTAGCTCCTACCACCCCCATTCCGGCTTATACAACCACCTCTCCTTTTGGTAATTTTGAAACTCCTTCTAATGTTCCACAAATAGCAGAAGCTTCCGGTGCGGTCTATGTAGCCCGATGGACTGCACTTCATATGAGAAGATTAACTTATGCCATAACCGATGCTTTACAACGACCAGGATTTTCTGTTGTAGAGGTAATTTCACCTTGTGCAATGTACTATTCCAGAATAAACAGATTGGGTGACGGATTGGATATGATGAAATTTTATTATGATAACTCAGTTATAAAACATGGCGAACCAACAGATAATCTGGAAATTGATTATCAGAAAGAAATTATCGTAGGAAAGTTTGTTGATCGTGAACGACCGACATTTTCTGAATCATTACAAAAATGGTTAAAAGGACAAGGGAGGGTACATAGTGAAAGCAAATCCTAAGGATGTATTTACCGGAACATACTATATTGATGGAGATGTGGCCGCAGCATATGGAGCATTAGCTGCAGGTTGTAAATTTTTGGGAGGATATCCCATTACACCATCTACAGAAGCTGCAGAAGCTTTTGCTCGAAAAGCACCATATGTAGGAGCACAATTCATCCAAATGGAAGATGAATTAGGTTCTATTGCATCTGTTTTAGGAGCCTCCTGGGCAGGGAAAAAATCCATGACTATTACCTCAGGTCCGGGTTATTCTTTAATGATGGAAAATATCGGTCTGGGTGCTGCCATGGAAATTCCTTTTGTAATTATTAATATACAACGAGGTGGGCCTTCCACCGGTGTTCCCACCAGCACAGGTCAGGCAGATATTATGCAGTCTCTATGGGGTTCAAATGGTGATTATGAAGTGATTGCCCTGGCTCCTGATTCTCCACAGGAAAGTTTTGAGTTTGCTATTAAGGCATTCAATTTAGCGGAACGATATCGAGTACCGGTGATGTTTATGGCTGATGAGTGTGTAGGGCACATGACTGAAAAAGTGGTTATTCCGGAAGCTTCTGAAATTGAAGTTGAACCCAGGAGGTTTTACAAAGGCAAAAAAGAGGATTATATACCTTATAAACGAGATAAAGATTTTGTTTCTCCCCTGGTAAAAGCCTGTGATGGGTATAATTTGTATATCACAGGATTATCCCATGATGAAAATGGTCATCCGGTGTTAAACAGTAAATCGCTTCCTGATCTGACCAAGGTCAAAGCAAAAAATACAAAATCAACAAATAAATATCTGGTAGATAAAATAAGAAAAAACAAAGATGACATTATTGAACTACAGGAATATGATCTGGATGATGCAGAAGTTGTCATTGTTTCTTATGGAATAACCTCCCGGGTTGCCTACAGAGCTTTTGAACAAGCAAAAAAACAGGGAATAAAAGTGGGAATGCTTCGTTTGGTAACAGTCTGGCCTTTTCCGGATGATAAAATTGCTGAATTGGCAGAGAAAGTAAAGGGGTTTGTAGTACCGGAAATAAATTATGGACAAATTGTATTTGAAGTTGATCGATGTACATATGGCAAAGCTAATACAATTTTAGTTCCTCATGGAGGCGCTTCTGTACACAAACCCGAAGATATTTTTGGTGCTATTAAGCAAATTGCTGAGGATGATAAAAAATATGATCATGTCATTGAATATACTACTTCATTGGAGAAATTGATTTTTAAAGGCAGTTTAACTGAAATGATTAAAAAGTGATGGGTATACAATGGAAAAAATAATTGAAATTTTTAAACAGGGCATCGAGAATTCAAAAACAGAAAAACAAAAGATATGTTTGGTTACTGATATCCCATATCCACCTGAGGTAACTGAATATCTTGGTATTGATTTCTTTCATACCTCAAGAGGAAGAGCAATACCTTTTGCGACCGGAATGAAGCTTTCTAATCCACATTTAAAACCAGTGGTTTTTATTGGAGATTTTGCCACTTTGGGTGGTAATCATTTTGTACATGCCGGCAGAAGAAATATGGATATTAATGTTCTTTGTGTTAATAATTTTAACTATCCGAAAATTGCAGAAAAAGAGGTGCCGGTAAGTTTTCCTCGCACACCTTTTTTACCCTATGCGTCTTTTGATGAACCCTTGAATATCCCACATTTGGCACGATCCTGTGGAGGTGTTTACGTTGCCAGATGGACGTTGCTACATGCTAATGAACTAAGTGGCTCAATTACAGAAATGTTATCTAAAACAGGATTTACGGTAATAGATGTTATTTCCCATACTCCAGAAGTTCTTGATTTTTATTTTAAAAATTCTGAAACAAGACCAGGAGAGGATACTTTACAGGTGAAAATTGTTCCGGAGAATAAAATAATTGTAGGTAAATTCATTGACAGAGAACGCCCGACTTTTATTGATGCTTATAATGAACAGCTTGCTAAGGTTTTGGGTGATAAATTTATAAAAATTGAATAAAAAGAGAGATAAAACTTATGACTGAAATCAGATTTGCAGGATTTGGTGGACAGGGAATAATTCGATCCGGAATTATTTTAGGAAGAGCTGCATCCATTTATGATAAAGGTTTTGCTACTATGAATCAATCATTTGGACCGGAAGCCCGAGGAGGTGCGTGCAGCTCACAGTTGGTAGTATCTGATAAAAAAGTTTTATATCCCTATGTAACCCGAACAGATTATTTAATAGCTATGTCACAGGAAGCATGTGATAAATTTGAACCTGAAGTTAAAGATAAAGGTGTATTAATAATCGATGAAGATCTGGTTAAAACCAATACTAAAAAGTATATCCTTTCAATTCCTTCTACTCGATTTGCAGAAGAATTAGGAAACCGGATTTTTGCCAATGTAGTTATGATAGGATTTGTTACTGCTGTTACTGAGATTGTTTCAGTTGAAGCAATGAAAAAGACTATTCCTGAATCTGTGCCTGAAAGGTTTATAGATAAAAATTTACAAGCCTTTGATAAAGGATATAATTATGGAATTGAGATCAAAAAAGATAAACAGAATTAATTAAGGATTGTTAAATGAAAATTCATGAATTTCAATCAAAAGAACTTTTTAGAAAATATTCAATTCCTGTTCCAGAGGGAATGGTAGTAGAAAAAAAAGATGACGCTGAAAAAATTGCTAAGCAAATAGATAAGAAAGTGGTTGTTAAAGCACAGGTACATGCCGGTGGAAGGGGCAAAGGAGGAGGAATTAAAGTAGCGGATAGTCCAGAGGAAGCTGTACAGAGAGCAGATGAGATTATTGGTATGAATTTAGTAACTCATCAAACCGGTCCGGAAGGAAAACATGTTAGAAAGGTACTTATTGAAGAAGCGCTTGAAGTGGAAAAGGAACTTTATTTGGGAATGGTTATTGATAGAGACACTTCAATGATAACCGTTATTGCTTCAGAAGAGGGGGGAGTAGAGATAGAAACAGTTGCTGCTAAATCCCCGGAAAAAATCATTAAGGTTCCTATAGATCCCAGTGTGGGAATACAGCCTTTCCAGGCTCGTAAGGTGACTTTTGGATTAAATCTACCCAAGGAATTAATACGGGATGGTTCTAAACTGGTAATGAATTTATACAAATTATTCAATGAGTGTGATGCTTCTCTGGCTGAAATTAATCCCCTTGTTATTACCAAAGATAAACGGTTATTGGCTGCTGATGCCAAGGTTAATTTTGATGATAATGCCCTGAATCGTCATCAGGATATAGAAAAATTACGTGATATTAATGAAGAAGAACCAACAGAAGTTGAAGCGTCTAAATTCAATTTAAGTTATGTGAAATTAGATGGAAATGTTGGATGTATGGTAAACGGTGCAGGTCTGGCTATGGCCACTATGGATATTATCAAACATCATGGTTCAATGCCGGCTAATTTTTTGGATGTAGGTGGTGCTGCTTCAGTGGAACGAGTTGAGAATGCTTTTCGTATTCTTCTTTCTGATAAAAATGTTAAAGCTGTCTTAATAAATATTTTTGGCGGAATAGTTCGCTGTGACCGGGTTGCAAATGGAGTAATTGAAGCAGCAAAACGGCTTGACGTGTCAGTCCCGATTGTCGTGCGTCTGGCGGGAACTAATAGTAATATTGCTGCTGATATTCTTAAAAAATCAGATCTTTCCTTTGAAGTGGCAGCAGATTTAGGTGATGCAGCTCAGAAAGCGGTTGCTGCTGCCAAATAGGAAGATGAGTTTTTTATATAACTTAATATGAATATGATTGGATATTATAAATTTAGAGGTTATAATGAGTATTCTCATAGATGAAAAAACTAAGGTGATTGTACAGGGATTAACCGGAAGTGAAGGAACTTTCCATTCCAAGAAAATGATTGAATACGGTACAAAGGTAGTTGCAGGTGTCACCCCTGGTAAAGGAGGAAACAAACACGAGGGATTACCAGTATTCAATACTGTTGAAGGAGCAGTTAAACAGACTGGAGCAGATACATCTGCTATTTTTGTCCCTCCGGTATTTGCAGCTGATGCAATTATGGAGGCTGCTGAAAGTGGTATAAAATTAATTATTTGTATCAGTGAAGGTATACCTATCTTGGATATGGTTAAAGTTGCAACATTTTTAAAAAATAGAGATGTTCGTCTGGTAGGACCAAACTGTCCCGGAGTTATTACACCTGGTAAATGTAAGATTGGTATCATGCCCGGTTTTATTCATTCACCTGGTAAAATTGGAGTAATATCCCGAAGTGGTACTTTAACCTATGAAGCTGTTGATCAGCTTACGAAAGAAGGTCTGGGACAGACTACTTGCATTGGTTTGGGCGGTGATCCGATTATAGGAACCAGATTTATTGACGCATTGAAGCTGTTCAAGTATGATCCGGAAACTGAAGGAGTTGTGATGATTGGAGAGATTGGTGGCACTGATGAAGAGACGGCTGCTGAATATATTAAAAAAGAATTTGATAAGCCTGTGGTCGCATTTATTGCAGGGCGTACAGCACCTCCTGGAAAACGAATGGGACATGCTGGGGCAATTATAGCCGGGGGAAAAGGAACAGCCAAAGAAAAAATTGAAACGTTACGTAAATGTGGGGTAACTGTTGCTGATTCACCTGCGGAGATTGGAGCTGCAATGAAGAGAGTATTAAGTTAATAGTTATATATAGAAATGAAAAAAACAACACAAGAATCTATTCCTGAATTTCCAAATTGTTTTGTCTGCGGAAAGAATAATCCTAAAGGATTAAAGAGAAAATTTACATTACATAATAAAAAAGCAGAGACAAAATTTATCGGAAATAAAACACATATTGGATATGAAAATATTGTACATGGTGGTATTATCAGTGCACTTTTAGATGATGCTATTATCTGGGCATCATACACTTCTCTTAACTCATTTGGTGTAACTGCAGAATTAAATGTACGGTTTATAAAACCGGTTCCAATAAATAAAGAATTTATTATCAATGGTGAAATAGTTGAAAACAAAGGTAAATTATTGATAGGCAGAGGTGCTATGAAAGACAGTAGTGGTGAAGTATTTGCTGCTGCTAAAGCGAAAATAATAGCATTAAATAAAATATGAATTTAATATGAGTTGAGGAAAAACCATGGCTAAAGTAGATAATAAAAAATTAGAAAAAATAGTAGGCAAAGACAATGTAAGGGATGATCTTGGTACTCGGTATGTATATGGTTCAGATTCATCCGTACATGAAGCACTTGCTTGGTCTGTTGTACGTCCGGAAACAAAGGAACAGGTACAAAAAATTATCCGTTATGCCAATTCTGAAAAAATCCCGGTTATTGCTCGCGGATCCGGTTCAGGTATGTCAGGACAAGCTGTTCCCATTAAAGGCGGGATTGTATTGGATCTGAAAAAGATGAATAAAATTATTGATATAAACCTGGAAGACGGATACTGTAGAGTAGAAGCAGGTGTCATTGATGATGATTTAAACCGGGCTTTAAAACCACATGGTGTTTTTTATCCTGTTGCTCCGGCTTCAAGCAGAGTAGCGACGATTGGCGGAGAGATTGCGAACAATGCAAGTGGAGTTCGTTCAGTTAAATATGGTGCGGTGAGGGATTCGGTGCTTGGTATGGAAGTAGTAATGGCAAATGGTAAATTAGTACATTTAGGCTCAAGAACCAGAGTTGAAGCTGCTGGATATCAAATGGATAGATTAATGGTTGGTTCAGAAGGTACTTTGGGTATTATAGTCGAAGCAATGCTGAAATTTGTTCCAATACCAAAATACCGCTGTCTCGGTGTTTCAAATTTCAATTCATTGGAAGAAGCTGGTGATACAATTGCCTCTATTATGTCAAGTGGGGCACAGCCCTCTCTTCTTGAACTTATGGACAATGTTGCGATAACAGCGGTTAATAAAACTATGGATATGGGATTACCTGATGTGGAGGCAATACTGATGTTCGAAGCTGATGGGATGGTTAAAGAAGCAGTTGATTTTGAGATTGAAAAAATGAAAAAGATTTGTGAAGACAATAAAGGGTTCGGCATTGAATACAGCTATGAAGCTGATAAAAGAACTAAACTTTTTGCTGGAAGAAAGAAACTTTTTCCTGCACTTTCAAAATATAAAGATCTTTATTCCTGTACTTCACTTGCTGATGATATGGCTGTTCCCTATTCAAAAATGACCAAGATGGCAAGAAAAATCCATGAGATTGCCAAAAAGAACAATGTTATTATGACAGCATACGGGCATTGCGGTTCCGGCTGTATGCATACTAAAATACTTATGGATGCCACGAAAGGAAAACAATGGTATAATGCCAAAAATGCAGTAAAGGAAATTTATGAATATGTGTCTGAAATGGGCGGAACAACTTCAGCAGAACATGGAATCGGATTATCAAAAGCTCCTGCTTTTAAACTGGAGAAGAAAGATTCATTACAATTTATGAAAGCTATTAAACATGCCCTTGATCCGAATAATATTTTAAATCCCGGTAAAATGATGGATGCACCGGATGATTGGGTTACAGCAACGAAATTAAGATATAATGTCAATTAATATTATTTCTTCTGCATTCTGTAAATTTTGGGATAATTAAATGGAAACAAAAAATTTAAAAAAATGGGAAGAAGATTTAAATCGATGTATACGATGTGGCTATTGTTTTGAAGCTTGTCCGATATTCAAAGATCAGGGATGGGAAGTAGATGGAGCACGTGGTAAACTTATACTTTCTTATGGGTTATTAAATAAAGATTTAGAACCTTCAGATTTTATTGTACAAAAATTATTTGAATGTACTTTTTGTAAAGATTGTGTTGAAAGGTGTTCAGCAAATGTTTCCGTACCAGATATTATATCTGCAGTACGTACTGATCTGTATGAAGCAGGTTTTCATAACGATGCACATGATCAACTGTTAGAAAAAATCAAAGAAAGTGGAAATATCTTTAATAAAGAATTATCTCCTCCCCACTTTAAAGGAGAGAAAGGTGTTTTATTAGGATGCAGACTGCTGGAACGAAAAGAAGATTCCAGAAAATATCTTGATATACTTGAAAAATTAGGGGTAAAACCAAAAACATTCGAAGAAACATGCTGTGGAATGCCATTTGCAGTATTGGGAAACAAAAAAGGTTTTTCTAAGCAGCAAGATAAATTCAGAGCATCAATACCGGATATCAATAATGAATTTATTTGTGCCTGTACAACCTGTGTTTTTTTTATTCAAAAGAAATACCCGGATTTAAAAGCAAAATATATAATCAATGAAATTGTCGAGAGGTTACCAAAATACAAAAACAAAATCAAAAAGTTGAATATTAAAGTAACCTACCATGATCCCTGCAATGTAGCAAGAGGGTTGGGAATGATAGATGAACCCCGATGGTTATTAAATGAAATTGGGGCTGAACCCATAGAGATGTCCACTTATGGAAAAGAAGCAGAATGTTGTGGGGGAGGCGGTGGCTTACTGGTAACTGATAAAAAGCTGTCAGAACAATTAGCATTAAAACGTGTCAAACAGGCATTGCATACTAAAGCTGATTATTTGGTAACTCTATGTCCAACCTGTGAGTTAAATCTCAGGAATATGGCTGCTCAATATGATGGTAAGATACAAGTTCGTAATGTACTCGATCTTGTTGCAGAAGCATTGAATTAAATTAATTATTAATAGAGGATTAATATGAAATTTAATAATTTAGAAAAATGGCAGGATAAATTACATGTATGTATTCGGTGCGGATATTGCTTTGAAAATTGTCATATTTTTAAAGTAACCGGATGGGAATCTGATACTCCACGGGGAAAACTGATAATGATTTATGGGTTAATTAGGGGAGATATCAAACCAGATGAAGAAGTTGCTGAAAAAATATTTGAATGTTATATGTGCAAACGATGTGATGCTACCTGCTCAGCAAAAGTTGAAGTGACAGATATTCTTAATGATGCCAAGGCTGATTTTGTAGAAGCAGGCTTTGATGTTCTAGGCACCACATCTAGAACTAATGAAGATTTATGCAGCTGTTGCAGAATTTGTATACCGGTGTGTAAACATGAAGCAAGATCATATGATGAGAAAAATGATAAAATTGTTGTAGATAGAGTAAAATGTCAAAGTTGCGGTTGCTGTGTTGCAGCTTGTCCCTCTGGTGCCGCTTACAGCAGAGAGGGTTTTGGATTAAGTCAGAAAGAATTGAGTGAACAAGTAGAACAATTTCTGGAAGGAGTTGCGGAATGAATATTAAAACTGTTATATTTTATTGCAACTGGTCAACGTATCCGGGTTTACAATTATCACGCTTTAATAATCATCAGCCAGAGACTCAGCATAAATATCTGGTAAGTATGTGTTCAGGTCGTATATCCCCTGAATTAATTCTGCAGACATTTCAAAAAGGAGTTGGTGGAGTTTTAATCGCCGCTTGTCCTCAGGACGCATGTGAACATGACGGAAACTATAAGACAATTGGCAGAGTGGCTCTATTAAAAATGATGCTCCGTCAAATGGGTATTAATCCTAACAGATTAAAACTTGAGTGGATTGATAAAGGCGAAGCAGCAAAATTAAATCAGGCTGTAAATTCTTTTACTGAAGAGATTAATAAATTAGGTCCGGTTACTAACTGATTGTTATTTTAATTATGATTGATTTTGAAAAAATTAGTGAAATACTTAAAGCTTTAGCACATCCTGCCCGCTTGGAAATAGTGCAGGGGTTAAAGAAAGATGAATGTAATGTATCAGAGATTCAAAGGAAGCTTTCTTTACCTCAGTCTACAATATCACAGCATCTTCGAATTTTAAGAAATGCTGGAATCATTGTTGGCAGAAGGGAAGGTGTTAGGGTATGTTATAAGGTTATTGATCCCTACACCAGAAAGATCATTGAATTAGCAGAGAAAAATGAAAAAAATTTTTGAAGATATATTGTATTATTTATATATTCAGTTAAAACGATTATTAACCAAGAGGAGGAATTTCAATGGCAAAAATGGCAATAACAGTAAATGGCGCAGAACCCAAGAATGTGTATCCACCCTTTATTTTAGGCTCATCAGCTGCAGCCAGTGGTGATGAAGTTATTATTTTTTTCTGCCCCGGAGGTGCACCAGCAATGAAAAAAGGTAAAATCAAAGAGTTAAATGAAGCTGCACCAGCACTTCCGGATTTAGAAGAGATGTATAAAGGTCTTTTGAGTTTGGGTGGTAGAATACTTGTATGTGAACTGGCATTTGACGTCCATGATTTCACACAAAAAGATTTGAATGATGAAGTTGAAGTGGTTGGAGCTACTACTTTTGTCAATGAAGCAGATGATGCAACATTGACTTTTTCTTTTTAGTCATTATTAATAATATAATTGAAAAATAAGGAGAAATTAAAATGGCAGTACAAAAATTAGACACATTAGGAATGAAATGTCCTCAACCGATATTGAAAGTAGCAGCAATGCTTCCTCAGCTAAATGCTGGGGATACATTAGAAGTTGAAGCTGATTGTGAATCTTTTCCCAATGATATAAAAGCATGGTGCCAGAAAACAGGCAAAACATTGCTCATGTGTACTACAGATGCTGATGGAAAACATAAAGCTCAAATACAAATATAATTATAATAAAAGTTAATAGATTATTTTTGATGTAATGATAATAAAAATAATCTATTAACTTATACAATTTCTCATTAAAGAAGGATTCTTTAAAAGAAATATTAAGGATATAGTTTTTAATTTTATAAAACAGGATATAAAATGCAATCAAAAGTAAATAATGGATTTACACCAAAAATTGTAGGGTATCTTTGTAATTGGTGCACCTATGCTGCTGCAGATCTGGCAGGTTCATCTAAATTAGAAATTGCTCCTAATCTAACTGTGATCCGGGTAATGTGTTCCAGCAGGATTGATTTTAATTTAGTATTAACAACTTTTTTTAACGGAGCTGACGGTATATTAATTGGTGGTTGTCATCCTGGTGATTGTCATTATGATAAAGGTAATTATTATACTCGCAGAAGATATGCAATGTTGAAAAATGTTTTTAATATTCTAAAAATTGATCCGGAAAGGCTTCAATTGTCATGGATATCAGCATCTGAAGGTAATCGTTATGCTGAAGTAGTTAATAGTTTTACTGAAAAAATTGAAAAGTTGGGTCCAAATCCTTTGAATAAGAATCCCTATTATTAAAGATGGAGATTTTTAAATGAATAGTTCAGATAAAGTTCTTATAATTGGAGCAGGGATAGCTGGCATGGAAGCAAGTCTTATGCTTGCGAAGGGTGGGAAAAAGGTTGTACTGGTAGAGAAACTCCCAATTATTGGTGGTAATGTAATAAAAAATGAGGAAAGCTATCCAAATTTAGAATGTTCTACCTGTATGGTTGCACCAATACAACAAGATGTACTTCAGAATGAAAATATTGAAGTTTTGACTTTAAGTGAAGTAGAGAAAGTTGAAGGTAAAGCTGGTGAATATTCAGTAAGAATCAATAAAAGAGCCCGATATGTGAGTCTTACTGATTGTATTGGATGTGGAGCCTGTTATGAACCTTGTCCTGTTACTTTGAAGAATGAATGGGAAGAAAATCTTGCTGATAAAAAAGCTATTTATGTACCCTGTGAAGGTTCTTTACCAAATGTTCCTGCCATTGATCCTGATAGTTGTTTACAGATCAGTGGGAAAAAATCCTGCAATGCTTGTGCAGAAGCATGTATGTTTGGTGCAATTAATTATACTGAAAAAGATGAAAAAATTGAAGTGAATGTGGGCGCAATTATTGTCGCATCAGGTTTCGAGTTATTCGATGTAAAAAAATTATCAAATATTGGGTATGGTAAATTATCCAATGTATATACTGCTATGGAATTTGAAAGACTCTATGCTTCAAATGGTCCTACATCAGGTGAATTAATCTTACGTAAAGGGAAAAAATCTCCTGATTCTGTAGCAATTATACATTGTATTGGCAGAAATGAGTTAGGATATTGTTCTGGAGTATGTTGTATGTATTCATTTAAATATGCTCATTTTATAAAGGATAAATTACCAAATACAAAAATCTATAATATTTATTCAGATATTTGTGTGCCTAATAAAAATTATCAAAAATTTTATAATAAAATTAAAGATTCACTCAGTACATTTATTGTTCAATCTTCTCCTGAGAAAATAAAGATATCCGGAAATAATGGAAAATTAAATATAAACTTGAGCAATAATAAGGATTCAAAGAAATCACTGAATGTTGATATGGTAATTCTTTCCTGTGCTATGATACCATCAAAAAATTCAGAAGTACTCGGTAATACATTAGGTTTAGAACTTGACAATAAAGGTTTTTTTCAGATCAGGAAAGACGATCTGGGTACTCTACAAACTTCCATTGATGGGATATTTACTATCGGTTGTGCTGAAGGCCCTAAAGATATACAGGATTCTGTTATTCAGGCAGAATCTGCAGTAGGTGAAGTAGTTTCATTGTTAGGATAAATGAAAGGTCAATAAAATGAGTAGCAAAATAGGTGTTTATATTTGTGAATGCGGACCAAATATTGCTGATAATATTGATATTGATGAAGTAATAGAAAAAATATCCTCTTCAGAGCAGTATAAAAACCAGCAATTAATTATCAAGCGGTATAAACTGCTGTGTTCTAATGAAGGAAAAGAATTTTTGGAAAAGGAAATAAATGATAATGAATTAACTCATTTGGTAATTGCAGCTTGCTCTCCCAGGGATCACGATACTACTTTTATTAATATATGTAAAAAAACAAAATTAAATCCCTATTTATATAAAATGGTTAATATTCGGGAACAATGTGCATGGATTATACCTGATAAACAGAAAGCTACTGAAAAAGCAATTAATTATATAAAATCAGCCATAAATAGGGTGTTACATCAATCAAAACTGATCGAAAAAAGTCTAGATAGCAATCCAAATGTTCTGGTTATTGGTGGTGGTATTACTGGAATGGAAACAGCACTGTCACTGGCAAGTGATAAAAGGAAAGTATATATAATTGAGAGAGATTCTCAGTTAGGTGGTAATGTTCGATTTTTCAAAGCGTTACTTCCTCAACAGAAAACCAATACTGATTTAATTGAGAAGAAAATAGCAGCAGTTAATAAACATGATAACATTGAAATTTTTACTGAATCAATATTAGAAAAATCTGTGGGATTCTTTGGGAATTTTGAAGTTACTATACGAAATGTAAATGATGATCAGAAAGGTAATGAATTAGTAGTAGGTGCAATTGTAGTTGCTACAGGATTTTCCTTGATGCCAATAGATAAACTTAAAAAGTTTAATTATTCTAATAAAGATAATGTTTTCTCTGCTTTGGAAATTGAAAATATGATAAAAGAAAAAGGAAAGATATTACTTACATCTGGTAAGGTTCCGAAATCTGTTGGATTGATTCATTGTGTAGGAAGAGAAGAGAGGGGATACTGTTCACGAATTTGCTGTAATTACATGTTAAAAATTATTGGATATCTACTAGAACAATCAGGAGATATAAAAATCAAAGATTTTTATAAGGATTTATGTCTGCCACATAAAAACGATCAGGAGTTTCTTGATGAGATAAAAAAGAAAAAAGCGGATTTTATAAGGTATACTGATATTTCAATTAAAGGAAATCATATTACCTACAAAGACATTAAAGGGACAAAGAAAGAATCTGATGTTGAAATGATCATACTTGCTCCTGCTATGGTTCCTGCAAAAGGTACAGAAGAACTCGCCGAGCAGTTAAACATCCCCTTACATGAGACTGAATTTTTTCAGGAAGCTCATCATCAATTAAATCCGGTCGGAACTTCAATAGAGGGTATTTACATAGCCGGTGGATGTCATGGACCGAAAGGCATATCAGACTCAATGTTTCAGGCAAAAGCAGTTAGCGGGAAAATAGTAACACAGTTAATTCCTGGTAAAAAACTCGTACCGGAAGTTAAAGTTTCTGAAATCCTTCCAGAATTTTGTATGGGATGCAAGACTTGTATGGATGTTTGTTGTTATGGATCAATTACTTATGATCATGATAAAGGAATTTGTGTTGTAAATGAGGCTATTTGCAGGGGTTGTGGAAATTGTGTTGGTAGTTGTCCATCTGGTGCTATTCGAGCTAAACATTTTACTACTGGTCAGATTTACCAAGAAGTAAAAGAAGCAATCATTGGTAGTGTCAAAAGTTTTATGAAAAAATGAGAATTTAAGGGAGTTCTGTGAAAATATACATTAATCACTGTAGTAGTTTCAAAAAGACCTGTCAAAACAGATTATAGAGAAAGACAAAAA
>Ga0180433_10001982_pt1 | contig 33086 bp, 31 predicted proteins | sample SS_ome_8_FD_132980 | JGI IMG/M metagenome (GOLD analysis project Ga0180433, IMG submission 132980) | Hypersaline lake sediment archaeal communities from the Salton Sea, California, USA - SS_1_D_1 metaG | ecosystem: Environmental > Aquatic > Non-marine Saline and Alkaline > Hypersaline >...
AAAGTTTCACACGGAGTACAATACCAACCACTATAGTGTGATTTATAAATATCTCCTTTTTCCTGAAGTTTTTTTATCCATGCAGTAACAGCTTTTTTATGACTTTCGTCTGTTGTTCTTATGAACCTGTCATAATCAACTTCATAATTTTTCCATGCTTCTTTATAAAAACTAACCGTGGAATCGGCTAGTTCTTTCGGAGATTTACCCAACTCTTTTGCTCGTGTTTCAATTTTTTGCCTATGCTCATCTGTACCGGTTAAAAACAAAACTTTTTTACCTTGTAACTTATTCCAACGCGCAGTTATATCTGCCAGCAATGTCGTGTACAAAGTTCCAAGGTGAGGTTTAGAGTTCACATAGTATATCGGTGTTGTGACATAAAACTTATTCTTATTCATTTAAATCCTATCCCCGATCTCCCTGAGCACGCCCGTAGGGCACGTCGAAGGGTCTAAGATCGGCCGTACCCATTCGACGCGTTCGCTATGCTCACTTGCTCAGGGCGAACGGCCTTATAATGCTTATTTAATTTCCCGAAAAAATATATTCCATCTCACAGAAGACCAAAACCTGAATGGCTTTTTAATTATTTCGAAAAACCAAAATGGTTCTTCGCTATCGAGTGACCAAACAACAAAACTTACTCGACCACAAATTCTGCTTTTATCTACAAGCCCAAATTCACGACTATCAAAACTGTTTATTCTATTGTCGCCCATAACCCAATATTTATTTTTTGGAATTTCAACTGGCCCAAAAATATCTATATTCTTACCATCTTTACTTACTATCTCCATATCTTGATTATATGTTTTTACAAATCCAGTTTTGTTGTCATACAAAATATTTTGATGATCAATATAGTAAAAAATCTGATCTTCAAAATCTAATTTGGGATCATAAGAATAAAGAACAATTTTTTCATGATTCTTAAAATTTTCTGGAATTTTAAAAGAACCTATAAAATCTCTTTCAGTTATTCCTGTTTTTTTCTTTAATGCAATCAATGGCAATTTATTAACATAAGGCTCTTGAAGTAATTCATTGTTTTTGTATAAAACCGATTTTTTATTTTCTATTTTTCCTTCAACAACATCTTCTTGGTTAGCAATTATTCTTTTGATAGTTCTCTTTGGACCAGCTTTTAAATTGAATCTAGAAATTTCTATGCCTATAAATTTTTGCCAAAATCTCTGAAAAAAATTGTCATCATATTTAAACGATGGATCTTCAAGGAAAATTAAATCTCCACACTTTGGTGAATTAATAATATATGCAGTTTTGTTAACCCAAACACGATCACCAATCAATAAAGTTGCTTCAGAAGAACCATTAGAAACGTGATAAATTCCGAAAATAAAATTGTGGGAAACAAATACAATCAGAGCTAGAAAAATTACTGCAAAAGAAATTCTTTTATAAAATGGCCTCGTTAGAAAATAAAGCTCTCTATATACACCTTCGAAAGAATTAATTTTAACCTTCAAAAGATATTTATTTTCTGAAACATCAAATTCTTCAAGAATATTCGATATCTCTTTCAAACGTGAATCTGCATCAGCAATTAACAATTTTACTTGCCCAGCCAAACTTTTTTTTCCTCGACGATTCCATCTATCGGCAATCTTAGAAAAATATGATTTCTTATTCTCGAATCTCTTTTTAATACTGAGAAAATTTCTGGTTAACTTATCCATCACAAAAGCTACTTATTTTCTCCCGCATGTTTTGGGGAACTGAAAAACCTATTCCAGCGTACAGATTTAAACCAGAAATCAATTGGATGTTTAATCATTTCAAAAAGCCAAAACGGTTCAAGGCTATCAATCGAATAGATAATGAAACTTATTCTTCCGTGAATTAAACTCTCATCAAAATATCCAAACCATCTGCAGTCTTCACTATTTTTTCTGCTGTCACCCATAGCCCAATATTTTCCTTCAGGCAATCTTATTGGTCCAAAAACATCTGCACAAGAATCGCTATCATAACCTTTATACGATGGTGTAAACGGTTTTGTTAAATAAGAAATACCAGGAATACGAACAATTTCAGACTTATCCATTTGATAGTAAGGTTGATCTTCAAAACTTTTATCTGGAACATATGTACACCTGAAACCCATTGGAACAGATTTCTTACTCAAAAAACTTAAAGGTCCAAAGAAATCGAAAGGTAAAAATCCTGTTTTTTTATTTAACCAAATTAATGGATAAGGATTTATATATGGCTCATCTAATTTTTCACTATTCAAATAAATAACAGGTTTACCCTCTTCAAGGCGACCTTCAATCCAGTCACCCGGAACTGCAATCAATCTCTTTGTTAAATTTTTAGGGCCAGAACCTAAACCAAATAAAGGGACTGGAAAACCAACATATTTTTGCCAGTAATATTGAATTGCATTACTTGAATACTTGAAATTTGGTTCATCAAAAATGATGAGATCACCACGTTGAGGCTTACTCCAAACATATGCAAGTTTATTCCCCCAAACACGATCGCCAACCAAAATTGTTGGCTCTGCTGAACCAGTTGGAACATGATATAAGCCAAACAAGAAACTTCTTAAAACAAATGCAACTGCACCTGCAACCACCAATGCTTCTACCCACTGACGCCAAGACGGTTTTACAATCTCGTTTAATTCTTTATATGTTTTCTTGAAAAGATTAATCTTATTTTTCAAATCTCTTTTTTCAATTTTCTCTGAACTATTAAAAAAGTTTCCGATCTGCTTCGATTCAGTATCTAAAACCTCCAAAAGTTTTTCACCCTTGGAATGCCAAGATTTATACCCTCTCTCACCCCATTGACTTACAACTTTTTCAAAATGGGACTTTTTCTGTTTATACTTATCGTTAAATTTTTCGAAAATCTTTTTTAATCTGTTCATGAAAATCCAGTTAATTTATGAAACTCAGTTTCTTATGAAGTTTTTACTGAAAACCAAACTTCTTCGATCTTGTGTGAAGGAATCTCATTGTGTATGACATGTAACTTATCAAAAAATTTGTCATCAAACAAAACCGAGCGCCCAAACAGCGTTTTTATATCAATATTGTGAAAAGATTCCTTATTTGAAGGGATATAACCGTAATCGTCAAAGCTAGAAATCCCCGACTTTTTTGAAAGGATGAAATCTATAAGCTGATGAGCTAGGTCCACGTTTTGAGAAGCAATAGGAATTCCAGCACTACAAATTTCCATCAAACTTCCTTCTTCAGGAACTATAAAACCATAACTTCCTTCGCTATAAATATCTTTTATTCGAGAAGCAGGAATCACAACTAATGGAACAATATCAGATAGAAGTAAATACTTGGCACCAGCTTCTGTGTAACACTCAATAAATTTCTTCTGATTTTTTAATAAATCTTTCACCTTTTCCATCTGCTCATCATTCAAATTCCTGGAACTTTGGAATAAATAAATTGAACCTAAAAAGAAAGCCTCCAGCGCATCATTCAACATAGAAATTTTTCTGCCATCTAATTTTTCTCTTAAAGCACCTTCTTCAAATACAGCCTTCCAACTTTTTACATCGTCATAATCTAATACTTCTTTGTTGAAACCTATGCCATAAGGAATCCAATAGACGGGTAATGTATATTTATTTCCTGGATCGAAAAATCTATTAAGAAGTCGTTTATAAATTTTTGAATAATTACTAATTTTGGACTTATCCAATTTGTGCAACAATTCAGCATTAGTCATTAATTCAACCATATAATCCGATGGCAAAACTACATCATATCCTTTGCCTTTATCTATCCTGAATTTCGCAAACATTTCTTCATTTGTGTCATAGTATGTTACGTGAACATTAATACCTGTTTTTTTCTTAAACTCTGAAAAAACATCTTCTGAAATTATATTTCTAAATGCATAAACATTTACAACTCTCTCTTTTATGAAAAAAAATTTATATATGTTTTGAGCATGCAAAAATAGAAATATTAAAACCAAATAAAAAACTATGATGAAAATTTTCGAAAATAAGCTTTCAAAAAAAGTCACTTTTTCGTTATTCATTTCCGATTACCTGGTCTACGATCTTAAGGCTACATAACAACAAAGTAACAACGCTGCTCAAAGCAAGAAGCAAAACCGATATAGCATTAATTGATGGATCAACAGTTTCCTTCAATTGCGAGTAAACATAAATTGATAACGTTTGAACTTTTGGACTTGAGCAAAAAAAAGCAATTAAAAAGTCATCAAGAGACAAAGTAAAAGAAACTAAACCAGCAGCAATTAAAGATGGACGCATTAAAGGAATTATAACTTTTCTAAAAGTTTGCAGAGTCGTCGCCCCCAAGTCTAACGATGCTTCTGTTAAAACAGGATCTAACTCTATGAACCTTGCTCTAATGATAGGAATAGAAAACCCAAGACCTACAATCGTATGACCTATAATCAAACTTCCATATCCAAGAGGAACTTTTAAATACGTAAATAAACTCAACACACCAATCGCCAAAGCAATGTCTGGCAAAATTATATTTGGGTAAAAAATTACTGACGAAACCCAAGATTTCCATCTACTACTTCCAAAAATTAACGCTGTAGCAATTAATACACTCAAAATTGTCGATGATATTGCCACAACCATAGAAACATTCAAAGCATCTATAATTTCTTGTGTGTAAAATAATTTTGCATACCACCTTAAAGAAAACCCATGCCAACGAACAGAAATAGCAGAATCGTTAAACGAAAATACTGCAATGATAAAAACAGGAACATACAAAAATAGATATGCAGAGTAAGTAAAAAACGGATGTAAAAATCTAATAAAAGGGTTTTTTCTTTCTACCATCAATATCCAATCAACACTTGAACCTAAATTTGTTAATCGATTTGATAACATAATAAATCAGAAACAAAAATATAACTGGAAGCAAAACACCAGAATAAACAAAAGCAGATCCTGAATTCCAATCTCTATAATCCAAAAATTTGCCAACTATAACATTTCCCCAAAACAACTTTTTTGATCCACCAAGTAATTCTGGAATTGCAAATTCTCCAAATGCGGGAATAAAAACAAGAGATATTCCTGCCAAAATTCCGTATGCAGATAAAGGCAAAATTATTTTTGATAATGTAATAAATCTACTCGCGCCAAGATCGGCTGACGCTTCAATCAATTTTCTATCAATATTTTCAAGTGATGCATAAATCGGCAACGCCATAAACGGCAAATAACAGTAAACCATGCCAACAATCATCGCAAAATGATTATTCAACATATGAAATGGCTCACTTATAAATCCCATGTTATACAATGACTGGCTAAGAATGCTTCCCTTTTTCAACAAAAAAAACCATGCATAAATTTGAATGATTATGCTAGTCCATGACGGCAAAATCAAAAGCAAGAGAAGAAACATTCTAAATTTTTTAGACTTGAAAACTAAAAAATATGCAAGAGGATAGGCAACCAACAAACAAATTACTGTGGTCTCAAAAGCCAGAAAAAATGAATTCAAGAAAATCTTTAACGACGACGGCTGAAGAATTTTTTGATAGTTCAAAAATGTGAAATAAAAACTTTTAATCTTATTTGAATATCTAAAAAAACTATCTACGAAAAGAACTAGCAATGGAATGTATAAAAATAAGAATTGCCAAATCAAAGCTGGACAAACCAAAAAGAATGGGGTCTCACGAGCAAAAATTCTTTTAACAAAATTCATTTTACGAACTCCGTTCGCCTCGAGTGAAATTCGCAAGAATTTTGTATCGAGAGGTCTACCTTAAATAAGCCCTTTCGATACACCGCACTTCCGTCTTCGCCAAGGCTTCGACGGACAAGTCGTGCGGCACTCAAGGTGATCGGTATAAAGTCAAAAAATCTATTAATAAAAAACATTACTTCAACAACACCACGTTCTCTTTTTGAAAATACAAATTCACCTCATCCGAATAATCAATATCCTCTTGAGGGAAATGTTCGTCATTTTGTTCAAACACTTTAATAATTTTTTTGTTAGGCAATGCAACGTGATATTTTGTAGCTCTACCAGAATAAATTATATCGCTTACTCGGCCTTTAATGTGATTGTCAAATCCCTGCAACTCACTTTTAACAATGTCGATCTTTTCAGGCCTAAGACTTATGTAAATTTTATCTCCAACATTAAATCCATTTTTTTCTTTAGGCGCATAAACATCAAACACACCTAAATCTGGAACTTCAACTTTCACAATCTCATTGGATTTTTCTTTTATCTTTGCTTCTAACAAATTTGTAGTTCCAACAAAATTTGCAACAAATCTTGATGCAGGAAATTCATAAATGTCTTTCGGAGTTCCAGTTTGTTCAATCTCTCCATCATGATTCATAATCGCCATGCTATCAGCAACCGTAAGAGCTTCTTCTTGATCATGTGTCACGTAAATAAAAGTGGTTTTGAATTTTTCTTGAAGATCTATCAACTCAATTAACATCTCTTCTTTTAATCGAGGATCAAGTGCCGCAAGTGGTTCATCCAAAAGCAAAACAACTGGCTCACTTATAATCGATCTTGCCAAAGCAACTCTCTGCTTCTGGCCTCCCGATAAATTGTGTATCGATTTATTTTCATGACCTTTTAATCTTATGACATCAAGAAAAGCCATTACTTTATCTTTAATTGCAGAACTTTTTGTGCCAATAATTCTTAAGCTGTAAGCAATATTTTCAAAGACATTCAAATGTGGGAAAAGTGCATAATCTTGAAAAATCGTATGAATTCTTCTTTTGTAAATTGGTGTATTTGTTATCTCTTCTTCACCGAGAAAAATTTTCCCTTCATCAAGACGTTCAAGACCGGCAACAAGTCTCAACAAAGTTGTTTTACCGCAACCACTTGGACCCAATAGAGCAAAAAACTTTCCCCCAGGAATCTCCAAATTCAAATTCTTGATTATCGATTCGCCTTGATACGACTTGGAAACATTTTCAAATCTGATTGTTCTCATTTACATCTCTTTCACACGAACAAAATCCTGAATCTTTTTCATTTTTACCATCATCCCTGATTGTCGCAGAAGGCAATGTACTGAAAGATCGCCCACGCGGTTTCTGAAAAAATTTTGCTATCAAAGTTGGAACAACAACATCAGAAACTGTACAAGGAACAAGAACCGCAAACAAGAGAAAGATAAAAACAAATCCCATATGAGCTGCCCAATTAGTAAATCCAAAACTGACCAAATAAAAAATTGAAGCCATCGAACTAACAAAAATATGAAGGAAATGTGTGCCATTCGAATGAAAAATTTCTTTACCCTTGTGGTGATATCCTAAGACAAATCCATTTAAAACACCCATGAACAAAAACGGCAAAACATTCCAAATATGCTCAATAAAACACCAGTGAAATTTCATATTTACATTCAGAATCAATCCACCAAGATACGGCAAAAGTGTATCGGATGTCGTACAAAAAGTAGCCGGCACTAAACATCCAACCAACATTGCTCCCAAAATATTTTTTGAATATCTCAGAAAAGTTAAAACTGCACCTGTTCCTGCAAATATGAAATGCAAAAAGTGCAAACTATGAAACATTGAATGCGAACTCGATGGATGAAAAACATTTGAACCATATGTCATGAAACTTAAGATAATCAAACTCAAGCTCACGGAAAATATTGCATATGGAAAATGACAAACAAGTTCTTCTTTTAATGAATGATTATGGCAACCCACTCTTACCACCCTTTCTTATCCCTAAAACCAAAAATTTAGATTCGCGAAAGACTAATATAGACCAACTATCGGCAAAAACCAAAGAATAAAATTAGATAGGACCCTCGCATAAGAGGGTCCCGAATTTGAAATTAAATAAAATCTTCGTTGCAGCTTTCTTTCTCGCTAACAAATTCATTCAAGCATTTTTCAACAATCTCAGAAGTAAGAACTTTAGTTTTGTATGCCAACCTTTCGGCACGAGACATGATTATCGCTTCAACATCACGTCCAACAAGTCTGTATCTTGATGCAAGTTCAGAAAAATCTTCCAGTTTATCTTTAAGACCACTATCCACTCTCAGTTTTGCTTTGCTTGAAATTTTCTTAATGTAAATATCAAATAATTTAACAAGTTCACGTTTTTCCGGAGCAGGAACTCTAACTTTATAGTCAACACGACTCAAAACGGCAGGATCCAATACTTGTGGTCTATTTGTTGCAAACACAAACATCAATTTTGGATCTGAAGATTTTTCAATCATAGATAAAAATTGAGTTATCAATTTATCTCGTTCTGAGTTCCCTGTTCTTCGACTCAAGAAACCATCAACTTCGTCGATAAAAATAACTGTTCCATTTTTATTGCTTCTTCCCCATTCGATCATTTTTGTTAAAGCATCAAGTGCTTCCGCAACTGTACCCTGAGAAAATGTTGAACCTGGAACAATTGCCCAATCCAAACCGGAATATGAAGCTAAACAATGAGCTGCGAACATAGTTTTACCTGTACCTGGAGGACCATATAAAAGCATGTGTGATAATCCGGCACCTCTTTTATGCGCATCCTTGATATCGTCCGCAATGCCTTTAACTTTTTCAAATAATTCAGGCGATGCCACAAAGTCATCCATTCTGCATTCTCTTTTTTTCTTTTTCCCAGCCATTCTCTCAATGAATGAAACCCGCGATGTTTCTTTGACAAAAACCGGCTTGTACAATTTTGTTTCGATGTATCGAGAAATTATGCCAATTGCCTTATAACCACAATATGCAACAAGAAACCCTCCAACCACTGCTAACGCAATCTTCTCTTTATTATCGACAGCATATTTAAAAATATTCTCCCACTTCTTCGCATTAATGTTGGCAATTTGTACATCCCCCGCTGCCTTTTTCGATGCTTGCTCACCTGCTACAGCAACATCTCGTCTCTTTTCATTTTCTGCTTTCTGTTGATTTATAAGCATTCCTTTACATAAATCAACTGCCTCAAACGGCAACTGATTTCTTTTCTTCCTAGCTTCGTCGTCTTCTTGCTGCATTTCTCGTGCTCGATTAACAATTTTCTCAAGAGCAGATTCATCAGTTCTGTTGTGATTATATTTTTTTTTAAAATCGCCAGGATTTTGAGCTACACGTACTGAGCCACAAGACTCTCTACTATATTCCTCCCAAGACAGCTCCACCTCATCAATCCATTTTTTATTTCGATTTAACCTTTCATCAATTTTTTCCCCGATAGCCTCCATCGCCTCCATCCCAAGATTCCCGGCACTACGCAAAACACTTCCTGCATTTTTACCCAAGAAACCAAGAAACCCGTTTCCGTTACCAAATAATCCACCCACACCTCCTTCATCAACTTCTTCCATAGAAAAAATTGTTTGATTATTTACAGCGAATAGGCTGAGTAGCAAAATAAAAAATTTGAGTTTACTGTTTTTAATCATTTTAAAATCCCTCATATTAAATCCCACTCAATAAACTTATAAATTAGAAAACCCAATCACCTTTCAAAACTTTGCACAAGAAATAACCTTCGGCGGCGTAAAGGGCAATCACTGTGGCCCAAGCAATCTTTTCTGGCAAATACATGTTTGCTCTATTCTTAGAAACAAACCAGGTGTACAAATCTCCAAATGGATGTTGGCGTGATTTTTTGAAATCGTATGCCTTTTTAACAAAATCAATAATTTTCTGTTTGGCCTCATCTGATTCATCAAATTGATCGACCTTCTTTCTGTAATTCATCAAAATTTTTATCAATTCTTGCCTGTTCTTTATCACGTACTTTGTCCAATAATTGGTGTAAATATTATTCAAAATTTTAATTGCACCTAAAAACACTGCTGTTCGATACAAAAATAAGTGAACTTTAGGATCAAAAGCAAACTTTGCAAGCGTCTCACCAACTTTTGGAATTTTACTCAAGGCCCCCCTTGAAAATTCTTTCATCCAGCTTGAGGCATCATAAAAATTTTTCAAATAACTAACCCCTGGAACAATTCCAGAAAGCAGAAAAATAAATGGCAACATCATCATGAATGTTGAACCAGAACTTTTAAAAAAATCTTTAGCAGTAAAAGATTCCGAATGCACGTTCAAATAAAGTCCTATGTAAGGCAATAATTTCACAAAATTAACTACGGACAAAACAGGATGATTTATTTCAGTCAAATTTCCATCAGAATCTTTTTTATATGAAAAATAAAATTCTGGCTTACTTCTTTCATCTGAATATTGTCTCTCTATAAATCTCGGCATAAGTTCTTGTTGCCCAAATTTCAAAGCCGTTGGCAAAATCATATTTTTGTCAAAAAGGCCAACTGAATAAGTTTCATTTAAATATTTTTTTAAATCTTTTAGAGCTTGTGGTTCAATAACTTTCCCGGTCCAAGGAGATATTTTCTTTTTTTCTTCATAAAAAAAATCTCTAAAATCTTTGTCTGCTTCAGCCGCAAATAACTGTTCCAGCAATTTATTTGGATCTTCTAAAATTTTTTCACAAGTAAAATCAACTCTATTTTGCAAAGCTTTTTTGTGAAACATATATTCTGAAAACAGATGTGTCGCAATAATTCCAAGTCTAGGAATATCTCGTTTGTGCAAGCCAACACCCAACCAAGTCTTTTTATCTTCACCACCAAAAAATGAAATGTGTTCTTTCCAAAACTTTACAAGCCACTCTTTAAAATTTTTAGGCGCTATATCACTTGAAAAAATTTTAATTCTTTCATTTTCTACTCTGCTTTCAATTTTGGTATTTATAAATCTTTTTGCGCATGTTCTGATGATTGGAATTTCAAAGAGCACACTATTTTTATTTTTAATGTTTTTACTTAATTCTTCATCTGCTTTTATAAGTTCCCCAGGGTCAACCCAACTAAATTTCGATAAAAATTTAATCCATTCTCGTTTGAACTTATTTAATCCATCAACAATTCCTTTCGCGCTTTTTGGAGGATCAATAGGCTTCTCCTGTTCTTCCATTGAAAAACAGAATGGCATCGCAGAAAAAATGAAAAATAGAATCGATGCAATAAACTTTTTCATAAAAAAACACAATATAATGTTCGAATAACCCTTCGACGCATTTACTTCGTTCATTTGCTCAGGGCGAACGGGTTAAATTAAAATCAAATTTTAATGAAAATAATTCGAATATCTAAGAAAGAATACGGCTAAATGTATATAAAAACAAAAGACGCAGGGAGAAAGTTACAGAATGACACCACAGCCGAGGCAGATGTTGGCATCATAGAAGACTGCAAATTGACCAGCTGCAATTCCTTGGTCTCTATCTGAAATTTTCACGTCTCCTGTTCCATTTGGATTTAGTGTGAGTTTGCACTCATAAAAACTTTCCCCATGTCGGATTTTGACTTTGAGATCAAATTTATCTGGAGCTTTGTCTGAAATCCAATGAAGGCTGCCGACTTTGAATTCGTCTCGGGCTTTTTCGGGTGAAAAATATTTATTTGAAACAAAGACAATATTTTTTTCGATATCCTTTGAAACCACATACCAAGGACCGCCAGAAAGGCCTAACCCTTTTCTTTGCCCAATTGTGTGATACCAAAATCCATCATGCTCGCCCAACTTTTTACCAGTTTCGAACTCAACAATATCACCCTTTTTTGTTCCAAGGTGATGTTTCACAAAATCATCAAATTTTATTTTTCCCAAAAAACAGATTCCCTGACTGTCTTTTCTGACTTTAGTTGGCAAATCAAATTTACTTGCAAGTTTACGAACCTCTTTTTTGGTTAAATGTCCAATCGGAAACATTGCTCGTGAAAGTTGATCTTGATTTAAGTGAGCTAAAAAATATGTTTGATCTTTTATCGGATCTGGCGAAGTTTTGAGAAGATATTCATTATTTTTCTTAACGACCTGTGCGTAATGACCTGTCGCAACTTTATCGAATTCATCACCAATTTTGTCGTAAAAAATTCCAAATTTAATTTCTTTGTTGCACAAAACATCAGGATTGGGTGTTCGACCAGCCTTAACTTCTGAAACAACATAATTCACAATTCGTTCTTGATACTCTTTTTGCAAAGGTAAAACTTTCAACGGCACATCAAGCTGCTTACATGTATTTTCTGCATAATCCAAATCTTCTTTCCAAGGACATTCGCCAGAAAAGGAAAGTTCATCCTCAAGCCAAATTTTTAGATAAAATGCTGTGACATCATGGCCTTGGTCTTTCAAAAGCCTTAAGGCAACAGAACTGTCTACACCACCTGAAACTAAAGCCGCTATTTTCATTTTTCAAATCCTTGCAATTAAGTAATCCAATATCTTATTTTTGGGAAAACTGATTTTCATAAAAAGCTAAGTTTTATAATTTTAACAAATAAAAAGGGATAGATCATGAGCAAAAAATTCACACTCATACTTCTGGCAACTTTTATCGCCACAAACTCATTCGGCATATTCGATGAAACTAGATCGAAACTTAGAAGAGCAGGAATTAGCGGCGATGTAACAATCAGAGATATTGAAATATTAGAAGTACAAGCAGGAAAAAGAAGATCTAGCATTCAATCTGAACTTAATAAAATTGTATCCACCAAAATACCAGATGGAACGGTTAAAGATTCTTTAGAAAAATCATCCAAAGCTATAAACGATCAAATGGAAACTCTAAAAAAACGCATAGTTGAATCGAAGATGGCATCTATCATAAAAGAATTTAATATAAAAGAAGATGACATAGATACCATTAAATTAAACTTGAAATTTCTTTCCACACATTATGAAATTGAAAACAAAATAATAAAGGCAGAGATCGATGCAATAAAAGCATATAAAAAAATTCTATCCCTTATGGATTGGCCAAACTACAACAGAGCAATCGCAAAAGAGCTAGAAGATTTTGAGAAAGACCAAAGAAAAATGATTGAGTCTGTTGAAAAAGAAGCATCAAAACACACAGAAGGACCTAAAGGTGCCGCAACTCATCAACCTATAAAATCTATATCCGAATATCGAGGGCCAAAAGCATCAGATGAATATTTTTCGGATAGGAAAAGGGTATACGAATCAATGCAAAAAGGTGAGGCTGATAAATTCGAAATGGTATGGAAAGAGATATCAGGTCTATCTGCTAGAGATAAGGGAAATTTATCAAAACAATATGAAAAAGATGTTGCAAGCGTTGGAACTAGGGGCACAAAAAGCGGGGTACTTAAGAAAGCAACATTATTTGAAAGATGGAAACTGGAAAATAGTTCAAATATAAGACAAGGACTATTTGATAAACCAGAAGAAAATTTCATAAGCATGATGAATCAGGCAAGTCGAATCTGTTTCGAGGCAAGAAAAAAAATAATAGAAGACGCCGCACGAATTAATTCAGTTAATCAGAATATACAAAATCCATCTGAAAAAACTTATGTCGCACCGTCAACGCAACAAGCCACAACTCCTGCTCCTACGCATCTTGGTGGACGAACAAGATTTGGAGAAAGTGAAACTGGTGAAGAAATGAAAACTATAACGCCACAAGATTTAGGCAAAAGAGATTAAAATTTTTAAAAAAAACAGAGAGGAAATGTGAAAAAGATAATATTGATGACAATATCTTTAGGATTATGTTTTCAAAATATTTACGGTTTTCGAATTTTCAATAAAAAACAGGCTCCTATTAAAAAAACAGAATTTACAAAAACAAAACTCATCGAATTAGATAATTCAAAAAAAGGTCGCAAGTTTAGAACCAAATCTAAGCATTGCGCAAGAAGAGGATCATCTGAAACAGATGATATTATTCAACGACAATCTTTTACAACTACATACACATCCCCAGAACCTGTAAGTTCAAATAAATTAAACAACTTTCAAATTCTTGGGTTAAACGATAATGCATCTCAATCAGAAATTCGTAGAGCTTACAGACGACTTTATCTTCGACACAATTCAGGCTCAAACCCAGAATTTAAAAATATTCAGAAAGCATACGACTCTTTGACTAGTAAGTGATTATAAAATTAGGCTTACAATTGCTGCATTTAAGAAATTTACTAGAGTACTCCCCAAAACTGCCTTAAGACCAAGTTTGGCAAGTCTGCCTTTTTGATTTGGAGCCAATGCTCCGATTCCACCAATCTGAATTCCAATCGACGAAAAGTTTGCAAAACCACATAAAGCATAAACTAAAATTATTTTTGTTCTGACAGATAATTGCATCTTCACAAAATTCGAATATGCAATGAATTCATTGATCACCAATTTCTGACCAACCAAAGAACCGGATGCAATTCTATCTTGAATAGGAATTCCTAATAAAAATGTGATCCCTGAAAACAAACCGCCCAAAATTTCATTGAGAGAAAATGGACGTCCAACTATATAAGATGAAAAAAACTTAATTAAAAAATTCAACATTTCTATCAAGCTAACAAACGATATCAAAACGGCAACAACACATGCAGCTACCTTCATCCCATCTATCGTTCCACTCGCAATCGCATCAAAAATATTCTCTGAGCCATTTTCTGAATCTTCGGCTACTGACACATCCGATTTTTCTTTTGACGCCATTTTCGGTGACAAAATTTTTGAAATCAAAATTGCTCCAGGAATCGACATGACACTTGCTGCAATTAAATGAATCATTGGCACACCTATCGATCCATAAACTGCTATGATTGCTCCACTCAAAGTCGACATACCACTAATCATTACCAATAAAATTTCAGATTCTCCCATCTTTTTTAAATAACCTTTTATCAAAAGAGGGGCCTCTGTTTGACTCAACATACTGTTTCCAACAACACATAAAGTTTCAGCACCAGAGGTTCCAAAAAGTGGTTGTAATAAAAAAGAAAGTCCTTTGACCAAAAATTGTATGATCCCCAAATAAAACAATAAAGATGTTAAGGCTCCAAAAAAAATAATAATCGGAACAACTTTTACAAAAAATATTACTCCCCACGCACCGCTCACATTCGCAAGATTGCCGAAAATAAATGACGCTCCTGTGTCCGCAAAACCATACAAACCAGAAAAACCAGAAGATATTCCTTCAAAAATTTTTCGGCCAAATTCAGTTTTTAAAATTAGAAATGCTAATCCAAACTGCATCGCTAACGATGACAAAATAAGCTTTATAGAAATATTTTTTCTGTTTGTAGAAAACAAAAATGCAATAAGCAAAAAAGAAATTATTCCAATGAAAGCGAATAACTTACACGACAATAAATCCATCGAATCTCCTTTCAATTAAACACACAAATAGACACAAAATTCCTGTAAGAAAAAATTTTGAATCCTAATTAAATCTTTGGTAGCTTTCGATCATGTTAAACAATTTTAAAGAAAGGATATCTCATGTCGGCAAAAAATCTATCTTATGTTTTTGCTCTTCTATTATTAATTTCATCAAACAAAACATTCGCAGCCAAACCCATAGAAGAACGAATAAAAAATCTTTCAAGAGAGGTTGTCGATACAGTTTTGTATAAAGAAATAGGCTTGATTTCAAACCAGCTTCCATATTCAGTTAAATACGACTACAACAGAACAATTGACAATGTATCTTACTATTTAAAAAGGCTTTTAGAAAAAACTGCATCCATAGTATTCAAAACCAATTTGGACACAGTCATAGCAAATGAAGTTGAAAAAAGACTGCAATATTACTATTTAACAACAAATGATATCCATATTTCTCTTAGTTATGAGTTTCAACAAAAACTTGCAACAATAAGAAGCAAACTCGACTACAAAATGATCTATTATTACAAGGCAGAATACGTAACCTTAAAAGATATTCAAGATGAAGTTAGAACTGAAATCGACTATGACTTCTGTCAGAAAATAAAAAATCAAAAAGGTAATGGCGAATCATGGGGTTTGGCTCTTGGAAAATTTGGCGTCGATCTTGCAATTGGAATATGCAACGCATTATCAAATAAAAAGGATGAAGCTAAACCAACAGAGAAAGAAAAGGTGGAAAACAAACCGGCAACATCGAAACCAGAAAAAACTTACTACAGTGAAAACTGTGTTGTATGCCAAGATGACTTTCAATCAGGAGAAAGGGTTGGAGTTTTAAGTTGTGGACATACATTCCATCCAGAATGCATAAAATCATGGTTGGCTCAAAGCAAAACATGCCCACTTTGCCGAGCACAACATGCCTACTTAGCAAAAATATATGATACGAAAGAAGATGTTCCTGGTTATAAAAAACCTGCACAACAAACACAAGTAAAACCATCTGGGCAATCATTTGCACAAGAAGATTCAGAATGCTCTATTTGCTTAGACAACATTCAACCTATAAATTTAAAAACTTTGAAATGTGGGCACAAATATCATACAGCATGTATTGAACAATGGTTTAAGAGTTCAAAGTCATGTCCATTATGTAGATCAACAGACGTATAACTTATTTAATGTCTTTCGATTACTATAAAAGGTCTCATAATTCACTTCGGCGGATCATCCCGAGTGATTTTCGAAACGCAGTGAAGAAAATTGTATCGAGGGACCGTGATCAACTGATGAATGAGTTTCTATTGCAAGTAATTCCTACCAATCGCTCATTATCCCTCGATACAAATTGCTTACGCGATTCACTCGGGATGATCCGCCGGAATTATTATATTACGCAATAAAAATCGAAGGGCCTTTCAAACCTTAGCCTCTTTTTTTCTTTGAAGAATATCCCATTCAATTAACGGGTCTATAAGTTCGTCGATATGACCTTGAATGACGTGGTCTAGATTTTTAAGAGTTAAATTGATTCTATGATCGCTGATTCTATTTTGAGGAAAATTGTAGGTTCTTATTTTTTCTGATCTTTCACCACTTCCAATTTGCTGTTTTCTTTTCTCAACAATTTCAGCTTCTTTTTTACTCTTTTCAAGCTCAAATAATCTGGCACGAAGAACCTTCATCGCCTTCGCTTTATTTTTGATTTGAGAACGCTCATCCTGGCATGTAACAACCAAACCGCTAGGAACGTGAACAATTCGTACCGCAGAGTCTGTAGTGTTAACTGATTGCCCTCCAGCACCTTGAGATCTAAAAACATCAATTCTCAAATCTTGTGGATTAATATCGATATCAACATCTTCAACTTCTGGCAAGACAGCAACCGTTACCGTCGAAGTATGAATTCGTCCGGATCCTTCAGTCTTTGGAACTCGTTGAACTCTGTGAACTCCTGATTCAAATTTCAAACGCCTGTAAACATTTTTTCCCTTGATGTGAACAATCAATTCTTTGTACCCACCAATATCCGTAGAATTTGAATCGACAATGGAAACAACCCAATTTTTCTCAAGAGCATAGTTACTGTACATTTTAAAAAGATCAGCAACAAAAAGGGCCGCCTCCTGGCCTCCCGCACCGGCCCTGATTTCTAAGAAAACAGACTTACTGTCATTCTCGTCACCAGGATATAGAAGCTCATCAAGTCTTTGGCTTGCAACCTTCAACTGCTGTTCGATTTCTCGATTCTCCTCTTCTGCCAATTCCTTAATGTCTTCTTCTCCGGTTTTTATTAAGTCAGCATTTTCGGCCAAATGAGATTCCAAAATCTCGATTTCATCATGAATTGATAACAATTCAGAAAGTTGAGAAGATCTTTTTTGAAGTTCTGTTCTGACATTTTGATCTATTGATGCTTGAGAAAGCTTAGAAACGATTTCCTCGTACTCTTTTTTTAATGAATCCCAGTTAATCATAACAACCTATAACTTTAAAAAATCAAATAAAAAAGGTAGGAATTTTTGTTCAAAACCTACCCGTAAAGCTAAAGCGTATGATGAGGTATCTACTTCTTATCTTTTTTGCCAGAAGCATTATTTGTTTTGTATCTCTTCTGGAATTTATCGATTCGACCTGCTGTATCTATAAATTTTTGAGTTCCTGTAAAAAAAGGATGGCATGCAGCACAGATATCGACAGAAATCTCTTTTGAAGTTGATGTGGTTTTGAATGAATTTCCACAAACACATTTTGCTGTGATTTCGTTAGTTGCTGGATGAATATCTTTTCTCATAATCTTCTACCTAAATTTTTGATTTTTCCTGAAAAATGCTTATTGCTACCAATTATTCCCCATAATCGAGGATTTGTAAAGAACGGGCCAAAAACAAGATTTTTTAGCTCAAGCCAAGCAATTGTGATGGGGCTTGGCCATTCTGAATCCTATTCTTTTCCTGATATAAGAAACGAGCAATGGAATCCAAAACAATAGATTTATTAAAAATAGACCTATCGAAGAATCCCACCGTCTCCACTTTAAAATTCAATGGCAGCAAAAATGTTTTCAATACCGAGTCCTGATAATTTATAAACGGCTGTGAAGAAATACATAAACAAGATCCAGGAATTGGTTCATGATCTTCCAGCCAAAACTTAACTGTATCATCAGTCGATGGCCTAGACTTTCCCCGTGGTGTTGGAGTATCAATAAAGCAAATAATGTCTCGTAGATCTTGAGGGAAATCAGCCTTTTTAACAAGAAATTTTATGTAATCAGTTTCTGTGCTAATTTCAGTTTCATAAAATTCTAAATGCGGCAAACTATCTCCTATAGAATCTAATTTCCTTTGTCCAGTGAGAACAAAAATTCGATTAAACCTTACGCCCTCATCCCAAATTTTAATTAAAAAATCTAATCTATTTTTTATTCTTGGGGCTGAAGCACCTAGAACTAAACAGTAATCGTATTGACTTTCTTTAGGAATCACCATGTTAATAAATCCTAATTTTTTAAAAATCTCTTCAGCCTCATCATCAACAACAATGTTATCCATCTCCCAACGCTCTGTTCCGGGCTTTCTAAGCCATTGCGCTTGTGTTTTTTTGACAATATCTTCTAGAGTTCCATCATGCTCAATATTAAATTTTGTCAATAATTTTAAGAAATTTTCATTCATAACTTTTTTAATTTCTTTATGTCCAGACTGGATATTAAAAAAACGAATAGCAAATAGACATATTGTTAAAAAAAATATTATTTTTATTTTATAAATTTTCATTAATTCCCACATCATACCATTTGATAAAAATATTTTTATTCTTCCGATATTTAATAATAAGATCCATAAAGAGTTTTCTTGTATTATCGATCATCAATTGACTATTTTCTTTCAATAATAAAATACTATGCAATACATCTTCTTTTACATTATTAAATCCCAGGCCAAAAGCATTAATTTGTCCTATGAAATTCCCAGAAACGCTTTCAACCTGCATGTCAAAACCTATTGCATAACCATTTTCAACAACGGTGCAACATTTATATTTAGCCCAATCGTCGCCATTAATAATCTCTATCTTAGACCTTTCTCTCGGCAAAGATTTAGAAAAATTCACACCGCAATTCAATTCAATAGGATTAAAGAATGAAAGACTTAAAACCGACATAAAACAATACACAATAATTTTATTTTTTAATTTCATAGATACCAAACTAAGATTATAAGTTTTGCCCCAATTTAAAGAAAAGATCATCAGAAAAAGCCTCTATATCATTAATATTATTTACGCTACTTTCCCAAAATTCTCCTCTAGACCATTCGTTCATTGCTTTTTGCTTAGCAACTGGACGTTGAAAGGTATCCGTAATTGAGTTATTAGTAAAAATTACAACCTTTAAAATACACTTTTCTTGATCACTATCATTTGAGAAAAATCTCACCAATATCTTATACATCTTCCCATTAACCGGTAATCTAATCTCTTTTGAAAAGAAAGGAGAACCTAATGTTGAATCTTCTAATTTTCTATTTACAAAAAATTCACTAAACCATTCGCAACAACTCAAATCACTAAAATTAAGTGTCGCAAAGACTAAAGTACCCACAAAGACATATCCAAAAATTTTATTATTTAATTTCATAATAATTCCCATTGTTTGCTTATTTAAAAATATTCAACATGGGCATCAACATACCATCACAATATAGACTAGTCAAAAACCTCCTTATAAATCATATTTATAGAATTGCCGGCCTTTCTTCGGCCGGCAATTTTCATTGATTTTATTACTAAAGATTGGATTCGGATTCTTCTTCTGCTTTTTTCCTCAAAAATGCAGGTGTATCAATATCATCGAGATCAAAATTATCAGATAGGTCTGGGGCTTCCTTTTTTTCTGATGCAGCTTCAAACTTTGGTTCATCAACATATGAGGCTGATTCATCAAGTCGACCTACATCATCAGGCTTTGGAACTTCACGTTGAATTGCAACATCAGCTTTTGGTTGATCAGCTTTAGAAGCCGCAACAACTTTACTGACATCCGTTCTTGCTTCATCAAAACCTGTGGCAATAACTGTTACCATTAATTCATCGCCCATATTTGGATCGATAACAGAACCAAGAATTATGTTCGCATCTTCACTTACAGAATCGTAAATTACTTTTGCAGCCTCATGAATTTCTTTGAGACCAAGATCAGTATTTCCTGTAATGTTCAGTAACACACCCTTAGCACCCTCAATTCCAACAGTCTCAAGCAATGGAGAATTGATAGCTCTCATGACTGCTTCTTTTGCTCGTCCTTCTCCTGAACATTGACCTGTTCCCATTATGGCCATTCCCATATCTTTCATCACAGATCTTACATCAGCAAAATCCACATTGATATGACCAGGCCTTGTAATTATGTTTGCAATTCCACTTATTGCCTGGAGAAGTATTTCATTTGCCATCGCAAAAGCATCAAGCATAGAAATATTGGGATCAGAAATTTCTAAAAGTTTTTCGTTGGGAACAATTATGAATGTATCAACGACATCACGAAGAGAACTTATGGACTCATCCGCCAACATCATTCGACGCTTACCCTCAAACAAAAAAGGTTTTGTAACAACCGCAACAGATAAAACACCTGCTTCTCTAGCAGCTCTCGCAACAACAGGCAATGCTCCTGAACCGGTTCCTCCACCAAGGCCAGAAGTTAAAAATAAAATATCTGCATCGGAAATATGCTTAAGAACAGATTCAATATCTTCCTCTGCTGCTCTGCGACCAATCTCGGGATCAGAACCAGCACCAAGACCTTTTGTTATTTTTGAGCCGATCTGTATTTTATTTTCCGCCTTAGAACATTCAAGAGACTGTGCGTCTGTATTTGCAACGATAAAATCAACACAGTCAAGTTGGCCACTAGTTATCATGCTGTTAACAGCATTGCAACCTCCACCTCCAATTCCAATAACTTTTAAAGATGCTCCAATTTTCTTTTTTTCTTTTTCCTCAATATTTAACTCTATCATTTCACTCTCCCATTACTTTTTAAAATCATAAGAAATCATAAATCCATGATTTCATACTCTTAAATACCCATCCAAATAAAGAATCTGACCTTGAAGCCATTTTGCTACTGTCACGCTCTTTCATCGCATATACTAACAGACCATATGCTGTTGCATATATTGGACTCTTTAAAATATCTGGTGCCGAAGAAGTTTGCTCCTCAGATTCTGAATATCCGATAGGCATACCTACTCTAGCTTTTGTTCCAAAAACTTTATGCGAAATTAAGTCCATGCCCTTAAGAAGCGAACCCCCACCTGTTAAAACTAAACCCATAGGCATAAAGCTCTTGAGTTTAAAGTCATCGACTTCACCTCTAATTAAATTCAGAATTTCTTGAGCCCTTGGCTCTAAAATCTCAAACAAAGAATAAAGATCAACAGTTTTATTTTCACCTGTCGAAAGTTCAATATCTATTTTGTCTCGGTCAAATTCGAGGAAAATATCTTCTGCAACAAAACCATAAATTCTTTTAAGCTCTTCAGCCCTAGAAAGAGGAACCCCTAATCCGATAGCTAAATCGCTCGTAAAATGATTTCCCGCTATCGGCAATACTTTTGAGTGCCTAATTCCACCTTCTTTGTATATTGCAAAATCTGACGTGCCTCCGCCTATGTCTAAAATTCCAACTCCCAACTTTTTCTCAGTAGGTGTTAGAACAGCATCGGCCGACGCAATTTGTTCTAAAACAATATCTGAAACTTGAATACCCGCCATCTCACAAGATTTGATGATATTTTGAGCCGAAGAAATTGCACCAGTGATTATGTGAACCTGAGCCTCAAGTCTAATGCCATGCATTCCCAATGAATCTTGAATGTATTCCTGACCATCAACTCTAAAATATTGAGGAAACACATGTATAATTTCTCTATCCTCAGGCATCACAACAGCTTTTGCAGTTTCAATAACTCTATCGATGTCATATTGAGTTACGTTTTTATTTCTAACTGCTACAACACCTTTTGAGTTGAAAGATTTTATATGACTTCCAGATATTCCAACAACTGCCGAATCTATTTCTAATCCAGACATTGACTCAGCTTCTTTAACTGCTTTTTTTATAGAGTTAACAGTTTCGTTTATGTTTACTACAACACCACGTTTCAATCCATGTGAAGGATGTTGTCCCATTCCAAGAATATCTATATTTCCTGTTGAATCTACTTCTGCAACAAGAACGCATATTTTCGTTGTGCCTACATCTATTGCTACTAAATTTTTACCCAACAACCCTCTTGCCATCACTTCCTCGAATGTTTAATCAAACAACCTTTACGCAAACTAAATTATTGAATCTCATATCAAAAACTAATCTTTTTTTCTTGAAAAGTTTTTTGTCTAAATTTTTTCTTGAAATAAAATCATCGGCCAACAAATCAATAGATTTAAACTTTTCCTCGAAACAATTCAATAATAATTTTCTATCAACGAGAAAAATCCTTTTTAAAACATCTTCTTTTTTAGACAAAACCATACAATTGATACCGTTGCAAAAGATATCATAATCTTCAAAATATTTATTTGGAATTTTTAAAAGAGACTTATAAATCTTTGGATCAATCTTTTCTGAAATAAATCCATCATGAATTGATATTTTTTTCAGGGAATCTAAATTGAATTCTTCAAAATTCTCTTTTGGGAATAATCTTTTTTTATTTCCTAGAACAAATTTATCGTTGATCAAAAATTCAGGATTCACACCTTCAATTTTTACAGATGAGTGTGATGGTGAATCAAGCCTCCATCTAACACCTTTAACAAATTTGAAGTTTTTCTTGAGCTCCTTGTAAAATTCATATTTATTAAGAACCACTTTTTTTGTGTCAATCATCTCTGATCGAATAAATCTATCTACCTTATCACGTAACTTATTCGAATAAACACTACTCTGTTCAATGTAGACAGCCTTGGGAGAAAAAGTTCTATCAAAAAAATCTTTAAACCATCGATACCCTGTGTAAAAAATAAACCACAAAAATACAATCAATATTGCAGAGAAAATGAGCATCAAAAAAGATCTTCTGAACTCTTTACGATTCATACCACTCTCTAATTAAAGCCAATTGACGAGACAATGATAGAAAAAATTAATTTAGGAGTGCAATAACTAATTTTTTTAACCCAAGTTATTGGATTCGAGAGATTGAGAAATTAAAAATAAAAATATTCCGGATGCAACGGATGCATTGAAAGAAGATTCCGTTCCAGATTTTTCTGGCAAAGTCACAAGTTCACCTTCTTTGAGAATATCTTTTGAAATACCTGTCGCTTCATTTCCTATAACTAAACATAAAGGTTTTTTGTAATTAATTTTCATTGCATTTTTGCCCCTGCCAACAACTGTCATGTACATGCTGTATCCCCTTTTTTTTAATTCGATAACAGCATTTTTCAAAGAAGGAGATAAATAAATATTTAAATGCTCGGCTAATCCCGCAGAAGCCTTAATCGCAGCTGGAGATAAAGGTGCAGAACCTTTCCTAAGCAAAACAATTCCATCAACTCCGGTACAATACGCAGAGCGCAAAATTGCACCCAAGTTATGAACGTCTTGAACTGAATCCAGCAACAAAACGAAAGGTGATTTTTTAGGATCGAAAATATTTTTTTGATATCTAAACGGACTAGCAAAAGCAACAACACCCATATGTTCATTCGTACCAGAAATTTTTGCCAAAGTTCCTCGATCAACATACTGAATATTTGGAACATATTTTGGCAGATATTTTTTTAAGCGATCCCAACCCTTTGGAAAAGGCTTAGTTGTGTACAACGAAATTAATTTTCTCTTTCCCGCCTTCAACATTTCGATTATTGGATGAACCCCGTAAATTATTTCACCTTCAATTTTCTTATTCTTAACTTTCTTCATATTTTTGCGTTTATTTAAAAAAACAATTAAATTCCTAAGCCGTGACAATAGAATCCAATTTACAGCTTTTAGTAGAAAGGTAAAATCCATGAAAAAATTCGCTTTAAATCTAATAATCTTGGCTTTCACAATCCCAAATATTTGCCTAGGCATGGAAGATAATAATAGACCAACCCCATTATATCCAATAAATGAATCTGAAGAGCGAATAAATAAAGAAATAGAAGAATTCGAAGGCATATTTGACTCTTTCATAGAAGCTTTATTAACTCAGTTAAAAACAGAGGTATCAAATGTCCCAGAAGAAAATATCCTAAAATTTTGTATTGGAATGAGACTTCAACAAGAATTTGAAATGTTCGTACAACAATCAGGATTAAGTGATGAAGCAAAAATTAAAATTAGAGAAAACAGCCACACAGCTCTTCCGGAAATTATAAACAAGTTAGCCGAAAACCTAATGCGCTCATTCGAAAGACCGGAATCAACCACAAAAAGATCTCGCCATAACGATTGATTTTGACTTCTATTAACTTTTACTTTACTCTTTGCTTATACTTAAATTTGACATTTTTTAGGGCGAATAGCTCAGTTGGCTAGAGCACCTGCCTTACAAGCAGGGGGTCACAGGTTCGAGTCCTGTTTCGCCCACCAACCTTCGCTAAAGCTACGGTTGGCAGGCCACCCTTCGAACAACAATTCGCTAAAAGTTTAATTTCATCTTTGAACCTACAAGCGAAGGTTGTCCACAGAAGACTTGGCGAAGGGGGACCGGCACAAAAACAACAATAGCTTACAAATATTTGAAATCATTCGAAAAATACAGTAGATTTTTAGCTCATGCTTTGAAATATTTCGGTCCTCGGTAGCTCAGTTGGTAGAGCAAACGACTGTTAATCGTTGGGTCGCAGGTTCGAGTCCTGCCCGGGGAGCCATATGGGGTTGTAGTTCAGTTTGGTTAGAACGTCCGCCTGTCACGCGGAAGGTCGCGAGTTCGAGTCTCGTCAACCCCGTTTCTTTATTTGAAAAGTCCTCCGGTTATGCCGTCCTTAATACCTTTGCCTACTCCCTTCGCCACACCTTTAGTGATCATCTTAGTCGCATATTCGATTGCATAGTGATAAAGCATATAAGCCCCATAGGCAACAAGAATTATTACCAATAAAATAACGATAATCTTCAATATCCTCTTCACATTTTTATCCATTCAACTACCCTTTCATTATGTTTAAATACAAAATCAAAATATATTTCTCGACAACTTTAAATCAACATTAAAGGGAATTATGAACACATTCATATATAATTTATTTTTTTCCTTAGCTCTTATTTTTGGCTTCAATATCAATTTGAACGCAGTAGATATATCTGTTGCCGACAAACAACAAATTTCAGATGTTTTATATAGCTTTGAGCAAGCAGTAAATAATTCTGATTATCAAGCCATTACAAATCTCATCGATCCAAATAATTCCAATTTATCGAAACTTGTTCAAGAAAAGATGGGAAACATTAAGAAATATCAATTAGCCTGTAATGTTTTTGGCAAAGATGTTGAGATTAGCAACAATGGAAAACGTATAAAAATTACAGGAACATACGCAGCGTCAGGAATTAAATGGGAAACAAATGGATTTTCTACTTATTTCGTCCTAGAAAAACACAACAATCAATGGTTTATTTCTGACACAGATTTCTATAAAGAATTCAGCTTAGCCAAATGGGCAAGTCTTATAGTCTTCTTATTGCTTTCATTGCTTGGTTTTTGGATATGGATGTTGGTTGACTGCGCAAAAAGCAATATTAACAATAGAGTCATGTGGACTTTGTTGTTGGTTCTATTTAATTTACCTGCTGCTATCTTGTATTTCTTTTTTGTTAAGCTCAGACGCAAAAAATTTAAAAAATCAGAGTTATAAAGATTCTGGTGCGACAAAAAAATTAAAGGCCTTTAGACAAAAATCCCGAAGCCTTATCATTTATTCTATTTAAAAAATCTAAATTTATTATCTTGTAAATTCAGATATATCCCAAACCTTCACAATTTCATCAGGAGTCAACGCAGATAAGAATGTTTTATTTTCATTACATTCTATTGAAATAGATTTAATGCTATCTCGAAAAGGATTCGACTCTTCACCTTCTTCTATCCTAGCAACCTTAAGTTCTGTTATAGGTTCAACACCATTGGACAGACTATACAATCTAACAATTCCATTTTCCATTCCACTAGCAAACAACATTCCATTTCTGTCTATTGCCAAAGATTTGCATATAGAAGAGGCAGGCTCTTTAAAATCTTTATCTAAGATAAATGAAGAAGTTGCCAAATCCCATTTCCACACCTTAACTTCTTTTATTGATCCAGATTTGCCAACTATAAAACCATTTTTATTTGCAACAACTGAATTAACTTCTTCTAATTCTAAATCAACAAGAATTTCGCATTTATCAATATCATAAACTCTAATTTTTCCATCTTCATTAGCTGTCACCATAATATTGCATATTTCAGTAGCACCAAATGAAACATCAATAGGCCCTTTGTATATAGATCCATAAACAAATTCGCCTCTTTTTTTCCAAGAAACCAAATCATAACCACTTACCTTTTCCCATAAACTTATTTTAATTTCATTGCTTCGCTCATTGGGCCTAGACCAAATCGCAAGAAAATTACCATCATCACTAATTTGTGAACTTACATCATAAGAATGGCTAGAATCATGAATTATAAATTCCTCTTTAGGCTCAGATGAAAGAATAGATTCTATTGAAAATAATTTTACTTTATCACAATAATAAGATGAAAAAGCACCAAATCCACCTCCGTATGAAATAGAACAACTTCCAATTCCAGAAATAGGATTGCCTAAAAATGTTAATCCTCGTGATAATTCTATTTTTTCCTTCTCAGAAAGATTCATTCTAAATCCCTTTGGAAATCCTGGAGTTGATATAGTCTCACCTGAGTTCATATTCACTAAAACAAATCCACCGTTATCAAAACCACAAAAGATATTTTCCTTAAAAGTTTTAACATATATTCCACAGCCAAAACATTCTGGAAATTTAAACTCCCGAACAAAAATTGGATCAGACCCAACCTTCAAACTAGATTCTGCACAAAATAAATTATTTTTACATATACCAATTGATGCAAACAAAAACACAATAAAAACAATATAATTTCTAAATATTTTTTTCATAAAAGCTCCGTAATTAGCAATCTATTTAATTTTAAAAATTCGGTATTTACCCACTTTAATAATAGTTCCCGATTTCGGTTTTACGTTAGCCTTGAAATCTTTAATAACCTTACCGTTAATATCAACTGCACCATCTAGAATTAAACGTTTTGCTTCTGACGAAGCTTTAATGACTTTGAAAGATCTTAGAAGATCTACAATCCAAATTTCTGAACCTGTTTTTTCTCCAAGGTCAACTTCTTTTGCTTTTGTGTAATCCTTTTTTTGAAACAAAGCTTCAAAGTGACTTTGTGCCGTTGTTGCCTCTTCTTCAGACCAGTATTTTTTAACAACATCAAAAGCCATCTGTTTTTTAAGCTTCATAGGATTAATTTTTTCATCTTTAACTTTTCTCTGCATTGTTCGAAGTTCAGACTTAGTTTTATGAAGAAGTAATTCATAATATCGCCACATCAACTTGTCAGAAATCGACATCAATTTCCCATAAGCAGAATCAGCCGGTTCAATTAAACCTATATAGTTCTTAAGGCTCTTAGACATCTTTTTGACACCATCTAAACCTTCAAGAATAGGCATTGTGATTATAACTTGAGGCTCTTGGTCATATTGCTCTTGTAAAAATCGCCCCATCATCAAATTGAAAGTTTGATCTGTTCCCCCAAGTTCAACATCTGCTTTCAATTCCACAGAATCATATGCTTGCATCAGAGGATAAAAAAGTTCATGAAAACCAATAGGAATATTGTGTCCTAATCTATTTTGAAAATCATCACGCTCTATAATTCTAGATAATGTCACCTTGCCAGCAATTTTAAGAAAATCCTCAAAAGAAATTTTAGAAAGCCATTCAGAGTTATATCTAATTTTAACTTTATCTAAATCAAGAATTCTTCCGACCTGTTCGAAATATGTTTTGGCATTTTCACTTATTTGCTGAATAGATAAAGGGGGGCGAGTTTTCGATCTTAGAGATGGATCACCAATTCGAGCAGTAAAATCACCAATCAAAAAAATTATTTCATGCCCAAAATCTTGGAACTGCTTCATCTTCTCCAAAACAATAGTATGACCTAGATGTAAGTCAGGAGCAGTGGGGTCCATACCAAGTTTAATTTTTAACTTTTTGCCCTTAGCTAACTTTTTTTGAAAATCATCTTCAGGCAACAAAGACTCTACACCACTCTTAAGAATAGATTTTATTTCTTTAACTCCGACAGGCATTTCTCTAATCCCTTACTTACCCTTCGATACACCCCACTTCGCATAAGGCTTCGTGGGCCACTCAGGGTGATCGGGATTTCCGTTCGTGCTGAGTGATTTGCGAAGCATTTCAATGCGCAGCAAATTTTATCGAAGCATTAAAAAACTAGACTATATAATAAATGATACATCCACATGATAGCATAAAAAAGCAAATATCTAGCGTACGGAACAGCTATCAATAAAAACATAAGAATGAAAATTGAATATCTTTGAAGCCAAAAAATAAATTTTGGAAATTTATCAACTAGCAATGCTGTCAAAAGATGGCTTCCATCAAGAGGAGGAATTGGAAGCATGTTAAAAACTCCAAGCATCACATTTATTTGAGCAATAATTTGCAGTAACTGCATAAATGTTGCCTGTGCATAATAAGGCATCAAATTATATGGCATAAACTTCAACAACAAGAATGCGACAATTGCCACAACAAAGTTTGATAACGGCCCTGCAAAAGCAGTGAAAACAGAATACAGTTTTGGATATTTAAAATTTCTATGATCAAAAATTACCGGCTTTGCCCAACCTACTCTAAAAAACAAAAGAAACAATAATCCAGCTGGATCTATATGAACCAATGGATTCAATGAAAGTCTTCCATGTCTTTTTGGTGTATTGTCACCAAGAAAAACAGCCATTCCTGCATGAGAAAATTCATGAACTGACAATGCAACCATAAAAGCAGGAATTAATAATGCTGCCTCATATAAAAATCTTTGAATCGAATATTCCATACAGTTCCTAAATAACTAATGCACTCAACAAAACCTTAATCAAAGCACCAAGAAGAGAAACACCGAAGAAAAATATATCACTAACAATTGGCACAAAAAACAAAACAAAAACAATTATAAAAGAATTTTGTTCAAGCCATGTAATAATACCCTGTTTCGAGTAAGGCAACAAAAATTGCAAAACTTTCGCACCATCGAAAGGTGGAATTGGTAATAAATCTAAAACGCAGAAGAAAACAGACACATCTATGATCATTGAAAATATGCTTATAAAAGTTTTATAAGCACCTATTGAAATTGCATTCACAGGTAAATATTTTTGTAAGTACAGAAAAATTAGTGCAACAAAAATTGATCCTATTGAACTAGCCAACATTGTCAAAATTGTACCACTCTTAATGTTTTTAAATTTTCTTACATCGAAAGGAACAGTTTTTGTCCATTTAACCCCCATAAAAATTAAAAGGATTATTAAAACAGATCGATGCATTTCTCCAGGGAACATACTTCCCAGAAAAAACACAAGAGCCAAAATTATACTTAATCCAATTATGTCTACATGTGCTAATGGATTCAGTGTTAAAAAACCATTTTTAGAAGAAGTATCATCTCCCATGATCTTGGCAACCAAGCTTTTTGCAAAACCTCTGAATGTAAAAACAGCCAAGAATGATGGGAATAAAATTGATACGTCACGAAGTGAAGCCATAAGGTGATGAGACATCATCATTTTTAAGTCCTCTCAAAATTCAAAATTTATATTAATACTTGCGTGTTTAAGCATAGATTCAATATCAAACACGGTCAAATACAAGTCAAAAAATTAGACATTGAGCTCATTTTTTGTAAGATAAAACCTAAATCGGCAAAATTTGAGCAGCAGCGCCCTCTCAAGCGCTATAGCATTTCAAAATCTAAATATTTCTATGCAATGAAAGGAGATTCGATGCAAACCACAAATAATAACAAGGTTCCATTTTGGCTAAAAATTATACCCCCATCTATTCTGGGCTTGATTACATTGGTATTCTATTACCCCTCAATGAAATACCCTTTTCAATTCGATGACCTTGCAAATATTACAAAAAAATTCTCAATCCGTTTTGCTGATCCTTTGCAAAATTGGTGGCGCAGTTCACGTTGGATGGGAGAATGGTTAAATCGAATGAACTTTGAAATTGGACGCTTCGATCCATTTTACTTTCGATTAACAAATATAATTGTTCACATTATAACAGGAATATTTGTATTTCTTTTAATTCTCGAGGGCTGTTCTCGCCTAAAAAAGAGTCCGTTCTTGTCGCAATATGCATTTCCTATAGCTTTTTTAACATCAGGATTATTCATGCTTCATCCTGTACAAACTCAAGCAGTTTCTTATGTAATTCAAGCAAGACTAGAAGGATTAGCCACATTGTTCGTAGTCGCAAACCTATTTTTTATTCTCAAAGCTTTCCAATCAACAAATATGTTCATTAGGTATTTTTTGGTAGCAATAGCATTGATTGTTGGATTTTTATCTTGCGGAACAAAAGAACTTGCTATTATGTCACCATTGCTTGCAATTTTGATGGATTGGTTTTTTTTAGCTGAAGGTGAATGGGGTAGTTTCAAAAAAAGAATTTGGTTTCATGCATTGTTCACAATTGTTGTATTCGGCGGATTCATGAATATTTTGTCTGCTAAATACTTCAAAGATATAGCTCAATTGAAACTTACAACGCCAAATAACAGAGGTAACGTTCTAACGGAAACCGCTCGTGATCTCATAACTCCAGGTCATTTTTTAATCTCGGAATTTAAAGTTATTCTTCATTATTTCCAAATCTTCTTATGGCCATTGAATATGAGTGTGGAATATGACTGGAAACTATGCGACAGCTTCTTTTCACCTGATAGTTTTTTCCCATTTTTATTTTTATTAATTTTGGGTCTAACTGGTTTATACACATTATTCAAACAAAAATTTTCTTTTGTTGGATTTGGAATCTTTTGGTTTTTAATTGCAATCGCTCCACGCTCAACAATAATTCCATCACCTGAACTCATATGTGATTACAAAACTTATCTTTCATCAATTGGATGGCTATTCACAATTTCTGTAATTCTATTTTCGGCAATTAACTTTTTAATAAACAAATTATCTTCAGGAGCAAATATTTATAAAACTTTAGCAAGCCATAGTTTACAACTCTTGGTGATAACGATTCTTATAATTCCAATAGGCTATGGCGCAATGACTAGAAACATAGTTTGGAGTTCATCAATTGAATTTTGGAGTGACATTGTTAACAAAGCTCCCCAAAAAGCTCGAGGGCACAATAATTTGGGTGTTGCATTATCCGAAGGTGGAAAATTTGAAGAATCAATCCCTCATTATTTAAAAGCTATCAATCTCGACCGTTTTTATTCGGATCCATGGAGTAACCTAGCTGTAGCATATTCAGCAAAAGGCGAAACAGATAAAGCAATTGCAGCCTTAAAACAAGCAATAAGAATCATGCCTAACTATCCGGAAGCATATAACAATCTCGGAACTCTTTTTATTAAAAAGAAAGAATATGGAGATGCTGAAAAGGCTCTTCAAGTTGCTTTAAAATTACGTCCTTACTACGGAAAAGCATTTTATAACTTAGGAAGACTTCATTTCGAGCAAGAACATGATGAAGAAGCGTGGGCATATTTTGAAAAAGCAACAAAAGGAGATCTCGATACTTACGAAGGATTCTTCACTCTGGGGCAAGTAAGCTTGAAATTAAAAAAATTCGACGAAGCCGCCAAAGCATTTGAAATGGCCCTCATGAGAAGTGTCAGAGAAAATGTTGGGAATAAAGACCAGGTGTTGTTTAATCTTGCAAACTCTTATTTCATGAGCAAGCAATTTGACAAAGCAGAACCATTATTCAACAAACTTGTAAACGCATATCCACACGATCAAAGATTTGTTTTCAATCTTGCTGAAACATACTTAAATCAAAAAAATTACGATAAAGCTTCAGTTCTTTTTAAACGATTATCCGAGGTAGTTCCACAAGCATCGTTTAGATATGCAAATTGCTTAGAACGCATGAATAAATATGGCGAAGCTCGAGAAGTTCTTCAAAAAATCGTAAATCATGAGAAAGCTCCCGAAGAAATGAAGAAGATGGCACAAAACGATATCGGTCGATTAAACATCCAAGAAAAAATAAATTCTGGAAATTGCACTCTAACCATGAATGAACTTCAACAGGCTTTTAAAACAACTACAACATGCGGGTAAAGCCGATCTGAAACCCATTCGACGCGTTCGTAAAACTCACTTGCTCAGGGAGATCGGGTAGATCCGTTCGCCCTGAGCCTTGCTTGACCGCCGAAGCTTTAAGCGAAGGCTGGTTCGAAGGGTCTAATCGAACGGATCTTATGAAAAAAATCTTACTCACCATCACATCACTAGCAATCTTAACGATTTGCTTCTATTCTCCCTCGCTCAAATACCCTTTTTTGTTCGATGACACAACAAACATTTCCGAAAATCCTGCGATTAAAACTTTTAAACCAAAAGAAGTTTTTTTTAGAGATGCTAGATGGATGGCATCATTTATCAATCAATGGACATATCATAACTGGAAACTCAATACAGTTGCATACCGCTCAATCAGCATCTTGATTCATGTTTTAATTGGAATACTTATTTTTTTTTCGATATTAACTTTTTTAAATTCATTCAATCTCGCTCTTATCACAAGCGGCCTATTTTTACTTCATCCAAC
>Ga0180433_10001984_pt1 | contig 33083 bp, 47 predicted proteins | sample SS_ome_8_FD_132980 | JGI IMG/M metagenome (GOLD analysis project Ga0180433, IMG submission 132980) | Hypersaline lake sediment archaeal communities from the Salton Sea, California, USA - SS_1_D_1 metaG | ecosystem: Environmental > Aquatic > Non-marine Saline and Alkaline > Hypersaline >...
CTGCCGTTGAGATGCAATTGTATATTGCAAATTCAAACAGGATATATGACAGCTACCTGACATTCAGATAAATAAATTATAATTGCATTAATAATGCTTAATCATCATCTTATTTGTACATCCCCCACATTTATCTTACGATTAGCCTTAACAAGTCTTAAATAGTTCTTCCTGCACATCAAATATTTAAAGCCATCGCTCATATTGGTTGACTCTAATGGCAGCCGGTGTGATGCGAGCTTCTCAGATCTCTTATCCTTTTTTATCTGCCCCTTACTATCTTTGGTTAGCGGGGCGAGTTCCAGGCTGCTCTTGAGTTCTTTACAGTTATACTGATCAATCAATAGTTTCGGTAGTCTTCTATTTGTTTCGCCCATCAACTCACTCATTAAATCATACTCTTCCTGGTGAGTGATATTGCCCTGGCCTATGGACATTAATGATACTTTCCATCCTGTCTTACTGCCCTTATCATCTACCTCGATCGCCTGCTTTAATTTTGTGGCAAGATCCTGCTTCGCCTTCCTGTAGGCTCCGGCAGACCTGTCGTAGTATAGATGTAATGTTTTCTGCTTATGTGTCTCAAAGAATAATAAAAATTTATCAGCCAACTGACGTATCCATTCAGGAGACAATGTATATATATTTTTAAGCACCCGGTATGTATCTCCCTGTGATTGTCCTATCACCAAACTCATCATATTACCTGCATCATAACCAGCCTCGACAAGCTCATTAGCCCGGATATATTTCAATCCGGCTGATGTCTGCTTTATGTTATCCCTCAATCCGTATTTATCATAATAATCATAGTCAATGCCATCCGTGTAAAAATGCCTGGCTGCCATATTGCCATAGAACATTGCCCCCTTCTCCAATAGGGCCTTAATTGATAATACTGCTGTCTTAAACTCCTCGAATGTAAGGCTTTCGAGCAGATTAGTAAAATATTTCAGTGTGAGTATGTCAGCATTGGCAAAGCTGCTGACAACGTAAAAGAATGTACTATCCTGTCTGGCTTTAAATATTCTCTTGAGCCAACGTGCCTTATTGCGGTTGATTGTCTTTAATTTCGATTCAGGGGCTTTATTTTCCTGGGCCCTGTAAAGCTCCAGCTCTATATCATTAAGAATAATTGCCGCTTTAAGGATGAGCATCATCAAATCCTTATCCATATTCTTTTCCATCTCAAGGATCCAAGGATCTTCTCCCAGTATGGGATTAGGCATGTCTGTACAATAAGTCTGCCCCATAAAATAATGCGAATGTGAATACAGGTGTGCATCACCCCTCAGGGCAGGTTTAAGCTTGCTGAGCTTTGACTCCTTCAAATATTTCGCTTCATCACCGAAATGATGCACCGTGCTGATCCCCGCATTCGTGGAAGGCCTGTCCAGAGAGTGCATAAAAAACTTGCAGCCGTTGAATGTAGATATTGTATGCTTGTAACTGAATGTCTTAAGGTAGGGGAGATCCCATCCCGGCAAGGGAGGCTTATCTACAATATAATGTATCCCTTCGTAAAATTGTTCTCTCTCCCAGCCTAACAGCACAGACGGAACAATGTTAGTCATCAGGTTTACGTACGTATCAGATACGAAAGAAAATGATGCCCTGGGCATATCATATATAATGTCTATGCTTCTTTTGGCGATGATATCTGTTGACTTTGCCACGCCCCTGCCACCTATCAGGTAAAGGTTTGCCGGCTTAATCATTTGTATCAGCATCGCTAACCAGTTGGTATAGCGTATATCTGCCTCCTCTCTATTTATCCGTATCCGGCTCATCTTCATCAAATATTTCGAATTCCACATCCTGCACCATGGCGTCCCGTTTCAGGCGCTTCTTCTGCTTCTCATTGACATCGAGATTGTCAATGAGCTTAGCGATCTCAGACCGGCTTACTTTCTCCATACCGACATCCTCGGGCTTAATGGTATATATAACAGGCCTTTTGTCATATATCTCATCCGGGAGCTTACCATCTTTTTTGAATATTTTATCCAAAAGCTCTGCCTGATCATTTACGCACCTTCTGAATGTTTCTATATCTGTCATCTCCCAGGCAAGATGCTTTGCATTCTGCAGGTCATTCATCAGGATGTTCAGCCATGCCTCTTTCCGGATATTGTTATCCAGGTTAAAAAAGTTTATCGCATCCTGGTATAGATTATTCGCCTTGTATTTTGATAAATTTTTATATTTTGCCCTAAGAGTCTTGATTATGAATTGCTTACTCTCATATTTCGTGAACAGGGACCGTACCAGGTCGTATTGCTCGATTTTTTCAACAATTTTAAGTGGGAGGTTAGATTCTTTACCCTCGATATACTCCTGTACCTCGCCGTACGTTATATCTTCTATATCCTTACTCTTCATCTAATATTCTTTTTTTAGCCTTTTCAGCCTTTTCCTCAAGCCTTATCTTTTCGAGTATCTGTATAGCTGTAACATTACCACCCTCAGCTTTTTTCTTCAATTGCTTAATATATTTTTGCATGGCCTCGTCATTCACAAAAAATTTAGGTTCCAGCGCTTTCATTGTGTATTCAATAATTTTTTAACATGTGCCAGCTCAGCCTTATAATCAGCCAATCGTTTACGGCGTTCCAGGATAAGGTCAGGCTTATCATTTTTATTGATCTCACTCTCTATCCTCCATATCCTGTGAGGCAGGGTTTTGATTAAAAGTTTGGTCAGATCCGGAACAGAAAGCTTAGTAAGCTCATTCAGGCGCTCTCTCCTCTTAAATAATGGGTGCTTGCCCAATATATGCCCATGCTCCCTGTAATAATTCAGCTCATTGAATATGTCCCTGTTTTCAATATAATTTTCTACAACATCCCTGGCAGTATCAAGGCACTCATTTAATGTTGTACAGTCAGGCAGCTTTTTATGAGCATTTATATAGGCATAATAAGCGGTTATCTTATCGGCAGCCAGTATCTTCATCTCCTCCGGACATTCCGTATCTTCCAAAAACGGATAATCTTCCCTGAATTTTTTGTTCAAACCAGGGAAAGGCGATCCTGCGCCTTCCTCCCTGGTTTGTGCCTGGTTCAGAGAATGAGGGGAGTTGTTTTTTTTTGTTTTTTTTTGAGCATTTACAAGCTGCTTAAACTCCTTTTCAGAGATACCTGCCATCCGGCATAATTGATATACAAGCATATCGTTATGGGATTTAGGCGACTTCCTGCATAACCGCAAAAAACGATTATTATTCCCATACTTCTCATATATATCCATGCCTGTATTTATATCGCACCCTTGGCGGATCCAGGCAAGTATCTTCTCTTTCATAACTTCTATTTTTCGTATTTACATTTATTTGGAAACAGGTCACTGATCAGCTTTTTCATCTCATCATTATAACTCGCTGTGTCATAATTCAAAAACTTATTTTCACCCACTTTCTCCCGCAGCTCTTCACATGGAAATTCTCTATAGACCCCCAGCTTTATTCCTGCCCCCCATGGCATTAACAATACCGGTTTGCTGTCCGGATAATATGTATTATAATACAATGAGGCAAATTGCCAGGGATCAACAAGCATATTATGCTTTTCAATAAGCCTGAGAGCCTTTTTCTTATTATAATACCTCGGGCAGTGTGTCTCGTAGTTCCATATCGGCAGTTTGTTTTCCCGGAGGTAATTAAGAGTTTTTCTGAGCAGGTTTTTCCATTTTTTAGAGGCTTTCGAGGTCTTAAACCATTCTTTTATGGTTGTCATATCCTCCATGGCCTTAAGCTGCTGGATGTCCTTAACCGTTGTTTTATTGATGAAATATATATCATCATAAGTATAGATAAAACCGGAACCTATTTTATTATTCAAACACGCCTCATGTATCTTATTACAGGTATCCAGATAACTCATATAATCCATCCCCTTGATCCTATCAACCGGGATGTGATTTATATTCTTAACAAAATCAGGCTTATCTCCCACAAGCCATATAACAACCTCGCCTTTAAATGATAAATTTTCAGCAATGCTCCTGAGGGCATATCTCAACTCGTTACAATTATCCCCTGCAATAATATAGGGTATTACAATATCAATTTTATTTACTTTTTTTTCAGTCATGATTAAATATTATAATTAATAATAGATTATTTCATTTCAATGACATCACTTCTGGACAGGTCCACCTTTTTACCCACCAGACCTGTATTGCCTATTTTCACATATACTTGACGGATCCAGTTTATTTTATCAGTATATTTTTCCAGCTCACTGATAACACGGAAGTCACCTGCCCTCATCGCATCAAACCTGATCTTGTCTTTTATCACGGAATGAAAGGTAAAACAGGGCATCCCTATATGTTTTCTCTCAAATGGTTTATGAAAATATGTATCCTCGGGTATTTTTCTGCCATTGGGCCACTGCATCTGCCATACATACAGTTTATATTTATTGTCCAATTGCTTAGCTATATTCTCAAGCACATTCTCATCGGCCAGGTAATCATCATCATCAAGGAATATTATCCAGCCGTCATCAACCTGGTCCATCAGATCATTAAGGTACAGGTTCCATGGAGCCGTCTGTTCCTGTGTTCTCGGCATGCTTTTAACATTTATACATTGTAGCCCGTAAATGTTCACGTATGCCTTTGTTTTGTTATTATCGGCACTCACTATCACCCTGTAATTTTTATATGTCTGCTGCAAAACACTATTCAGACACCTAGCAAAGTAATTAGGCCGGTCTGATGTTCTTATCAATATATTTATCAGTTGCTTCATACTCTTATCCACGATAAAATATTACCTTTTAGACTGTCTTTATAGCCAATAGCATCCGACTCCATGCCCAGCTTAACAAAATCCTCCCGATCCCAGTGAGACCTGTGTGTTTCATAAGGATTTCCATATTCCGGACCCTGCTCATAGTAACCATAAGGGCAACCGAATATTATCAGCTTCGCAGCATACTTCTTTAATCTTTCAAGCAATACAGGGATGTCGGCTTTTTCCAGATGTTCCGGACCGTGCCAGAACATAATTACATCATATACCGCCTTGAAGTCAAAATTTCTGATATCACCATAAAAAACATTATATACATATTTAAGGTTCTGCCTCATATCCTTCACATTAGGCTTCCATATATCAATCACATCAATAGTATAATTATGCTTCACAAATTCATCAGCCATCTGTAGCCCGCGATCATTATGACAATGCCCACCAACATATAACAGGGTGCCATAATCATATACATCCGGTATTTTATCTATCAGCTGATCCTTTCGCAGTTTTACTATATAATCTGTATCGCCTGTCATTTAAGGTGTTTTTTATATTTTATGCCCTCGATCATCCTGTAATAATGAAAGATATACACACCCCTCATCAGGTATATAGGATATCCCTTTGCCAGGATTTTTTTACTTATAAGATTGTCCACCCCCAAGATTCCCAGCTTTTCAGAAAACGGGATTTTCTTCCATAGTTTTTTTTGCATTATCATCATCACACCTGATATAGGGATATTTATTTTTTTCACCTTACACCAGTATTTTTTCTGCACTGCGGCGGCAATTCTTTTATGATATTTTATATCGGAGATTTCCGACATCTTACCTTCGTGTAGCTGAGCGATACATCCTACGCGGTTGGTTAAGCAGGTAAGCATACCGGCCTCCGGATGTCTTTCAACTATATTATGTATTTGATGGCCGTAATCGGGCATTAGAAAGCAGGTATCTGAATCAACAAAACACATCCAGTCGCTATCTTTCGGCAGGCGTGCCATCTCTTCGTTGTATGCCCTGCCCAGATTCTTTTCCAGGGAATAGGGCGTGCTGTAATATATATTTGCCATATCCCCCGCAATTTGCAATTGCAAATATTAATTTTAAAGGACAAAAAAACCCCGATTAAATCGGGGTTGACTATGATACAGAAGATCAAGAATAAACACCTAAGCGCCGGATCCACTTCCGGAGTCAGTATCTAATGTTGGTATTACACCTTCGTAATGAGCTATCCTGTAGCCTCTCATCACAGATTTAAACGTGATCATGCTCTTATCCCCCTCATTATTATCTGTGCTTTCAGCTTCTATCTGCAGCGGCGCACATGGTGTTCCGAGCAGCTTTACAGGATTATTGGAATCACAGTATTGTACTATCATTCCCAGGTTCTGATTAATATTATTTTGCAGAAACTCTTCTATCTCCAGAGCAGATCCCGGGTGTGATAATACTGCCTGTTGTATAGTGCCCTTACTATCAACTTCCCCCTCGGTTGTCTGCGTTATTTCCATTGTTCCTGGCGTAAGATATAGCTCTATGGCATGCTCTCCTGATAACAGATCTATATCATCGGAAATCAGGATACCATTGGCATCCCTGGATGGATAATTATCAGTGTCAACATCCTCAAATCGGAAGATAATTACCTTGTCTTTTTTTCCTTTCGGAGCCCCGGCATTATCACTCGACTTTTCCACGCTCACCATGGTATATACACGTTGTATTAAACCATTGCCGGCCATCCAGTTTTCAATCAGCAACCCGAGAAGCATCCACTGAAATAATATAAATTTTTTCATAACTGTATATTTAAGTAAATTAAAGATCTTCAAGTAATGCCCCCGCCTCTCGGCAGGGGCTTTTTATATAAATATGAATACAGAAGTATTAACTTCCTGATCCGCTTCCGGATCCACTGTCAGGCACGTATGCGAAAATTGCTTCTTTAATACCAAATCCAACAGCCTCCCAGTACTCTGCAAATACCTTCACATCATAATTATAAGCCTGCATATATATCTTGCTTGTGCCTTCATTCAGGTGGCGCAGACGTATGAAATTCTCCTTCGGTGTGGCAAACAGTATCGCCTTGCCTGCCATGGACGGCAACGGAGTAAGGCGGTTGTTCGAAAAGTCAATTATGTCGCTGAATTCCGAACTGTAATTTTCTGATCCATACAGATCCCTGTATGCACGCTTATACATCTTATACCTGGTCAGGTCACAGAAGATTTTCATATCCTTGCCCTGGTACACCTCGTCAATCCCGTCCACAAAGTCATTAACCTGGTCAATGATATTGTTCGATGTAAGGGTAACACCGTCCAGCAGCCAGTTAACATCCGTATCACCGGCAGATTTCAGGTCTTCCAGGATGGTACAGAATCCGTCCATGCCCGATCCTGTAGCCTGTCCTGCATCTCCGTCTGATACACCGCTCCAGTCGAGTGCAGAATAATCACCTTTACCTATCAGCTTCAATTCACGGTCATCGGCAACCTTGGGAATAATAAGATTCTCGATGATATACTTAACAATTGGCATCTGCTGAGGCTCAAGGCGCTCATCATACAGAAATGCCACCCAGCTGTGAAGTACATCTGCAGGAGTGATCGGAACATTGATTTTATGCTGACGGTTGGTGATCTCGAGCGGAGTAAACCTGCCGGTTCCCAAAGGAGTCCACTTCGGAGTAAACTGCTGAACCACGCTGGTGATGGTTCCGTGTGCAGCCTTCCAGTTATCCTGCGCCATCTTTGTTGTCATATACTCCATACTCTTTGTCTTCTGAGTTAACGAAAGCATAATATCTCTCTTTGTCTGCTGCGTATAGGCGCCGAATTCCGTCTGCAGGTCATCAACATCTATGGTATCACCGGCTACCGGCAAAGCCCTGCCATGCTCCAGGTATTCATAAGCAGCATGATTATGGAAAAGCTTGTGATTGATCTTGAATTTTTTGGATTTGTGGAATATAGTAAGGCCAGGAGGTTCAGGATCCACATCTTTTTCAGGCTTATCCGCCAGCTGATCAATCTGATCATCTTTCTCCACAACCTCTTCCTTAAGGTCTTTTTTATCCTGCAATGCCTGGTCGAGCTGGCCACGCAGTTCAACAATAGCCGCAGAATCCTCGTTCTTGCGAGCAAGCTCGGCGTCAAGTGCAGCGATCATTTTCTGAGCAAACCCTTCCTCGATGCTTTCGAGCTTGGCAGTTTGCTCATCAGTAAAGGAATGCTTCCCGTCTTTTTCTGAGAAAGCATCAATGTTTAAAAGGCTTAATACCTTCTTTTTTAAGTCTGCCCATTTCATGATTAAAAAATTTTAGTTAAAATTCAAATTGTCCTATTTCGATTTTCAGTTTAATTTCTTTAGCCAGTTCCACAGATCTTTCCATGCTGCCCACCTCATCAATCAGCCCGTTCTTGACAGCATCATTCGAAAAAAACATCTTACCGTTCAGAATTCCTTCAACACCGGTATCCAGCTTATCACCGCGTCCTTTTTTAACATCCGACTGAAACTTCTGTGCCAGGGGGCTAAGCTCTTCCTTCTTTATCTCCTCATACTTGCCTTCCAATGCCAGCTCAAACGGTCTGTTTTTATAATCACTCTCAGGTGCATATATAGTGTGGAATTTCACTCCCTTTTCCTCCCACATGGGTCTTACATCAGCGAAATGCATCATTACTCCGATGCTTCCGAATTCCGAGCTTATATCATTCGATGCTACAATCGCATCCGTGGCGCTTGCCACATAATAAGCTGCCGATGCCACCAGGTCGCCATTACTAACAACCGGCTTCCCTGACTTCCTCGCATCATTTACAACTGCCAGCATCGGGGCTATAGCATCTACAGCTCCCCCGCCTGAGTCAATATCCAAAACAATACTGTCAATATTCTTATGACTCACAGCATCCCTCATCACCGCAGCTATCTCCTCGGTTCCGTAGCTGCTTATGGTCCCGTATTTGATCATTGTACCCTTTAATGGAATGATGGCAGTACTGCCTTCCGGTGCACTGTCAAATACCGATCCTTCACCATCGCCTGCAGCAGCCTCTGTCATTACACCTTTTTTATGATCATATATCAAAACCGGCAGGGGATTCCTTGCCTTGTTCAAATCAATAGTTTGGTCCCAGCCGTCCCAGTCGCGGTTCAACATCCTTGATATAATAACATGATGGGCTAAAGCCTCACGCGGAAGCATCGCCCATGTACTGCGGAGTATCTGCGATAGTAAATAGCTATACTTCATCCTGTATATATTTACATACAAGTATATAGCACTATTAACCTGTAATAAAGGACATAAAAAAACCCGCCTTTCGGCGGGTCGTTTAATTTAAACTCTAATGAATGATGAAAACAAAATGCGTCGCATCAAATATAAACACATACTTTCAGCACTCACAGGACACTCCCGCAATCTCATCCGTCACAATAGCAATATCACGGATCCACTCAGTAAGCTCGAGTGTCGCCAGGCAGTCTGTCTCATCCTGAAGCCAGTCTTTAAAAACATTCTGTGCGCAGCACAACATATTAAAAAAGCTGCACCAGTCAATTTCAAGATGTTCAAGCGCCGGCAGGATACCGGCATTTTTAGGTTTACTCATTTTGGTTTCCTCCAAAAAAGACGCCCGCTACGCTCTGCTCAGTTCAAGTGAAACTGCCGGGTTACTTTCGCATCCCCGGGAGCGGCGGGACTTATATCTTTTGGAACACTTGATTCAGCACCTCAAATATACGATATCAAAGTGCTAAATGCAAATTAGGTAATCCATTCCGGATCCGTCTGCCACATTTCATATTGCTGATCTATAACATCCTTATCCGACTCCTTAAGCTGTTTGCCTATACGCATATCCTTAGCCTTAAGGCTCACCATCTCCCTGTAATCGTCATTATTCACAAATTTTACTTCCAGTGTAGCTATTTTATCCTGCACCCTCTTTTTCTCCTTCAAAAGCTCCTCCCTGTTACCAATCGAGCCCTTAAAATAATCATACAGCACTTCGTAACACTTCCATTTGTATTTAATTAATTCAGGACTTTTAGATTGTATTCCAAATAACCATCCATATACAAATTTTTCAGGTAAGGATACCATATTTTGCATACGATTAAGAGTGTCACGCATAGGCTGTATAGCATATACGTCTTTTAATATTTCATCGCTTTTTATGTTTTTGTATTGGCGATCAAAATTAACCCCCAAAGCTTCGCAAATCGGTTTTACGGCAACCCAATATTGCCCGTCTTTACTAAGAAAATAAATAGCCTTGCCATTAAATTCCAGAAAATTTTTAATACTTTGCTTCATAATCTTATGGTTTTACGTTAATTAATTTACTTAAAACACAAATAAATATGCCTTATACGCATATTACCCTTTCCCTCGAAGGGGGCAGGAGCAGATTATTCATACCACATTGCCGGCTCATAGCATTCGCTTGATATCTCAAACTGGTACCCGCCGCCAACCTGCAGCTTCCTTTTCAGCTTAGACGGGTTTATAAGGCTGCCCATCAGCTTCTCCGATCCATCAGTATATGTGATCTTTAACACTGCCGGCTGATTAACAATATCATCCAGGTCAGAAAGATTATCCGTATCCTCGCCCGGATATTTCAATGTAAGCACCTGGTCATATACCACTCCGGCAGAAACAACCCTCTGCGTTTCTTCAAACTTCATGCTCCCCGGAGTGCCGTACATATCCTCCCATGTTCCGGACGAAAACAAAACATTCCGGTGAAACGCAGTAGATCCTTCGGATATCGAAGTAATATTTTCAACTAAGGCATATTGGATCTCACAGATCTCTAATGCCAGGTTGTCATTTTTTTCCATAATTATAATAGTATTAATTTAGCTGTAAATATGTGGGACAAACTACGGGACAGTTTGTCAACATTTTTTCCGTAGTTTTTTTTCAAATTCGCCACACTTTTCTTATGCCTGTCATACTTCTTTTTCAGCATCTCATAATTAACCTTGTCAAATGGTATCTTATAGTTATGGCAGAATTGGTATATACTGTCCTTTTTTGTAAATCCCAACCTCATCCTGTCATCAACATATTTTAGCATCAGCTCCTTAAAAAAAGCATGCACCATATTATTAAATACCTTCTGGTTGTGTTCGCTTATATAATTATATGAGTCAGGTCGCCTGCCATGATATTCCGGTATCAGTATAGTAATATATGTATCATCCTTATTTTTTCCGGGTAATTTTTCCGGTGGCCGTTCCAGTAATGGCTCAAGATAGGTGCCTATTACATTTTTTTTCGATGCCTCAACGGGATGATGCCCGCCATAGAATGCTATCAAAAACTCCTTCAAGTAGGGTTTAATCCTGATTTCAACTGTTATTCCTGATCCCATTATAATATATTTCGTTCTTTTAACATATTTACAATATCATATCCTTTGTGTGTCCAGGTAAAGGTTGTCTCAACATAATGCCTTCCGAGCTCAGCTATCTCATTCCTTTCATCCTCAAAATGCATATAGTATTTATACTTAGCTATCATTTCATCCGGGCTATTAAAAAATACCAGCAGGCGACCATCCATAAATATCTCATCCAACCCCTTAGTCTTATAGCATAAGCACATGGCGCCATGACTCATAATCTGCAGTATCCTGTTACTATAGGTGCCATTAGTATTATAATGTCCTATCGAAAGCCCTATCTTGACCCTGTGATATATACTGGCTGAAACATAAGATTTGTTTTCGAGTCCATGCCATCCTTTGCCATATATACAAAAATCGTCACCAATCATCCGCCGGGTATTTTTTACAATATCTTCCCTGGTTCCGCTTAATGGAAACTTACCGCAATTCTGACCGGTAAAACACAGGTTAATATCACGATTATAATTATGCACCGGTCTTCTTTTAAATCCCATCACCAGGTATTCCGCATCACAATCATTATTACGCATATATATGGCATTATCAATACTACATACCAGGTATAGATCTATCACTCCTTTAAATTTCAGCCTCCACGGATCCGGAGGATAACGTTCATCATTTATCCACCATACCAGGTATGCGATTTTTGATACCTCTGCCCAAAATCCACGACTCATGATCTGCTTATTATGATGCACTATCACAATATCCGGATCAATACCTTTAATATGCTCCATTACCGTAACGGCTTTCAATCCGTAATCACTCAGATTCATATATTCAAATATACACCCGGCCTCAATAAATGCCTTCTCAAAGCCTCTAAGCATCCGGGTTTTGTCTTTATTCGATATATATAACACCTTCTTCATCTTTTCTCTCCGCTTACCAGGTACCAGTCAGATATCCTTTCTATATACTTTATATCTATATGATCATAATATCTTTTAGCGATGCCCCAAATATCATTAAAATATATCAGGTGCGATTCACTCGGAAAAGTAGGCAGCGATACAACCATGCGCATGCCCGAAGGTATTTTGTCAAGCACGACAAAATCCTGCACATGCTCCAAAACTTCCAGCGCCACCACAGTGTCATAATCTCCCTTATACCAGCTATTATCGTATATATTTCCTTTAAAAAACTTGTAACCTTTAAGCTTCCAGGTCTTAGCCCTGGTAATTGCCACCTCACTAAAATCCACACCGGTGTAATGCTTTATACCTTTATCATATATCAGGTGTGCAAACTGCCCGGGGCCACATCCAATTTCAAGGATATTACTGCCTATCATAGTAGCTGCCTTCTCAAACATCGGCAGCCAGCGCACACCACTATAGTGGCGCCTGTATTTCTTAGCCACCTGGTAGATCTTGTCATAATATTCTTTTCCCTGTTCGGATCCCATAATTTATTTCTCCTTATTAATTGTTATATAATCCCTGTACGATTTTGATTTTCTCCTGATATCCTCAAACCTTCGCATCATTATCATTTCCTTATACTGGGGCATTCTCATATTAGAAACATATCTTTCGTCTTTCAGATTCTCTCCCAGCTCATCACCGTCATTTATCACCTCAATAGCATTCACCAGCATTTCTATCTCAGTCTCATACACCCGGTGCGCCACACTATGAAAAGTATCCTCAAAATATACCGGAACCATACGCCTTTCTATTGCTGTCCCTTCATCCGGTTTTTCATTAATATAATGTGTAGTTACTCCTATAGGCTGGCCGTCATATATAGCCCATTTCAGTGCATCCAGCCCCCTTACATTAGGCAGATATCCCGGGTGCGAATTAATAATCTTATATTGACGCACCAACTCATCCGGAAGTATTCCGGCGCCGGCTATCAGAATATGGTCATATAAGCCTATTGCAAAATTGCGTTCAATATTGCTAACATCCCTCTTTATACATCCTATATCATACATTTTAGTTAGCTGCTCTGGATATATATCAACACATTCACCCGGGCGGTGATGATAAAACGGGTATCGTTGTTTCCGCTCCATCCACGGAATAACAATCAGCATTATTCGTGTGCGGTATCCTTTCAAAATCAGCCGGCTTACCACATCCTGAGTCTTCCGGTGCGGCGCATCATAAGTAATAACTCCTATCATAATTCAAATGTAATTTTAGTTAACATTATATTAAAGGATCAATTTACCATCTTACCCGTTTTAGTTTTTTATATCTGATAGCTCTCTTAAAAAGCTTTACAACGGTTTGTCTGTTTTTATTTTTTTGCTCATATACAAGTTCACGCTCAAAATCTTCAAGTGTCATATGCTCATAGGAATATTCAAGTGAGCATTTAATGTCTTCCACATTACCTCTATTGCTTATCATACCATCCTCCTTATTTAATATTATTAAATTACCATTATATAAATCTTCAAAATCTTTCTCATTAAACAAATGAAAACACACCTTACATTTCGAAGCAAACACATCACAACCTTCGTCTGTTCTTTTTAGCTCTATATTAATATATCCCAACTTACAATTTGGACATTCAACAACTTTCTTTTTCATTTTTTCTCCTCCTTATATTTAATTGGTTTCAAATTTCCTTTCAGGTATAACGGATGCGCTGGGCTGCCATCCTTATTTATTTTAAGCGCCATGCCCTCCGGAAACATCTTAATAACCTCCTTATCCCTGCCGGCTACATTAAACGATCCCCAGGCAAAGATCACAAGATCGCATTTTGATACCTCTGTATCTTTTAGCCAGCGATTATTATATCCAACAGGATCATCACATTTTAACAGTTCATCAGGATCTGGTGTAATATATGCAAACAAGTTTTTCATATAAACACTTCCATATCCCCAGTCACGGGCAAATCTTACCACTCGCCTGATAGTTGGATCATCATTAGTTTCATTAGCATTAGAAGGATTTAGCCCGATAAACATTACAGACGGTTTTGTGCGGTCCCATATACGCCATAGCACATAACGGTATTTCCTGTCCTTACTAAATACGGCGCCGCTATTATTAAACAGATCCATCTCTCTCCCTCCTAAGTATCTCATCCAGTACTGCCCTCTCTTTTTTCAACCACTCATCATATTTTACCGAAGGTGGCGCAGGCGTATCCTCAAATTTTGGCAGCTTTGATTTTGCAGTAAAATCCAGCTCCCCCTGCTTATCCTTTTCTGTCTTTTTTCTTTTTCTTCTGTATAATGATTTCATAATCCTTATGTATTAATATAACAGCATATTTTCTCCTGCCTATCTTAAGCATTCCGGCAGCACCGATCGGAGGTTTATTTTCCTCATGCTTCAACCCACACCCTCCCGTCGTCAATAAATGGTCTCAGCCAGCCCAGTCCTGCAACATCAACATACTCACTGATCTTATACTCCTCGTATAATCCGGAATGATAACTACGCACCAGGTACCTGGCGCCAACCCGGGGCCGGCCATTATTCAGTAGGTCGCTATCGGCAGCCACCCGCATCCCTGCCGGCAGCTCATCATAATATTTACGTCCGTTTTTAGTCATATATATTAGTTTTTATATCCGCTAACATTCGTTAAAGACCATACTACGTACAGTCTTTAGCTCACCGTTCACGAAAATGTCGCAAGCGCACGTATCAATCGCCTTGCATACATGGTCGCTGCTTGTTTGTAAGTAAATTACAGCTATTAAACAGTCCATTGAAATACCTACAATCTGCATTCATGCAAGGCTTTTCTTGATACTCATTTTCGTGAACGATCGGAGTTTCATCCTGATGCTTATTAATTGATTTTAAATACCAATTAACAATTTCTTTAGAATTTTTATGAGTTCCAATAGGTACATTTTCTTTGTACCATGACATAAAATCAATTAATATTTGTTTCATTATTTCAAATTTAAGTTATTACTATACTTGCGCCACTATCGTGAACAAAGTGTATGAGCGAAAGCATCAGAATGAATGGCTTTCCGCATTTGAGTACAAATGCTCTCGCCATACACTCCGATCGTTAGCCTACACCTTCATCCCAAAATGATTAGCATCCCAGCCCCAGTCGTACCCGCAATAATTTTTAGGGTGCAGGCTCTTCCAGTGTTCAGACAATGGCTTATAACTCTCATTATCCGTCTTATACTCACCGTTTATGAAGAGGTTCAGATCAATAGCCAGCCTGTCCTGGTGATCACTGTGTTTTACCTTAGTTTTACCGGTTGCAAAATAAACCTCCTGCTGCTCATCAGTACGGTGAAGCTCACCGCCGGTCAGCTCATAACCCTGTTCAAATGCCCACAGAATCAACAGGGCTACATTTTTTAAAAAAATACTCTGCTTTTTTCTCATGTCTTTTTATTTTAATTAAAAAAAATTTTCTCACGCGTGACACCCATTTGGGTAACTACACCAACTACGGCAACTACGTTTACACATATCATTAACTATCAATACATTAATAAATTTCTCAGCGTAGTTGAAATCCCTATAGCGTAGTTGAAAAATGTTAGCGTAGTTGATCGTAGTTGATCGTAGTTGATATTTCATTTCTTTATTTTTAATTAATTATCTATATATCAATATATTATATAATCGTAGTTGTCGTAGTTGCCGTAGTTGGTATTTTGGTCGCTATTTAAAAAAAATATTTTTTTCAAAACGGCGCTTCCTCCCGTTCTTTTAATGCCTTTATTGGTTCATTATCAACACTTTCCTCATGCTCATATACATTAACAGTGCTTAGGCTTATGTTTAACTCATCATAATCAAAGGCAAATGCCGTTGTTATTCTCCTGGCTACCTGTCCGCTTGAATCCGTAAAATCCACGGCTCCTGTTTGAGGATGTTTTACTTTGAATCTAACACTCAACTTCTTTCCCAGGTACCGCTCATCGTTCTTAATATAATATTCAAGTGTTTGAATAGGCAATATATTGATGTTTGCCTGTCTCCCGTGTTTTCTATAGAGCATAAATATCTTTGTATGATCCATGTATAACACATTTTTTTCCTTTCTCCACATCGTATCTATCTTATCTGTCTTAATACCTCCCTCTGTCATTATTTTATAATCAACATCGTTTTCAATCAACCCCTCCCTGCTCAAATATTCCACCATATCCCAAAACTGACTGATATCATTACTCCGTAATGTTGCTTTATTCTGTGTTTTTATCCGGTCTGCAAACAATTCACATGCTGTATCATAATCAAATGATACCTGCAACAGGTCTTTTAGCGTTCTATAAGATGCAAGCACAATAACCCAGTTAATAAGTGTTCTATCCTCTATGGTCATTCCGCCCATCGCCTCCTGTATCTCACTCAGGCATGAACTATAATTTGATGAGTAATTCTTAATAAATACATCCCTGTGATTCATTAACTCATGTGTGATATGCGTAAGCCCTCGCTTCTCCGTGTCTTTCAACTCCCGGTACCGCTTTTTTTCCTCTTCTGTAAAATTTGTTTTATTAAAAGTAAGATACACCAGCCGGCTGAACAGCGCTATATCTGCCGTGGGCATCTCTTGCCCGGTCAAAATTATTCCTGAGTCAACCGCCGTGGTCTCTTTCTTTTTATCCTTATCCATATTCATCCTGGTACGCCCGGTACCATCCCACAATCCCTTAAGAAATTCGATCTTTTCAAAGTCAATATTATTCTTATACTCATCTATATGCACCAGGGCATTAGATACCTGGGCAACATGATCCGCCAGCGCCGGCTTCGATGTGTTATTAATGTTAGGTCCCTTACCTTGCTTCCCAAAAAACTGCAGCAATGTAACTGCCAGCTCAGTCTTACCGGTACCCTTCGGACCGAACAGGTTAAGAAGCGGGAAAAAGTTGAAAATTTTTACTATATGATCCCGGAAGAGTGTCGCAATATAAAAACATACGGCAACTATAGCATTCTCGCCGAATACAGATATCATCTGCTGGCAGATATCATGCAGTGTTGTCTGTCCCGGGTGGTGGATAAAGCGCCTCTCACTTACATATAATCCCTCTTCTCCCCTGTATATCTTTGAAAATGCCGGCAGGTAATAATTAACATCTTCATGTTTTGATATCCCGTACTCATTAACTTTATTAAAATCACCATTATAAATACCATTTCCCCACGCCCAAAAACCGATTTTCTGCCAGCCCAACTGACTGATCTCTACACAGCTTTCAGTATTCTCGTATAAATATCTTTTAAGCTTATTCAACTCCACCTCGCCGGCTTCCCACAGGAAGTTACCCAGGCTTTCAACGCGCTCCTTAAACCGGGCAAGCGCAACCAGGTCTTTCTGTGCCAGCTCAATAACCTGGCTATATCCGTGTTCGTTTCGGATCTCATACAACCGCTTGGCATTAAGCACGCTCTGCACATGAAACAGGGGCTTCATAGTAAAATTACTCCCCCTTATATATCCTTTATTAGTGCGGAAAAAATAACATCCGCCGTACTCATAGAATCCATACTCTTCCGCATCGCTCAGTTTTACATCCGCCGGGATCCTCGCCTTCTCCTCCTTCACAATATCCTTTTTCAAATCCTTCATACGGTCCTTGATGATCTTCTTTGCATCCAGAATCCCGCCGGCTATATCCACATACATATCATGTGTTGTTTCAGGCAGCCTGATTATCAGGTCACAGATATCCTCTATAAGTTTCGATTTAAAATCCGGCTTCTTAGCTTTATTCTTTTTCTCCCGGGCCAGGTACTCGATATAATCAACCAGGTTCTCCTTTGCATACTCGTCAAATTCATCTTTTGTTTTTCCCTGGAAAAAGCTATCCGGATCCTCACCGTCCGGAAGAGGGATGATATTACAAAACATGCCGGCTTTCAGTATCTTCTCTCCCGATTTAAGCATAGCGCTCCTGCCTGCCTTATCGCCATCCCCTATAATTATAATACTGTCACATCCCCGCTTAATTTCATTCACCTGGTCAACAGTAAGTGATGTTCCGCATGTGCCTATAGTGTAGCGCACTCCTATCTCATGCATCCTGATCACATCCGGGTTGCCTTCCACCAGGATTGCCTTTCCCTGGTTCCGGATATCCCTCCATGCGAAGCTCATCCCATACAGCATCTTGCCTTTTGTATATACCTGCGATTCCGGGGTGTTAATATATTTGGGTGATTTGTCCTTCGTATCAGGCATGATCCTGCCCGAGAATCCCACGATCATACCGCTCCGATCATGTATAGGAAACATAATGCGGTTCCGGAACCGGTCAAACAGCTTGCCTTTTTTTGTTGAGCTCTCGCTGATCAGACCCGCACTGATCAGAATATCATCCTTAAATCCTTTTTCGTGTGCATGATTCTGAAATGCGTGCCAGTCGTCACTTGCATATCCTATTTGCCAGGCAGCGATACTGTCTTTATCAAACCTGCTCAAAACATATTCCAGCGCCAGGGCATTTTTACTCTGAAAAAGGTTATCCTCATAGTATCCGGCTGCAGACTTATTCGCGATTATAAGGCTCTCTCTCTGCAGGCGTTCCTTTCTCTCCTCATCCGTAGGCTCTTTGTATTCATACTTAATATTATGATCCTTCGCTATCTTTATAATCGCATCAACAAATCTGAGCTTTTCATGTTCCATTACAAAGCTGATAGCGTTACCTCCCATGCCACACCCGAAACATTTCCATATCCCTTTTGCCGGCGATACCTTAAAAGATGGTGTTTTCTCATTATGAAACGGGCAACACGCCTCGTATGATGTTCCTTTCTTTTTCAATGAGATATACCTGCCGATCACCTGATCAACATCAATCTCCAGTATCTTCGCTATCGTTTCTTGCATTTATAGACTCTTTCGTGTTTCCAGCTCTATTTTTGCCAGGTTAATAATTGTCTGTATGTTATATGAAATTGATTTTGCTTGCGGAATATATGCCGGATCTTCTTTAACTTTATTTATATTGTCAATCAGGGTGTCTCTCAAAGATACCAGGGTGTCTGCAGGAGCAGCCATCAATCCCAGGTCGCTTCCGTTTTTTCTCGCCGGCAGCTGGGGCTCTTCAATAAGCTTAAACTTATCCAGCTCAACAAGCAGATCATATACCGGTATTGTCACCCATTCTTTATCTGTAACTATAATAATATCCTCACCATCCTGCTTATAGGTTAGCAGTGTTATTTCTTTTGCATTATACAGGTATTTTTTACCTGTCATTGATTCGAGTTTTTTTAGCTTGTTATCCATTATTCAACTCCCTGTTTAATAATAATTGTTGTCTTTTTAGTTCTATAATTTCAGGATGTTTAAGGATCTCTTCGCGCAGTTCCGGATCATGAGATCCCCTTCCTTTTTGAGATAACCTGAAAGCAATGGCAGTATCGGTTAAATTGTTGCGCAGTAGGTTTTCCTTCATTGTTATCAGCTTCCAGTTGTCCGGATCGCAATTCAGAGTATCCTCGCTTTTACATGCAAGTATCATCCCCTTCGGGATTGGTCCGTATTTTTTCTCCCAGTTATATATCTGCAGCTCTTTCCATTTTCCTTTTGATATCCGGATATGTCTTCTTATATATCCTCTTTTATAGTTCATCCTGATAGTTATTGCTCCATCCTTTAAGGCATTTAGGGGGCCATGTCCTTTTTCGTAATAACCTTTTTTTGAGCACCTGTCTATAATAGCCCTGCTCTCTTCCGGAGATCTCTTAATACCCATGGTCCGTAATTTTTCTTTAACAGACCAATGAGATCGGCCTATCATTTCGCCTATCTCCTTATGGCTGTGCGTCCTGTAATATTTTAATATGATATCAATCTCTTCCCGGGTATAATATTTTTGTACAGATGTTCGCAGCCTCATGTGGTATATTTTGCGTCTTACCTGGTCAATGGTACGGTATAGGTTAAAAGCAATATCATCGTCTGATATCTTATTATTATTATCAACCAGGTATTTGATCTCTTCATCTGTCCATTTTCTGCACCTGGATGGCAGTGGCTTAAGGGCAAGTGTATTATATATATGATTATTCAGTCTTAATTTTGCAACCCGGATATCAAATTTTTCCCTGAGCTCAATAATCATTTTACTAATACTGAGCCGGCTATAATTAGCCCTTATAAAATCATTAGACTCCTTTGTAAATATTGATACTATAGGCATTACTATATTATTTCTTTAACACCAGGTAAACCAGTTTTTCTTTATTCGGATTAAAATTTTTGTACTTATACATATTCATAAACAGCCCGATGGCCTTAGTCTTTTCCATGCCCGTGTCCAGCCATGCCATTGCCGAACCCATATCCCGCAGGTAAAACTCCTTACGATATACTATACTTGCACTTCCATACCTCTTCTTTATCTCCCTCGTCTTATAATCTATCTCGCAAATTTCAAACACATTCCCCTGGTGATACATCACATTATCACGCCTGATAGTGCTGAACACATCACACTCAAGCTTATTATTCCAGTTCCGGAAGAAGTTAATGCAGTGCATTTATTTATATATTAAGTATAAAACAACAATAGCCACAGTACTTATAGTTATTGCGGCTATTAATAATGTAATTATAATTGCATGTTTCCGGTCAGACATATCCGGCTTTAATTCAAAGCTTGTGCATCCGTTATAGTCAACCAGAAATTTCAGGTCAAACCACTTCATAACATGCTCCGTTTTCGGATCCTTACACCTCACCTCATCACCACGCCGGCGTTTAAAATGCTTACAATTCTTACAATAAGCCATAAACGTAACCTCTATCTGGTTTCTCATATCTATATCCATCCCACATCCCTCCCTATTTCGTATCCTATCCATGTCCAGAATAACAAACAGATTAGGCTTATTGTAAACCACGATACTACCCTGTACCAGCTTACCTGCAGTTTGTTTTCACTTTGACAGTTGTTATTCATTGCAACTTATATTAAAAGTTAATTCATTCTCGATTGCCTTATAATGCTCTCGTTCTTCTTCATACAACTCAGTAAGGTTCTCGATCTTTCGTATTCCGTATAAAACGGTAGAGTGATCCTTGTTAAGGAATTTACCTATCTCGGTAAGCGATAACTTCGTATTATCCTTGATAAGCTTGAATATCGTATGCCTGCCGATTGCCAGTTTCCGGCTACGAATATTGCCTTTCAGTGCACCGTAATCAAGATTATAATACCTGCATACCGCAGAGATTATGCTCATCGGTTCATTTCCGAAATGCACAATCCCCGGTATAGCGAAGTAATTCATAGGCATAGCATCCATATCCACACCTTTAATTATTTGCAAATTCGATCTCGAGCTGATCCACCGGCTTGCTCCGCAGATTCTCAATCTCCTCCTTCTTATTTTTAATATCCTGTTTCAGCTCTCCCAGGTTCTGCTCCATCTGGTCCAGCTCACCCAGGTGATACTTCACAGCCTTATCCCTCTTTTCATACAGCGCAGCCTTCTTATAAAAGTGATTAAACAGAATATCATAGCACTCATCTTTATATTTAATAAGTGCTTGTCTGGCCTTTTCTTTTACCTTATTTTCATCAATAGTAAATAGCCAGCCGAAAATATATTTAAGAGGCAAACAAAGCATAGAATAATTTTTTCCATCGCTTCCAGTTGTTTCGATTATCGAAACAACTGAACTTAATTTTCGGTTATTTTTTATAACTTCTGTTTGACTTGGATGGCTAATACCAAGTGCCTGGCAAATCGGCTTAATAGCCACATAGTGCTGACCTTCCTGGAAGGGGCACTCAATAGGTGTATTATTCACCTTTACAATTTCTGTAGTCATATTATTTTATTTTAAAGATTAGATTTAATTTCGTCTGCCTCTGCCTGTAGCACGCGATACACTATCTGTCCGATGGTGTCAGGCTTTAGCCCGGTTATGGTGCTGAGCATTTCTTTTATCTGGTTAGGCGCTGTCCCCGCTTTTTTTAATAAGCCGTAAACATCTTTTATAGTTTTATTGCGCTCTATCTCAACCAGTTTTAATACTGGTATGCAATTTGTTTTTTGCTTGTTCATGGTATTAATTGTTTGTATAACAAAATTTATTAAATTTATGTAGGCAAATATAGACAATTAAAAAATAATCTACAAATAAAATGTAGAAAAAAAATAATTAATCAACATTGCTTTATGGATATAGGTAAGAAAATCAGTGAGTTATTGGATAAAAAAAATATTACAAAAACTGACTTCGCTAAATTAATAGACTATGATCGCACACATATATATAATTTATTAGCGAAAAGGTCTATTGATCTTACATTATTATCAAAAATATGTAAGGTGCTTGATGTGTCTATTTATGAATTTATTGATAACGATACCCGCAAAATGCTCGGTGTTTCAGAGCCCCGGGTTAAATACAATAAGATAGATATATCAGGAGAAAATAATATAGTAGAGGACAATGTTCAGCAGATCGGTGCCGGCTCCATGGAGCTGCAGGTGAAGCTCCGGATCCTTGAGGCTGAAAACAAAAATCTTAAGGACCAGGTTAAAAGTCTCAGGTTGACTGTCAGTTCGTTGGAGAAAGCCATAACCTTATTAGATAAGCAGCAGGGCAAGTAACAATGATCGGTATAATTACGTATTAATGTGTCATAACCAACACATTATACCTATGAACAGAATAACAATTAACATCAACGGTAACAACATTAAGTGCCAGGGCAACCGGTGCATTATTGAGCAATTCGGTTGTGAGCAGATAATAGACAAGCTCATGTCTCATATCGAAACAAAAGACCTTATCATCAGAAACCAAAGTGATATTATATGCAGATACAAAAGTCGCCACCTACTAAATTGCATACCAAATTACACCCACGCAAAAACATAACAAACACATTATCAAATGAATATACTATACATAAACAATCCTGGTGGGTCAGCAAGTTATAAGACGCTTTTATTTATGCTGATTATACGCTATGCCTGTAATAATAGGCGTTGCGTGAATGTTGAATATTTGCTGTTTGAAAGATATTTACCTACACAATTACAACCCGTTAAAACATGAATAAGATAACTGTCTATGTAAGAAATGATTATGTGAAAGATAACGGCGAAGCCGCCGTGTATCTTCGCCTGTGGATAAAACAGAAGCCGGTACGTATCAATTCCGGTATAAGTGTAAAACCGGCTGACTTCGATCCGTCATCAGAACGGATCCGGAGATCTCACCCCGATTATAGAGATTATAATCTTATAATTAATTCCTGCAGGGCTCGGATAATTGATATTGTCAAAAGATATAAGCTGCAATTTAAGGAGCTCACCCCTTCGCTGCTCAGAGGTGAGTACGAAACGCCCAGTACTTATGTGGATTTTTATGATTTCATGGAGCGCTCAATCAATGAACGCAGGGGCGAGGTGACGGATATTACTATTGATACCCACCTGGTTCAGCTCCGAAAGATGAAAATGTATCGCAAAAAATTAATGTTCTCGGATATTACAGAAGACTTTTTGAAAGGATATGAAAAATATCTTAAGATCAAACGCAAGAACAAAAAGAATACTGTGCATAATAGCATGAAGGTGATTAAGACATATCTCAGCCTTGCGAAAAAAAAGAAGCTTATTCAGGAGAGTCCGTTTGATACATTCAGATCACGGACCGTTAAGACGGAACGGGTATATCTTACCGGCGATGAGCTGCGCATACTTATTAATATGTATAAAGAAAAAGATTTGTCCGGATCCCCGGGTATGCACCAGGTGCTTCGACATTTCATTTTCTGTTGTCTTACCGGTCTTCGGATGTCGGACCTGAGACTGGCCAGTCATGAGCATATTATTAATGATACCCTGGTGTTGCGCCCAAAAAAATTACAAAATGTTAATGCTGAAATAGTATCTGTCCCACTTACCAGCCTGGCGAAGCAGTTGTATAAGGATGAAAATCCTCTCCGCATTAATGGCCGGCTGTTCGATTGTTTTGCGGATCAGTATATGAACAGGATAATTAAGAATGTCTGCCGGAAGGCAGGTATTAATAAGAATGTGACCTGGCATAGCGCCCGGCATACCTTCGCAACTTTATTTTTAGAACGCGGCGGATCCGTGGAAATACTGCAGCGCCTGCTGGGGCATGCCAGAATCACTCAAACAATGGTTTATGTGCATATTTCCGAGAAGAGAAAAAAAGAGCAGATGAAAAAGTTTGGGAAATATTTTGGTTAGATCTTATACAAATACACCGTACTCTTACCGATCCCACGGGATGATACATTAACCTGTATATTTTTGATCAGGTACTTGGTGCCGTCAATCATATATATTTTAGACATGTCAATATCCGCCAGGTCGGTTGCGGAGAAGTTGATGATCTTCTTAACCAGCTTGCGCCGGCTCATTATCCAGTAGAGATATTTTTTCCAGAATTTTTCATACAGACCATAATCGCCGTCCCAGGTAAGACTATAGTTGCCTTTTTGAACATGCCACCAATTATATACATAAGAGGATCCCAGGGGATAATTTGTATATCCGCCTGTGTTAGGTCCGTTTGATTGGAGTCCGCGATAAAATAGAAGTCTTGGAGAAAATGGATTGTTAAGCCAGTCAACCAGGGCAGGGCTGTTGCCCGGCATTTCGGCTCGCGGAACAAGCCAGTATCTGTACTCACCGATATTTTCCGGAGAATGAGCATCCAGCCCTTTATGTTCCAGCAGGGTTGATATTGATGTGCTAACACTGTACTCCTCTCCTTCTGATTTATAAGGAAGATAGGCAGGCGAATAATATTCCCAGCCGGCAGCTTCTGTCTGAGGATAGGCAACCGGTTCGTCACTCCATTTGTAGTATGCATTTTCGTATTCTACAAGCCTGATATCATTATGTTCATTACCTGATGCAGGGAGGTTGCTCTGACTATATACGGATGCCTTCACTGTCATTGCATCAGTAATCTCTTTCAGCTTCTCAGATATGTATTCATCATTGCCGTCATAAGATTCGGACAGCTTAAATCCATCATAAGTATCATCATGAGTTATTTCTGTATAAGGTTCGCACTTGTCAGTTATATTCTCATAAACCGGGCTGGTTATGATGTCCTCATTTTTTTTAATGCTTACCCTTTTCAGGCGGTTATCAGCGAAAAATGTGCAACAAAATTTATTCTGCAGTCCTTTAATATAATCAGATATTAATGTGTCAGGAACATGGTTACTAAGATTAACTGTTGTGTCTGCAAGCGGCCAGTTGAAAAAATCCGGATCATCACTGCCGTATTGCTTCATTGCCGCATAAGTGTTGAACACGGTAAGTGTGCGGAGCTCTGAATCCGAATAGAACATATTATTATCAGTAGCAAATCCATTTTCGTTGAGCATTCTGTCAATAACATAACATAGGTATGGGAATGGTATAAGTGGCCCCCCTGGGCCTATACTATGTTCAAATCCCCCGGCTTTATTCCAGTAATTCATGTGAAATTTTTCATTCTGAACATATCCCCAGTCAAATGTACCAGAATAACCATCATAAAAAATTTCGTTATATACCGGGAAAAGAACATAATCTCTGTCAGGATATCCGTAATTAACAGTATCATTGAAGTATGCAAGCGTATCCGCCGGCAGCGATCCGTAGGTTCTGTCACCGCCGAGCTCAAGATCGGTGAGTTTTACGTCTTTGATGCGGCTGAAAAAATCACCGGTACCGGGCAGGATAGTGCCGCGGTAATTATTTTCTGATGTCTTGCTGATCTTGAACAATCCGTTAATAAAGAGCTGACCATCATATAACAACTTACAATCATAATTTTTTGTGAAAGTTTCGGCATTTTCTATTTTATGCGGGAAGTCCAGGAGCCGGCGGACAATGTTTGAATTACCCGGGATGTTGAAAGGCAGGCTGTAAGATCCGGAATCCTCAAACATGGGATTATTAAATCGCAGCGTGAATGATGCGTCCTTAAGTGGGATGGTTGTATTTTCGAGTATTATTTTAAGCATATTAAGGTCTGATTAAATATTTATATGTGCCGGCTACCGGAGGTCCTGCAAAAACAACCTTGATTGTAGTATCGCTTAACATATAAGCGCCGTATCCTCCGATCTTCATCAGATCATTAGGATCAAATAAGGTGAAATCAACATACTGTATATCCAGCTCATGTATGATATATATAGTGCGGTTCTCAATCACTCCAACCTGGGAATCAGTAAATGTGCCATATACAACGTCTTTTCTCACCCATAATTTTGGATTATCTGTTGTATAATCATCTGGTAATAATATATATGGATATATCTCCTCATCAAGACTTGTGCAGGATCCTCCACTCCCGGATCCCGATCCACTTCCACTCCCGGATCCCGATCCGCTTCCGCTCCCGGATCCGGATCCCGATCCACTTCCTGATCCACTCCCACTGTCCTCACATCCTATTCCTGCCTGTAGCTCAAAGTCAAAGCTCACACCGTTCATCGAGATGGATAATTTCTCCCCGATGTTCCGGTCAACAGTTTCAAGCTCTTTGAGATCTTCAAAGGATGTTATATCATTATAATTCAATATGCCCTTTGATGTATCTCTCAGGTTCAATAATGCCCGATACACACGCTGAGGGGTTACATCAGTTATCATGCCCCTGAACATCCCCCGCAGGATCCTTTCGTATTTATTAAATGTGTAACGCGCCATTATGAAATTGGGATATCTTCTGAATGAAACTTATCTATAAAGGAATGTGCATACTCAAACTCAACGGCTTTCAGATATTGATTATCCTTATGCATTAATACTTTTTTGCTCAATATATTAATAGCAATTAAGTAATTATTGCTATAGGTGCTTGTCTGCTTAATCTCATATACTTCATCAGATATAAGGAATTCCGCCCACACACACTGCACTCCGGACGGATCATCAAACGCAAGGTTTGACCAGCCGGTATTAACTTTTTTCACATCCTGCTTTTGCACTTCAATAGTATCTTCCTGCCATGCATCTGAGCCATGATCATAATCGAGATATTTTTCAGTCATTTCCCTGTCATACTCGGCATACTCAATAGCCTCGCCTGTTGTGCGTATTGTGCCGAACACGCCGAGACTGTTGCGATAAAGAAAATAGCGGTTGTGTTCGTAGGTTTTGCTGTCAACAAAAAATGATTTTGTTGTAGTTATTAGCGTATCGACGCTGTTTGTAAGATATATATCAAACCTGTATATATTTTCAGGATTAGCTATGCCCAGAGTTGTAGCTATCTTTTCGAGTGTACATATAACCTCATAAACTGATTGAGCAGTAAATGTGATTGTCTGCAAGGTATATTCGGTAGTTCCGGTATCTGAATGATATATTTTCACCTTAACTTTTCCGTTAGTATATGAGCGATCAGATCTCCAGTATAACCGCGTAAATTCGGAGTACTCAACTATCTTGTTATTTGGCAGCATGTCGAGCCATCTCTTAACGTTTGTATTGGTGAAATAATTGGCACTATTATCATTAAGTAATCCAAAAAACTTTTTCGATAAGCCTCCGAAAAATGCATACTTCGTGGTTGGAATAGTCATTAACTTCGCTTCCGGCGGATCGCCGTATATTTCGTAGTATTCTATATAATATAGACGATTTAGCTCTGTTTGTTCGTAAGCGAAAAATACGGCTGCCGGATCCGGGAAGTGCAGTATAGCATCCTTGGTGGCGATAGCTTGAAGTTCGGCATATAGCCTGTGGCTTACATCAAATTCGGCATTTCCGTCGGAATCCGGAGGCAAGCGGTCTTCTCCCACCTTAACATATTCGGTCCCATTATGGAACCACAGATTAATGCCAAGCTCATAATAATCCCTGAGTACCTGATCCTGGCCGGCAACTAATGTGGGTGTTGAGGATATTGTGCCTCCGTCATAGGTGATGCTATATTGAACGCCCTTTTCCCTGGCTACTATCGTTACAGTGTCAGCGCCTCCGTATGTTATTTCAAAATCCTTATTGATATAATAGTTGTCTTCCAGGGCGTCGGCGATCTTCGCGGCAGACTCATTTACTGTGGCGCCCGGCAAGAATTGTTTTCCTGAATCGTCGAGAGGATCTGCACAGGTGAAAGTGATATCATGAGTATCCCAGGCAATACCAAATGTTTCTCCGGCAGTGGTTGGCAGCAATACCTTAATCCATAGCTCGGCATTGTCGCCGGCTGCGGAGTACTGGTTGTCTGTGTTGATTATCCAGACAAGTGGATTGCCGGCAAGACCGACATCCGGAGGTACCGTGGGATTCGTTAAGCCCATACATTGTTATTCTTTTGGTTTACCATTATTGACAAGAATATCAGTCTTATCAGCAGATCCTTTCGAGGATCCGAAAAAATAAGCCACTACGCTTGTGAAGCATGTTATCAGTGCGCCGATAACGATATTAAGTATTTCGGTGTTGCCGGCAGGTATTTCCGATCCGAGCAGCATATATAACAGGATGAAAAATCCGATTATGATGATTGCTGCAAGCACATACATATAGATATTTCTTATAAGCTTGTCCATGGTTATAAGTTTTTAGTGAACATTAATTTTATTGCCGGAAGCCAGAACCTCCGGGTGAGATATAATATTATTGCTATAATTAACAGCCAAAATGCGTAGAAATAGAATACATATTTATTGGTTGAGTTATCAACTTTGCTTTTATCTTTTATAACCGGCTTATTTACCTCTTTATTTTTCAGTTTATTAAGCAGCTTGTGCTTATCCTTAACATGCTTATTGATCTCCATGTTGAGGTTATTAATCGAATCTGCCTGCAGGTTAAGCAGCTCGGTGTCCTTGATTTTGATGTTTTTAATCTTGATCCTGGGAGGGATAGCCCTGAGCTCGTTAACTATATTTAGCAGATCATTGATCTCTGCGAGCTGATTATTAATAACTGCTTTCTGTACTGTCATGGCTGCCTGCAGAATGCTGTCGCAGTTCTCCGGATCAGTAGGTTCGGATATATATATAATACTGTCCCTAATGATCACCTCAGGCTGATGGGCACGCCTCAGGATGTCACAGGATGAGAAGATGAAGATAAGTAATATATAGACTATATATTTCATATAGAATCCCTTTTCTCTATTATATATTCTGATATTTCAGATTGTTTTTTTGTCCAGTCAACAATAAGTTGTATCTTTCCATTTACGGCATTAAAACCTGCCTCCATAACTGCATTGTCCGCTTTCTTATTTAATTCATCAACAACCGCCTCAAACTGATTTTCTGTAACCCTCTGGTCAAGAGCAACATTCTGAATACTGTCAACTATTTCCTTCCGATCATGGCGTTCCTTATTTTCAACAGGCAACTGAAACCACTCAATTATATTAGTAGCTGACATAACCGCCCACGCGACCACAAGAGTTGCAAGGGTATTAATTGCATGTTGAGTAGTTTTGTTCCAGAATTTTTTCATTCCACAAGTTCAATATCATTAATATCTATTTCCTCATGTTTTGCCATGATCTGCTGACCCACGAAAGTATGAAACTGCCCGCTATTCGGGAAAATGGTTGATGTAACTTTCTTAATTGTAAAAGAAGTTACACGAGGGTTATCGGTTGTTTTAAAGTACATTCCGCCCCGTAGTGTATATTCCACATATCCCGTGTCCGTCCAGTTCCGACTAACCTGATCAACATAATAGACTACACTATCAATCTGCTCGCCGTAATAGTTAATATCTGCTGTGATCATGTATTTTTGACTATACCCTGCAAATCCGAGCAGGGCAATTAATGTAATAAGTAATAGTTTTTTCATCTTTTTAATTTTAATTTGATGATTTCCTCTTGCTGCTTATATATAATAACTGTCAGCTCCTCAACCTCTCTGACAAGCCCTTCAAGTCTGCGTTGTATATCTCCATCCGTTACATGTGTTTGTTCAGGATCATCTGCCTGTAAGTGTTTCATGTGACCGTATTTCATTGCATAATGATACTTGTCATATATTGAAGGAATTTTATACTTCTTATCAAAAACAAAATCAGCCCATGCCCCTGCTTTAATTGTTTTGATTGAATCACATTTGATTGTGTCATCAACTTCCATGCAGCCATTTACATCAACAGTTATGCTTGTTGCCTCTGTTATTCTTATCCCTTCTACGCCCCCTGCAATTAATGATAATTGATCTGCTGCTGCTGCACCAATACCCGTAGTGTTATTTGCCCGATCAGGAATTATGCACGGGGTCGTGGCTGTCGGGGCAATATTTCTTAAAAATGCACCTTGAGGACAGAATGCCCCGTCATTTATGATCGTAAAACGATTAATATCATTTGTAATAAAGTACATCTGATTGTCAGCCGCTTCGTAAATGCCTACTTTTGCATCGCTAAACCAATAACCAGTATTAACTCCATAATTTCCCGCTTCATCTGCTATGATCTTGGTAACAGATACATCACCACCATCTTTGAATGTAGCGGAAAAAGTATCGTCATCATCCACAATAGTAACCCCGTCCCCGTCTTTCGCTGCAAGTGTATCCGATACTGTTATTTTTGTGTCTTCAATAGTTAGCGCATTAATTGAAGCATTATCATCTATTCCCGTTGATGTAAATGTGGTTACCGTTGCTGATGCTGCACTATTTGCCCCGATAATCGTGCCGTCAATCTTTCCGCTATTGGCATCTATCTCAGCAACCACGACCTGTCCGGTGAAGGCTGCACTGTCACCCGATATAGAATCAGCCACAATATTATCAAATGTTTTTTCCCCCGTGATATTCTGAACCGTTACAGTATCAACATAATAAAACGGAGCCTTCCCTCCGAGGCTGTCTGAGTTTTGCGCATGAATGACAGAATCAATCACAATAGTATCATCCATCCCGTACCAGGCAGTGTCATTATAATCACCTATATATATAGTATCCCTGTAATAAGATGGTTCCTGGCTGTCGAGTGAATCGGAATCGTAAGCACGGATGGCCAGGAGGGAAGTGTCTGCGGTTGCTGTTATGGTATCCGGAAGGCTAACCGTTATGGATCCGTCGCCATCATCAGTGATAGTTATCTCTCCGGATGTGCCGGCAACCCATGTGTTCAGGTTAGTGCTTACAAGTGTCTGCGTTGCATCGGTAGCAAGCAACCTGGCTGCCGTGGATTTATCAAGATGAATACTGTCCCGGGCAAATGTTTCACCATCCAGGAAGATGGAGTCACCAACTATATGCAGAGTGTCATTTCTGCCGGCAGCCGTGTCCATGTTTACCCTTATCTTTGTGATTTCAAGCTGCGTAAATCCTGCAAAGGGAATGATCATCAATAATATTAATAATAGTTTTTTCATTTTAGATATGTTTTACTGCGATATAACCGATAGTTCCTGGCTTGAGTGCCTTGCATGAAAAATTATTAACCGTTTTACCTGTATAGCCTACACCAATACCATCATTATCAACCAATACAAGGGCGTAGTTTGTGCCTGCATTAAAGGGCGTATCAAATGTGATTGTGTTGGCGCCTGCTGATACAGCTACGTTCTTAACCTTGATAGTTGCATTGCTTATGTGCTTGATCGCGAGATAGCCGACATTGCCGTTATTGAGAGCCTTATAATCGAAGCCGTAAGCATGTTTTTTTACAAGACCTATGCCAATTCCATCATTATCAATAAGCATCAGCACATAATTTGTATCCGGATAATTTGCTGTGAAATTTATAGTATGATTGCCGGCCGTCACTGCTACATAAGCAGACTTGAGAATACTGTTATCCTTGGTCTTGCAGGCAACATAATCCACAACATCGCTGCCCAGGGCTTCATATCCGAATCCTGCCGATGCCAGGCTGCCGTATTCGATACCTATACCGTTATTATCGAACAGTATAAGGTTATAGCTGCCATACAGGGGGCTGTTGAAGGTTTCGGTATGTTCACCCGCCTGAACAACAGGAGATCCTGCCCTGAGTAACTGGTCAAGCCTGAATCCGGGCTGGAACCCGGGAATAATATTTGCGTTGCGGATTATCATAATAATGCCACAATATTGCTGGCAGTACTGCTTTTGTATATTTTATTTACCAGGATCGGAAGGAATGTTCCATCCTGAATATTTGTGAATATAACCCCTCCGCCGCTTCTTCCAACAGGTCTTACCTTAAGGTTACCGCCGGTGCCTACATAAACGCCGACATATTCCTGCTCATCATCTACGGTATAATCCTTAGAAGAAAGGTTAACAGCCTCAAAATTATCTGAAACAAAATCAACTATCCTTCCGGAGCGCGTTGTATTTTTCATAGTATTAACATTTAATTTTATTCAAACATAATATTGATACCATAAGAATTAAAGGACAAAATCACTACGGCGTTACTGCATCGAGTGTATCATTATATTCCTGCTCAACTTCCTTAAAGTCCGACATTACCGAATAAGCCCTGATACCTTTTGACAACAGGGTATTAAGTGTACTTATTGCGCTTAGCATTTCCGGATCCGTAAATTGCTTCTCGATAGTAGTTTTTTCTACCGATGCATAACTTCCACCGGCATACTGTGGCACCCGGGCATGATTGATAGCCTGCATGATCTCCGGATAGTTAAGCTGTATATTCCTAGTTGTAGGACCATCAATGACAATCTCAGGCTCTTTTTCAGAAAACAATCCCAGGGATGGCTGATCATATAATCCTGTACGTGGCCGACCTACAAAGTTTGCAGAATATCTTTGCCCGTCACCGGCGCCAAGCACATCATATTTGCCGGCTGCGAATTGTTGTGTTTTTATAAGAGCAACCTGGGCGGCTGTCAGGGCAACCTGGGCGCCTATCATCAGGGCTGTTGTTATGCCAAAATCCACCTTTGGCACATCTGCCGCAATACGCTGGATGGCAAGAGCCCCCCTGATCATCGCCTGGGTAACTGCAATATCCTGTTGTTTGC
>Ga0180433_10001985_pt1 | contig 33050 bp, 29 predicted proteins | sample SS_ome_8_FD_132980 | JGI IMG/M metagenome (GOLD analysis project Ga0180433, IMG submission 132980) | Hypersaline lake sediment archaeal communities from the Salton Sea, California, USA - SS_1_D_1 metaG | ecosystem: Environmental > Aquatic > Non-marine Saline and Alkaline > Hypersaline >...
TAGCTATAAGAAAAAGGTTCATCATCTTCAGATAAAGGGAATAAAAGCACTAACAATCAAACCAAATACCTACTAAATGATTTGAAAACATTTGAATAATTGAACATCACCACACCCAAAACAACTTCTCCTGATAGCAAACTTCATGCACCTTCCTTAGCCCCTCAGTGGCAAATGAGGCGATTGTAGAGGGCAACCCTTAAATCCCTCTGCCTCCCTATAACAGCTATAAAGATAACTTGCTATAATGAGTATTCTGAATTTGGGGGTTATAGTTTCGTCAGGCTATTTTGCATCAGATTAAGAAAAGGAAAATTGCATGAGTTCATGAAAACCGGAGTCCTGTGTGTGACATTGGATAGTAAATTGCCTGGATATGAAAGTATTGAAAGGCATAAATTGAGAGAAATGACAGGGTGAAGCTTAGCAATAGTCCGCTGAGAAACGCTGATGTCAAATTAGATGCTCACTGTATGAGATAGTCGAGAGATGCTCTTATGAAAAACACTCTAGCTAACAGCAGAGGGATTCAGGTTTTCCGCTCCCTTCGGCACCGTAACTACCGCTTGCTGTGGGTAAACCAACTTGCCGTAGTTTCGGGCTATTGGATTCTGGTAATGGCCCAGGGCTGGCTGGTTCTACAAGTGACCGACTCTGCCTTCTGGGTGGGCATGATTTCTTTTATCTTAGGCATTCCTGCGCTGTTTCTCTCGCCGTTTGGTGGTTTATATGCTGACAGATTTGACCGACGTAAGATGCTGCTTTTTGGACATGGAATGGCAGCCCTCCTCATCTTCCTGCTGGCTACCCTCACCTCTACCGGGGTAATCGCAATTTGGCACGTCGCCGCCATTTCCGTGCTCCTTGGCACTGTGTGGGCTATTACTGACCCAGCCTACATGGCTATCATACCCAGCCTGGTCACGCCCGATGACCTGATGAATGCCATGGCGATGAATACCCTCTCCTGGCATCTAAGTCAATTAATTGGGCCGGCTATAGCTGGAGTCCTGATGGGTCTTGTGGCTCTAGGTGGCACTTTTTACGGTGCCGGGATAGCCTTTGTGGTGGCAGTTCTCCTGTTATATCTAATAAGGGCGCCAGTTACGGTCACAACTAGGCAGACAAGTATTGGGAAAGATATCAAGGAGGGTCTGAGATACATCAGAAGCAACAAAGTGGCACTGATGCTAATTCTGCTGATGGCTGTGGTAGCTTTGTTTGCTCTACCTTATTTGTGGCTTATGCCGGTCTTTGCCCGGGATGTCCTTGGAGTGGGAGAAGCTGGCTATAGCCAGCTTATGATGGCAGTAGGGGCTGGGGGTCTGGGCGGTGGTATTATTGCAGCTAGGCTGGGAGACTTCAGGCGCAAGGGGTGGCTGCTGATTGGCAGCGCCCTAACATTCACGGTAACGCTAATCCTGTTTGCTATGTCACAATCCTTCCCCCTTTCGCTGGTTCTATCTGTTATCATCGGCGGAGCCAATGGAATTTTCATCGCGGTGACGAACGCACTTTTGCTATCTATTGTACCCGACCAGTATCGAGGCCGCGTAATGGGACTGCTTGTCATTAGCTGGTATCTGCCGTCTATGGGCAGTCTCATGCTAGGGGCGGCTACTGATTGGGTTGGACTTCCTGTGGCTGTGATAGCTGGCGCACTTATCTGTATTGTGTTTATCCTGGGATTAGTTCTGCGTCTACCAACCTTGCGTCGTTTTTGATAGGAAACAAAGTGCAAAAGAGAGATATACCTCTGTATTCGTTCTTACAAACATTTGGCTGCAATATATTAGGTCCATGACTCTAAAACTAAAGATAAAAGTATGGTGCCATAACCATTATTTCGAATTTTGGAATTAGCGTTGTGGAAGCCACTTTTGCTGTTATCAGTTGTTGCTATAGTAATTCTTGTTAGCCCCTTGTTGCGCCTTCGTATAAGACTTCGGCAAAATTCATTAAGTTAGTCGCCAACTTGTATGCTTCTTGATCGCTTAATTCCTTACCGTATTCCTTTTTATATATTTCCTCAAATTCATTGATGGATTCTTTAAACAAAGGAACAGTTTTCGGTAGTTAATTATTAGTAATGCGACCCTTTTTATAATAATATAAGGCTTGATTCTTTTAGGGTTTTAGACATGATAAAGAAAAAGATGGAATACAATCCTTTTGATATTTCTGTACAGTACGCAATAGAAAATATAGGAATGACAGAAAGGAGGAATACTGGTCATGCCAATGTTAAAAGCTTTTGAGAAAAGATTGCATTCGATTTTACGGGATGTGATAAGGGAGTTTGGTACACCATTTTATATCTATGATGAAAGGGGGATTATTGAAAACGGAGAAGCTCTAGAAGCAACTTTCGCTGATTTCTACGGATTTCAGGAATTCTTTGCGGTGAAGGCCTGTCCCAATCTGGAGATACTCAAAATTATGAGGAGGATAGGTTTCGGTTTCGATTGCAGTTCTACCCCAGAATTGATTATGAGTAAGTGGCATGTTGGAGCCTCTGGTGAAGACATCATATTCACCTCGAATAATACTTCCCTGGAAGAGTTTAAAACTGCAGAGGAAACAAATTGTATTCTGAATCTTGATGATATCACAATGATCCCAAAGGTACCGAAGTTTCCGAAACTAATATGTTTCCGGTACAATCCTGGCCAATTCAGAACTGGTAGTCAGTTTATCGGAAACCCTGTTGAGGCAAAGTACGGGATTCGTGATGACCAAATTATTGAGGCTTATCGTCAGGCACGAGAAAGGGGCGCTTTGCATTTTGGACTGCACACCATGATTTACTCTAATCAGTTGGATTATACCTACATGTTGGAGACAGTTCGGATGCTGCTTAAGATAGCAGAACGAATTCACTATATAGGAATTCCTCTTGATTTCATCAATATTGGAGGAGGAATTGGAATTCCTTATAGGCCTCAGCAAACACCGTTCAATATGCCGGCTTTCGCTGATGAATCCAGGAAGTTACTGGAAGGATTCAGAGAAAGATTTGATTTTGTGCCAAAGTTCTTCATGGAATGCGGTCGCTACATAACAGGCCCTTACGGAGTATTGGTAGCTACGGTTATAAACCGGATGTCAAAGTATCGGGAATATGTTGGTTTGGATGCCTGTATGTCTGCTTTAATGAGGCCAGCAATTTACGGCGCCTATCATCATATAACCGTGCTTGGAGGTGAAGAGAGACCAATAAAAGTGGTTGATGTTATTGGTTCTCTATGTGAAAACAACGATAAGTTTGCTAAACAGCGGGAATTGCCGGAGACAAAAGAAGGAGATATTGTCATTATTCATGATGCTGGTGCCCACGGTTATGCCATGGGATTCAACTATAACGGCAGACTCCGACCAAAAGAGCTTCTCTTGTGCCAAAATGGAGATGTAAAACTTATCAGAAGGGAGGAACATGTGCAAGATTATTTAAAAACATTTGACTTTGAGCCGCGAACAATAAAACCAAAAAAAGATGAGGTATAACCAATGAGAGAATCATACTTGCCAGCAGGTGGAATAAATCTTTTCCAGGCGATTAAAGCAAAGTGCCGGGACGCAGAAGCGACTGGGCAGAAACTCTATCGGCTGTCAATTGGTCAACCAACCGGACCGGCTTTCTTGGTTGCCAGAAAGGCAGCAGCTGAAGCTGTAATGAGTGAGTCAGAGTCAATGCATGAATACCAGGATAATGATTCTCCTGGCGTGCCGAACTTCGCCAAACGCTTTGTCCAGGCTCACTTCGAATTTAGTCTAGATGAGAAAGACATAGCTTTTCTGCCCATTCCAGGTATCAAACCAATTTTGGGATTGGTACCGCTGGCTTGTGGTGCAGCCCAAAATGATATCACGGTTGGTACTACCACTAACCCTGGTTATCCAACACCAGCAGACTGGTGCAGTTATCTCCATCTTCGTCACTATGCCTTGCCGTTAAACCCGGGAAACCATTTTCGTTTTAAACCAGAGGATATTGGAAAAAGTACGGAATTAATTATGGTTAACTATCCACATAATCCCTCTGGTCAAATAGCTACCCGAGAATGGTGGACAGATCTTTGTATACATTGTGAAGAACATGAGATTCGGCTTTTCAACGACAATCCATATTTTATTCTCTCACATTCAAAAGAGAGTTGTGCATTGACCGATGTAGCTACGAATTTTCGGGCGCTTTCCTGGGCAGAGGCGTTTTCTGCTTCTAAGGTCATTAGCAATGGTACTGGTTGGAGGATTGGTGCTATTGTCGGATCGCCTGATTTTATCGGAGATATAGCAACTATTAAAGGCAATACTGATAGTGGTTTTGTGGCTCCAATGGCTGCTGGTGCACTTTATGCCATAGAGAACGATAAAGAAGGAATTGCAGAGTGTCGAACAAGATATAACTGCCGTATTAATATCCTGACTAGCATTCTTACAAGGCAGGGGATGAAATTGGCAGTAACTCCCAGCGCTGGTTTCTTAACTCTGTGGAAACGGCCCGATAAGGCCTTCGGACAAGAAATCAAGGATGCCGAACATTTCAACTTTCTGATGATTGAGAAGACGGGCGTCGTCGGTATCCACTTTGAACCATACATCAGGTATGCTGTTACTGGTGATATAGAGGCGATGTCTGGTGCGATTGAATGTGCTTTTGCGAAAGCAAATATATCTTATGAATAGGAGGTGATGTTAGCGATATTTTATGAGGGTGGTGTGGTGATAATATAATCCACTTCGTCGAATCCCTTAGCGCCTAGTTGAGGGATTCTTTTTTAATCTTGATATCTTTACCTTAAATTCTTAAAATACTAAAGGAATGAGGGGTAACCTCCTTTCTATTTTTAAAGGAGGTGGAAATATAGCAAAATTAACAATCTCAAGAGGATTAGAAAAGAATAAAAACAAGGAAGGGGGAAAAGGTAATGTTAGAGTTCAATGTCCGAAGAGGATGCATGACTGCCATGGATACACCATTTAACCCAGATGGTAGTATCGATTGGCTAGGGCTAACTAAGAATACAATTTTTCAAATTCAACAGGGAGTCATCGGCTTAGTTCCAGTTGGAACGACCGGCGAATCGCCAACTTTGTCACCAATGTCACACGTGGTAGTAGCGGGTCGAGTTACTCAGCTTGCCGGAGGAAATTGCCATGTCTTGGTCGGTGCTGGTTCCAATTCTACTGAGGAAATGTTTCAATATGGAGAGGCAGGTCTGGCCTTTGGGTGTTCAGGGCTACTGCTGGTGGATTGTTATTACAATAAACCTTCTTCCTTAGAACTTCGGGAGAACTACTATAAGCTGGCTGCAGAGAGGTTTCCCACATTAGTAATTTGTCCTTATGTGATTCCAGGAAGAACTGGTTGTGCCCTTTGTGTTGAAGATCTTGCTCTTTTAGCTCATCAATACTCGAATGTGAGAATGGTAAAAGAGGCAACCGGCGATTTTGACAGAATGAGGTATACCCGGAGAGCTACTCCGGAATGGTTCTACATTTTTTCTGGAGATGACGACAAAACTCTGCGAATGATTTTGGACCCAGATATTAGAGCAGATGGGGTTATTTCGGTGATGTCTAATATCGCTCCAGCTGCTGTCCAGAAGATGTGTCAGAAAGCTTTCGCTGGAGAAATTAAGGAGGCACAAGAGATAGAGAAAGCCTTAGCTCCTTTGTTCCAGCTGGTAACCGTTTCGGGTAAACGGATCGAGGAAATTCCAAGAATTGGCTTGGTGACCATTGAAGACAAATTCCCCAATCCTGACTCTGTAAAGACCATGATGCAAGGATTGGGAATGCCAGCTGATATTCGACGACCTCCCTTAGGGAAGATGAACCAAGAAGCTGTCCCAAAGGTGAGAAGCGCCTTGCGAGAAGTCTGGGACAATAATCCCTGGGTATTAAAACCAATCGAGGATTTCTATCAGGTTGATATTACCAACCGACTAGCGAACGACGAAATCTGGGCAGCAATATCTTGGAAGGGTAACAACTAAAAAAAGATAAGAGATTAAAATAAAAGACACGCAGGGAGGTAATTATTATGATAACGTCAGTCATGATGGCGGGTTTGCCTGGCAACATGGCCACTATAATCGCAAATGCTATAAGGCTTGAAAGCAATATGCAACTTTTAAATGTTGCCTTAGCAGAAGCTGATGGCAATTCACAAATTGTGGACCAATCTATTATTTATGTTCCGCTAGATAAACACGAGGAGATACTAAAATCTTTATGGCCAGATATCATTGTTGACTTCACTGCTCCCGGCGCTGTAAACCGTAATGCTGAGCTATACTGTAGATGCGGTATACCTTTTGTGATGGGAACAACAGGCGGCGACCGAAAGAAACTGGCGGAAACAGTGGAACATTCTAGTATCCCCGCTGTCATTGCGCCCAATATGGCGAAGCAAATCGTTGTACTTCTAGAGATGATGAAATTCGCTGCTACTAATTTCCCAAATTCATTCCGAGATTATCGACTTGTGATTCGGGAAAGCCATCAGCAAGCGAAAAAAGATCAAAGCGGTACGGCGAAAAAAATGGTTTCCTATTTTAATATGCTGGGGATTCCTTTTACTGAAGACCAGATTATCAGTGAAAGAAATCCCATAGTACAAGAAGTGTCTTGGGGAGTTCCGCAAGAACACTTAGCTGGTCATGGTTACCACACTTACGAACTGCTTTCTCCGGACGGAACTGTGTTCTTCCAGTTCACCCATAATGTTAATGGACGAAACATCTATCTACCCGGCATTATCGAGTCCATTAGATTTCTCGCCAGACAAGAGAAAGGCGTAGGAAAAATATTTTCCATGGCAGATGTTCTTCGAGGATAAACGCTTGAAGGCGAAGTTGCTGGGGAGGCCTTTCAAGCTGAAAGAGTAACCTCTTTTTGTTTAAGAAATATTGACTTTTCCATCGAGCTTGACTTCTAAATGGTTTTATACAAATTGTGCGATACATATAAGACATAAAATAATGCACCAAAATAGTGACCCATTTGCCTGATTTTAGTTTAAAATACCCCGACTGATAGGGTTTGAACATAATGGGACTTTATGAGTAAAATAGAGTTTTAATGATTAACGCAGCTATCTTATTTCTTTTGGGCAATGGACTTTCTCTCCGATGAAATCAGAGTGAAAACTGGCTGGTTTCCTCATTTTGGTAACTCCTCAGGGTAAGTTATCACTTTGGAAAATACAATGAGTGTTGCCCCCGTATCTCAGCCTATGCAGAGCCTTGGGCAAGAATGTAGATTATACGGGGCGAGTACTAGAGTACTTATGTGGATGCATCAGAGTATCAGGGCATTCTTAAAATCCAAATAGGTCACAGATAGGTATCTGAATGTGAAAAGGGATTTGCCGTTTGGAATGGGCGACGGTATTTGCTCTTAACACCAAGCCAGCACGATTTTCCCCTCATTTTAACTACAAGAAAAGAGTTTACAGTTTTAAATAAAAGAAATAAATATCTTTTAATCTTGCTCTAAATCCTTTTTAGAGCTACTCGCCATAGAGTAGAAAAGCTACTTGAGACTTTATCTTTGACGGAACTTAAGGAAAATAAAGATAAAAACTCTCTAGTCATGGATTTTCCATATTAAAGAGTGCCTTTAAGCACAACCAGTGATAAAATAGCTTTCGAATATAGAATATAGAAAGGAAATTACAATGTCTATTCAAGATGGAGTCATTATCGTGGGGGCGGGTGCTGCTGGATGTTCTGTAGCCTATCATTTAGCCAGGCGTGGCATCACTTCTCAAATAATTGACAGGGAAGGTATTGCCAACAGGGCTTCAGGAAAAGCCTGGGGTATTTGGTCGTATCCTCCTGAAAATTGGTCGTCAATAGATGTGGACGTGACTGAGGACAGGTTACCAATGCGAACCGATGCGCAATTTCTTGGTGAAAGAGCTCAAAGGCGTGAATATCAGCAACGTGTGAGTGACTTTTACTGGCTCGGTTACCACAGGCTGCCGGAAGCCATCCGTGAACTGGAGGAAAGAGGGGGGATCAATGTGGACTATCGCGAATTTCCAATTGTTCGGATTGCTGTCTCAGAAGAGGTAGAAAAGAGGTACAGGGAGTTTTTCTCCGCCATTAGGAGCGCCGGCTATTATGAGGGGGATTGGCTGGAGCCAGATGAGCTACGAGCTATCTTCCCTAACATTAATCCACAAATCAAGGGACAAATCAAGGGAGGTTTGTGTCTTCCTAATTTTAAAGTTGAACCTTATAAATACACCCTGTGTCTGGCGCAAGCCGCTGAGAAAATGGGATGTACTATCCGCAGTGGTGATGTAGTGGGATTCGGCAGCCAGGGTTCAAGAGTTACCTCGGTTGTCCTGGCCAGTGGGACTGAGATAAAGGTCACTGAAGTAGTCTTGGCTATGGGGCCCTGGATTGGTCAGGCAACCTCGTGGCTGGGCAAAGAATTACCCGTTCAACTATACAAATCACAGTGCCTAAGAGTTGAGTTACCTCGCCCATTCCCTCCTTATCATATTGATTATATTAGTGGGACGGTTGAAGGATTCATTGTTCCCGAAGTTGGCAATCAGGTTCTTCTGGAAGTTGAAAAGAAATTGCCCGACGTGGTAATAAATTTTGATAATTCACTGACCGAAGAGAGCAAGCTTTTAGCGATAGAAATGGCAACAAATCTATTCCCCGAGATAGAAAACGGTTCTGTAGTCGAACATAGAGGCGACCTCGAGTGCTGGGCTCCTGGGTTAAGAATGAGACCCGTGCTAGGTCGTCATCCCGAATGGGATAATGTATATCTGGCTAGCAGGTTTGGCCCATGTGGTATTATGTTAAGCCTGAGTGCTGGACAACTCATGGCCGAGCTCATTGCCAGAGACGGGCAAGCTCCTTACAGAGTAAAAAAGCTACTCGAGACTTTATCTCCGACGGAACTTAAGGAAAGTAAAGACTAAGATCCTTTGGCCATGGATTTCCCCCGACGTTTACTTAAAAGAAATAAATAGTTACATAAACATTATTTCGAATTTTAGATTCAACATTATATGAGCAACTTTCACTGTTATTAATAATTGCTGTTTTTGTTGCTATGGTTTCACCATTGTTGTACTGTTAGTTTCAAATCATAAATAGAAAGTTGGCGTTATTTTAGCGTTAAATTGGTTGGAGCTAGAACACAATGGTATTGCACGAACAAAATAGGGATTTGGTGATTGGCATAAAGGTTCCATTCCTTCTGGACAATGGATTTTCCTTTTAATATATATAAAAGATGAAAATTAATCTACCCTTGACAGTATATAAAGGATATAAAGGCTTTACTGCTATTCCTCTTCATAGGAGCGGAAAATGGGCAGGGGAAATTCCTTGAAAGGATATTTGTTGAGGGCTTCCTCATTTATTTCCAACCCTAGACCTGGGGTAGTAGGGAGTTTGATGTAGCCTTTCTCTAACCTGAGAGGGGGCATTGAGATCGAGTTTCCCATATCAGTGAAGTTGACAAAGTACTCTGTAATTATAAAATTAGGAATTGTGGCAACCGCTTGGATAGTGGCAGCTAGACCTACGGTGGTACTATTGTAGTTGTGGGGACAGATTGCAACGTAGTAGGGTTCAGCCATAGCGGCAATCTCCTTGAGCTCCAGTATGCCGCCGCAACTGGCTACATCGGGGTTTAGAATGTCCGCAGCTTGTTTCTCTAGCACCTCTCGGAAGGCGGCTTTGGTATACATAGTCTCCCCAGTTACCACTGGTAGCTTTATTGCCTGCCGTACCCTAGCCAAGGCATCTAGGTTCTCTGAAGGAACCGGCTCCTCGTACCAGAAAGGATCAAACTCCTCCATCATTCTAGCTACTCGTATAGCATGCATGGGAGCCAAACGACGATGAACCTCAACAAGAATGTCTATATCTGGTCCCACTGCTTCCCGTACTGCTTGCATATTTTGCGCAGCGACTCTTTCGTCTTCCTTACTGATAAATAGACGCCATGGCCCGGGGAAAGGGTCAAACTTGAGCGCAGTAAACCCCAATTTCACAGTCTCAACTGCTCTTTGAGCCAGCTCTTCTGAATCGTTAACTCCGTTGTACCAGCCATTAGCGTATACCCTTATCCGGTCACGGCAGGGTCCACCTAGGAGATTATAGATAGGAGTGTCCAAGCTCTTCCCAACTATATCCCATAAGGCATGTTCGATGCCGCTCACGGCGCAGAAGAAGTCCATCGCTCCCCTTCTACCTGCAAAGTCATTGTACGCTATCTGAATGAAGTGTTTGATGTGGAAAGGATTTCTTCCGATAAGGTAGGGAGTTATATTTGTGACATGCTGTGCGATGCTCTTCTCTCTGGGGACTGATTGGGTGTAAGCCTCTCCCCAGCCTATGTATCCTTCGTCGGTCTCCACCTTCAATAAAAGCCAGTGCTTGTGATGAAGCCAGCGTTGTTCTCCTTCATGCGATTTTTGGATGTGGTATGGATAGACCAAGAAGCTCTTAATAGCAGTAATTTTCATAGGCACTTTAAAACTTGGGATAACAAAGTCTCGTTATATTTAATGCAGCATTCTTTAATCATTTGCAGGAAGAATTATAACAAGGGCAGAGTATTTTTACACATATACTGCCCTTATTGTTGCTCTGTTAGCTTCAAGCCATACTTGAAAAATTGGCGTTATCTATCTTGGCGTCGAAATGGGTATACAGAACGGGATACCATAGTTATAATTGTGGCGCAACAAAGACGGAGATTAGGATACAATATATGGTTCAGACATTGGCCCAGGGCTCCCTATTGCAATAGAGTCACCATCCACACTGAAGAGGTGCCCTAGACTCTCCCAACCCTATCGGTCCAATCATATGGGTGCAGTCTATCTTGCACTTGGTGCTTATTGACGTTTGGACCGATAATACCTATACTCAACTGTTATGAAAAAGGACGTAGAGTTGAAGATTCCAAGGGATATAGTTGAGGTACTGCTTACTACTTCGTTAGATGAAGAATGCATACGGCAGATTAATGCTATAAGCCCTAAGATAAACTTGAGGGATGTTTCGGATTTTATCGATGCCGAAGAAAGAGGAGACTTCTCCTCTAGAGAACAGTTTGACGCCCATTTGGCTGAAGCTGAGATAATTTACGGACCTGGTCCTCCTAAGAATGTAATTGCCCGAGCGCCCAAATTGAAATGGATTCAAAGCACGAGCGCCGGGATAGAGGACTTTTTAGATCGTGATATTATAGATAGCTCGGTTATAGTGACAAATGCGAGTGGTGGTACATATGCCATCTCAATTGCTGAATGTGTTCTTGAAATGATGCTTATGTTTGTTAAAAAGATGCCCCTATGTTTCCAATTGAAGCAAGAGAGGCAGTGGGAAGCGTTTAGTCTAACGTTACTACACTCTAAAACAGTAGGTATAGTGGGACTGGGTAGTATCGGACGACAGGTAGCAAGGCTAGGTAAGGCCTTTGGTATGCGAGTGTTGGCTACTCGCAGATCGACAAGGTCAGCAACGCGTACCAGAAATGTCGACATACTTTTTCCTCAAGACCAGTTACCTCAGCTACTATCAGACAGTGATTTTGTGGTGCTGGCTTTACCTCTTACTCCCGAAACGAACAATCTCATTGGGGAAAAGGAACTTCTGACTATGAAACCCGCCGCTTACCTAATCAATATCAGTAGGGGTAACATAGTAGACGAAGCCGCACTAACTCGCGCTCTTGAAGAAAAATGGATTGCTGGGGCAGGTCTGGACGTCTTTGCGACTGAACCTTTATCTATTGAAAGTAGGTTATGGGAACTCCCCAACGTAATCTTCAGCCCTCACGTTGCTGGTGAAATAGAAGACTACAACCTACCAGTAACTAGACTGTTCGCTGATAATCTAAGACGCTATTTGAGCGGGAAAAGGTTGCGAAACGTGGTAAACAAAAAGAGGGGATATTAGTTATTAATTCAGTCAAGAAATACTGGCATAACATCAAGGAAGGTAAGGGTAAGCTTTCTGCAGTACTTTTACTATCGGTATCTGTAAGATTACCGAACTTACATGTACAGGTTTGAGGATTGGATTGGGCGATGGAATGGCCTTAAATAGCAGATTTGATGTTCATAACAAATATAATATTGGAATGCTTGGGATATCAATTTGCCTTAATTTGACCTTTGTTCTAGTTGACTATAAAATAGACTTGGGCGAGTAAATCGGGTGACCGCTCTGGACTTCATTGGCCAGGGAGGAAAGTCCGAGCTTCACCGAGCAGGGTGCTGGGTAACACCCAGGAGAGGTAACTCTACGGAAAGTGCCACAGAAACATACCGCCAATGTCTGATGCGGCGTTGGTAAGGGTGAAATGGTGAGGTAAGAGCTCACCAGCAGCTAGGAGACTAGTTGGCTGGGTAAACCCCGCCCGGAGCAAGACCGAATAAGAGGACTCAACTACTCCAAAGTCGCAAGACTTTGGAGTACGTTTAAGGTGCTCGGCCGAGGTCCTCGGGTTGGTCGCTTGACCTTGGTGGTAACATCAGGGCTAGATGGATGGTCACTATCTCGACATTTTCGAGATACAGAACTCGGCTTATAGATTTGCTCGCCTAAATTTTTTTTCGGGCTTATATTGAGCAAAGGACGGGGATGAATCCCAAGCCTTGACCAAGGGACTATCAAAGGTAAGCCCAAGGGCGGAAATGGTATCCCAACTGGCATAAGCGAGCTTGTTAAATTAGAACTCCGGGTATAAACTAATTACGTCATGAATGGCATTCCACCAACGCTTCGTGATTTTGTTCTTTTTTGTGCCCAGAGACGAAGCCCGGAATGGCCGGCTATTTATGATGAAATGGCCAAAGTAGCTGGGCGTAAATTGTTCCAGGGTTTAGGCTACAAAGAACTAAAGCAGCTAGGATTATCCTTTTCTCTGTCTACCGCAGATAAAACCATCCAATTGGTGAAACAAATTACCTCTCAAAACCATAGCTAAGAAGTACTTTACAACCCTTCGTCCAAGAGGATAGCGTTAGTGCAATTGATTTCAGGAGACTTGTTATGCGAATAGCAATACTTACCGATACCCATGTGAACACTATTGAAGACCTCCCTAAAAAGATAATTGATGCTGTGTCCACAGTAGATTTGATAATCCACGCGGGGGATTTCACCGATGTACAACTGCTTAGAGATTTTGAAAAACTGAGTAAGGTAACAGCAGTTCGGGGTAATATGGATTCAAGGGAACTACAGGCCATACTACCGGCTAAGGAAATAGTTGAAATAAATAATATAAAGATTGGTATAACTCATGGATCAGGCAGCCCTTGGGGGATAGAAGAGAGGGTAAGGGAAGTTTTTAAATCAGACCGGATTGATATTCTCATATATGGACATTCCCACAAATCACAAAATAAAGTCATCGGAGATATTCTCTTTCTCAATCCGGGAAAGGCTACAGATTCTTTTGGAATACTCACGATCGATGAAGATGTAAAAGTAGAAATAATCAGCTCTCGATGACAATGATTGGGCTATCGTTTGATCACGATGGAGCTGTAGCCAACTACGCGAGAGAAATCGCCAGTGGTGTCTCCGCTGGTGGCATATTTCAATAAGTGTGCTGTTTTAGCTTTCATTTCCTTGGCTGCTACAATAACCGAGGCTACCGGACCATACCCGCACATGGTACAATTGAGAAATTCACAGCGTTTATATAGTTCCTCCTCATCAAGAGTGACTATAGCTTCTATTACCGAGCCATCTTTTTCTACAGCTACAGATTGAGGCTCATAATGGGTGAAATCGCTACTGGCTATAAGGATTAAGTTGCCATCTGCCTGGGAAATAACCTTGCCTATTGTCCGAGCTGTTTCTATATCTTGAGTCAGCATTGTTATAGGCACAATTTTTATACTTCTATAGAGGTGTTGAAGCCAGGGCAATTGCACTTCAATACTATGCTCATGTGTATGAGCTATTTCGTCGGATTTGATTATTCCTCCTAAAAGACTTTGGGCAAGTGTATCATTTATTTCTACCTCACCTAGGGGCGTGTTCCAGGCAGACCCCGTCCATACAGAAACGGGATATCCATAGCCGGTATGATTAGGGCCAAGTATCACTGCGGTATCAAATATGCCATCATCAGCAAGTTCCTTATAGGCATGTGCTGCTACTGGCCCGGAATAATAATAGCCAGCATGCGGTGCGACTATAGCTACAATCTCCCTTAGCCCTTCGCTGTTCACCTGGGGAATAACTCCCGGTCCAAGTTCATGTTTATAGCACCATTCAATCTGCCTTTCTAACTCTGTAGCAGTACTAGCATAAAACATGCCGGAAACAGTAGGTTTTCTTGTCCTCATTAATAGGATATCCCCACAAATAAGAGCTATTAATATTCAGGCTTTCTTTTCGTCCTTTTTCCAGTTCCTTGCTTGCCCTCTCTAGTTTTTCTCGCGGGTTTTTCTTTACTCGTGTGTGCTAACTTCTCTCTCTCCAGAATATCTTGGTCACGCTGCCAGCGGTGTATCTCATCCAAGACTGGTGGAAAAACGCTAAACACCTCAATATCAGCAGGAAATTGCACCGAGTGTCCTTCTTTAATAAACAGAAGCCCTGCCTCATCATCTTTAAGTGTCTCGCTTATCCTCTTGGCCATAAATTCATTTCTCTTCTTCATAGCCTCAATATAAAATTCAGAAACTTTATTTGCCACCTTATCACTTATAAAGCCAAACATCAGGCATCTTTGCCAATCCATAACCTCTTCTAACAACTCCTTTTCTTCGATTGCCTCGAAGGTAGCTCCGTTGTTACAATGGTTTTTAACAATTTGATAACTGCTTGGATTTAGCCTCTCTGTGGCTCTTATGCCATCCTGACCAGCTTGAAAGATTGATTCATGGTAAACTCGATTTACCGTCCCGATCTTCAAAACTAAATGGGTTAGCTGCTCTGTTACTTGTTGCCAATAGCGAGTGCATTTTTCTTTATATTCATCAGGGGAATCCTTGTGGGAATATATAAGTGGGACAAAATAAAGCTTCTTGCCATGTTTGAAGCGCTCAGCTTCAAGTTTTTCTATTTTACCTAGTTGTTCTGGCATGGATATCTAGCCCAAGGAAATGAAACTCTCTAAGATTTCAACGCATTTTATAATCTTATAGATCTGGGTAAAAAAATTAACGCTGACTTTTCATTGTTGCTACTTATCAGACTCTTTTTCTTTGCCCCAGTTTTGCATCATCTCCTTGATTCGCTTAGCAAGTTTAGGATCCTCTTTGAGACGTTGAGTAAATATAGGGCAACTCTGAAGAATCATCTCTTGACTCATAGAGGCCAAACTTTCCATAATCTGGTCCAGTTCGCCTCTGGTCTGTTCAGGGAGGTTTGTCCCTTGCATCGCTATCCTGAACTGCGTAATATCTTCGGTGCTAACCTGTACCGGAGTTACACAGTTTTTGTACCAGGCACATTCCCTACATCTGACAAGCGCTGTAACTTCATCTAGAATGTCACCCATTATTAATTCTCCTGATTAATCTAATTTTACACCTTTTCTTGATATAAGGAAAATTAAACTCAATCTCAAATTGCTTGTTTTGCTGATTGATTTTTTGTGTTATAATATTACTGTAAATTAATGCCAGTGACAGCAGGTACCCTGAGGGTTTAAATAGCTTGCCTGCCGAGGATTAAGGGAGCCCTGTGTTATCTGGCACAGGGATTTTTATTATAGATTTCCACTTGCATTATATGAGATAGTTAGAGAGGCAGGTCAATATGTTAAGAGAAAAGAAGATGCTGATAGTAGGCAATCTAGCCGATGATTTGTCGCGAAGCACTATCATCATTGCTACTGGTTACCAGGGTTTGCTTGCTAAACAAATGGCTGAGTTACGTAACGATTTGGCAAAAGCAGGTATCGAATACCGCGTTGTTAAAAATACTTTGCTCTATCGTGCTGCCGAACAGGTAGATAAGCAACAATTGATGAAGATAATCGAAGGCCCTGTGGCTCTAGCCTTCGGATACGATGACGTAGTTAATGCGGCTAAAGCTCTTAATGGGTATATTAAATCCACTACATTGCCTTTACAAATTAAAGGCGGACTATTAGGAGATCGAATTTTGGCTCCCGAAGAAGTGATAAGCTTAGCTGATTTGCCACCTAAAGAAATTCTCATCTCCAAACTAATTAGGCAATTGAAAGCACCTGTAGGAAATTTACATAATATTCTTGGCTTTCCTTTGCAAGGGTTATTAAACGTGTTACAAAGCAGAGCTCAAATGACTAGCGAATCACAAAGGAGGTAATCATGTCAACAGAAAAATTAGAGAAGGAGGTTCAGGAAGAGGAAGTAAAAAAGACTCCGAAGGCAAAGAAGGAGGCTAAGGAAGAGGAAGTAAAAAAGACTCCAGAGGCAAAAAAAGAGGTTCAGGAAGAGGAAGTCAAGAAAACTCCTGAAGCAAGGAAGGAAGTTAAGAGTTTAACCAAAGAGGAAATAGTCTCTGCCATCAAGAATATGACAGTGTTGGATCTGGCTGTTTTGGTGAAGACTCTTGAGGACGAATTCGGGGTTAGTGCTGCCCCTCTAGCAGTAGCAACGTCTCCAGCAGCGGCTACTGGCCAGTCAGCAGAAGCACCCGCAGAGGAGGAGAAGACAGAATTCACTGTCGCCCTAAAGAGCTTTGGCGAAAAGAAAATCGAAGTTATCAAGGCAGTACGTGAGATAACCACCTTGGGGTTAAAGCAAGCTAAGGATTTGGTAGAAGCTGCTCCACAGATAGTAAAAGAAGGCGTGTCCAAGGAAGAGGCGGAAACAACAAAACAGAAATTAGAAGCTGCTGGGGCGACTGTAGAGGTTAAGTAGGGTAATCTCAGAATTTTTAAATTCTTGAGGGGGGAGGTTGAGCAAAATGTCTCTAGTTACTTACCAAATTATCTTGGTGTTGGGCGGATGTTTTCTTCTTCTGGGGATCATTTTTATTCTCTGGAACAAGAGGGAAAAGAACAAGTACTACAATTCTATTTTGCTGACCCGAAGGGATATTAAGGAGACTATAACTCATGAACACGAGCGTTTCTGGTTACAAGCCTGGCAGATAGGCGGTAGGATTTCTCTTATCATAGGCATTATGCTGTTGATTATTGGTGGTGTTCTGTTGTTTGTTGCGCCTTAAGCTCGTGGTGGGCATTGAAGAAAATAGCGCGAGCTTTTCGTTAAGGCGACTGATATGAAATTCCAGGCTTGTTTAATTCTCAACACCCAACCTATCAGTGACCTCTTTGAGTGATACTTTGCCGGCAGACAAGACCATTTTCAACGCGTCATCAATTGATATATTGGTACGGATAATGTCATTTTCCTTTACTATTTCTAGATAACCAGATGTTGGGTTGGGAGACGTCGGTATAAACACGGTGATCACCTTTTCACCAGACTCGACGCGTGATTCACTCGTTACAAAGCCCAGAACTCGCATGTCCTTTTTAGGGAACTCTACGAGTACTACCTGTAGGAATTTGGTCTCGCTAGATGTGGTGAAGCTTACCATGATTTGCTTGATGCTTGTGTAGAGATATCGAAACAAGGGCACTCTTGCTAATAAAGACTCTATATAATTAACAAGTCTCTTTCCCATAACACTGCTCGCTACAACCCCAGTTAAGTAGATTAATAATACTGTTAAGGCCAAGCCTAGGCCGGGAATTGTGCGCCCCAGTAGCGAATTGGCTACAGGCTGCGCAATGTTGTCGATATAGTTAAAAAGCCAGACCAGTATCAATATAGTAATAATAATTGGCACAATAACAAGGATCCCTGCGCCGAATTGTATTCTTAATTTCTTAACTACCCTACTCGGAAATTTTCCCTTGCTCTGCTCCATTGCCTTTAGCCTCCTTATTGCGCTTATTAAGCTGCCTGTTGACATCAACGATTGATGACTATTTTAACACCGTAAATTAACCTCAGAAAGTAAAACGGCTTGTTTTTTACGGTTAGTAACACGGCATCTTTATTGTTCCAGGTAACCACACCTAACGCCTGTTGGACGATTCCTGCTAGACAGTACTGTGATTACCAATGTACACTCAGGCTATTTTAGAAGATATTCGGACAGCTATGTTGCCTCTCTAGCTAAGTGTATTATCATAACTTTCAATACGAGGTAAAAACTGCTCAATGGCTTGTGGTAAGTATTATTGTGAAGGGAAGAACCTCTTCTGCTCTTGGGAACTCATTTTTAGTTTAAATTATTTCCTTATGTCGGTACTGTAGAGCCTCAGCCATATGGTATGTTTTGATGATATCGCTCTGTTCTAGGTCGGCGATGGTTCGGGAAAGCTTTAGGATGCGATGGAAAGCACGGCCGGTGAGATGAAGCTGCTTCATGGCAGCGCGAAGCAGACTCTGGCCTGCTGGTTCCACCGTACAGAATTCCTTTACCTCCTTGGGCGTCATATCAGCATTACACGTTAGCTTCGTCCCTCGAAAACGTTCAAGCTGTATTTCATATGCTGACTTGACCCTTACCCTCACTTTATCAGCGCTTTCCCCAGCTTTGTCTTCAGTGAGTTTTTCGTAATCAATATGAGGAACATCTACAAAGATATCAATACGATCCAGTAATGGTCCGCTTATTCTTTTATGATAGCGGGAAATTTCTCCTGATGAACATTTACATTCCTTGAATGGATCGCCAAAATACCCGCAGGGACAGGGATTCATAGCTGCAACTAGCATAAAACTAGCAGGGAAAGTGACACTGCCATGGACACGGCTGACAGTGACTGTTCTATCTTCCATGGGTTGTCGCAGCGACTCTAGAGTCACATGCCCAAACTCGGGGAATTCATCCAGAAAAAGCACCCCATGATGTCCCAGACTTATCTCCCCAGGCTTTGGCCATTGTCCTCCCCCTACCAGACCAGCGTGTGAAATAGTATAGTGAGGAGAGCGAAAAGGTCGCTCTACAATAATGGAAGTGTCTGATGGCAACAGTCCGCTAACACTGTAAATCTTGGTTACCTCTATGGCTTCTTCCATAGTCAACAAGGGAAGTATTGAGGGCAAGGAGCGAGCCAACATAGTCTTGCCGCTTCCCGGTGGTCCACACATGAGAATATTGTGTCTTCCAGCCGCAGCTATCTCCAAAGCTCTCTTAGCATGCTCTTGGCCCTTGATGTAAACAAGATCAAAAGTATAACTGGGGTGAAATTCCTGCTCCCAATTCAGCTCGCTATGGTACTCTGGGATATCTATTTGGCCTTGAAGGTAAGCGACTAGCTGCGCCAGCGACTCCGTGGGGAATTTATGTATATTATCTATAAGGGAAGCTTCTTTAGCATCGTCATAAGGCACGAATATGCCCGACAAGCCTTTATCACGGGCTAAAGCTACCATGGGCAGTACCCCATATGTATGGCGTAGCTTGCCATCTAAAGAGAGTTCCCCTAGAAAAATACTATGGGAAATGTCAGCATTTAGCTGCCCTGAGCTAATCAATATGCCTATGGCTATGGGTAAATCATAAGCAGGACCTTCCTTTTTTAAGTCTGCTGGCGCTAGGTTAACAATGATACGCCTGCTGGGAAATTTGTAATTGGAATTTCTTATAGCTGATCTTACTCTTTCTCTGGCTTCTTGAACTGCCTTGTCTGGAAGTCCAACAATGGTGAAAGAGGGTAAGCCTGGTAATAAATCCACCTCCAATCCCACTACAGCAGCACTTTTTACCTTGGCTAGCATCTTAATAAAACTTACTTTATCTAAGAGAGGCTTAAACGTTTTCTCTTAGAAATTCCTCAATTTTTTTAATTAGTTCTCCATTCTCCTTCTCAGATAGCATAAGATTGCTTCCCATCCTGTTAACGTAATCATCAATTTCAGGGAGAATGGACCTTACCCGTGTTAATTGTTTATTCTGTTCCCGAAACTTTGGGGTAGGACAGAGACAATCCTTGAAGATATACTAGTATCTCGTCCATCAGACAAATAGCGCTAATACCTCTCTTCTTAGTAACTCCTAGTAAGAGTTCATTTAAGCCGGTGATATTTCCCTGTTTACCTTTTCCTTCGATGTCGGACATGAGCACGGCGTTTTCGTATCTTCTTATTTTCTGGATTAGCCTCTCACTATTAGGTACGGCCAAAATTCTTGGTTTCATGGTATGGTGGGTCAAAGATACAGCTACTCTGGAAGTATAAATTCTGCGACATTACAATTTCTCGGCTACATTCAGTATAAGGTTAGCAATTATTAAGCTTTCTGCCACTCGGCATAGAACCTAGTCCTTTCGGTAGGCTGTTCTTCGCCGATAAAAAATATTATATCTTTTCCTTTCACTCTCTTAAAATAAGATTTGCTCCCGGGAAATTCTAGGTATTACAAAATTCCATTCTTGATTAAGTACCCCTTGGGGTAAAAGAAATCCCATGACCCAATTTTTCCGAAGTCCTCTGCACCTGACATATCTCTCAAAGTATCTACAGCAATTATCCCGATGTTTCTTATTCCTGGCCAATCGGCTATAAGAGTTGGCTTTTCAAGATGTGTTTCCTGACAAAATCTGATTCCCATTGCTCTCCCCAAATGCATATTTTTTATATACTATATATAATATTCCTTTTCTTGTCATTAACCAACTGTTTGCGTGAATTTTATTAAACATTTTCGAAAATGGAGGGTGGAAAACCATGAAAAATCGGGATTGGGAGAGGGGGCTGCCACCAATCGCTAGAGAAAAATTGGCCAGAATTGGTGGATTGACCCCAGAAGAAAAAGAGAAGATGATGGTTTCTGAGAAGGTGAATTCTCTACTGTCGGAATTTTACCAAGGTGCTATTGACCCCGAAGGCTTATGGCAGAGGCTAAAGGTAGAAGACAAGCCATCTCTTCTGCGAGAAACCCAGTTGAGATTGGTAGATTCTCTTAATTTTAACAGTATCCCAACTGAACTACAAATGAGAAGGGACGGAATTTTAGCCATAGAGACCCTAAAAAAAGAACAGAATACTTCAGTAGTAGAATCAAATTTAAATCTGGTGGAAGACCTGCAAAAGAGATATAAAACAGAAATGGAGAAAACCTATAATGGAATAAGAGTTGAAGTAGAAAAAAATCCTCAATTAAGAGTAAAACAAATTCAGCAAGGACAAAACAATGTAATTATTCAACTGACTGTGGATGATGCTATTAAACAACTTCCTCAATGGCAAGATTTTCTTTTCAGGCACGAAAAAAAGTACCGCCAGGAATTTGCCCAGGTGATGGAAAAATTGAAAAAAGATTTAAAATAAAAATCTATATGCTTATCGCATGCTACTTTCTGTCATAAAGGCTAATAGAAACCTCTTTTAAATTCAATTCCGTGGCTTTCTCCAAAGCTTGCTCATAAAGTTTTACCGGTAGTTTGCCATCATGGTCAGCGAGAGTTTCAATTGAGCACCAACCAATATCTATCCCACATGTCCCAAAGACTTTCGTGACTGCCTATTTAGCAACGAATCTGGATGCTAAAGACGAAGATCTATACTGACAAATCCTGAGTTCTACCTCGGTGTAAATATGATCTAAAAATGTTTTCCCAATTGCTTGATTGCCGATTCAACGCGCTCTATTTCTACAATACCAATGCTAATAGACACCATTCCAGCTCCTTTTAAGTTTCGGGTTTATTTGGACAAGTAGCTACCATGGTTGACATAACATAAATACATATTAAACAAGCGAACATAGCCTGGATTAATAAGCCTCCACTAAAGCATAATATACGACCTCATAAGTGATCATTCTCATCCTAAATTAAAACTGATTTCTTCACATTGATTTTTATAATTACAAAGTCAATATTCTAATGATTATAAAGTCTCCGATTGTGTCTTCATTTTTGTCTTCTTACAGGAATTCCTCTTTCTGCTAGAAAGGCTTTTGCCTGGTTGATTGAGCAAATACGGTAATGAAAGATACTGGCAACTAGTACAGCGTCAGCCTTGCCTGTGATGAGAGCCTCATAGAGGTGTTTCAGGCTACCTGCGCCACCACTGGCTATTACAGGCACCGATATCGACTCGCTGATGGCACGGGTCAATTCTAAATCATATCCCGCCCGTTGACCATCAGCATCCCAGCTGGTAATTAGCAGTTCGCCAGCACCGAGAGCAACAGCCTGTTTAGCCCATTCAATAACGTCAATACCTGTGGGCTTTCGTCCGCCATAGATGTAAACTTCCCATTTGGGATGATCTCCGACATTTGCTCTCTTGGCGTCGATAGCGATCGTAATGCATTGAGAGCCGAATTTTTGTGCTCCTTGTTTAATAATCTCGGGGTTGAACACAGCGGCGGTATTGATAGCTATTTTGTCAGCCCCTGCTCCTAAAATGCACCGTATGTCATCAATGTTGCGTAGTCCTCCACCAACTGTAAGTGGAATAAAAATTTTTTCTGATACACGTTCAACCACATCCACCATAGTATCACGCTCTTCAGGAGTAGCACCGATGTCTAGGAAGACAATTTCATCAGCTCCCTCTTGATAATAGCGCGCTGCAAGCTCTACAGGGTCACCGGCATCGCTCAAGCAAGTAAAGCTCAAACCCTTGACTACACGTCCTTGGGTAACATCTAAACAAGGAATAATTCTTTTAGTTAACATTTTCGCTAAAATCCAGCATGCTGTTTACACCTGAGGAGACAATTATTTAACTCGCTACAGTATTTTTATTGACCATAAGCTCTTCGTGCGACGATGTCCAGGAAATAGATATGGAATCTTAGATCCGGAGTTAGTTCAGGATGAAAAGATGCAGCCAATAAATTGCCTTGCTTGGCAGCAACAGGAGTGCCATCCGGAAGACTGGCTAGAATTTCCACACTAGGGATAGTCTCAACAATAGTAGGCGCCCTGATAAATACAGCAGGGAAAGGAGCTTCACCTAGAGCTGGAATCACCAGGGGCGTCTCGAAACTATCGACCTGTCTGCCAAAAGCATTGCGCCTAACTTTTATATCCATAGCTCCAATAGTTTCTATATCTAAATCAAGAGCGCTTCTTGCCAGCAGAATCATGCCAGCACAAGTTCCTAACATAGGAAAACTATTTCGAGCTAGCTCTCGTATCATCCCCATTAGACTATAGCTCTGCATCAATTGACTAATAACGGTAGATTCTCCTCCAGGAATAACGAGTCCGTCTAAGTTTTGAAAATCTCGCGGCAAGCGTATAGCTAATGCTTCTACTCCCAATTTTTGTAGACTAGCCATATGCTCAATAAAAGCACCTTGCAAAGAAAGTACACCAATCTTCTTGCTGTTCATTATCTATTACTACACCACAAATTGGTTATTCACCAGCACATATTTATTTCCCACTTAGTGCCCTCTCCAGGAAGTTGGAATATAGTTTCAACCCGTATTCACCACTTTTTTCAGGGTGAAACTGGGTTGCTACTAGATTATCCTTAATCACCATACTACATATAGTTATTCCGTAATCTGTCGTACCTGCTACAACTGACATGTCTTGGGGCTCAGCATAATAGCTGTGGATAAAGTAAAAGTTCGATTCATCAGGTATACCATCAAAAAGAGGGTGGGCAATCGTTTGTTTTACTTGGTTCCAACCCATGTGGGGTATCTTGATTCCCAAGGGCAGTCTTTTTACAGTTCCAGGAATCACGTCTAGACATTTGTGCCACCCGCTTTCTTCAGTACCTGAGAACAAGACTTGCAAGCCAACACAAACAGCAAAAAACGGTCGCTTTTCATCAATTAGTTGACGAATAACATTAGATATCCCCAGTCTCTCCAAGCTATACATAGTATCCCCTGCAGCACCCACCCCGGGAAGAATAACTGCAACAGCATTAAATATATCATTGGGATTATTCGTGACCGTCGCGCGGTAACCTAGCTTCGCAATAGCGTTAAGCACGCTACGTAAATTTCCGGCACCGTAATCAATTACAGCAATCGCTTGATTACTCATAAGGCCTGTGCCCACCTCACGGCATTCAAGAAAATCTGAAAGCCATCTCCATATTTAACCGGTTTTTGTCTCGTCCATTGAGGATGCTGAGTATCCCTGATACACCGCTCGGGATGTGGCATTAAGGCGAAAACACGACCCGAAGTATCACAAATACCGGCAATATTCGCTATCGAGCCATTTGGGTTATGAGGGTAGCCAACTTCCCTGTTTCCATTTTCGTCGGTGTAATACAAAACCACATTTAACCTGGGCAAGATCGCAGAGCCAGCTACGACTTTTCCCTCGGCATGTGCTACAGGAAGATACATTAGCTCTATGCCTTTGGTGAACACGCATGGGTTTTCCTTGCTTACACTTAGGTGTACCCAGCGGCACTCAAACCTACCAGAATCATTTGCCATCAAGGTTAGCATTGCCTGGCCAGTTCGTGGCCCGGGTAGAATCCCAGCCTTTACCATCACCTGGAGGCCATTACAAATACCTAGAATCAGCCCCCCTTTATCGATAAACCTTTCTACATCTTCACCCAATTTTAGCCTAAGCTCGTTAGCCAATACCTTGCCTGCGGATATATCATCACCATAGGTAAATCCGCCAGGAATGACCATTATCTGATAATCGCATAGCCGTTCTTCATGACGAATCAATTTACCAACATGAACCAAGAAAGTTGTCGCCCCAGCTTTCTGGAAAGCGAAGGCTGTTTCAGCATCACAATTTGTTCCCGGGGCGCGTAGTATTAATGTTCTTACCTTACTCATTGTTTCTACCAGCATAGTGGTTTTTGCCAGGCTCGCTTTAATTCATCAATGCATGCAGCCACAACCTTTCTGCCATTCACACCGTATATCTCCAACATTTTAGCATCGGTAACTCGACCAATTGTAGCTAAGTTGGTAGTGCTCATTATCTCCTCAAATTCAGTTTTGCTTTCTGGCATCACTTCAACCAGGAAGCGGCTATTTGATTCCGAAAAGAGTATAAAGTCATCCCTTTTTACAGACTCTCCAAGCGGAATATGTGTTAGATAGACTGTAGCACCTAATCCACCAGCAAATGCCATTTCAGCTAAGGCGACGCCGAGGCCACCCTCACTTAAATCATGACAGGCTGTCACCAAACCTTTCTCGACAGATATACTCAGCTTAACCATCAGCTCTTTCGCTAGTTGCGGATTTACTTTAGGCACCCTGTTACCTATAAAACCATGCGTTTTGAAATATTCCGACCCTCCTAGTTCATTCTGTGTAGTGCCAACAATGTAGATCAGGTCACCTGCTTGCTTAAAATCCATCGAAATCGCTCGATTTACATCTTCCATAACGCCAATAGCCGAGATTAGTAAAGTATGGGGAATAGAGATAATCTCGCCTTCAAGCTCAAATTCATTATTGAGGCTATCCTTGCCCGAGATAAACGGAGTCCCGTATACAGTCGCCATATCGTAGCAAGCCTGAGCTGCCAGGACTAAAGCACCCAAGATATCAGGTTGGTCAGTATCACCCCAACTGAAGTTATCCAACAGAGCAACCTTCTTTAGATTGCCTCCAACAGCTATGATCTGTCTCAAGGACTCATCAACGGCTGACGCTGCCATCCAATAGGGGGATATCTTACCATATTTGTGGTTTATGCCATTGGATACGACTACCCCCATATCTGAATCCAAGATTGGTTTAATAATGGCAGCATCTCCCGGCCCATCATTATTTTCCCCAACCAGAGGTTTTAGCACACTAGTTCCTTGCACCTCATGGTCATATTGGCGTATTACCCATTCTTTGCTACATACGTTCCACGAGGCAAGAATTTGAAGTAAATCTTTACCCAGGTCGTGTGGCTGAGCAAAATTAGGCTCAGTATATTGTGGCTGCTTCCATACTGCTTCTTTCTCAACCTCTGGCCGACCCTTATGCAGAAATTCCATGCTCAGATCACAGACTAAATTTTCTTGATAAAAAAGTTGGAGCCTTTGGTCGTTGGTAAACTCACCGATGACCGTTGCTTCAACACCTTCGGCAGCAAAAATGGCTAATAGTTCCTTGATGTTATCTGTTGGAACCGCCAATATCATTCGCTCTTGAGATTCAGATATCCATATCTCGGTATAAGATAGCCCAGCATATTTCAAAGGAACTCTATCCAGATAAACATGTACCCCAGTTTCGGCAGCCATTTCACCTACTGCTGATGATAGCCCACCACCGCCACAATCAGTTATCCTAGAATATAGCCTACGTTCTCTGGCTTTAAGGATGACATCGATAAGTCTCTTCTCCACAATCGGATTGCCAATCTGAACTGCGCTATAGGAAACCGTCACCGACTCTTCAGTAAGCGGTTCCGAGGCAAATGTCACACCATGTATTCCATCACGCCCAGTTCTGCCTCCTGCTAACACTACTAAATCTCCAGGTTTCTGCTGCCCTCTCGATGATAAGTCTTTCGGCAACAAGCCTAGTGTTCCACAGAAAACAAGCGGATTAGCTGTATATTGTTCATCAAAGAGTATGGCACCATTAAGAGTAGGAATGCCAAGGCGGTTAGCATAATCGGCCACCCCAGCCCGCACACCCTTAAAAACACGACGCGGATGTAAGACCCCGCGTGGCAACTTATCATACGAGGAATCAGGAGAACCAAAACAAAAAACATCAGTGTTTAAGATCGGCTTGGCACCTAGTCCCGTGCCTAGGACATCACGCACAGCGCCTCCTATACCGGTTGAAGCCCCTCCATAAGGTTCGATCGCCGAGGGGTGATTATGAGTCTCGACCTTAAAGCAAAGAGCCCACTGACCATCGAAATCAATCACACCAGCATTGTCTTTAAAAACGGAGAGACACCACGGCTTATTCAATTCTTCAGTTGCTTTCATGATAGTACTCTCGAGTAAATTATCTATAGTCATATCCCCAAACTGGATTCTGCCCTTGAACGTTTTGTGGACGCAGTGCTCAGACCAGGTTTGGGCTAAAGTTTCAAGTTCGGCATCCGTAGGGTTACGTCCTTGGCAGCTAAAGTAATTAGTGATTGCTCGAAGCTCCTCGTAGTTAAGACCAAATCGTCGTCTGGTTTCCGCAAGTCCAACTTCATCTACATCGAGGATGCTTATCTTCTTTAGCTCGAATTCATATTGAGGGCTTACGGGGAAAATTTTTGGTTCTACTGTAACTAGGTGCTGGATGATGGGGTTCACTAGTAATCTATTGCATATTATCTCTAGATGATATTCGTCTAGCTGCCCTTCAATAAGGTAGCGTCTTGCCGTTTTGACTGCTTGGACCTTCCTTATACCTAAATCCAACAGCGCTTTCATAATAGTGTCTTCCACTGGGTCAGTGACTCCAACATTGTAGGCCACTTCGACGATGTGACAATCTAGACTGACCTTTCCTTCACTCCCAGAAGACTGCCCACATCGTACTTCCTGAACTACCGGATCAGCAAACAGACTGTGGTAAATCAGGGCCAGGTCATGAGGCTCTAAATCTGCGTCTAGCCAGTATATATCCGCCACTCGAGCATTAGAAATTGTTGTTATGCCCAGATCATATATATCTTTGACTAAGCTAAGTCCTCTAACATCCGGTAGATTATGCTTCAACCAAATCTCCAATCTATACAGCAAAGCAATCCTCCCTAAACTATGCCATAAGTAACCGATTTCATACTATTCTTACTGCCGTCCATAAGTTAACGTTTCAAAGACTCTCACATAACCGTTGATGTTATGGACTGAGACAGGTTGTTTATCCTTTGAATTGGTTGGTGATAGGGAGTCTCCTATCACGGCCAAAGTCTCTGGTAGTTATCTTTATGCCGGGAGCAGCTTGACGGCGTTTATATTCGCTCCTGTCTACCAATCGAGCTACCTTTGTAACTATATCACGGTCAAAACCCCTAGCCATAATCTGGTCAATTGTCATATCATCTTCCACATAAGCCTTCAAAACAGGATCCAGTACTTCATATGGTGGTAGGGTATCGGTATCTTTTTGGTCGGGTCTTAGTTCAGCCGATGGTGCTTTAGTTAATATAGCAGATGGTATTACGTCTTTCCCGGCCTGGCGATTTTTATACCGGGCTAATTCTAGAACCATCGTCTTAGGGACATCCTTCAGGGGAATAAAGCCTCCAGCCATATCACCATAAAGAGTAGTATAGCCTGTAGCTGTCTCGCTTTTATTGCTACAAGCAAGCACCAACCAGCTGAATTTATTGGATAAAGCAAAGAGAATGTTGCCCCTGATTCTGGCCTGGATGTTCTCCTCGGTGACATCCGGTTGAGTATCTTTAAAAGACGCCGCCAGCGTTTCCAAATAGGAGCTAAACGCTTTATCAATGTGTATTAACTTGAACTCTATGCCTAAATTTCTCGCTAGGGCTTCAGCATCTAATATACTCTCTGGCGATGAGTAGCGAGAGGGCATAGAAACACCTATAACGTTGTCAGCCCTAAGGGCATCTGTTGCTATGGTGGCCACCAGGCTTGAATCAACTCCACCGGATAAACCTATGACTACCTTCTCGAAGCCGTTTTTGTGTACGTAGTCTCTGGTACCGAGAACAAGAGCCTGGTAAATTTCAGCAAGTTCATCCAGCCTATCAATTCGTCTCGGCGGCAAAGAAGGCCTGACAATTGGTGGATCCTCACTTGACACCTCTATCTTGGTAACTGCCTCCAGTTTCTCCCTGACCCATGGTGTTTCTTTCCTAAGTCGAGGGTCATGTAACTGGGAACGCAATACTGACTCAACATCCAAATCAGCTATTACAAAGTCCTCCTCAAACTGCTTTCCCCGGGCGACGAGTTCTCCTTTTTCATTGATAATTAGGCTATTGCCATCGAATACAAGCTCATCTTGCCCGCCCACCAGATTATTATGAACAACAGCAGCTACACTGTCCGATGCTCTGGTAGCAAGCATTTTCTCTCTAAAAAGCCCCTTTCCTGCATAATATGGGGAAGCGCTTATATTAATCAACACCCTGGCTCCGGCATAAGCCTGAATAATTGCTGGGCCAGCTCCGTACCACATATCTTCGCAGATAGTAATACCCATGCCGATGCCATAAATAATGAAAACTGGACATTCTTTACCGATCTGAAAATATCTATTTTCATCAAACACACCATAGTTCGGCAAATAGAATTTGTGGTAAACGCCAACTAATTTTTTATCATAGAGCACTGCGGCAGCATTGTAAATATCACCATCACTGTCAACAAAGCCTACCACTACCACTATGCCCGAGCTATGCTCCATTATTTTATTGAGGCTTTCCATATTTTGCTTAATGAACTGTGGTTTAAGCAGTAAATCTTCAGGGGGATAGCCTGTTATGGCCAGTTCGGGGAAGGTTACCAGATCAACTCCGAAGGACTTAGCCTGGTCTATAGATTGCATTATTTTCTTGGTATTGCCGCTGAAGTCACCCACAGTGGAATTAATCTGAGCTATGCCAATTCTAATGCTGTGCAATGTTCCTCCTTCCTAAAACAAATTATAGCATAGCAGACATTGGTAAGTTCCTCTGCAATACTGAGTTCACAATGATAAAAAAGTGCTACCAAGGTATTGAATGAGTACAGGATATTGACAGACTAGCGATATGTTTGGTATAAATATGCGGCAAAAGGTTACCGTAGGCAAACTAACAGGGGTACAAGTTATTGCTAATACAACAGGCTCAAGAGGTAGAGAGAAAGGTAATCGCTATTCTCAGGATTCTGAGCCAATCCAATGAACCTCTTGGGGCTAGAGTTATTTCGCATCATCTTAAGAATCATGGTGTCGAGTTAACCGAACGAGCTGTCAGGTATCACCTCAAACTGATGGACGAACGCGGGTTTACGGAGAACATGGGAAGGGATGGAAGGTTAATTACACGGTTAGGAACCGAGGAATTAGAAAGTGCTTTAGTCGGCGATAAGGTTGGCTTTGTGGCTTCCAAAACTGAACTTCTAGCCTATCAAACTGAGTTGGACATAAATAAGCGCCAGGGCAAAGTTCCTGTTAACATCTCATTCATCCCCGAGAAGCAATTTAAGAAGGCAATTGAGGCTATGAAGAAAATTTTTCAGGCCGGGATTTGCGTTAGTGAACTTGTGGCTGTAGCTCACCAAGGTGAAAATCTGGGTGGAATAGCCATACCTCAGGGCAAGATTGGGCTAGCCACCATTTGTAGTGTTATAATAAATGGTGCTTTACTTAAAGCTGGTATCCCTGTCGATTACAAGTTTGGCGGCATCATTCAAATTAAGAACCGTAAACCTTTGCGATTTGTTGAACTTATCATGTATTCGGGCTCATCCTTAGACCCTGCAGAGTTATACATTGCTAGTAAGATGACCAGTGTCGTTCAAGCGGCCAGAAAAGGGGAAGGAAGGATTTTAGCTAATTTTCGAGAAATACCGGCTATGTGTCAAACTGCAGCAGAAAAAGTTGTTACCAGATTAAGGGAAGCTAATCTGGATGGGTTGCTGATGATGGGCGAGGTGAGCAAGTCTATATGTGGGGTGCCTGTGGAATTAAATAAGGTTGGAATGATACTCATAGGTGGACTTAATCCGGTGGCTGCTGTGGTTGAATCCGGTATAGAAGTAGAAAATCGTGCTATGAATACTGTTATGGACTATCGAGAGATGATCAGATTTTGGGATTTATGATATGAATATAGTGAGAATCATACCTTGTTTGGATGTTAAGGGTGGCAAGGTGGTCAAGGGAATAAACTTTGTGGATCTGAGAGATATTGGAGACCCTGCTGAGGCGGCGGAGGCTTATTGTCGAGAAGGAGCAGATGAACTTGTCTTCCTCGATATCACCGCTACAATGGAGGGCAGGGGAACAAGGCTAGAGTGGGTCAAGAAGGTAGCGGAAAAGGCTACCATTCCTTTTACAGTAGGTGGTGGAATAAGGAACATTGAGGATATTAAAACCTTGCTGGACCTTGGTGTAAATAAAGTATCGGTTAATACCGCGGCTGTTAGAAATCCTGAACTTGTAAGAGAGATTTCCAGAAAATTTGGCAAGGAGAATCTTGTTGTTGCCATTGACGGACGAAAAAACTCTCATGAAATAAATCTCCCACGATTAGAGGTGGTGGTTAAAAGTGGTAATGAATCCACTGGGGTAGAGGTTGTTAACTGGGCAAGGAGAGTAGAGGAGTTGGGAGCTGGAGAGATTCTACTGACCAGCAAAGATGCCGATGGCACAAGGGAAGGGTATGACCTGGAAATGACCAAGGCTGTATCTGAAGCAGTGAGTATCCCAGTTACTGCCTCCGGAGGTGCAGGTAAAATCGAGCATTTTTATGAAGCCGTAACAATTGGCAATGCTGCGGCGGTTTTAGCTGCTTCTATCTTCCACTTTGGCGAAATATCTATATCTGGAGTTAAAAAATATCTCAAGGAACAGGGGATACCCGTAAATATGTAGAGAGTCTTATCTAAGAATTTAGGTACCTAGTTATTCGGTAATCAGGCTACGAAGAAATTGGACATGGTAGGAAGCATGCAGTATGAATATAAAGGAAAAAATATAAGGAGGTAAATTCATGAGTAGAAACACAGAAGAGCAAGGGTTTAAAAACGTAAGGGAGTTGATCAACAGCATTGGTGAGCAGATGAACATTCACGAAATGTGCCGCTTACGACTGATGGAATGTGAGCGAGAATTGACAGTTCACTTCCCTGTGAAGATGGATGATGGGGGGGTAGAAGTTTTCTCCGGTTTCAGGGTTGTACACAATGATAGTAGAGGGCCCAGTAAGGGCGGAATCCGATACCATCCGGATGTCAACCTAGACGAAGTTAGAGCCTTAGCGGCATTGATGACTTTGAAGACGGCAGTTGCCAATATTCCCTATGGTGGTGCCAAGGGAGCCGTAATTTGTAACCCGAAGACCATGTCCCAAAGTGAACTTGAGAGATTAACTCGGCGGTATGCATCCGACATTGCAATTCTGATGGGACCTGAAAGGGATATTCCAGCCCCTGATGTTGGTACCAACCCCCAAGTCATGGCCTGGATCATGGACACCTACAGCATGGGCAAAGGATATTCAGTGCCAGCTGTCGTCACGGGAAAGCCTCTAGAGATAGGTGGTAGTACAGGTAGGTTCGAGGCTACAGGTCGTGGGTGCATGGTCAGCGCCTTGTTAGCCGCCAAGCATCTGCATATAGAGCCGCGGGGAGCAACTGTTGTCGTTCAGGGGTGTGGAAATGTTGGGGCAGTAACAGCCGATCTTCTGGCCAAAGAAGGTTGCCTCGTAACAGCGATAAGCGATTCTAAAGGTGGTGTCTACAACCCTGAGGGTTTGAATCTGGAAGGCGTGTTCAACCATAAGAAAGAGACGGGTTCGGTAATAGGCTCTAGTAATACCGAGAAGATCACTAATGCTGAACTCTTGGAACTGAAATGTGATATCTTGGTGGTAGCAGCTCTGGAAAATGCAATTGTTAAGACCAATGCCCCTTCGGTAAAGGCGAGGATAATCATAGAAGGTGCCAACGGCCCGACCACACCTGAAGCGGACAGGATCATCCTTGATAACGGCATATTCCTTGTCCCAGACATACTGGCTAATGCGGGTGGCGTGATAGTATCGTATCTGGAGTGGGTGCAGGGCCTGCAGTCCTTCTACTGGGATGAGACAGAGGTCAATAACTACCTTGGGGGTTTGATGACCAATGCCTTTAATCAGGTCTTACGCATTAGAGAGGATGGTAAAGTCGACATGAGAACAGCAGCTTACATGGTTTCACTACGACGGTTGGCAGCTGCTATGACAATAAGAGGTATATTTCCCTAAGGCTACCCTGGGCTTGCCCAAAATTAAAGGCGGACAGGAAAGACTTTATTTTTGAAGTTTAGGAGATAGAGATGATGTATATGCATGTGGGTGATTATGAAGTGATATCCCATCAGGAAACACCGGAATGCAGCCTCAGGCTGCTGAAGCTGACCAAAGATAAGGGTGTCCACCTGCATCACCATCACAAGACAGCTCAAATATACTTTGTGCTGGAAGGAACTGCCAGAGCAACA
>Ga0180433_10001986_pt1 | contig 33045 bp, 38 predicted proteins | sample SS_ome_8_FD_132980 | JGI IMG/M metagenome (GOLD analysis project Ga0180433, IMG submission 132980) | Hypersaline lake sediment archaeal communities from the Salton Sea, California, USA - SS_1_D_1 metaG | ecosystem: Environmental > Aquatic > Non-marine Saline and Alkaline > Hypersaline >...
TATGGGCCTGCTGAGATTTGAACTCAAGTCTATAACTCCCGAAGCTACAAGGATACCAAGCTACCCCACAGGCCCAATAATGACAACAACACGAAAATGAAACACGGTTAAAAAAGGTGTTTATGGTGCATACAACTACTGAAATTACTTTACTGTTTTGAGTAATTTCCCCAATTCTGCATATTTGTTTTCAAGAATCTTTGCACCTTCTAGTAATGCATCTTTTGCTGTTAACGAGCCATCTGTTTCAAAACTGAACAAAATTTTTGTTTGATCTCGTGTAATCGTAATACAATCTGTTTTTGCTTTTTCGACCCGGGATTCAAGCACTGCTATCCTTTTGACGTCCTTTATTTCAAGCTTATCATTTTTTAATTCAACAATTCCTGGCGGTACGTCGTTAATGATTGTCTTTACCTCATCCATCTTTTTTTTATCAATCTCAATGGTTGGCATAAACGTGTATCCTGGCGCATGTACTGATTGCCATTTTGCATGATCTCTTCCTCTACCAAGCACTGCTTCGACTTCCAAAATAAGACGTTGATCGTTATGTAGCGCAACGATAGGAATTTTATCTTCGGTAATGGCCCAACTTTTTTCCTCTGGTTGTAAATCACCTGAGTAAACTATGCCATCCCCTTCTTTACTGAGGGTATATCGAACTGTACAGTTTGGGCATCCCTTTCCCTTGCAACTACACGCATCTCGAAATGTTAACAAACTTAAGTCGGTTGGAATAGGAATAAGCCCCAGTCGATGGGAAATAATCTCATCAAATAATGCACTTGTATTATCATAAATAATAACATCATCTACTGCCAGCTTTGGTAATTCAGCCAACATGATTCGTCTTAAAGAATTCACAAAATACGGTTCTGTATCCTCAATTTTGAGCACTGCTTTCTTTGGTTTTAATTCAACGACATCAAGTTTCATATATGTCACCTAGATACGTCTGCCTCGTCTTCCACCCTTTTTCCTACAGCCATCATGTGGAATGGGTGTGACATCTTCTATTCTCCCAATCTTCAGGCCACTTCGCACTAATGCACGGATGGCAGCTTGGGCACCACGTCCAGGAGTGCCTGATTTATTGCCCCCCTGCCCTCGAATCATGACATTCACATGGTCGATTCCTTTTTCTCGTATGGTTTCAGCAACGGTCTGTGCGACTTTCATAGCCGTATATGGGGAACCTTCATCTTTTGCCGATTTAGTAACCATTCCTCCTGAACAGCGGGCAATGGTTTCAGCACCAGTCAAATCAGTTACAGTAATAATGATATTATTAAACGATGCAAAAATATGTGCAACCCCAACTCTTCCCATGCTTATCGTCCTCCTTCTTTCTTCTCTTCAGCTTTATTCTCAGGTTCAGATTTTTTATCTTCTTTCTTTTTAGACACCGGCGGCTCTGCGGGCGGCTCTGTTTTCCCTGCTGCAGGTGTTGCTGGTGGTTCTTCCTTGCCTTTATCTGTGTCTGGTTTTTCTTCTTTCGATGATTTTTTGGGAGTGCCTTCTTCTGTTGTTGGCTCCGATTTGGGTTCTTTCGCTTCCTTTGGTTTTTCTTCAGATTGTTTGTCTGTTTCCTTCTCTTGTTTCTCTTCTTTTTTCACCGGTATGGACTTAAAATCTGCTCGAGGGCGAGCAGGATGCATGGTATCATTAAGTGGAGATTGTGCAATATAACTAATGTCACTTTCCTCCTCTTTTGTTACTACATATCCTGGCACCGTTACCTTCCGTCCATCTATAGAGATGTGTCCGTGGGCAATTAATTGCCTCGCTTGGTTCGGTGTTCTTGCAAATCCTTTGAGATAGGTAAGCGTTTGTAATCTTCGTGACAAAATAGATTCAGTGTCTAATGCCAATACATCATCCAATGTTGCGTTAGGCTTTAAAATATTCATGCGAGAAAGACTCATCAATAGTTGATCACTTTCTTTTTTACTCTGTGGATCACCAGTACGGGCTTTTGCCAACAACTCTCGTGCATGACCGCGATAGTTCCGTAACTTAGTCTCCGCCTTCCAGATTTCTCGCTTGTTTTTCAAGCCGTATTTTTTAATCAATTCATTTTCTGCTTTAATACGATCTTCCTGCCAGGGGTGACTGGGGGTTTCGTATTTCTTCCGAGAAAATTTTGGTTTACCCATAATTATCACGTTTTACTCTGTTGCTCTCTCTTTTTTGATACACCAAGTGCTAATCCTCTTCGGTTGTTAGCACGTGTTCGTTGTCCACGAACGGGGAGCCCTCGTTCATGTCTTATTCCACGGTATGATCGTATTTTTTTCATGATATTTACTTCGTCTCGTAATCGCATGTCAATGTCGGGGCCAATAAGATGAATGTTAGTGCCACTCTCAGCATCCTTTCGATGGTTTAGCATCCACGCGGGAGCATCATCTACAATGGAATCCAATGCTTGTTGAATTTTTTCAATTTGCGCATCAGTTAAATCGCCCATTTTTGTCCCTCGAGAAATGTTTGTCTTGTCTGTTATAAGGACACTCATATGCATACCTACTCCTTTAATCGTTGTTAACCCTTGTATTAGCGTTTTTTCCCCATCGATATCAGTATTTGCTAACCGTACAATATAGCGAAAGTCGTCTTTGTGTTGTTTCTTTTTCTCCTCTTGTTTTGCTGGCTGCTTTTTTGATTCAGAAGGTTTGCTCTGTGTTTTCTCAGCAGGATCGCTTGGTTGTTTTTTAGTTTCTGTGTTCTTTTCCTCTTCTGTAGATTCCTCGTCTTTTGATGAATCTTCTAGCGGAAGTTTCTTGGTTTCTTTCTTTTTGGAAATGTCAGGTTGGACTTCTTCCACGTGTTCTTCTTTCACGTCTTCACTGGGTGTTTCAGGCATCTCTTCATTTTTTGGCTTATCTGTGTTGTCCAAGATAATGACCTCTGTGAGTCTTGTTATGGTTACTCCCTAGTTATATAAGAAAGTATTGCCAATAATAAAAGAAGCTATATTTAAGCATTAGGGAGATGCGACAGAAATTCTTTTTCTAATTTCTTACCGTAATTCATATATGCTGTAATGATATCCCGTAGTAAGTGAATATCATATGGCAAAAACTCGCTGGATACGGATAGAAGAAATTCTTGGAGGAAAACATACAGGAAAAGCCGTCCATCTTCGTGGATGGATATATCGGACACGAAGCAGTGGCAATATTGTGTTCACCGTCATCCGGGATGTGACCGGAACGTTACAGGCGACTATAAAAAAAGGAAATCTTTCCGACAATGAATTTGAAGATGCAAAAAAAGCACTCATTGAATCTTCAGTAGAACTAAAAGGGCTAGTTAAAGAAGACAAGCGAGCACCAGATGGATATGAACTTCAAGTTACGGGGGTTCATGTTGTCCATTTTGCAGAGCCATTTCCTATTGTGAAGGACCAAAGTCCTGAATTCTTACTTGATCAGCGCCATCTCTGGATTCGTTCTCAAAAATTAAATGCCATTCTCAAGATCCGTTCTACTGTTGTTGGTGTCATTCATGCCTTCTTCAGAAACAGAGGGTACTATGAGTTTGATGCACCTGTTTTACAGCCAAATCAATGTGAAGGCGGATCTACACTCTTTGAAGTGAAATATTATGATCACAAAACCTATCTTTCTCAGTCGTGGCAGTTGTACGCGGAGGCAGCTATTTTTTCCTTGGAGAAGATTTACAACATGGGTCCAACCTTTCGTGCAGAAAAATCAAAGACATCACGGCATCTCTCTGAGTTTTGGATGGCAGAGATGGAAGTTGCGTGGATGGATTTATACGATATCACTGAGATTGCAAAGGAAGAAGTTAGATTTATTTTACAAGAAGTTCTCAAACACCATCAGCGAGAATTACAACTACTTGGACAAGACGTAAAAAAGTTAAAACGCATTGTAAAAACACCCTTTCCTACGATTACGTATACCCAGGCGATAGATATTCTTACCACCAAGGAAAAGATGGATGTTTCTTGGGGAAAAGATTTACGGACACTGGAAGAGAACAAATTGATGAATCATTTTGAGACCCCCGTAGTTGTCACGAATTACCCTATAGAGATTATGGCATTTTACAAGCCTCGTGACCCCAAGGATCCCAAAACCGCACTGTGTTTCGATATGATTGCACCTGGAGGGTATGGCGAAATTGTGGGCGGCTCTCAACGAAGCCTTGATGTTGACGATATGAAACAACGTCTCCTTGATGATGGGGAGGATATCGGCAATTATCAATGGTATTTTGATTTGAGGCGCTATGGTTCAGTACCTCATGCAGGCTATGGTTTGGGAGTTGAACGAGTCGTTGCCTGGATTTGTGGCATTGATACTATTAAAGATGCAATTCCATTTCCTAGGACCGTAGTACGCTTTCGTCCGTAAGGTGAATGGAGTATGAAAACAACGGTATATGTTACGGTTTCCGGTAAAGTGCAAGGTGTCTGGTTCCGAGCAAATACTAAAAATAAAGCAGAACAACTAGGAATCACGGGTTGGGTTAGAAATACATCTGATGGAAACGTGGAAGCAGTATTTGAAGGCGAACAGGAACAAATCAAAAAAATGTTAGATTGGTGTCATCAGGGTCCATCAATGGCACATGTTGAAAAGGTTGAAGTGAAAAATCAAGAACAAACCCACGGGTTTGGTACCTTTTCCATAAGATATTAAGGATAGTACGGAAAGAACCAACTGAGCATGACCTACCGTTTCTTTTTCTCCTTCTTTTTTTGCTTTTCTTCTTTCTTTTTCTTTTTCTCTTCTTCTCGTTCTTCTTCAAATCGTTTTTCTTTGGCAATACCGCCCTGTAATACACGAAGTCGAGAATTCAAGGCGCGAATGTGGTCATCAATCTTCCGTTTTTTCAAATTAAACTCTGCGGGCGTAATCTTGTGTGATTCATACTTTTGTTGTAACGACACAATCTTTTCCTCTTCTTTTTGAATGCGTTTTTCTAGCTTTGCAATGTTTCTCTCTAATCGCTGTATAAATCCCATGTTAGATACCCCACAGGTCTTTTCTATGCGCTTCAAGGGTATGGTTCTCTTCCCCTAAATACTCTGCGAAAGTTTTCACCCGCTGGTCACTAATCTGATAGGGTTTAGGGAACACTTCCTTATATTCCAAATCTCTTAGGAGATGATGATCAAGGATAACGTCACATGGAAGCCTCATAATTATTTCTTCTAAATTATCTGATGCATCCTGTAGATGCTGCTGGCTAAATCTCCATCCCAGAAAAATGGTAGGCGGGCCATCCATAATAAGAAGGTCTGGTTTCTCATCCAAAATATATTCCTTTGCACTGGTTGTAACTGGCCCCTGAACATCAGATGCATGTAGTATTCGTTTTGTACCATCATCTATACTGGTCATAACCACGTACCCCAATCGGATATTTTCAGGTCCATGAAAAAATGGTGGTGAAAACGAAAGTTCTGTTTTTCCTATTTTTACTACACTGTCATCACTTGGTATAAGTTCACAAGTATGCCCAATGGCATCCATAAACTCTAATCCTCTCTTTTGTTGTGATTTATTAATATGTGTGGAAATATCTTTTGCAAACACTTTTTTCCCCGCATAAAAGACTTCGTGAGGATCATAATGGTCGTAGTGATAATGTGAAATTGTCAAGACATCACACTTTTTTGCATAGTCTGCTATAGTCATTTTAGTATGAAGCAATGCCTGTTGTTCCTTTGGGTGTGGTGGAAGACCATATCGTTTTGGTCCCAAGGCTGCAGAAGGATCAACAAGTATCTTACAATCGTCTGTTTCGACGTATGTTGCCATGGAACGTACGCCCAATGAATCCGAGGCAAGGGGAATGATTTTCATGAGCAATAGGTCGTAAAACACGGGCGCCACATAAAAAGATATCCTATTCTAGTGAATTAGAACAGATATGGATGTTTAAATGAAATGGTGTTGGTATCTGGGTATAGTGTCATAGACTCGTCACAATTCTCACAGTACAGCTCAATGATGATTTCGTTATCGAGCTTTTTGATGGGAATCTGTTTTAATGTTCCCCCGCATTTGGGGCATTTTTGATCGCGATCGAGATCCATATAACTCCACTATATTATTTATAGTAAAATATATATAAACTTTACCTTAAAAATGTACTCTTTTTTGCCAATTTTTTACTCTTTACGCTCTTTTCGGTTAAATATACGTCTGCCCGCATAGACAATTTTAAAAATGCGATGGTAGGGAATCATTGCCGTCGTGGTGTGCATAAATGATTTTTCAAGAGAGACAATATCGTTTCCGGTAATGATCCTGGTGTCATGTGGTGCACCTCGATGAATATACCATATTTCTGTGTTTGCTAATTCAAATGCACCACTCCATTTTAGCTTATTGAGAATCTCCCGTGGATTGGTCATGGTTAAATCAGATATCTACTATTTTTGAGGGTTAGTTCGATATGTTGCTTTGCATTTCCTTCAATACACTCTTCATGTCCAGGATATAAATTGGTAATCTCTAGTTTTCCCACTCGCTCAATGGATTGTTTCAATAGCGCTCCATTCCCCCCTGGCAGATCATATCTGCCAAAAGATCCATGAGAAAAAATGGTATCTCCTGAAATCAACGAGTTACTTTCCTTTGCATATAAACAGAGACTACCTGGTGTATGTCCTGGCGTGTACAAGACAGTACTCTGCTCGTCGCCAATCGCGATTGTGTCTCCTTCATCTAGGTGTACATCAACAGGCATTTTCGGCATCACGCCCCCCAGCATACGAGCAAACATGCTTTCGCCCCGTTCTATTTTGTTGACCGCATATTTGTGGGCAAAAATGGTCGCATTCTTTCCTGTCAGTCCCTGGAGTTTTTTTATACCACCAACATGGTCATAATGTTCGTGAGTAAGGATAATCTGAGTAATCGTATGTGGGTCGATAATCGAGTTTATTTGTTTGGCAACTGTATCGTGATACAATCCTGTTCCACAGTCAATGATTGTTGGATGTTTTCCTTCCACTACATAAATGTTTGAGTCATAAGATTGTCCGTACACACAGTGGATCTTCATAGATCTGCCAATCATACAAGATTACATAAAGATGTCGTTACTCTTTTCCCAATCGGGGGTTGAAGACAAAAAACGTCATCTCGCCGCTGGAACTGGCTTCTCCATTTTCATCATAGACCTTGGTTTCAATAATGTGTTTCATAAAGGCAGGTTCATCCCAACGCCAGATGTACGGTGCTGTGGTGACCGTATCTTTGAGTTCACCATCAACGTAAAATTCTGCTTTATTCACTTTATCATCATCAACATGAATACTCAACGGACCAAAGACGACAGGCTTGAAGAAGGGAATAAGTTTCTTATTTTTAACATAGATAAAACTTTCGAGAGCGATTCCTTTTTTCCGAAGTATGAAATAGAGAACGATGCTACTGCCGATGATTAAGCCCATGAGGGTAAGCAAGGTGGTAAGTGAAAATGCCATTTCTTCGGCATCAAAGGCAAGATAGTACATTGCCATATCATCTGTGTTTTTTGATCCATTTTGTTCTCTTACACTAACCAGTAGTTCATATTTCCCATCGCTCAGAGATGCAGGAATGGTGTAGGTAAAGCTTTTATTATCGGTGGTTGTGAGATTGCTGGTGATGATGAACACCTCGAGGGGAAGCGCCGTTTCTTCGTCAACACGATACAATTCGACAGAGAGCAGTTCAACTGCAAGATTGTACGAAAAAGTAATGGCAGTGCCTTTTTCATTGACAGTGCTTCCGGAGGTAGGGCTAAATACTGCATTTCCCAAGGTCACCGGCGGCTCTGGTATTTTATAAATAAGATAATATTTTGTGTCAGGATCGTCCAGTACATATACTGCATCGTTTTCTCGCCAAATGTAGTCAGAGGAAAGCAGCAAGCCTCCTGCTGTTTTGACGGTGAGGTTATCATAATCTGGATACATATCTTCGACATCAAAGTAAATCCAATCGCTTTTGTTGACGTTAATAGTCACGGTTTCCGTATCATCGTCATGGTCAACATCGAGTACTTCTGGATTCTGGTACGTTACGTTGGTGATACTGTCTTCTTCTGTATCCCATAAAAATAGGCAATTCAAGTCGCCATCCACTGAGATGAGGAACGTTGGATGGCCACTTATGCTGACAAAGCGTTCGTGATGAAGCACTTCATTGGGGTCGGTAAAGGCATCAACGGTCCCATCTCCATCGGTATCTACGCCATAAAACAATTCTGTTAAACTCAGATTGTATTCTGCATTCACTTTTGATAATGTTTCATCAGAGGTTTCAATTGAGGTAAACGGTTTGACAACAACGATAGTAGTATTGATGTCGGTTCGTTTGTCATCGTCGGTAACGGTCAGAGTAACGGTGTAGGTACCATTGGCAGAGTAGATGTGGGTGGGTGTTACACCTGTTCCCGTAGTACCGTCCCCAAAGTTCCATGCATACGAAGTAATGGTGCCATCAAGATCAAAGCTTGCAGTACCATTGAATGCTATCTCTTTGGTTATAAAGCCTTCATACGGGCCATTTGCATCGGCATACGGATTTTTGGTATGCTGCTGGTTTCCTGAGGTATCATTGGCATAAATAACACAATAGACTCTTCCAGGGGTTCCTTGAGGAAGAATTACTTTCTGGTAGTAATTGCCTCCCATGCTTTCCATATCGACACGCATGGTGTCGCTACCGTTGTACCAATATTCAATGTACACATCATCGACGCCGTAGTCATCGGTTACCGTGACTGCAAACGTGTGGCTATTAGGCAGATACTCAAATGACGGGCCATATTTCTTAATAGCGATAGTGGGAGGAACAGTATCTGTTGCTGGCTCAATAGTGAATGTTTTTATGGGTGATTGTTTTGCATTTCGCGCATCATAGCCTGTAATAAAGTAACTATAGTCGCCTACCGTGGTAAAGTCTCGTAAGCAATTGTATACATTTCCTGTTTTATTTTGGAGAATGGAAAATTCACTACCAGCACCAGTAGGGTCTGTAATATTGAGTACAACATCCCTAACTTCTAGATTATCGGTAACCGTTACCGTGATGTTGACGTCCTCTCCCGCAATCTGTGTCTCTGGTGTTGCCTGGGGAGTTCCTACGGTTGGAGGTATTACATCAAGCAATGGTTTGTTGTCTTTGTTTGCTGCATAGATAGTATATGCACTATCGGCAATGCCATCCTCGTTGCTGTCATACGCACCTTCACTTGGCTCATCAAAATCATCCCAGTAGTTTCCATTGATGGAAGGCCCGTCAACGATATTTGTCCCACTTTCTTGTAGATTCCAGGTGTTGCCGCTGAGGCTTTTATCTACGGCGTTATTGGTATTATCATGGAAATAGTTGTTGCGAATGAGATTGTCGACGGTATAAAAATTGAGATTGATGCCATAGCGAGTGTTGCCATAAATTTCATTGCAATAAATTGAATCATTTGTTGAGTTTTGCATTCGAATGCCATCAAGCGTATTGCCATAAATCGTGTTATCTGCAATGTCATTATTGTCATCGGTAAACAAAAACAAACCGTGCTTGCCATTATTTTTAATGATGTTTTCTACAATGCTGTTGTAGGATCCCACTACCATAATCCCGTAATTGGTGCTGCCTGAGATGACATTTTCTTCAACACCAACATTCCAGCTAGAGTTTTCTATTCGTATGCCACTGTCTTCATTATCATAGAGTTGATTTGAGGTGACCGTATTATAATCACAGTGATCCTTGAGATAGATGCCATTTGCTTCGTTTTCTGAGATATTGTTGTTGTTGATGTCATTGTCCATGCAGGTTTCATTCATGAAAATACCATTTGCATCGTTTTCTTTAATATACTCATTGTATGCAATGGTGTTGCTGGATGAATCGTACACAAAAATGCCATTTTCATTATTAGTGATACTATTGTAGGTTATTTCGTTACCATCTGATTGATTGAGATGAATGCCATCGCCGTCATTGTTTTGAATGGTATTGTCGTAGATGGTGTGGTCATCGCAATTATTAAGATAAATAGCATGCTTGCCGCTCGTAATACTGTTATCGATGATGCGACAATCATCTTCGTTTACTTTGATTACTGCATTCTCATCGCCATTTCCGCTTTTACGAATCGTCAAGGTGCTGATATCAACTTGAGCAGCATTAACAGTAATAACATCGCCTGAATTCTCTCCATCGATAATGGTATTGCTCTTTTCTTCCCCAAAAAGATCAAGCTTCTTGTCGATAATGATCTGTTCGTAATAGATGCCATCGTAGATAACAATCCGGTTACCACTAGCGGCAGCATCAATGGCATCTTGAATCCTGGCAAAGTGATCTTCTTGCCAACCCGGTGTTGTTTCATCGTAATCATCATCGACGTAAAATCGAGGAGGTGGCGTAGCAACTGAAGTATTTGTTAGGAGTAATGATGTACATATCGAAAGAAGTAACACACTACTGACTAGTCCTACTGATAGTTTAGATATCATCCCATCTGCCTGCATATGTAGCTACATATACAAATCAGCTCTTATATTAAAAATATTCCTATACTTTAAACAGTGAGCTAAATTCTCAAGAAAAAAGTGGGCCCGCCCAGATTTGAACTGGAGTCTCTAGCTCCCAAAGCTAAAAGGATGGACCAAGCTACCCTACGGGCCCAGCAAGGATGTTGGTAACATTATTTGATATTTAAAAACTTTTATGTAAGTCTATTTGTTATCTTAGTTTCATGGACTTTAGCATAAAAAAACCGATTCACATCTTGGCCTTGCTCGTGTTCCTTTTTGCATTTTTTATGGTTGTCATCTATCCTCTTTTGTCCTTCCTCGGATATTTTTCGACGGTTGAGGAAGGCATTGGCAGACTTTCTGAGGCCGTTATTCTGGCGAGTTCTTTACTTACCGTGTTGATTTTTATTGGTACGCCACTTGTTTGGTACGCATTTGTTAATCGCAGTGGCATCAAGCAAATGCTGCATAGCATGAAATTAAAAAGCGAAGGCATTGATACCGCGTTTCTTTGGGGGATTCTTGCTGCTATTGGAATGTTTTTTATCATCATGATTATCGGCTATATTCTCATAGTATTGGGTGTCGAACAAGAAGGGCTTTCAAATATTGATGTGCTCGCAGGAAATCTTTCGCTTGGCTCGATGTTTCTTATTATTGTGGTGCAATCCATAAGTGAAGAAATCTTTTTTAGAGGCTTTCTGCTGGAAAAACTCGAGTCTCTCATAGGACCAAGCTTAGCCATTTGCATTACTGCAGTGTTATTTGGTATGGCTCATATGTCATATGGAAACTGGTATCCTGCACTGATGCCGGTCGTTATGGGACTTTTATTGGGATATATTGTAGTGAAAACACAGAATTTATATTCTGCGATTACTGCTCATATGGTATTCAATTTTGCCAGTTTTATTCTCTATCTCTTTGCACAATCGTTGGTGTCTTAGACGTTAATTCTATAAAGGGGAGACCAATCCCCCTATAACATTAGATGTGATATTATGGGTGTAGAACGAACCTTTGTCATGATAAAACCTGATGGCGTCCAACGAGGCCTTGTGGGAGACATTATTACTCGTTTTGAGCGAAAAGGTATTAAAATTATTGCTATGAAGATGGTTTCGGTAAGTAAAGAACTTGCTGAAAAACACTACGGCATCCATAAAGGAAAGCCATTTTTTGCACCAACGGTGAAATATATCATGTCCTCTCCTGTAGTTGCAATGGTGCTTGAAGGTAACAATGTAATTGGCATGGTACGAACCATGATGGGAAAAACAAACCCGCAAGATGCACGTATGGGAACGATACGAGGAGATTTTGGACAATTCATTGGAAGAAATATTATTCATGGATCTGATGGTTCAGATACGGCAGCATTTGAAATAAACCTCTGGTTTACTGCAGAAGAATTAACCCGTTATACACGAATTGATGAGAAATGGCTCTCTGAATAATCACCTCTTTTTCGTTCCGAGTTTCTGTTGTGTGCCGTTGCTTTTATAACATCATAGATAATACGGCACTAGCAATGGCATTTGATAGGAAAACTGTTATTCTACCAGATAAGACTAAATTTGAGGAGCACACCATTATTGCCAAAGGAGACGTCATCATTGGTGATCGCTGTTTATTGCAATTCGGCATCAAAACAGACGGAAGAATTTTTGTTGGCGAACATGTGATTATCGATGGTAATCTTGAGGCAACCAACGACATCCGTGTTGATATTTTTTCAGCGATTGGCGGCAATGTCAAAAGTGGCGGTAATGTGTACCTTGGAGAAAAAGTCAAAGTCAACGGAAAACTTTCACTGAAAGGAGATCTTGATGTCGGTGACAGTGTCGAGATAGATAAAGGATTTGAAGCAAAAGGCTGGATTAATATCCGGAGCCCTATTCCTGTTGTTATATATCTCTTTATATATCTAATGCAGCTGTTAAAGATGGGGCATAGTGAGGAAATCGACCGATTACTTCAAGAGATGGAAGAAAACGAAGGCGATGTAATTCCCATTTCAGAAACCTTTCTGTTTGTTCCCAATAACTCGATTATTGGTCTGCAGAAGTCAAAAGTTGATTTTAATCTTCATGTCGGAAAAAAATCATGTGTTCTTGGCAATTATGATGTCAAAGGAAATGTCTTTATTGATGAAGAATCACAGATACACGGTACTGTAAAATCAACAGCAGATGTGTTTTGCGGAAAAACTACTACCGTACAAGGAAATATCGAGGCCCATGGTGATGTCCGTATCGAAGATAAAGCAGCGATTGCCGGCAATGTTTCCGCACAAAAAATCTATCTTTCCAAAATTGCCACAGTCAATGGAACACTCGTTGCCAAAAACGGCATTTCATTTATGACGCCCTCAAAAAAGGGGGCGGAGGAAAAGGTTGCTCGCTTTGAAAGCAATGTTGATGTCGTTGATGAAGTAAAGGATATGTTGGAGTAGGTACCCGTGGCTATGCAAATAGGCATTGTTGGGAAACCAAATGTTGGTAAATCCACCTTTTTTAATGCAGCAACTGATGCCCATGCCGAAATTGCAAACTATCCGTTTACCACTATTGATGCTAATCGTGGTGTGATGTATGTTCGGAAACCCTGTCCTTGCAAACAGTTCAAACTTACGTGTACACCCCATAACTCCAAATGTATTGAGGGGACGCGCTTTGTCCCTATTGAAGCAATTGATGTAGCAGGTCTTGTCCCAGATGCGTATAAAGGAAAAGGACTGGGCAATAGGTTTCTTGATGATTTACGTCAGGCTCATGCCTTCATTCACATTGTTGATGCATCCGGTAGCACTGATGAAGAAGGCAATCCCTGTAGTCCTAGCACCTACGATCCGTTAAACGACGTTTCCTTCCTAGAAAAAGAAATTACCTATTGGCTTATGGGTATTTTGAAAAAAAGTTGGGAGGCAATTGCCCGACGGTGTGAACTTGAAGGGAAAAAGATTGAAGCCATGCTTGCAGAAAAATTAACGGGATTAGGAATTGATGAACCGTATATTCATGCCGCGATTCGGGCAGCTAACCTAGATACTGCTAAACCATCGGCTTGGACCGATGATGAGATTCTTTTGCTCTCTACTCAAGTGCAGAAAATCAGCAAACCAATGCTCATTGCATTTAACAAAAGTGATTGTGCCTCAGATGAGATGATGGCAAAGATGAAAGAGTTGAAAACCAAAGGATATGTAGTCGTGCCTACCAGCGCAGAAGCAGAACTTGCACTGACAAACGCATCAAAAAAAGGATTGATCGATTACACTCCGGGTAGCAACAACTTTTCGATTGTAAAAAAAGCGGAACTTTCCGATAAACAGCAAAAGGCATTGAACTATATTGAAACACATGTGTTGCAGCGTTTTGGATTTACAGGCATTCAACAATGTATCGAAGAGGCCGTGAGGATGCTTGATTTAATTGTAGTCTATCCTGTGGAAGATGAAACCCATCTGACTGATAAAGAAGGAAGGGTCCTTCCTGACGCATATCTTATGAAAAAAGGGAGCACTGCTAAAGATTTGGCCTATAAAGTACATACTGATCTCGGTGATCACTTCATTCGCGCGATTGATGCAAAAACACATCGCGTTGTCGGATCAGACTATGTACTGCAGGACAGCGATGTGATACGAATTGTTGCCGATAGTTAATTTCTCTTACTTGACTACGCCTGTTTTTCCACAATGAGGACATTGAATTTTTGTTGCCCCTTCATCCCGTTCAACAGTAAATATCTGAGAACATTGTGGGCATCGAACAGAAACTGTTCGTTTCACAGGCTTTTCTGTAGTCTTTTTATCAAATGGTGAGGGCACCGGCTCTTTTTTTGGAGACATTGGCTTTTCTATTGGCACTGGGTACTCTTCTTTATCTTGTCCTTCTGATGCCCCTTCTGGTCTTTTTTTGACTGCAGGCATCTCTTTTGTTGAGTCTTCGTGCGTCTTGATGGTTACTCGCTCTACAGGAATTCCACTGTATGGAACTGTTGGAGTCGATGTTGCTGCTTTTTCTTTTTTCCTCTTAAACAGTCTCTTTTCCCTTTTTGGTTTTTCTTGCGGTGTTGTTGTCTTTTGCAATTGTTTAAGCGAACCAGTAACCCGATGCAGCCAATAATTGAAAAAAGTGATCGTGTAAAACACTGATCCAAGCAAGGACAAACCCCCCATGATAACGGTAAGATGAATGTATTTAATCGGCAACTGAGTAATGATTACTGATAACGATAACGATGGTGCACTTTCGATCTGTGCAAAGATCTTCCATTCCAATGCTATAACAATAATACTGAAGATGAGAGTTGCGCATCCTACCATCATAATGAACTGTCCTAAGCCGGCGTACCGTTCTGATGCAAGAACGGCACTTCCCACAAAGGCTGCCACGCAAAAAATAATAGTAATCCACATCATCATTGCCAACAGTTCTATTGCATCGCCGATTTCTTGAACCTGGGCGTTACCCTGTTCCATCATACTCCAGCTGTACGTTACTTTAGCTTCTCCTGAAGAGGTTCCTTCTGTTACTGATAACCAAGGAAATGACGCAATAAAACTTAATCCAATAATGCATGAGGCCGTGATGAGCGTGAGAAGTTTCTTAGTTCGTATCGCAAACCGTGTTTTTATTTTATTCCCCTCCATATGGGTGAAAGAGTGTTTGTTTTGGCTCTTCCATTTCTTTGAGTTTATGCAATTCATTAAAGTCCATTCTCATGACAGTAAAGGCGAACTTGATAATAATAAATCCTAACGCTACAACGACAAAAACTGCGGGGAAAAGCACGACGACATTGGGGGTTGATATCCATGATCCATTGTAATAAATCAGTAAATGAACTCCTAAAAACTTTATAGAAGATAGTACAATCAGCAAGCCAGGGATAATCATTACCACTCCAAATATAAAATGGATAATAATAAACATAGGTATCGAAAAATTGAATAGTTTGTCCACTAGACCAAAAACAATAACTATAATGCCAAGAAAAAGTAATCCAATAAGTCCTGAAGAAGCAGCATTAGGGGCATCGGTAAAATCGGTAGCAGTAACGCCAATGTAGTTGGGCGACTGGAATATGGAAGTAATATCAAACCCTGTTTCGTTATAGACAAAGTTGCGAGCAATCGACGTTTCAATATACCCCTCCCCAACAGGATATTTTAAATACGCCCAAGGAACATTTGAGATGATTACTAACCCGATGACTGCTAAAATGAGTAGTAAGAATCCAAGCTTGGGGAAGGTTTTTTCATAGACTCTCTTTTTTTGTTTTTTACCTGAAGAGCGAAGACCATGATTGATTTCTGCCGTTTTAAATGCATCATCAAGCATTTTTTCTTTGATGAGATCTTCTCGTTTTTCCTTTAGTGCAACTTCGTCCTCCATAACCTCTCCTTCGCACCGGACATTAAATTGGTATGAGCCTCTTAAACCTTTTTGTAGTGAACTATATCTACATATGCATCTGCAGAGTAGATGCATACTTAGCTACAGAATTAACTTTTTAAGTGTAGGTGTCATTATGCTTTTGGGATCACTCTGGGAAATTCTTTTCTAGGAGGAGAAGCATTGCCAAAAAAGAAAAAAAACACTCAGTATATGTTTTCAAAATTCAAGGATAAAAAAATACCATTTGAAGACTTACCAATCAAGACCATGAAAGTGACCATCTACGCACTTCGCTGGATATTTCTCCTTATATTCTTGTTTATTACGGTCGGCATCTTTGTACTATTTTTGAGTGGCGGACAAGACTATATTCAAATTATTCTTGGGTACAGTATTGCAGGATTTTTTACCTTTTTCATGGGCTATTTTGGATGGATTCTTGCGCAAGGAATTATAGAAATGATTACCGGGAAAGAAAATCGTGAGGAGCGAACGTTCTCGTATTATATTGGTCGAAAAAAAAAGAAAATACGATTATAACGCAGTCAATTACTTATGTCTGTAACCTATTCCAACAATTCTGAAGTACTCAATGAGGAGAACTCACATGATTATTTTTGATAATCATCTCCATCTTCGGCGAGATGGACGTTTTTTGGATGCGGTACAAGAATTTGTTGCTGCAGGAGGTACCCATTTTGTACTTTGTCAATACCCCATGCCTGCTGTGGTGCTAAAGGATCGGAGTTACATTGGTGCATATCGCGGAACACTTCGCATGGCTGAGGAAATCAGAAAGGCTACTACTGTCGAGGTCTTTGTAACTGTTGGCCCCTACCCTGTTGATTATCTTACTTTTACAAAAACTCTCGGCAGAGAAAAAGCAATTGCCTTAATGAAACAAGGCATGGACGAAGCAGCAATGTTATGCCGAGAACATCATTGTATTGGCATTGGTGAGATTGGACGACCGCATTTCCCTGTTAATCCGCAAATTATGGAAGATTCAAATGAAATTTTGTTGTATGGTATGCAACAAGCAAAAGAGGCAGGGGTTCCTGTTATTCTCCATACAGAAAGTACCACTCCTTCCCAGTGCAAAGAACTTGTTGCTATGGCAGAAAAAGCGGGGCTTTCTGCAGAAATGATTGTAAAACACTATGCGCCTGCCCTGGTATTGCCAGAAGAAAACCACGGTCTTATGCCATCGATTTTAGCAAGTAAACAGAATATACTTGCTGCAATCAAAAAAAGTGATCGCTTTCTCATGGAGACTGATTACATCGATGATCCTAAGCGACCGGGGGCAGTGTTGGCGCCAAAAACCGTTCCCAAGCGAACCAAGACGCTTTTTGAACAGGGACTTCTTACTGAAGAAATGATCCACCGCATTCATCAGGAAAATCCAGAAAAAACCTACGGCATTAGCCTGGATGCATAGAATTTTAAAGAGGAATAGTATTTGAGGTAGAGGATTGTCATGAGCCCAAAAAATTCAAGGAAAAATTTGATGAACATACTCTTAGTGGCCCTTATTGCAGTTATTGTTGTTGGTGCAGCATATGTACTGATCAGCGATCCTGCAGAGAGCCCCGAAGTTCTTACCGTTGACGATGTTGTTGATAATTATGAGGAGTATCTTGGGCAGGAACTTGTAGTCGAAGGGTATTACTACCATGAAAATTATCCTCCTGGGGAAGGAGTTATTACATCAGCTATCGTTGAATCAGGCCAAACATCAGGAACGGGGGTTAATCGATTGCTAATCAATCATTCAGCGGCCAACACTTCACTTGCAGATAGAGTGAAATATCGCTTTGTCGGTACTTTAGAATCCGACCCTTCGAACCCTATTCCTATTAATGCAATTGTCTTTGTGGCAACAGAAATCACGCAGGTGTAATTATTTTCTTTTGAGTTGTTGTCCAGTTTGACATTTTAACACGATGTTCTTAAATACGATGAATTTTAAACAGTACCGTGGTACTATTTTTCAGAAAAAGAAAGGAGTAAGTATATGGTAGGGTTACCTCAGCAGCACGCTGTTTCGGCACCTATGCGTAAACGACGCATAATGAAACTTATGTTACTCTCAGTCGTTGTGTTCCTCGTTGTGGGAAGTGTTGGTGTTATTGCCTTTCATGCCGGCTTTCTTCCCATCAATGAGTTTTTAAGCATAAAAGAACCTGCTGGCTCAGCGGTACCGCTGTCAGTTGCAGGATATATGCAAGCGTATCCTGAACTTGCACAAATCCCCAATTTAGACCAGATTAAATACGAAGCATTTGGCACTGATGCATCATTGTCACTGGTGTTTGCGGAGTATGATGATGAACTTCGTAATGAAGGGTATCATCGTGAATATCAGGGAACTGGACAATTCGGGGATGCCTTATTTGAGTTTGCTGGATATCTAAAAGGATTGACGGCGGTAGGCATTATTGCTCTTTCTGGTGCCTCAGACTATGCCGGGCACGAAACTGTTGTTTTTTATTCGACAGGAAACGCTCTTGAGTTTCAAGCAATGCTTGAGTGGTACGAAAATGCGCAATGATGGACTATCCGATGTACTTCAACTCTTCAGATTTCTCTTTTGATCCCGCTTCAATTTCTTTCAATTGATGGGCGATGTGTTCGATTTCTTTTGCCTTTTTTTCTAGTGATGAAAAATTAATATCAACGTTGAGAATTTTTACTAAAATTTTCAATACCGCTTTTGCACTTTTTGGGTCCACTAAATAACCCGGTGTTTCTCCCATAAAGCATGTTCCTTGGATGTCACGTAATCCACCTAGGCCTAAGAGTAGCCCACTGGCACCAACGATGCCGCCACCTGGTTCATTTTTTTTGAATACGGCGCCGTATTTTTTCATTGTTTTTACTAGATGCTTATGGGTCGTTGCACAGAGGACTTCGGGAGTTTGTAATTCGTGCCCTAATCCATAGCCACCCAATGTGTACATTTCTTTTACACCCAAACTTTCAGCAAGATCTAAAATCGTTTCTACCAATTCGTATTGGCCTTGTGAGGAAAGCCCCTGATAGTCGCCGGTAAGAAGCAGCAGATCTCGTTGATTACGTTTCTTTGCTTTCCAGTAATAAAATTCGTTATTGACCAGTTTAATAGTTCCATCTGTGTTGATGAAGACTTGTGGAGGGAAATCCTTACTGTACAATTCTGCAAATTTGACGGCCTTAATACTGTCAATCAGATGTTCAACGGCTATTTTCCCGACATTGCCGATTCCAGGCAATCCTTCTACAAAAATGGGGTTTTTTAATTTCGGTTTTTTTGTCAGGTAATTCACTGATACATAATCCATTTTTATTCACCCTTGTCCAGTTTTTTTAATTTTCTTCGGTATGCGCCATAGCGGTCTTGAGGAGAAAATCGCGGAGGGTATTTTTCAATAGTTTGGTTATGGCAGTGTGTACAGGCGGGATCGAGGGTATAGATCTGACAGCGTGTACAATATCGCAACAGTGCCATTTATTCCTCTTGCTTTCGATGAAATGATAACTCACCCTCGTTGCTTTTCATGATAGCTTCTATGCGACTTACTGCTTTTTTCATTTCATCTTCAGCGATTTTATAATCAGGTGCTTTTACTGAGATAATATAATGGGGCGCACCGAGATATCGTATGGTAATTTCCACATCTTCAAATTCACTTTTTTCAGCTTGTGAAAGCGCATCTTTAATGCTTAAAATCCCATTAGGAAGCCATGACTTGACCTCAAGATACCCTTTTATTTCTACAAAGGGAATAGAAATATTTCCTTTTGCGACAGTTTCAAATTCCTTTAACCAATCGCCGTCAAACCCCTCTTTTTTTAAGGAGTCAACGTCATAGGCACATTCTTCAAATGCTGCGTACAGCGATCCATATTTTTGGATAAGGCTCTGCGCAAATTCCTTATAGCACTGATCAACAGTTTTTCCCAATGGTTTTGCAACCATCTCGATAAGTTTTTGCGCCTTTTTCTTGTTTTTCCATTCTTGAATCTTATCGCGCTTTTGATGCTCGTTAACTCGTTTTAACGAAAGATCGACATGGTCTTTTTCCGTGTCAACACTGAGTACCTTACAGACCACTTTTTGTTTTTCTTTGATATGATTGCGTATCCGTTTTACCCACCCCGTGGCAATTTCCGCGATATGAATGAATCCTTCTCTTCCAGGATATTCATCAAGGGAAACAAACGCCCCAAAATTCTGTACTTTAGCAACTGTTCCAACTACTAGCTCTCCTTCTTCAGGATATTCTCTTTTTATCATGACACGAAACCTTTTGGTTCATTCAATAACTTCCAACACTTCCCCTTTGATTATTGCCTTACCGCCATGGGGAACCGCAAGTTTTCCTCCGCAAATGTGACAGGAGACAACTGTACTTGCTTTATTGAATAATACCTGCTCATTTTCACAATCTTTGCAACGCACTTTGATAAATTTACTCTCAGGCCCCTTCATTTCTTTTCACCTGTTTCAAACTTTTTTGCTCGGATACTTGGAGGTTGATGACTCTTTTTACACTCGGTACACGTATATTTGATCCCTACGCGCCTGGTTGTCTTTTCACGCCCTTCTGGCTTTGGACGTGGAAATCCTCGGTACCCACTAGTCACCCGGCGAAATCGTCGCTGCCCTTGTTTTAACTCACTTGCCTTTTTCTTTTTTATTCTATCAACTTCATGAATGGTATGTTTTTTACAGGTAGGACAGTATCGTTTGATTTTCCGTGGTCGTAGCATATCATGCTCCCTTATATATCATAGTTTATACGCGTAATAAGGAGGTTATATAAAAAGGTAAGCTACTTTTTTATTTTTTTTGCCACCCCTCGTTCAATGAGAGTAGAACTCATATCCTCAGATAACGAAAGGATGTCAGAGTGTTTTAACTGATAGTGTTTTTCATCAGTACCAACAAATTGAGGAATGTCTTTGGTAATCTGTATGATTGGATGGGTGTTGCTTTTTTGTTCTGGCATGGTTGGTGATGTTGTGGATTTTATAGGTTCCTGTTGTTTTGCTTTTTGTGTTGTAACTTCACTGTGCAAGAGTTCTTCTCGTTTCTTAGAGATCAACGACAACAACGCGTCATATAATTGTTGTTCCCGCTCGACCAATGCGGTTACATCTGGATGACCTCCACGGACTTTTGAAATGGCTGCAAGAACAATTTTTTTCTCCCGTTGTTCATAGATGCCAGTACCCAATTTTTTGGTGTTGTGGAGTTCATCCTTGAGCAGTGTTTGTTTTTGAGAATCTGTTTCTCGTTCTAATCGCTTTTCGAGTTCTGCAATATGTTGCGTAAGGAGGTGATAAAACTCCCTGTCGATTTTAGTAAGTATCGGAGTATTTTGTTCTGCTTGCTGAATGTGCCGAAGGGTTCGGTAATTGATGTCTTCTATATCCATGGTCTGCTCGCCTCTTACATTCACTGACGGTTACATAATATTTGCCATCTTTCTGCCAATGAGAAAAACTGCCAGATAGGTAGGAACTTCTTCTCCTCCTGGTTTAAGTGAAAACGTCTCGTTTTTGATCGTTATCTCTGCCGGCTTACTCATGTCAACAGATACCGGTTTATCTGAGCACACCACTGCATCGTTGAGTGGGTCAAATGCTGCTAAGTTATCCAAAGGTATCTTAGCAACTTGGAATCCCGTTTTCCCATGTAATGACCCTGGCAATCTGATGAGTCGCTTGATATCGCAGGTAACCGGCTCATCAGTTTCACCTGCACTCATGGAGACTGCTGTTTTTCGTAAGGCATTGTTTAAAAAAAACTTGCGGATAGCTCGTGATTGGTCGAGTTTTCCTTCTTTGATGCGTTGCACTCGTTCTTCTGAAAGATCCTGCAATAATCGTTCTGCTTCTGCTTTTTTGACTCCATATGATTGAAGTCGCTCAACAGGATTATCACTATTCTTGATTTCATTAACAATTTCAATAATTCCGCGACTAATGCGCCCTCTCCATCCTGGTTCATCAGGGGTAGGCATTTTGAGTGTTGTACCGCTGGCATACGTTTGTCTTCCGTAGTTTTTTCGTCCTGTTGCTTGTTGGTGGAAGATAAGAGAATCTTTGAGATCTCGTCCTGTAATGTAATCAACAATTTCTCGCCGTTCATTACTATCTAACTGTAATACTTTGGGATCAGTGACGTGACAGTGATATCCTCGGCCCCCGCTGAAGTACAAATCAACATATTTTTCATCAAATCCAAAATCGTGTAGTAAAAAATCATTCACCAGCTTAGCAAATTCTTTTTTCACTTGCCGTAGCGATTCTTCATAACTCATCCGTTCTGCTCCTGGCAAATGATCAGAATCTAAATCAAAAATCAATTCCGCACCCATCCATGTTTTTTCGTGCATGGTGGGAGCATCGGGATGTTGATAGTATGCTGAAGAATAATATATGTGGGCAGGTTCTTTCTCTTTCACGAATTGTGCAAAATGCGTTCGCTTCTCAAATGCGAGATGTCGGTACATTCCTTTTGCATTAAATAACAAAAACGCAAATTCTCTGCGACCAAATCGGTCGGGTAAGGAAATGGCCTTTGTGTTATAGTATTCTGCAAATCGATTTTTTACAAATGCTATCGACTCTTCCGACAGTGAAGCTCCACCCATAATACATATAGACATGGCATAGGTACCTATAATAATTATTCTGCGAGGATGTTGAAACTACAGCACACTAGCAAGCTAAAATTTTATGAGCACTTACCCGTTACAGGTAACAATGAACAATATTATCGAAGATGAGCTGAGATCATCGTCCGTTATCAGTAATCTTGAGGCGCTTGACTTTGATTACGTACCACAAGAGCTTGTTCATCGAGATGATCAACTTCGATTTTTGGCCCAGATGTTCAAACCCTTGCTCTCAAATATCCCTCAAAACGTTGTTATCAAAGGGCCTGTTGGAACAGGAAAAACGGTCATGGCAAAAACATTCTGCCGGTCGCTTACCGCGACTGCGAGAAGGCAGGGCACCATAATTGAATACGTGCATATCAATTGTCGCAAACGATCGTCTGATGCTATGACGCTACTTGGCATTCTCAATCATTTTGATCCTCGGTTCCCCGACCGCGGCTTTTCTGTCCAAGAAATGATGGAAGTACTCCGAAAGCAACTTCGTAAACGAAATGCACAATTGTTGCTTGTCTTAGATGAAGCTGATGCATTGTTAAAGAAAAGTGGTTCAAATCTTATCTATATGCTTACTCGTTTCTCGGATGAAGGGCAGCAAGAAAAATGTTCCATTTCTTTACTTTTAATTTCACAGAAAGATATCGTATCTATGCTTGACGCCTCAGCATTAAGCACGTTCAAACGAAACAACGTCTTGCCACTGGACAAATATGCCAGAAATGAACTCTATGATATTGTTTCTCAACGAGTACAGCTTGCGTTTCATGCAAACACTGTTGATGAGGAGTGTCTTGATTTGATTGCAGACATTGCGTCAGAATGGGGCGATGCACGATTTGCTATTGAGCTATTGTGGAAGGCAGGTATTGCTGCGGATCATCAGCATGTACAATTGGTAACTCCCGAACATGTACGGGCGGCAAAAGCAGAAACGTATTCAGTGGTGACCGAATCAAAATTACGCAATCTTGATCGTCATCAATTATTGACGCTGCATGCCATTGCAAAGCGGTTAAAAAAAGATGGGACTGCCTATGTCAATACCGGCGATGTCGAGAAAACATATGCAATTACTTGTGAAGAGTATGCCGAAAAACCACGGTCCCATACGATGTTTTGGAACTATCTCAAAGATGTTGAAAGTGCAGGGTTCATCACCATGAAATTGTCGGGCAAAGGACAACTGGGTAAGACACAACTGATTTCTCTTCCTGACATTCCTGCAGAAGTAGTCAGTCAAAAAGTGACTGAGTTGCTCAAGTAGTTATGGACCAAAGGCACAGTGCATTTTTAACGGACAAGGTTCACAGACTGGTTTTTTCCTGCAATGCTGTTTTGCCAAGGTTACAATGAGAGCATGAAGCTCGTTGTATATCGATGAGAGTTGATGGGCAGGATAGTGCGTTTGGAGATTTTTTTCAAAGTACTGCTGAATTTCATCATAGGTAAGCGGTATCGGCAACGGTAACCGGGCGCATAATCGTTTTGTGTACGCATCAACAACAAAAATAGGAAGATTGCCTGCGTACAAGAGAATAGAATCAGCGGTCTCAGGACCGATACCAGATAAGAAAAGCAATTCCGCTCTGATTTCATGAAGGTCTCTGGCAAAAAAGACATCGAGGTCCCCCTGATAGGTTGTGGAGAGATATGCTGAGAGCTTGCTGAGGCGTTCTGCTTTTTGATTGAAAAACCCTGATGGTTTGATTAAGAGACAGAGTTCTTCTCGGTCCATGGTTGCCAGATTCTCTACATCAAGAACGCGGCTTTGTTTAAGATTGTCAAGTGCCTTTTCCACATTTGGCCATGCCGTATTTTGCGTCAAAATGGCACCGACTACAACCTCAAAGCGAGGGTCTGTGTGGTGACGCCGGTGATAGGATTTATCCATGGGCCACCAGTGCTGATTGCCAAATGCCTCATGGAGCAGTTTATAGAGAGTATGTGGTCTTATCATGCTCTGCATCCTTATGTGTGCGGTTGATGCAATCGATGGAGTTATTTTATATGTTTTGACATACTCTTTTAAAGGGAAAGCCATTATGGTATTGGAGAGTATTGTATGCTACCAGACGAATCTCCCAATCGCACCCTTGCAGAATATAAAGCTCTTGAAGCAGATCTCCATCGAGATTTGATGAATGTATGTCGCCGGTATATCCACGAGATTGGTATTGTTTCGATTATGGGCATGCTTGATATCGTGAAACAGGAGGCGACTGAACTTGAGCGTGCCACCAGAAAGATGGTGGAAGAAAAGCTATCGGAGGAAAATGAGTTTTCTTCTTCAGATCAGTCCTCAAATATCTCACGTTTTTAAGGCCCCACTGTGCTTCTAATCAAGGTTCAACAAGAGTTACATGAACTTATTTTACAGTAAAGTACTAAAATACACAGTGTATTGTGCATGCCCACGGGGCCAGTGGTCTAGTGGTTATGACGTGTTTTCTCCTGTTGGATGCCCAATTTGAGACATATAAAAAGAGATATACATAAATATCTTTATTTTGTCTTTTTCTTTGGTCCTCTAAATAAACAGCGAATTTTCATATCCCGTGCTTTTGCTCGTATAGAATATTTTGAACGCCCATTATTAATTAATTCTTCAATATTACTACCGTATGTAGGATATTTCTCCTTAAGGATCTCAAACTCTCTTTGTGACCAAGGTATTCCAAAACCATCTGACAATCCAATATCTGATTTATCAAGAATTTCAACAACAATGTCTCTTCTTGTATTAAGCTGATCAATAATATGCGGAAGAACCATTACATCATCTTTGTTATATTCAAAATATTCTTGAGATAACGGTTTTCCAGTTTTCAAATGATCTAGATATGCCATAGCAACTTCAAGTCCATTTAAATCGTCATGTTTAAATGGATACCCCAAAAAGTTACCCATATCTTTTACTTTGTATGACATTATTGGGAGAATATAACTTCTCCTCAAATACGATCCAAGATCATAATGTGGTATGTTCTGGAAAAATCTTTCATTTAATTTATATTTCTTTAGAACATATGAAATGACGTTCCAATCAAAATTCATACAAGAACAGCTTACTAATTTTGGTGTATCAACAGATTCAAGAAAAGATAGAAAATCTTTCACAATTTTCTTTCCTTGTTTCCAACTGTCTGCATAAAGTTGTTCGAATTTATTTTGATAAGAATATCCTATTAACCATACTTTTTCATTTGCGCCTCCCTCAGTTTCTATATCAAAAAATATTCTGTTTCCATCTGGTATTTTCAGGTCACTGATTTTTATTATTTTATTGTCTATTAGAGACCTTGCACGAAGTTTGAATAGTCTATATTTATCTTGACAAAGCAAATCGTCGATAGTATTTATCCCTTCATTTTTGAGTTTATCAGCAGTTTTTGGTCCAATGTTATATATTAAAGTTGTATCTTTTCTCTTTTTTAAATCAGCTAGACAGTCCTCCCATAGAGAACATATTCTACACTCATTGCTTCGTTGAGGTCTGATACTATATATTCCGTTGATTGCATTGTATACTTCTTGAACCATCCATAGAATATGCCTAAAATATTTGCTGGTATCTATCTCTACTATTCCATTTTTTGTTAGAATTAAACCTTTCGATATCGGAGTTTTAAATTTTGCATTTAGTAAAATCGAATAGAAACTTATTCTATATCTGTCTATTTTCGTAACTTGTTGGTGACTTTTGATATCAAGTGGAACAGGATAAAACTGTTTTTCATCAGGTAGTATAATATCCGGTACACCGATAAGCTTTATTTCAGAAAAACAATCGGGAACGTCAGATCTAATTTCTGATCCTTTTATCTCCAAGTAAGGATGTTTGATGATGCATCTTTTTTTAACAAGTTTATCTAATGGTTCCTTAGTTTTTTCCCATTCGATTTTCGATAAAATATCTTCTTCGAACTTTATTCCTTCTTTGATTAAAACTTCTTGAACGTATTCTGATTCAAGATACTCAGATGGTTTTATCCCTTCTTTTTTACATTTGATTAAGCGGTAAGGACATCTAAGATATTCATCAATATCTTGTCCTAAAATTGTTAATTTACTTGATTCCATCATTTACGCCCCATCTTCTTTAAGATTGTCTACTTCTTTATTAAAACAATTTAAAATCACACTTTCAGGATTTCCTCCATCGGTATAGATGTCATGTAAGATTCTTTGATTATCCATATAATAACACATTAAGGTAAAAAGAGCGGGAACATCAGCTAAATTTTTCAACTTAAGAGATTTCTTTATTTTGCTAGGATTCATGAGAGGAATTATTTCAAAAAGAGTTTTATCGAACTTTTCTAACAAGGATAATAAATTGAAGTCTATATGTTCAAAATGTTTTGACTTATCAAGTATAAGTAATTCCCATTCTCCCTTTGTTGGTTCAAATCTTAATTTACCACCTGTTTCCTTTTCGATTTCTACATAATATTCTATGTATGGTTTCAAAAATCTTTCCGCTAAATCATTACTAATTATTTCAATTTCCTCTTTTGTATACTTACCTCGATAAAGGCCATATACCCCATCTGATACGACAGGTTTATTTTTCCTTTCAATTTTGATATCATTGTTTGAGGAAATATAATGCTCATAAAGTGAATAGGATAGGGAGAATTTTTTCTTGTTTTTTATAGTTATATTTCTGAATTTTAAGATATCAAGGATACCTTTCCAATTAACTTCATAAATTTGTTTTTTACCAGTTTTTATCGTGCGTTTTATTAATTTTGCATCCCTTAGAGTTCTTAAATAGATGGCTAAAACTTTTGGATTCGGTGGCTTGTTAGATGTTTCATAGTATGCCTTGGCGAGTTCTTTATTATAATTTTTACCATCTATTAATAAAAATAAAATTCGGCAAAGAACGGTACTATTGATAGCTTTTTCGACAGATTTTCCGATCTTTAGATAGTTCTGAAGTTCCTCGGGTATCTTTAGTTTTATTTTGTCTTTCATTTTTATCACAAATTGGTAATAGATGACCCATATATAATCATATTCCTAATATGATGGTCATATTGATAAGATGGTCATAATATTAATTGAGTTGAATATGATCATTTTTTCCTCATTAGTCAACAGAGATAGTTTCAACGATTACAAATGATTTTCATTCGAAAGATTCTATTTTGACTAAATGTTTAATACAATTAATCAATTTAATATTTGAAAATGGATCATAAAGAACAAACAAATGCAAGGATTAAAGCAAATTTCTATCGAAATTTAATCATCGTTTTAACACCAATATTTTTAGTTGTTGGACTTCTTTCTTTACAACTACTACCTTTCATGATTGGTCTTATTGTAATTGTTATTTGGCTACTATATCCACACTATATCATGTGGAGCAGGGGTGCTACTGGTGAAGAGTCGATTTCAGAAGTTTTAGACAATTTGAAGAACGATTATCTAGTGGTAAACGATGCTTTACTACCCGGAAACAAAGGTAACATTGACCACATTGTTATTGGGAGAAATGGTATCTTTGTAATTGAAACAAAAAGCCATAAAGGACATATTATTTGCGAAGGAGATTATTGGATACAGCAAAAAATCGGTCGTAGAGGAACATTGTACGAGCCATATATTGGAAGCCCAAGTAAACAAGTGAAAAAGAATGCAATTGTTCTAAGGGATTTCCTTAAAGATAATTACCCTAAATTATCTCATGTCTGGATTGATTGTATAGTAGTATTCACAGATATGACAACAACAATAGAACAAAAGAATCCAACGGTAGCAGTATTGAGAACTTGGGAAGTTCAAAACTATATTAGAAACAATAAGTCGAAAATTGATATTTCACAAGATGATTTTTATAAACTTGAAACAATATTTCGAGACGTAAAACAAAAATCGATATGAAATTTATTTCTCTCCTTAGCCAACAGGAGTAGTTTCAATGACCCCGCCCAGGAATATATAAGGAGGGAAAACCATACTTTTCTCCATATAAAACATGGTTAAATTGACCCCTGAATGGGTGAACATCCAGAGGTCTGAGACCATAATACGGGTGGTATTATGATCCCAAGCCAAGTGAATAGAAGCAATGATAAAAAGATTTTTGTACAGACACAATTGGGTCAAACAATCAAACAAACCAAACAAGAAAATAACAATATTTTAGATAGTTATTGGCAGTTTTTACGAAGAAAATATCGTAGTGATAACACACGAAAAAACAACATAAAATTCATAAGACTCTTTCTAAAATGGATTACAGAAACAAAATCAAAAAACATTGAAGAATTAACCTCCGATGATACTCAGGATTACAAAGCTTTCTGCCTGGAAACCTACAAAATTAATGGAAATGTTGGTCGATTAAACGCTATTAACAACTTCGTCGATGATTTTCTAAAAAAACCAGAATTAAGAATCACTGCACCACGAAGCGTCCAAGTCAATAAACGGGTACTCGGCGGAGAAGAACTCATCCAGTATAAAAATTCCGCTCAAACACCATTGGAACAACTCATTGTCACCTATCAAATCGACGGGTTATTAAGACCTGGTGAATTCTACAAACTCAGAATTTCACTTCATGATATCAACAATCAAATACTATATCTCGATGATACAAAAACAGGCAACAACAGCGTGATTCTTACTCCGAATATGATCCAAGCATTCAACGAATATCTTCCTCATCGAATTTCACCAAAAAGACAGGAAGATAACGACAAACTCATTATTATTGATCGAGGTAGTCACTATGGATTAGCACCGTCACCTGATTCCGATTTCATTTATCGACATACAAAAAAAATAGCGATGAGGGTGGGATTCGGACGCAGTGTCTATCCATATCTGATAAAGCCGAGTGCGATCACCGATGGATTCAACCAACAAATTAATCCAAAGATCCTTCAGCGGCAAGCACGACATAAACACATTGAAACGACGTTACGCTACGACCACGCAAGCGATCAGATGACAAAAGAGTTCTTCAATCGCAAACAGAGACAACAACCATTGAACGAACAAGAATGTGAGAATAAAAATCACCAACTCTTAGTTGTTGGGGCACCCTCAAATCAGACTGACCTGAAAACTTTTAAAACAGGAATGGATGTCCTTCTACCAGACACCTGCAAGGAAGAGACCTTCTCTAACTATTAAGAGCGGGGTCACACATTCATGCGCGGGGTCTGAACAACAGATGCGGGCCAGTGGTCTAGTGGTTATGACGTCGCGCTTACAACGCGGAGATCGCCTGTTCAATTCCGGCCTGGCCCATTGTATTTTCTATTGCTAGATCTATCAAGATTGCCAGAAAATTAAGCTTTTTTTATATTTTAAATGCTTTTTAATTTATCATACTGCCAGCTCTTTGATTTTCTACAATCTCTATCGTCAGTCCCGCTAAGGAATGACACCCAAGGTTACACAACAAAAATAATATTTATAATAACAAAATTATTTAAATAATGGTAAATCATTAATATAGAACAGTAAAAAGTGAAACGCACATGAAATATTCAGAGTTTATCTGGAATGAATTTATCTACGGTGGTCATTGGGGTTCATTAAATGCTCTAGCAATTGCGCTATCTACAACAGTAATTCTTAAAATAAATATAAAAATAGAGCTATTTTTTGTGGTTTATCTGGGGGCACAATGTATTTATAATTATAACCATTTTAAAGAAATCAAAGAAGATTCATTATCTAATCCTGCAAGAGTTAGTCATCTTAAAGGACATTTAACTTATATTCCAATAATGACTGCAACATATGGGATAATTTATTTCTCTTTATTAGTTTATTTTGGGAATAAACTGACTATTTTTTTTGGAGGTTTTTTGCTACTTTTAGGCTTATTGTTTACAATTAAAGGTAAAAAAATTTCAAAAAAAATTATTGGTTTTAAATCGTTTTACGCGTCATTAGCTTGGGCGCTGTTAGTATTTTTTATAGCTATATATCATTCATATCCAATAAATATTACTGTGTTTGTTCTTTTTATTTTTATATTTATAAGATTGGTGGTAAATACAAGTTTTTCTGATATTAAAGATTTGAGAAGTGATAAAAAAGAAAAAATATTGACTTTAGCAATGCTTCCTAAAAATCATTTTTTAAATTTACTTCATATTTTAAATTTCATATCTTTCATCCCCTTATTTTTTGGACTAATACTTGGTATAATGCCTCGTTGTTCTCTATTGTTATTACCTACATTTTTCTATTCTTACTACTACATTCAAAAAGCAAAAAATAAAGAAATCTCAAAAAACTCTTTATACGGCATAATTGTAGACGGTGAATATTATTATTGGCCTCTTATGTTGTTACTTGGTATCCTTATACTAGGTTATTGAAAAATTATACTTAGCATTATTATGTTTTAATCATTAAGGTTAAATAGCCACGAGTATTAATATCAAAATTATTAAATTTAATGACTCTATCTAACGAGTTAGAAACAAAACCCGACATTATCCCTCGAAAAATAATATATTTTGATTGATTTGAAAAAACAGTCCAAGGATAGTTTGTCACTCCAATTTTAAGTTCATCTGAATCTATGACCAATATGTCTCCGAACCCCAATGCTGGAAAGAAATCTGAAATAAATTTTTTATAATCTTTATGCCCATATAGCTCTTGTAATAATCTACCATACTCAAAACATGTCTCGAAGAGTAATTCCTCGCCCCCATCCAATCTGGATATTTCCTGTTCTAATAAATATAGAAGATGGGATTCGCATCCAAAAAATCTCATATCTTTATAGGACAAAATTCCTTTCCTATATCTAAAAAAACCAATATCAATTAAATCTTTTAGTGAATTTTTGGCATATGTTGTTTCTTTTATCTCGTTTAATTTCTTATATGTCTCATCAAATTTCAGTTCAGGTAATTCTTTCTCAGAGAAATAGATACTTGTTTTTTCCTGTATTTTTTTTTCAGGTGCACAGAAAGTTAAACAACAATCATTTCCTCTCCCTTGGCATTCTAATTGAATTCCTTCTATTGTTTTATCTTGTATTGCATATGTCCATATGCCTGCAATACTTCCATCGTTCATTATGTATCCTAAGCCATTATGTCTACAGATTATGTAGTCTTTAAAAGTAATAGTAAATGCTTTTTCTTCCAAGTTTAAATCATGTGTTGCTTGTTGAGCATATATGCCTCCTATATACTTTATAAGCAAATATGCAAATTCTGAAAATTTTTCTTTTGATGAGTTCGTTATTGTTGGGAAATTTGACATAGATGAATAAATATATCCAAATTTTTTTCCAGCAGAATACAATGCTTGTTTTCCTTTTTCTCCATAATTTTCTACTGTCTTTGTTTCGATTAGTTCAAACAAATGCTCTGCAATAAAGATATCTCTGAGATATGTTATTTGATTTTTTTCTGTAAAAGTAGTTATAACAAATCCAGGTTTATCGATTATTTCTCTTTTAGGTATGACAATATTTTGAATCCACCATGATACAATTCTATCTTTGACTGGCATGTACAAAACTTCTTCAATTTTTAATCATGATGCAAATATTAGTCTTTAACTATAATGCCGTTGTCAGTGAATTCAAAGTTATGTGGGACATCATTAATTTTTGTCCATCGTAATTTTTCGATCTCTATTGTTCGTATGGATGTTTCACCAAGTATTTTTCTATTAAATGATAATAAGCCATCTCCAATATACCCAAGCATTTTATTCGTTGGTTCTTTCTCATCTTTTTGAGCAATACATACTGTTGTTATTCCATTTTTAGTTGTTTTGTCAAAGAGTTCAAGAAATTCTAAATAAGATATTGGGATTGGTGCATGAGCTATTGCACTAATACTATCAATAACCACTCTATCATACTGATCATTTTCAACATTTTGTATGATATTTTCTAACATTTTTTTACTAATTGGTTTTAAGAAATTAAAATGCGCAATTTGTAAAGACCCTTGTTGTTGCCATTCAGCAAAATTCCAGTTGAATTGGATTGCTTGTTTAATTATTGCATCTGGCGATTGTTCAACAGTTATATACAGACATTTTTCATTATTTCTACATCCTTCAGCAATAAATGCCATACCAAATAATGTCTTTCCAGTTCCAGGGAGCCCAGATAATACAATGTTTGAACTTTTTGGAAATCCACCATCCATATAATTATCTAAGCCACCTATTCCTGATTTTATGCGTTCAACTTCTTTTGTTAATGTATTACAATTCATAGTTTGTTCCATTTTTTCCATCCATCCTCTTTTGATACATGGTTTACATCTATAATTGGGTAAATAGATTTTGTGGTTTATAGGTTTGAAAAATGAACTAGGCTGTTGAAAAATTAAAAGAGCCCTCCCAGCTTTTCATTTTGCTGGGCATGCATAAATGAAAAAAACTAGGAGGGTTAGCTTAAGAAAGATTATCAAGAATTTAAATCTTTCAGAAGCAA
>Ga0180433_10001987_pt1 | contig 33029 bp, 32 predicted proteins | sample SS_ome_8_FD_132980 | JGI IMG/M metagenome (GOLD analysis project Ga0180433, IMG submission 132980) | Hypersaline lake sediment archaeal communities from the Salton Sea, California, USA - SS_1_D_1 metaG | ecosystem: Environmental > Aquatic > Non-marine Saline and Alkaline > Hypersaline >...
CGCAAGAAATTATGGGGTAATGCATTATGGTCTCCAAGTTATTTCGCAGGGACTTGCGGAGGAGCTCCAATTGATGTGATTCGTAAGTATATAGAACAGCAACAAACTCCTACCGACATACCTCTAACAACAAAAGAGGCGCTCTTGACCTCGCCCTAAACGACGAGGTTTGCCGCGCTATGGATCAAGCGGGGGAATATAGATGCAGGATACAGGCTTGCGCAACTTTACAACTATCAGGACAACCCTAAAAGAGATGTTGCTACCGCTAAAGCCTGGTACCAATGGGCCGCTGCACGCGGACACCTTAATGCTAGAATTAAGGCGAAGGCTCTTTCTACTCCAACTCCTTGATCAGATCATGGGAGCGTTGATAGGTTGCAAGAAAAGTTTCAATGATCCCACTTCGCACCCCATGTTTTTCAAAAGCGCGCATTCCAGTAATTGTGCTTCCAGCAGGGGAGCAAACCTGCATTCTAAGTTCAGAGGCAGATTTATCTGATTGCTCCAGAACAAAGAGAGAGCCTTCAACCATTTTTTGAGCCAATAGATAGCCCTCATCTGCTGACAAGCCCATTGTAATTGCTGCATCAACCATAGATTCGATCATAGCAAATACAAATGCTGGTCCCGAACCTGTCAAGGCCGTAATCCCATCAAATTTTCCTTCCGGCAACCAGTGCAGTAATCCCAGAGGGGAGAAGCTCTTGTCTATGATCGTTTTCCATTGATCGAGCTCGGGATCCTTTGCTAGCGCCAAAACCCCTTTGCCATACTCTACTGCTGTATTGGGCATCATTCGTAAGACCGATTGTCCTGGAAAGGCCTTTTTTAACCCCTCGATTGTAACTCCTAATAGTACACTCACAATAAGCCCAGAAAAATCCTTAAAGCTAGAGATGCTCTGGTGGAAATCTTTTGGTTTGATCGCCAAAAGGAGTATAGTATTTTCAGTATTTCCCTCACAGGGTGAGCGACAGACAGAGCCATTTATTGCTTTTGCAAGAGCCTCTGCTTTGTGAGGATTTCGATCATACAAAGTGATGGTCTGACCAGATTGGGCGAGTCCTCGTGCAATCGCACTTCCCATAGTCCCACATCCAACGATACATATTTCCATAATCCAAAAATAGTGTGTTTTGAATTAAAATTTAAGCAAAAAAGGCTTGGGGCATAAAGAGTGTCTGATCGACTTTAAAGAGGGTACTTATTTGTAACGATTCAGCATCAGAAATTATTCTTGTTCCTCTTTCTATCCTTGATACAGTCGACTGACTCGTCGCTTTGGCATGCGGATATGCACTCATCCATTTTTGCCCTAATTCTTTTTGTGTCCATTGATTGATGGTCCTGAATTGAAAGGTAGTCGTAGCTCTTTGCGCAACACTAGCTTGTCGCATTTGTCCCATCTCACGAACCAATACAACCGTGAGATTGTTAATTTCTGTATGTATAGGCAGATTGTTGAGCAGCGCTTTAGTATTGTTAAAGCGGGTTTGTTGCCCCTGTGCTTTTTGGTTTATCTTGTGCTCAAAATTATGAGATGAAAAATTAAAAAGTTTTTGTATTCTTTGTTTGTTTTTATCTCCATTTGCAGACGCAATGATTTTTGTTCTGAAAGCAGGTTCAAAATAAGCAGGTTTTCGATTGCGGTTCAAAAGTGTTAAAATGTTTTTTCTAACACCCGCAATTTTTTGTATTAGCTTGGATTGTTGCACTTGAATTTTACGGATTGCTCCATATCTTAGCTTTAACACAAGACGTTTTTGATTTGCTTGCACCATTGCTGGGTCAAAGCAAATGTCTAAGTTACGTCCTAGAAAACAAAAACTTCCTCTAATTTCAGTTTGAAAGTGGCGAAAATAGCGTGCATAGTAATCTAATACTCGTACTACTTCAGGCTGTTGATTACTTAAAACCAGGCGCTGTTTAGCTGCATCTACTTCAAAAATTGCATCCCGCATAAATAACGTGACGGCCCCATCGGGGGTTTGTAGCCCCAAAGAAGTAGAGTTAATAATGACAAGTGCTTTATCCCTTAGCAAAGAGGTGCTTCTTTTTTCATCAATCTCTCGATCCGCATCATTGATCCATCTAGGCATATTCATGGTTGCATTGTTAATGCGGTAGTAATCTGTGTTTTTCAGATATATGTAGCCAGGAGGTTTAGGTTGCGTGGGTGTGGCAATATGCGCATCCCATGCCTGCTTACTGTAGGCAACTAGACAAGGCAGAGTACTACTATGGGCTGCTTGGCGCGTGATCTTTTCCGCGGTGGTTGCTCCTCTTTTGATTGTAATTTTTGTTGCTGATTTGGCTTGATGCATTGCTCCTTTAGCTTCAAAATGCAAACCTGAGCGATAACAGCTAATTGCTTGTTGAAAGAAAAAAAGAATCCTTCTTTCTACATGTTCCTCTATCATAGAGGCATAATCATCTACGAGGGCCGCATGAGTAGGCAATTGTTGTACGCTAAGGGGATTTGCATGCTGAAAATCATTAAAAGGCTGGTTTCTAACTCCAGAATTATCCCTAAACACTCTATCGGTTAAAGAGCAGGTTTCTGAAAGTTCATGGGGATACTGTTGCCGTCCTGTGTTTGCAGGAGAAATTAGTGGACCGAGTTGCGCGTTTGCTGTTAGAGGAAGTAACATCTTTTCCTTGATTGTGAATATTTTACGTGAAGCATAAACAGAATATAAAAATTAGTCAAAAAGAGAGAGGCTTTATGAGTCTGATAATATACCTTATGTTATCACCCAACCCTAATACTTGCGTTGCCCTTAAATTGGTAGGACAATAGTAATTTCTTTATCCTTTCACGATGCATAAACTTCTCCTCACAAGTAACTAAGACTTGCGGACAACGGGTAAATCTCTGGAAAAACACCATTCATAGCATCGCACTCTGAAAGGCATTTTTATTTTCTGAGGATTCTAACCATCCGGGAATAAGAGTGCGCAAAGGTTCCGGTCTAAAGTCAATTTCTGAGATTTTACCTAACGGAAGCCATAGCAATTCAATATGATTTTCTAACTTCGGTATCTGCTTACCAATTTTTAAAACTGGAGATTCAGCTTCAAAAATGAAGCTATACTCATGGTTATGACAAATACTGCTATGTCCAGGTTCAAAACTATACTCAAGGCACCCCAAAAATTTTTTGATCATTGCTTCCGCACCACTTTCTTCGCGTAATTCCCGCAACAAAGCGACTTCAGCAGATTCTCCATGCTCGATATGTCCACCTGGCAAAAAATAGAAACTCTTGGGCAAGTCTAAAGTTTTGCACAGTAATATATGCTCCTCATCGAGGACGATTGCCCTACTAAGGACATGTATATTATTTTTCACCATTTAAAGTGACTCCTTTAGAAATTATAAGTGGTCAGACAAAATTAGATAAAAAGACCAATCTTTGCAATCCAATCTTGAGCAAACATCTCCTATTTGTAGGGGGAGAGGTATCTTGTTAACATACGAAAACAAGCTTAAGGGGCTAGATAACAAACCCTTGGTCCACGTATCTTCTATTTGGCTGCGAATTGTTTAGAGAGGGGTGGTTTCGGGAAATGAAGAATGAGGGCTTTTAAGAAGGCCAGGAGTCTCTAATGTTACTGAGCGCCTTGTTTTCCTTTCTAATCCCCTCTTCTATCTACACCCCTGGAACCACGATTCCCTTTTTTACTTGTTAAAAATATTTCTTTGACATAATCTTATCAAATAAATAATATTTGCTTATTACAAACAAAAAAAAAACGAAGTTGCCATGTCTGCTATAAATTGTTCCCGATTGCTGCATAATCTTTCACTATGGTTCGCCCCACCCCAACCTGACCTACAAAAAATAGAGGCTCTCAAGGTATCTGTACTTGATAAACCAACCGATAGACTAGGAAGGCACATAGCTATTGGAGATTGTAATGAACTAGAGAGTTTAGGATCGCTGCTACATCTCCCCTTTCGTCCAGGTTGCAATTTTTCTGCTATAGAGAAATTAGAAATCACTAATTGTCCTTTTTTAAAAGAGACAGATGCTCTCAATAACATATCTAGTTTATGCTCTGCAAAGTTCATGAATTGCGATAAAATTAAAACAGTTGCATTGATTGATGAGACCAAAAGATTACAAAATCTTATTTTTGAGGATTGTACAGGGTTAGAAAGCTTTAGCATCACTCAAAAGGGAGAGCGCAATCAGCAGATATTACTCACCTTAAGGAGATCTACAAGCTTACACTCTTTAAAAATTGAGCATGCTGGTGTCAAATGGTTAAATTTGGAAGAGTGTCCAAATTTAACCAATCAAGCTCTTCGGGATCTATTCACTAGCAAACATCTTAATCTATTTCAGTTAAACATTACTGGCTGTCCACAGATTAGAGCAAACACACTTTCCTACATCGCCGCTGTCCATCCAACATTAAAGATAGTAAATGACATTGTCAAAGAGGATAGGGAAGAGAGAAAGGGGTGGCTCTTAGTATAGAGAAAAAATCGACTATAAAACATAATTAGGGGTTTTTATGGCTATTGCTGTACTACCATTACAGTCTGTAACGTACAAAGATTCTGAGGCTATCGAGAGCGTCGAAGATGTGCTTTATAATCTAAAGAGTAAAAAATATAACCCAAGTAGCATTCTAAAACTATCAATTTTAAATTGCAAAAAATTACAAATAATTGTTTCTATTATTGAGTTTTCTAATTTGAAAAAACTAGATTTAAGTGGTAGTAATATTTCAGGAAAGAGACTCAATGCCGTCGTAAATAAGGGGTGGGCAAAAAAAACCCTTACCCATCTTACTCTACGCGGCTGTCACCAAATCAAAAAAATTCATTTTGTTTGTGCATTAGAGAAGTTGCGCAAATTAAACCTTAGTCACTGCAGTAAACTAGAGGAGATACATTTTTCTAGATCGTGTAACTCTTTACAAGTACTTCTTTTGGATCACTGTAATGCATTAAAAGGTATTTGGGTTCATCCTACTCTCAAGAGACTAATCTCTTTGAGTGCTATCAATTGTAAGCAATTAGAAGATAAATATCCAAATGGCAAGGGAGGAATGTGCTCCATATTTACCCTTCTATTTCCAAATTTAAAGAGCTATAAAAACATCGAAGAAGAAAAGGAGGATTGGGTAAAGGTGTAGAGCTGGACTAGAGAAAACTATTGAAACAGGGTCTGATAAATCTTGTGTTTCAAAATCTATAGCTCAAACCACCTTCTCTGCAATGGATACTAAAGAGTAGCTATCGGTTAAAATCGAAACTGTCCATTTATATAGAGCGCCTGTTCATCCCCAAAGCGCCCTTCTGCCGTAATTGCAATCATATCGTAAAGAGCAAGGGTTGTTCCTATTACATACCCAAATGATTTTTGAGAAATTAGCTTTGGTAAGACATAGACAAAAGAAAGAGATCCTCCTGGATTCTCAGCAAGAGATGAAAAATTCGATAAGGAGGCTCTTGACGCTTTGATCGCAACATAGGGCACCAATTGCGCTGTTGGACACCCCATCATAAGCACATACGAGGTACCCAATCCGATTTGCCACTCACGATATGGCACCCTCGTATTGTCTGTATAAAAAAACCGATTAATCAAATCTAGACGCTTAACTTCTGGACTTGTACAAAAGTACTCTCCTTCTAAACCAAGGTAAAAGCCTCTGCATTTCCAAAGGGTTGCACGTCCACCAATGCTCCAAGAAAATGCTGTCTCAAAAACAGCGGACTGCTCTGGCGTACTAGTAGGTACAAGTGAATCAATGCCTCTATGATACCGTAAAGTAAGCGAACTGGCTCCAATAGAAGAAAAAAGATCCACCCTATCACAAAAATTAAGCACTAAATAGCCGCTATTTGTGTTTATTTTGGTGGTAGGGATTTCTCCCTTTCTGCCTTGAGAATCATCAATTTCTAAATAACGATTAAAAACATAGTTTCCATAAAACCCTGTGCGAAAACTCCAAGAGGAGCAGTCATCGCAGCTCTTCTTTATATAGACCCCTTGATGAAAAAGAGAAGCTGCCGCGGGATCTCCTACAGGTAGTGCATACCCAATACAACAAGTCAGTAAAGATAGGATTAGAGCTAAGTTCTTTTTCATTACACTTCCCATTTAAAATTATTTTAAAAACGCAACTCACCACTTACATAAAGCGCCTTCTCGCTAGCCCATCTTCCTTCCACAGTAACTCCCACCATCTTGTTGACCATCAAGGTTGCGCCAATTGCATATCCCCATAAGTCCTCTGAAGATAAAGTTGGGATCGTAGATTCAACATTTGGTACCTCTTGGCGTACAAAAGAAGAGACGCTTAAACGAGCATCTGAGCAAGTAAGTGTTACATAGGGTGCAAGAGTTACCATGGGGTTACAAACAACGGCCCAGTAAGAGAGGCCAAGGCCGACTTGCCATTCATGGTAATCTCCTGTGCCAGTGGTATATCCATTTGAGTTAATTGGATTAAATATGTAGTTTAATTCAGGATTTGTTTGAAAGTACTCCCCCTCTAAACCAAGCATAAAACCACGACATCCCCATAGTGTGCAGCGACCTCCAACACTCCAAGAAAAGCTAGAAGAAAAATCCATTAATGTTTTTCTACCTGAACCATTACCGCTCGTGGGCAATGGGGTGAATAATTTTGAATTGAAGACAAGATTTAATTTTGAGGCACCTAAAGACGAAAATAGCTCCAATCGATCACAAATATTCAAAATCACTACACCAGCATTTGTATTTAACTGCGTCACGAGTACTGATTTGGTGCGAAAATCATCAGAATAATTATTCAAATTACGATCAAAAACATAATTTCCATAAAATCCAACACCAACGTCTAAAAAATTACAGCGATTATAAGACAAAGTGTGCTCATCTGATGAGCACACACCCCTCAAGAACCCGCATTGATAAAGAGTTGCTCCAGAGGGATTGCCTGACGGTAAGCTATATGCTATTGCTGCATTAAGAATGATAGCTGCTAAGGTAATCAACTTTTTCATATTATTTCCCTTTAAGGGTATATGCGTTTAATTTAAAATCTAAATGTTCCATTTACAGAAAGAGCTGTTTCATCAACCCACCTTCCTTCTACAGTAATTCCAATGGCTTCTCGCAAAGAAAAAGTAGCTCCTATCGCATACCCCAACCAATGTGTGGAGCGAAGAGATGGAAGTACTATATCCGAAAATACAACTGGACTTCCAAAACGGAGAAGATCTCCTACAAATTTTTGAGTGCTTTTGGCCCTGGCCACTTTAATCGCAAGATATGGCACAATGGATATGGCATTATCACAAAAACACAAAATAGAGCTAATACCAGCCCCTACTTGCCACTCATGATATGTTATGCTCGACTGCGTTGGATAAATTCCAGTCAGAGTAATGTAACTTAACTCGGGGTGCGTCTGAAAGTACTCCCCCTCTAAACCCACAGTAAAGTAATCACATTGCAAGCAGATGAGATTGGCACCCACACCCCAGGAAAAACCACTCTTAAACACGGCCGTTGGGCTTTGAGATGGAAACAAAGGAGAAAGCATAGGATCTATTAAAAGCCACTCCATTCTAGTAGCTCCCAAAGTAGAAAAGAGTTCCAGACAATTGCAGTAATTAAGCGCTATATAACCCGCACTTGTATAAATTTTAGTTTGAGCAAGTGTTCCTGGTCTATAAGGTGTTTGATCAGTTTCCATTTTTCTATCAAAAACATAATCCCCAGAAAAACCAAGGCGAAAACTTAAATTATCTGTCCAACTAAAGCATGCATCGGGGGCTACGCAGCACTCATTATTGAAAAACAAACCTCTCCGATATAGTGCTGCATCAGCAGGATTTCGCACTGGAAGTGCATCCACTTTTGTGATTGCTACAAAGAGAAGTAGAGCGAGCGTCAGTTTTTTCATCAATAACTCCAATCCAATCGATTTACTCCAACCATAGAGGAGTTTTGTTTTTTTACAAACTTTTTTTTTAATTTGATAACAAGTCACCACCATTGTTCTATCGACTATATTTTTTCTTTAAACAAGAAAAATTAGTTTTAGTTGTGTATAGTTTCTCTAAATTTAGAAGGGAAATTAAAATGAATCCAATTAATAACTTTATACCACATCCAAATAGATCTATGCTCTCAAATTCTCTAACCAATGATTTGGTACAACTAGAGATGGATACAACAAACGGGCTAGATGAGCAAACCTTCCTAATTCTGAACAATTTTCCTCTCCAAATGGAGGAAAAGACTCCCATAGGTAGATTGAGGGTGATTTTAAAAGTACTTATTACCAACAACCAAGATATTGCCCTTGACTATTTCTTACGGAAAATTTCAAGAGATCAAAAAAATGAACTTTTAGAGTCTTTAGATAAAAATGGGAACTCGATTTTACATAACTTAGTTACCTCCAAAAGATCTCAGACACCGATTTCCATTTTAATCAGTCACGGCGCTCCATTAGTGCAAAACAATCTAGGGCAAACTCCCCTGCATACAGCAGCTGCATATAATACAATCCGCCTTCTTGCCTCCCCCCTTGTAAAACACTACCCGCCATCTTTCCTAAAGCACGCACTTAATTTACAAGATCATGAAGGAAATACGGCATTACATTTATCGCCCTCTCCCTCTCATGAGCTTTCACGCTATTTTTTGAAATTAGGAGCTAACCCCGAGATTTTAAATAAAGAGGGTTGCGCGGCTTTAAACAAAAAGCTCACCCAGCGAGTAAAACAAACAACCCTTTTATGGAGGAAATTTAGAAAAACAGTTAATCTATCCAGAGAAGTAACTAGTTGTGATTTGCGACATCCTATTTCAAGCAGACAAGCTCTCCTTTTATTTGCAGAAGCTGACCACAAACAAGCATTTACTATATATAAATCTAGGATCGATGAAGTCTGTGAAATCCTAACAACCGTTGCATCTCACTACACAACGCAGATGAGGAGGGTCAATAGCACGATGCAAATAATCGAAAGCCTTGAAAAGATCCAAGGAAAAGTCGATTTACTGGTATTGGGAGCACATGCTCCGGGTACAAGGCGTACTGGAGAAAATTATCTTTTACTAGGAAAAAATCAGCGGGGCAGGATAAAACTCAATAAGCTCGACCTTCGATTGGTCTCAACCCTGTATACTAAACTAACAAGGGATGCCACTGTCATTTTTTTAGCTTGTGCCTTTGGCAAAGAAGCACCAAAAAAAAAGCTCTCTATCCCGCAGCAACTTGCCTCTCAACTAAGAGGCATCACTGTGATTGCAAGCGACCGCAATTCCTCTTGGTCATCAACAAAATTTAACCCTAAAAACCCCAAAGAAGTGCGCTTTTTTGACCACGCTACAAAGCGAGCCTCTCGAGGCGATTTTACCCGAGAGTCTACAGTTATTTTTCAGGAAGAGACAAGAGTAAAACTCTCCTTCTATCGAGAAAAATTAATACGTTCAAATTATTTTAAATGAGTCTGATAAAACACAACCACCCTAAATTTAAAATTTAAACGGCTATACCTAGAGTTTTAAAAAAATACCTCTATATAGAGGCAAGCAGTTTTAAACGTTAAAACATCTCACGTTTTTATATAATCAACACAACAAAACTAACTGAGGTGCATTTTAACTATGAATACCAATTTTAATACTTTATTAAACCAAGGCGCTTACAGCCTTTTTCCCCTATTTGATCAACTTGGTGCGGGCGATTTAGTACTACTTGGTCAAATAAACAAAAGGACTGCGACAGTGGTACAACGTTATCTCGGCGTTCAAATAGAAGAGGTTGGCGGTCTAAAAGAGGAGCTATCTCTTATAAAGAAAGCTAAACAAAAGGTTGGATCGGATCAGGGAGAGACGCAGACAACAAAAATCATTGCCGTTGCAGCAAAACTTGCAGAAGAGTTACCTCAATTCCCCCTTGTAAAGTGTCTTGCCCCCACGGCACGAAGAAACTATCTACGTGGTATTTTTCAGGAATTAAGAGAGAGCGGTGAGTTAAAAAGCTCTCTAAGCAAAAAACTACAGGCTACAGCTTCTTTGGTGCAGAGCGTTGCAACCTCGCGAGGTTGCAGTAAAAAACTTTCCATCAAAAACAGTTCCCCAAGAGAGTTGATGACTAAGGGATTTCCCTCTGTTATTAAAGCTACCCAAGAGATGAATTCCTTCGCACGGGACTTCGTCGTAAGTGAAGCTATTTATGATAGTAATCAGCCGAACTTGGTGCAACTGCTCATAATCACAGGAAAGGTTAATGATGGTCGCAAAAAGACTTTAGCCGGGATAGCAGAACAACGGGGACTCCTGGAGGTTCTTGAGGTACTCTCACCTGCCTCACAGGCTCTTTCTATACCAGAAACTAACGTTCGTTGCCTGACCGAAGTAATCGATTCTAAGAAGCCAAAAGTAGCAGAGAAACAGGACTCCTCAAAACGTTGTGCAATCAGTTAGGGCGTATAGCAAAATAGAAACAATTAGGGTTTTGTAGTTTTTTTTGTTAAAAAGCGGGCAACAGAACACCCTTATACTTTTGCTTGATAAATTCGCGCACAGGCTCCGAATTTAATAGATCAGCAAGTTTTTGGAGCTCTTCTCGGTGTGCATCTCCCGAGCGCACAACAAGAATATTGGCATAAGGAGAGTGATCCGATTCTAGAGCCAACGCATGCGTAACATCCAAACCACCCTGCAAAACCCAATTTCCTGGGATGATCGCAATCGCAACATCATCCAGTGCGCGAGGAAGCAAGGCCGCATCGATCTCCTCAATCTTAAGATTTTTGGGGTTAGTAGCAATGTCTAGCGTTGTCGCCAACAGTCCTCTTTCCTTCTTCAAGGTCAAAAACCCTAACTCTTCTAGCAAATGAAGCGCTCTTGATTCATTGGTAGGATCCGAAGGAATGGCAACAGTTGCCCCCTCCATTAATTGATCCAAGGTAGTAATTTTGTTTGAGTAAATACCAAGGGGTTCCAAATGAACGCGCACAAGCGGTGCCAAATCATACCCTTGCGCAATAATCTCAGCTTCTAAATAGGGTTTATGTTGAAAGAAATTTGCATCCACTTGGCGCTCAGCCAAAAGGCGATTGGGGATGCTATAATCATCTACCTCGATGATTTTTAAGGTAATTCCCTCTTTTTTCAACTCTTCTTTGACCTGCTCCAAAATTTCAGCATGGGGCACTGGAGTTGCAGCCACAGTAATTGTACGCTCTTTAGATTGACAAGCAACTATAACAAGAGAAAGCAGTACCAAACCAAAGAGTTTTAAAAAACGATTCACGCGAGTCCCCTTTTTTTCAAAATCATGTCAGTCAAACGATTGCCTAAAGCTTGCACCACTTCCACTAGCAATACAAGAATAATTACTGTTAACCCCATTAAAAAGCCGTTGAAACGTTGGTATCCATACTGAATGGCAATTTTACCAAGCCCTCCTCCACCAACGAGGCCCGCCATCGCGCTATAACCAATCAAATTGATTACCGTAAGAGTAACTCCCCTAATAATCGTGGGCAGAGCCTCAGGCAAAAAAACCTTACAGACCAACTGTCTCAAAGAGGCTCCCATCACTTGGGCCGCTTCGACAAGTTCATCACTTACATCCATAAGCGCAGACTCGACTAAACGCGCAATAAAGGGCGTTGCCGCAATCGTTAAGGGAACAATGGCCGCAGTCGTTCCAATGCTTGTTCCCACAATCCAGCGTGTAAATGGAAAGATCGCTACAATCAAAATAGCAAAGGGAATCGCCCGTCCAACATTTACAAGCACCCCAATAAGCTTATAGAGCCACTTATTTTGCGCTACCCCTCCAGGTGCTGATACATTTAAGAGGATTCCCAGGGGCAGCCCCAAAATAAAAGAAAAGAGCGCCGAAGCACTCACCATATAAAGGGTGTTAAGCAGCTCCTTTGGAATCAAGCGCCAAGCAAGCTCTAGATTGGTCATGCAACCACCTCCACAAGCACAGAGCTTTTTTGCAAAAAGTCATGAGCCATCTTTCGCTGCTTGGCAGTACCGCGCAACTCAATGATTAAATTACCAATCGTCTCCGTGGTTAATTGATCAATTGCCCCCAGTAGGATATTGACCTCCACATCCGTTTGCTTGATAAGCTGCGAAATAATCGGCTCTTTGGTGCGCGTGCCCCGAAACGATAGGCGCACAACCTCTTTGTCCGCCTCCGGCTTAAAGAGAGCTGGTAACCCCTCGTGCGTCATATGCGAGAGCAGCTTTTTGGTCGTTGCATGCACAGGCGCTGTAAAGACTTGCCCGACACTGCCACTCTCCACGATCTTTCCTCGGTCTAATACAGAGACATGAGCGCAAATCTCTCGAATCACACTCATTTCATGCGTAATCACAACAATGGTAATACCAAGCTGCTTCTTTACTTTTTTTAACAATTTTAAGATCTGCTTGGTGGTATTGGGATCCAAGGCAGATGTAGGCTCATCACACAAAAGAATTGTGGGCTCATTTGCAAGGGCACGGGCAATCGCCACTCGCTGCTTTTGCCCTCCACTGAGTTGTGCGGGATAGAGTTCCTCTTGCCCCTCTAGTCCCACAAGCTTTAATAGCTCCTGCGCACGCGCTCTATTTTGTGAGGTGCTGCCACCACCTACTTCCAAGGGAAAAAGCACATTTTCTAAGGCCGTGCGCGCTGCAAAAAGGGAGTAGCTTTGAAAAATAACTCCCATATTGCGCCGCCTTATCGAGAGCTCTTTGCCTCTTAGACCTACCATCTCCTGATTATCTACCCAAATCTGCCCACTCGTCGGCGACTCTAAAAGTGTCAGACAACGAATCAATGTTGACTTACCCGCTCCACTAGGCCCAATAATGCCACTAATCTGCCCCTTTGGCGCCGAAAAATCGAGATTTCTTAAAATATACTTCCGACCCGAAAAGCATTTCGATAGTTTTTTAACTTGGATTCCTACTTCGACCACAAAACACCCTAATAAATGTGGGTCAGAGTAGCAGATTGAAAATTAATTGTAAAAAAAAGGTGATTTTGATTCACTTGCGCTCTAACCAGGAGATTCACTATGACAGCGCAGACAAACCCCAATCTAACAGAGATCCTACAACTACTTGGAAACGAAGCAGAAAACCTCTTATCCCACAGATGTCGTACAATCCCAAAAGAGAGCCTTCACCTGCCCGACGCACACAGCGTGGATCGCCTCTATAGCCAATCAGATAGTAGCAATCGAGTTCTCAGAAACTTGCAGAACCTTATCTCCCACGGCCGCCTTGCCAATACGGGTTATCTGTCTATTCTACCTGTCGACCAAGGAGTCGAGCACTCTGGTGCTGCCTCCTTTGCCCCCAATCCAGAATATTTTGACCCCGAAAATTTGGTGCGCCTCGCTGTTGAGGGTGGGTGCAATGCCATTGCTTCGACTCTTGGGGTTTTGGGTGCTGTTTCGCGCAAATGGGCCCACAAGATCCCTTTTGTCGTAAAGATCAACCACAACGAATTTCTCTCTTACCCCAACACATACGATCAAATTTTATTTGCCAATGTCAAACAAGCCTATGAGATGGGAGCGTGTGCCATTGGGGCCACCATCTATTTTGGATCAGATCATAGCCACAGGCAAATTATTGAAGTAAGCCGCGCCTTTGCCCATGCACACGAGCTTGGCATGGCCACAATTCTCTGGTGCTACCTCAGAAACCCCGGCTTTAAGACAAAAGAGGTGGACTACCATACCTCTGCAGACTTGACGGGGCAAGCAAACCACTTAGGCGTGACGATCGAAGCAGATATCATCAAGCAGAAGCTCCCAACAAACAATGGGGGCTACAAGGCTCTACACTTTGGAAAAACAAGTGATTTAGTCTATTCAGAGCTCACCAGTGACCACCCCATTGATCTTTGCCGCTACCAGGTTGCTAATTGCTACATGGGTCGCCGCGGGCTGATCAACTCAGGGGGCGCATCTGGAGAAAACGATTTAGCCGAAGCAGTTAAAACAGCTGTGATCAACAAGCGCGCTGGTGGCATGGGCCTTATCTCTGGGCGCAAGGCCTTCCAAAAGCCATTAAAGGATGGTGTTAACTTACTAAACAAGGTGCAGGATGTCTACCTGAATCCAGAAATTACGGTTGCATAAATGTCAGATAATAAACTTACTCCAGGTCATCCAATAGAGCATCGCCGCTCAATTAACGTTTTTGTTTTGTCGATGCTCTCCATGGCGGTTGTGATCAGTCTTCGCAACCTACCACTTACGGCAGAATATGGCCTCTCCTTGATCTTTTTCTATTGCTTTGCAGCCCTTTTTTTTATGCTCCCCTATGCCTTTGTCTCAGCTGAGCTTGCCTCCGCCTGGCCCAAAGCGGGAGGGGTCTATGTTTGGGTAAAGGAGGCCTTGGGTGAGCGTTGGGGCTTTTTTGCCATTTGGATGCAATGGTTTCATAACATGACCTGGTATCCTGCGATGCTCGCCTTTGTAGCTGCAGGATTTGCCTACGCCTTTGAGCCTAGCCTGATCCACAATAAATTCTATCTGATCTCGGTTGTCTTGGGAGGTTTTTGGGGCATTACCTTCTTAAACTTTTTTGGCATTAAAACCTCCTCCTGGCTCAGCACCTACTGCGTGGTTGTGGGGGTGATTATCCCAGGGGCACTTTTGATCTCTTTGGGCTCAATTTGGGTCTTTCGAGGCATGCCGATTTCGATCCAAATTTCTAGAGCTCACCTACTCCCAGACTTTAGCAGCTGGTCTAATTTGGTCTTTTTAAGCGGGATCTTTTTGTCTTTAAGTGGACTTGAGGCCAATGCAAATTTAGCAAGAGAGGTCAAACATCCTCAAAAGAGCTATCCACGTGCAATCTTTATTGCTGCTGCCATTACACTCACCATCTTAATTTTGGGCTCGCTTTGCATTGCCTTTGTGATCCCTCGAAAAGAGATCAGCCTAGTTGCCGGATTATTTGACGCCTTTAACTCCTTTTTCAAGATTTACAATCTGGGCTGGTTGGTTCCCTACATCGCGGTAGTAACGGTCATTGGGGCCTTGGGCGAGCTAAACGCTTGGGCTATTGCGGGTGTTAAGGGACTCTTTGTCACCACAGAACATGGCTCCCTGCCTCCGATTTTCCACAAATTAAATCGTCAATTTGTGCCTGTTAACTTACTACTTTTCCAGGCAATCATTGTAACCTTTGCCTCAGTTATTATCTTATTGATGCCAAACATCAACATTGCCTATTGGATCCTCAGTGCCCTTAGCTCACAGATGTACCTCTTGATGTATATTTTGTTGTTAATTTCGGGCATTGTTTTGCGCTATCGCAAACCCAATGTTGTGCGCCCCTATCGTCTTCCTTTTAAAAATGTGATGATGTGGATCTGCTCCATTGTTGGTACCATAACATGTATTTTTGCAATTTCTGTAAGCCTCTACCCCCCGCATGCGTTGGGCGAGGTCAATTTCTTGGTATATGAAACGTGCCTAGCTGGCGGACTTATTATCAGCATTTTAATTCCGCTTACAATCCACTACTTCAGAAAGCCCCATTGGCAACTGGAAGTTTTGGAGGAAATCAGAGAGGAGATCCACCAAAGCACGCATTAACTATATGTGAGGTCTGATGGCATCAGAAGCGCTTCTACAGGGTAGTGCCAGTCAGCCATCGGCTACTTGGCAGATGGTTCAGTTTACTCCGGCGCTGCTTGGCACAATTACCTCGGTGATTGCGCTTGCCGCCTCCTTTTTTTACGAATGCCCCTATATGGCCATCCCTGCTGGTGTCGGACTCCTGGCCTCCTTTTACGCCTTTTATCTCACCGATCAATATGCAAAGCTACAAAGCCTAGAAAGATCCGTCCAAAAACTGGAACGACTCACTGAAACGCAAAAGCAAACAGAGGAGAAATTACAAAAAAATCTACAAACTTTAAAGAGTCAACTTGTAGAGCATAAAGCTCAAATGAAGAGTTTAAAGGCTGAGTATCAGAGACAAATTAACGAACTAAAAGCATTCAATACCTCTCTTAAACTGATAGCTGAGCAAGGGGCTGATCACAACCAGACATTTCAAAAACACCTAGAAGCCCTCAATAGCAAAATAGAATCTCTTGATGAGACGCAAGAAAATAGCAGAAGCCATCTAAGCACCCTGCAAGAAACTGCAACCACTCTACAAGGGCTCTTTAATAAGGATGCTCTGCTAAAGATATTACAAAAGATTGCAGGCGCAGCAGGAGAGCTTAAGGGACAACGACGTCTCATTGGTGAACTAGAAAATCAAATCGTGGATCTTAAAAAGGCAGCAAAAGCTTTAAATAATGGAGTAAATCGCTTAAGTTCACAAGTAGACCGCCTAGAGAACGTTTGATGAAATATTTACGCCGCCCCCTAAAAGTTGGCAAACTCCTAATTGATGCCTGGTTAGAAAGACTCATTCAACTACAGAGCTCTCACCTAACCTACTATTCCCTGCTTGTCTTGGTGCCTATTGTCGCACTTTTTCTAGGCCTTGCAGAGTTTTTAAATGTAAAACAGCTCATCTATTCGTGGCTTGGAGCTTTTTTTTCTGAGCAACCCCACATTCTAGATTACTTAATTCAATTTGGTGAAGCGGCTCTGACGCAGGCGCATCAGCGCGCCGTCAAAATTACGGGTATGGTAATCCTAGTCTGGGCGGGTATCAAAATACTCTTGCATTTAGACTCTGCGATTAACAACCTATGGGCAATTTTAAGAAAGCCCCCCTTTTACAGGCGTATTCTCCGCTACCTGGTGATGCTCCTTGTCTGCCCCATTCTTCTTATCTCCTCGACAGGCTTGGTGCTCTACTTAACAACCTTTATCAAATATCTTCAAAATCTAAATGGGTTTTTTGAGTATTTCAAGTTTATCTTTATTGTGGCAACCAATGTAACGGCCTCTCTTGTCACCTTTTTTGTGATCAGCTTCCTCTACTACTTCATTCCCTACAACAGGGTTCGTATCAGACATGCGCTCTTGGCTGGCTTGATCACCTCTCTTGTGCACCAGGTGGCACAGTTGATCTACTTTTCCCTCCAAATTCTTGTAACGCGCTACAATGCCATTTATGGAACGTTTGCCGCCTTTCCCCTCTTCTTGATCTGGCTGCACTTTAGCTGGACCATTTTCTTTGCCGGAGCGCGCCTATCCTACAGCTTTCAAGAAAGTAAAAACTTTTAAAGTAATTCATTATAATTACGCCCCGTGATAAAATTAGTTTATGAATAAATGGGTTTTTAGATTAGTTTTTTGCCCAATCATCCTTTTGATTGTTCTCTTTTTAATTACACCAAGCTTACTTTCAACTTCTTGGGGCAATCGGGTGATACTCTCTGTTGCAAGCAAGGCCTCTGGATACCAGGTGGATGCAGAACAAATTTCGTTGAGTTGGTTTGGCTCCCAAACAATCACAGAGCTTGAGGCAAAGGATGTAAACCTTCAACAAATAGCTCATATTCAATCTTTTTCAACAAAAACCCCCTTGATTTATTGGCTTTTTGGTTCCCGTAGCCTTGGCGAAACCAACCTCTCTAACTTCTACTTTCATCTAGGCAAAAAGGAGAAGCAGGCAGGGATCCAGGATAGCCTTACAAAAAAAAAGAAGGGCTCATCATTTGCCATTCCCTACTTTAGAGAGAGTGTCAAAATTGAGGAGGGAACGATTGTTATCGAACCTGAGCTTGGTTCCCCATTCACCTTAGATGAGATCCACCTAGAGATCGACCGCGCTACCGATCTTCTGCACTTTAAAATGGCAGCCAGACAAGGGGGACAAAAGGGATCTATTGTGATCAGTGGTAATTTTGGCGATCAGATGCAATTATTGGGCCAAATTGAGAGCTTTCCCCTCACTGTGGTCGACTCACTTCTGGGAACAGAAGAGTTTTCACATGCCTTTGGGCCTGTCTTACACGCACAAATTGAAGCAACCACATTAGAAGATGCTACAATAGTCACAGCTCAAGCGACCACGGGCACCTTAAAACTTGCCCTTACTGGAAAACGAGAGGGCAATCAGATTACCTTTGATCCCAACAGTGTAATCACCTACTCGATTACTCCCTCTCTTTTTGCACGAGCGGTAGAGACAGAAGAGAATCGGACACGCTTGGCTGACAAAAGCACCCTAACGGTCATGCCCACTTCGCTCTCTTTGGGTAAATTTTTTCGCAATTTTAACTTTAATGAACTTGCCTTCAAGGCAAACTTTGCTCTCTCTGATTTTAAACTCATACACGCAGATAAAAGTATTAACTTGAGCGCCTTAAGCGGAAAAATCGAAAAAGACACAAGCCTGAACATCCGCTACCACGGTACAATTGGGGGTGTTGGGGAAGAAAACCTCACCGGACGCTTTTGTTTTCAGGATCTTACTCACTTTTCACTCCAATCCAGTGTCACGCAATTACCGACTCACTTACTAGAGGCTCTATTTGAAAGTGATGCCTCCATGCTCTCATTAGTTGGTAGAACGGTCGATATAAACGTAGATGCCTCCGCCCAGCCAGGCAAAATCGATGGTCTCTTAATGCTAAAATCGGAGCGCGGCAACTTTAAGGTAACGCTTAAGGGCAAACGATTAAAAAGTATGACTTTTGCTATGGTGGGCACATTAGAGATTCCCAAGGAAAAACAAGAGCTCTTTGGCTCCTCCATTGCACTTGATTTGGGGGGAACAGTAAATATAACCCCCTCCTACATCATGATTCCTGAGATACAAGGGGGAGCAAAAAATAAATACATTTCGGTGGATCTACATGGGAAAATTGGTGACAAAACAGATGGTTTTTCGGCTAAAACATTACAAATGGTGCTCGATGGGCGCCTCTCGATGCCTCCAATGCTCGAAAAGTATGCCGCTGGCTCCCTTTCTAAGCCGCACATATTTTCGATCAAAATCGATGGTCCTAAAAATGAGATCAACGCCAATTTAAGCTCTGAGTTTTTGGATGCAACGCTACACACCAAAAACTTCATCTACGAGGGCAGTACCAGCTTTATGCATGCCAAAACAGCGCTGCATGTTGATGCCAAGGGCTTTCCTATAGAGATTCTTAATGCCTTTGTTCCCGGAGATGCAAGACTCGAGACCCTCTTTGGCAAGCGACTCGATCTGACTGCCAAGGCCTTGATTGAGCCTGAAAACGAGCCTTATCTATCGGTCGATCTGGATGCCTCCGCTGAGGGCTTTCGTGCCGTAGGATCGGTACAACTAGATGGCACCCTGACCGTATCGCAAGCAAATCCAACCCGGGTGCAGTGGGAGATCACCCCCGAGCGCTACCTTGCTCTGCTAAAGATCTGCAAGGTCAAAACAATGCCCACCCACCTGCTTGCAGAAACAAGCACATTCAACCTCTCGATTGATCAATTTATCTGCCCTAAGGAGACCCCTACAGAGCTCAAGCCCTTTTTATGCAAAAGTGGCTTTATTGGGGCCATTACCTTCTCACCCCTTCTTTTTTCGGATGGCCACACGAACTCCCAAATAGAGAATCTCACCATCCATATCGAGGGTGAGGATTTTTCACAAGGGATCCAAATCAATACAAAAGGGCAAATGCGCGCTCCCTATTTACAGCAAAGCCACTTGGCCTCCTTTACCTTTGATGGTCAAATTCTCAACCTCTTTTCACCCGATGGTCACTTTGATCCTGTAAATTCAGAGCTCAGGGCACAAGCGGTTCTCGATTCGGCTCCAGTCGATGCCCTCTTGGGCCTCCTGCCTATCCAAGAAGAGAGCTTCCAAGTAGTCTCCTCGCTCCTAGGAGATCTGCTCTCCCTCTCCGCAACCCTTGATATTCAAGAACACCGGGGCCCTATTTCTCTCGATGTGCATTCGTCCAACTTAAAGGCAGTCTTTCCCCTCTACCTCAATGCCACCAACACAATTACCTTACGTGAGGCCATTCAAGCAGAAATTTCGCTTACAGAAAAGATCAATCGCACCTTTTTGATCGACATCAACCCTCTTCTGATCACTGGTGTGGCAGCAGATCACCCCATTTCGTGCACAATTGAGCCTCAAGGCTTTTCCTTTCCAATCTTTCCCTTTCTCTTTAGTGAGTTCTCTATTGGCCAGGCTACCATCGATATTGGAAAAATTGTGGTGAGAAATGGTGGCCAATTGCAAGAACTTGTTGCGTTTGTTCAGGCCCCTGGATTAACCAAAGAGGGGCTGATGGAAGCGTGGTTTACCCCCATCTACATGCAGCTCAAATCTGGGGTGGCCTACTACAAACGATTTGATCTACGCCTTGCGGGCACGATCCATCTTGCCTTTTGGGGCAATATTGATCTTATCCAGGATCAGGTGCATATGGTGATGGCGATTGCCCCCTCCACCCTCAAAACAAGATTTAATGTATCTGGACTTTCCGAAAAAGATATGTTTCAAGTGAAGATGACGGGGCCCACCTCAGATGTCTCGCTAGACTGGAAGGCGGCCTCTACCCGTATTGGGGTCATTATTGCCACGAGTGCAGGGGGAAAGGCTGGTTCTATTGTTGGTGCTATTTTAAATCAAATTTTGACACTCATGGGTAGTGAGCCGACCCCCCCTCCCTCAACACAACCCTTTCCTTGGACCCAGAGCGAGCAACCATAAAACTATATATTAATTACTTTATATATCAATAATTGTTATTATTTTATATAATCTTTAACATATATATTAATAATTAACAGGAGTAGTAATATGCAAGGACAAGGACACCGATTAGCAGCAGGGCGTAGTTGGCAACTCCCTACACTTCCAACAACCCTCACAAAGAGTCACAAACAATGGATCTCGGGCATCTCAGCTGTAGCGCTGACTGTGCTTGCCTATTATGGCATGAACGGCGCCTTTGATGCACAAACGATGGGATTGATTGCTCTAGGAGTTGGTGGTCTTCATAAGGCGTGCCAACTCTCTCTTATCAGAGATAAATTGAATGAAAATCAGGCTGTTGGGCGTAGCTGGGCTATGGTTGAAATCATGACGACCCTCCCTTTAGTCATTGCAACAATCTCTCTTCTTATTGGAGATGCTTCTGTAATGTCTGCTAGTAATCAGATTTTTTATTCAATGGTGGGCTATGGTGTAGCTATGGCAATTGGCTATTGCCTCTTTAGCAACCATAATGAGCAAGGAAATGGCGCAAGAGCCTAAGAATATCACTAACAAGCGAAGGCCTTTCCCCAGAGTACTACAATCTTTTTTTTGCTGCCCTCGAAGAGGGTATGAAAACGGTCTATAACAAAAGATGTGTAGTACTGCGAAGGCCTTGCCTTCGCTTTTTAAAAAAACAACGTTCTTAGGATCCCAGAGATTAAAAAGAAGATGATCATCGACATGATGTCATTAAATGCCGTCACAATGGGACCCGATGCAATCGCTGGGTCCACACCCATTTTGGCAAAGATAAAGGGCGAACCTACCCCCAAAAGGGTAGCTGTCAATGACCCCCCAAATAATCCCGCAGAGACCATCACCCCAAGCTCCAAGGGCGCTCCACTAAAGTCTCCTACCCCCAACCAACTCAAGAAATAGATCACAAACCCACACAAGGTTCCAAAAATCAACCCCGTTAAGAGCCCTATCACCACCTCTTTGACAATAAACTCCCCTCGATTTCCAGAAGTAATCATACCAATGGCCATACTGCGCACAAGCACCGTACTACACTGAATCCCCACATTGCCGCTCATCCCGTTAATCAAAGGAATAAAAAAGAAAATCAAAGCCAAAAGCTCAGGCTCTATGCTCTGGTAATACCCCATGACAGAGGCGCTAATCAAACCCCCAAAAAGAGTAATCAGAAGCCAGGGTGCACGCGCTAAAAAACGCTTAAAGACGTGATCCACCTCGCTCACATCCTCAGCAGTACCCCCCATCAAGGCAATGGTCTCATCCGCAATATCCTCGATCGCCTCCACCACATCATCGAACGTAATCACCCCAACAAGCAAGTTCTCTTTATCAACAACAGGCAAAGCTGGGATCTTATAACGCTCAACAAGATCGACCACCTCCTCGCGCGAGGTTCCCACTTGCACGATGTGCTCAGGATAGCGCATCACCTGCCGAAGCGGCAAATGGGAAGGATTGACAATCAAATTGCGTGCAGGGACAAAACCCTGTAATACACCCGCATCATCTAGCACAAAAATGCGCCGCGTCATGTCAATACCTGGATTTTCACGGATAAATTGCGCCGCCTCCAAAATGGTCGTCTCAGCTGAAAAGGCAAAAAATTCGTTGGTCATTAAACCACCCGCACTGTCGCGAGAGTGCTTTTGAAGCTCCTTGATCTGTACTACCTTTTTGCTGTCGAGCAGGTCAAGGACGCGCCGGTAACGTCTCTCGGAGATGTCATCGAGCACCCAAACTGCCTCATCAGCTGGCATGCGCTCTATCAAGCTCTGCACCTCCCTGTCGTTTAAATAACGAAAACAGGCAGAACGGGTGGAGGAGTCCGTGTTGATGATAAAGATCACCTTTGCCGCAATATCCGGCAAACTCTCAAATAAAGTATATCTTGCATTAGGAGGCAGGCGTGAGGCCGCATAGGCCAAATCGATGGGATTGTACTCACTGGCAATCTTTGCCACCGCATGCAGGTGGATGTTAAAGGTAACCTTATGAAAGGCCTCCTCAAGGCGCTCACTCAGCTCGTCGTCTAGATGGGAGGTTTTGGAGTCCATCAACGTCTTGGCTACCACAGAGTGCTCTGCTTCTAAATGGTCATTATCTTGGTCCATGGCAATCCAATAAAAACAAAATTTAAAGTGGTAGTTTGTACTACAGACTACATAGTACAGAGTACTAAATAAAAGGATCTGGGTCAATGCAGAGAGATGATTTTCTCAAAAGCTCTTGAGATTTATTACCAAATAGAGTAAATTTTTAGCTTTTGAGTTAGAGGAGACTAAGATGGCAAGTAAAAGCAGAGAAATCATTAAATTAAAGAGTACTGAAAGTAGCGATGTCTATTGGACAACGAAAAACAAAAAGCAAAACACTGGACGACTAGAACTTAAAAAATTTGATCGCAAACTCAAGCGCCACGTACTTTTTAAAGAGTCTAAATAATTTATTTATTCTGCTAACCTAGGGTCAACTAGAGGTTATTATGCGTTTTGAATTATCTATCGCGTTAAAATATTTGATTCCTAGGTGGAAACAGCTTTCGGTGGCAATTATATCACTTGTGTCGGTGCTTGTTGTTTCGATGGTTGTTTGGTTGGTAATCGTCTTTTTATCGGTCACAGAGGGACTCGAAAAGAAGTGGGTAAGTGAGCTTGTCTCCTTAAACGCGCCAATTCGAGTTTCCCCTACAGATGACTATTACAAATCATATTACTATCAAATTGATTCTTTAAGCGCAGATGCCGACTACTCTACAAAGTCGATTGGCCAGAAGCGCGACTCTCTTATTACAGACCCCTATGATCCCGACTTTGACATGGAGCTAGCTCCTTACTTTCCAACTCCTGATTTAGATAGTCAGGGGCAGGTAAAGGATCTGGTCAAGGAGAGCTTTGGTGCCATTGAGGATGTTCGGGCTGATTACTCTGATCTCAAGGCAAATGAGTATGAGGTCTCCTTTGGCACGCTCAATTTGGACCTTTTGGGTGAAAACAGCCCACAGTTGGGGCTCGACACCAATCAAATCAGAAGATTGTCTCAGGTATCTTATATTGCCTCTTTAGACGAAAAAAATGACAATCTATCCGCGGTTCTTCTACCTCCCACCTCTCAAGACTACTCCCACCTCCTAAAAAACTTAGAAGGCGCCGAGGACGATTCTTTGGATCGTTTCTTTGCAAACATTGAGATCACAGAGCTTACGAGCTCCTCTGAAGGATTTGTCTTACCAGATGCTCTCTATCCAAAAGAGGGCCGTTTACAAGCGTGTGCGCTGCTCTCTGGCAATGCCATTGTCAAAGTTTTGGTTCCAAGAGACAAAAGTGAGATGGCAACTCTTTGGCAAGGATTAACACTTTCTCGTGCACAGCCTGTGCAAGGCGAATTGCTCTTTAAAGATCACCAGCCTACCTTTGTGACCAATGAGGCAACATTTGAAAGCTCTGCTTTTCCCATTCAATTGGAGGGGGAGATCACCTTTCAAGCAAAGCGCATTGAGGAAAATGCATCAGAGATGCTATTTAATCTCTCTACTGTAGTGCAAAAGCTTCCTGTTGCGGGAACAACTTCTCTAGCGAATTTACAAATCAGCGACGCTTGCTCCAAAGAGAGTGGAGAGCATTGTCCTCTGTGGGTATGCAACCGCCAAAATGGTGAGCAGTGCGTATGGACTATCCCCTCATCTGAGCAGTTGGGAAACGGTGTGGTCTTATCAAAACAGTTTCAAAAAAATGGGGTAACCGTTGGAGATCAAGGCTTCATTGCCTACACGGGCCCCTCTTTAAGTTCTGTGCAGGAGCAAAAGTTACCTATCTATGTCTCTGGCTTTTATGACCCGGGACTCTTTCCTATGGGCAACAAGTTGATTTTTGTAGATCCCGCGGTCACAGCGCAGCTTCGGGGAAACATTGCCATCTCCGACTCCCTTTTGGGCAATGGAATCAATGTATGGCTTGCTGACAATGAACAAGCTGATGCCGTAAAGGTTAAAATCCAAGAGGCTTTGCGCCAAAGGGGTGTAGATAGCTATTGGAGCGTACAGTCCTTTAAAGACTACGAATTTGCCCGTCCTATTTTGCAGCAATTAAAGAGCGATAAGAATCTATTTACCTTGATTGCGATCATCATTTTGGTTGTTGCCTGTTCCAACATTGTCTCGATGCTTATTTTGCTTGTAAATGACAAAAGACGAGAAATTGGTATTTTGCAATCGATGGGCGTCTCAGCCTTCCGTATCTCTTTGATTTTTGGCTTTTGCGGCCTGTTTATTGGATTTACCTCTAGTGTAATTGGCATCCTACTCTCTATTTTTACGTTACGGCACCTACAATCTCTGGTTGATTTTTTAAGCTTTTTACAGGGCCACGACGCCTTTCAAGCGGCCTTTTACGGCAGCCAGCTTCCAAGTGAAGTGAGCATGCACGCCTTGGGATTTGTTTTGGTTGCCACCTCGATTATCTCCTTAATTGCAGCGGTGATACCGGCCATTAAGGCCTCCAAAATTCGCCCATCTCAAATTTTGAGGGCCGACTAATGACAGAGCAAAACGATACCATTTTACACGCCGAAGATCTTTGTAAGCACTTTTCGGTCCCAGAAAAAGTAGAAATCTTAAAACAAGTCTCGCTCACCGTTAAACGCAACGAAAGCGTTGCAATTATGGGGGCATCTGGCGAGGGTAAAAGCACCTTGCTCCATATTTTGGGCACTTTGGAAGAGCCCACCTCAGGCACTCTAACCATTGCAGGAAGAAGCCAAAAGAGCGCAGCTCCCACCATCCGCAATCGCCACATTGGCTTTATCTTTCAAAATTATAGTCTGCTCGAGGATTACACAGTTTTACAGAATGTCTTAATGCCTGCCTTTATTCAGGGCAAAGCAATTGGAAAAAACTCTGAGGCCTACAAGCGTGCTCTCTCTCTTTTAGAAAGAGTCAATCTATTGCATCGAAAGGAGTTTATGACCAAGGTGCTCTCCGGTGGTGAAAAGCAGCGTGTTGCCATTGCGCGAGCGCTTTGCAATGATCCCGAGTTGATTTTAGCCGATGAACCCTCAGGAAATTTAGACCACAAAAGCTCAACACAGATCCACCAACTTCTTTTGGACTGTGTTCACCAATTCAACAAAGGGCTCATTGTGGTCACACATGACAAAGCCTTGGCAGATCTTTGTGACAACATCTACTACCTCTCCAACGGCACACTTACAAAGGATTAATATCAATGGACGCCAACTTTTTAGAAAATTTAACAAAGCAACTAGAAGAGATCACCCAAGAGGGCCTCTATAAAAAGGAGCGTGTGATTGCCTCATCGCAGGATCGAGAGGTTCTTTTAGCTGAAAATGCACATGTTCTAAACTTTTGTGCCAACAACTACTTGGGGCTTGCCAACCATCCAAATCTTATAAAAAGTGCTAAGTTAAGCCTTGATCAGTATGGATATGGTTTAGCTTCTGTGCGCTTTATTTGTGGTACACAACCGATTCATCTGCAACTAGAAGATCGAATTTCCGAGTTTTTACATACAGAATCGACGATTTTGTATAGCTCCTGTTTTGATGCCAATGGCGGTCTTTTTGAGACACTTTTGGGACCAGAGGATGCCATCATTAGTGATGCCCTAAACCATGCAAGTATCATTGATGGGATTCGTTTATGCAAAGCCAAGCGCTTTCGTTATGGCAATAATGACATGGCTGATCTTGAGGCCAAGCTTAAGGAATCGCAAGATTGCCGGTATCGCATGATTGCAACCGATGGCGTCTTTTCGATGGATGGCATCATTGCCAACTTGCCAAAGATTTGTGACCTGGCCGACAAGTACAATGCGATGGTGATGGTCGATGATTGCCACGCGACCGGTTTTTTAGGCAAAAAGGGGCGTGGCACCCACGAATATTGGGATCTACTTGGGCGCATTGATATTTTAACAGGCACGCTTGGTAAGGCTCTGGGCGGAGGCTCTGGAGGGTATACCTCGGGGCGCAAACCAATTATCGACTATTTACGGCAACGTTCTCGCCCCTACCTCTTTTCTAACTCAGTTTGCCCAACCATTGTCTCTGCCTCTCTTGAGGTCTTTGATTTACTCGATAAAAAGGGCGACCAGTTGCGCAAGCAGCTCAATGAAAATGCCTGCTACTTTAGAGAAAAAATGGAAGCGTTAGGGTTTCAGTTGGCAGGCAAGGATCATCCCATTATTCCTGTGATGCTCCAAGATGCTAAGTTGACGCAAGAGTTTGCGGCACGCATGTTGGAAGAGGGAATTTATGTAATTGGATTTTTCTTTCCAGTGGTGCCTAAGGGACAAGCGCGCATTCGCACACAAATGAGTGCTGCGCACACACGCGCCGATCTTGACCGCTGCATTGCAGCCTTCGAGAAGGTCGGTAAAGAATTAAAGGTGATTTAAAATATGAAAGCTATTGTTAAAGTAAAGCCCGAAACAGGGGCATGGATGATGGATGTGCCAATTCCTAAAATTGGTGAAAGCGATCTTTTAATTAAGGTTAAACAGGCATCCATTTGCGGAACAGATGTCCATCTGTACAAGTGGGATGAATGGGCACGCAAGACACTACCTGTGGGCTCCACCATTGGCCACGAGTTTGTAGGTGAAATTGTGGAGATGGGATCTGCTGTTAAAGGGTTTTCCTTGGGCCAGCGCGTCTCGGCTGAGGGCCATATTACCTGTGGCCACTGTCGCTTTTGCCAAACAGGCAAGCGTGTTTTGTGTCCTAACACGATCGGCATTGGAGTGAACCGCCATGGTTGCTTTGCCGACTATGTGGCAGTGCCTCAAGAGAACATCTTTGTGGTCCCCGACGACATCTCTGATGACATGGCCTGCATCTATGATCCTCTAGGTAACACGGTGCACACAGCTCTCTCTGCTGACTTAGTAGGTAAGGATGTATTGATTACAGGTGCCGGTCCCATTGGCCTGATGGCCATTGCGGTTGCCAAGCAGGCGGGTGCTAAGCGTGTTGTCATAACCGATGTCAACCCCTACCGCCTTGATCTTGCCAAAAAAATGCAGGCGGATGGCTGCGTCAATGTGGCTACAGATTCGCTTGAAGAGCAGATGGAAACACTTGGCATTACCAGTGGCTTTGATGTAGTCCTTGAAATGTCAGGGAGTCCCCATGTGATGGATCAAATTACTACTGTGAGTGCGCATGGCGCCTCCATTATTTTGTTGGGGCTTTTGCCGGCAGAGGCGATGATTAATTGGCATCAGGTGATCTTTAAAATGCTCACTCTTAAGGGTATTTACGGACGTGAGATTTTTAATACATGGTATCAGGCAACAAATATGCTGCAAAGTGGGTTAGATATCACACCTGTCATTACCCACCGCTTTTCAGCAGATGAGTTTGAAAAGGGATTTGAGGTGATGTTAGCGGGGCAAAGTGGAAAAGTTATTTTGGATTGGGCATGATTGATACAATTGATCGGGAACTACTGCGACTACTAGATCTTACAGCTGCCAAGAACTCTCTGATCAATGATGCAGCAAAACACATATTGCTGGCACCGGGCAAACGGATTCGTCCTCTTTTGACCCTTCTGACAGCAGAGATGTTAGGGGGTTCTAAAGAGCCAGCTCTTACAGCTGGTTGCGCGCTTGAAATGATGCATACCTATTCCTTAATTCACGATGATCTCCCCTGCATGGATGACGACGACTTGCGCAGAGGTCTTCCAACGCTCCACCGTCTCTATGATGAAGCCACGGCAATTTTAGTGGGCGATTTTTTATTAACCTACTCCTTTGAAGTCCTATCTGATCACACAAGATGTTCTGAGGTACAAAGGGCGGCACTTGTCACAGTCCTTGCTCGCGCTGGTGGTGCATCCGGCCTTGTTGGTGGGCAGCTTCTTGACCTAGACTCTAAAAAGAGGAAGGTGGATGTTACCCTCATGCATTGTTACAAAACCGCCTCTCTTTTTAAGGCTGCGCTGACCATGGGAGCAATTGTTGCAAATGCCCCCAAAGCTCTCATAGAATCACTGGCAACTCTTGGTCAAGAAATTGGGCTCTTGTTTCAACTAGTAGATGACATTGATGATCAAGACCATCCAGACGGTGAAGAAAAAGCGCATCTTTTGGCTAACGAAAAAATGCAATCGATTAAATTGATGTTAAAAGCGCTAGAGTACGACACACAAGCAGTTGAAAAGCTTGTGCATCGTATCTACACGCCTTATGCTAAGGTTTAAAAAGAGATTTTGGGTAATTTTCTGGACGTCCGCGATAAAATTGGCCCTTATAGTTAAATCCTATCTGAGTCCCGAAAAGGGCTGTGCGCACGATCTCAATCTTTGGCGGTGGTGGAGCGACAGGCAATAAGAAATCTTCCATGCTCCAGCTAAAATCTCCCTCATCATAACCATCATAGTCCTCCTCAATAAAGGGAGTAGCAGGAACTAAAGGAGATTGAACCACCTTTTCTTTTGCTTGCACCACAGGCTTTTTAACTGGCGAAGGTTTTAATGAAAAATCACGCGGTTGCAAAGAGGTAAAATTGCGCCTACAATCGAAAACATCGGGAGATGAAGCCCTACGCGGACGCCCTTCGACCGACGCATCATCTTCGAATGCAAAAAATGGATGGCTAGCCCTCTGCATTAGAGGGGCGGAGGGCTCACTCCCAATTGATTTTGAAACTAGTCTGGGTGTTAAAGCAATGGCTGATGTAGCAACATCTGTAACAAGAGACGATCTTCTAGGCCACGCACAAAAAAAAGAAGCTTCTGCTTGGGGAGCTCCACAATTTATAGGAGTAAAGTCCATATGTCCTCCATATAGGATTTTGAATTGAAAATAATAACATTATACCGTGATATTATCTTACATTCAACATAAAAACTAAAAGCATTCAATATAGTTACAGTACACAAGTTTTTAAATTACTTGTGTATTGTAACTATAAATATTTAAATTTAAACCAGTAAATTAAGACCTTTCCTACTTGTTTGACTTTTTTTTATTACCATCGGTTGCTCTTGAACTGGCAGTAAAAAATCCTCCTGCTCAAATACTACCCCATCATCTGGGCTAGGTAAAAAAAAAGGCGCCTCCATTTCCTGATTTAAGGCGGGATGCATCGTATAAACTTCAAAACTCTGAGGCAAAAAAGTTGTTACTTGTACTGGCGGTTCCGCCTCCTTGCTCTCTTCTGTAAGCTCCCTCTGTTGCAAAACCATGGTTGCAACCAAAGAGACCCTACGAGGGACTGGTGTTTGTGGTGAAAGCTCCTGTTCTTCTTCCATCACAAACAGTCCATTATCTTGCCAAACAGATACTCGTCTCTCTAAACTAGAAAATGGGCTTGAGCGATTGCTACCTTCTGAAGGAGCTACTCCCTGCGCTTCTAGAAAAGAACTTCTCAAAAAGATAGGTAAGTTACATACGTGAGCCCGTGGGGCCTGTGGAATATCCATCACAGGACTTGTGCTGTCTGGTCTCCCAGATGCGTCGATTCTTATATTGTGTACTGGACTATCTGCACGACTAATTGAACTAAAAGCCATATTTTCCTCAAATTTAAATTAACAGTAAAAAGATATTATGCTAGCTTAGTATTTAAACACAATAAATTAAATGCTATGCGCATCACCAAATTTAGACACTTCCTTTTTTTTGTAGGCCTATTTTTGGCCTGCTTTTTTCCTACTCTTCCCATTCTCTTTTTTGCTCCCTACTTGGTGGCGATCTGCTATTGCAGCTCACTGCAGGCGCTGTTGCTTCGGGCACTTGGTTGTGGCGCGATCATCGACCTCTTATCAGGCTCACACACCTTTGGACTTTTTTCTTTAAGCTATTTATGTGCAACGATTTTAGTCTATTTACAAAGGCGTCAATTTTTTGCAGACAAGCTCTCTACGCTGCCCATTTTGACCTATATTTTTTCTGTCTATCTTTCACTCTTTTGTTTGATTCTATCACCCTTTTTTGGCCTCTCAGCCTCACTCTCTGCCCGGGTAGCTATTACAGAAATGTTCATCATGCCATTGTGTGATTGTCTCTTTGCTGGCATACTGATTTTTGTATCTTTCAACCTCAATAAGCGATATCAAACATGACAAAGCGACTTGCCGGCGATCAGATTGCAAAAGAGATCACAGAGGAAATTAAAGTTCAGATTGCGCAATTGCCCAAAAACAAAAGGCCTCACCTTGCTGCAATTTTAGTGGGCAACAACAGTGCCTCTGAACTTTACCTTAGTATGAAGGAGCGTGCATGTCAGGCAGTTGGTATGGGCTCCAACCTTATTACGCTCAAGGAGGGCGTTTCGGAGGAAAAACTTATTGAAACGATTGAGCGACTCAACCGTGATCCCAAGGTGAGTGGCATTCTTGTGCAACTTCCCCTGCCTGCTCATATTTGCACCCAAACGATCTTTCAGGCGATTGACCCAGCCAAGGATGTGGATGGCTTTCACCCAATCAATATGGGTAAATTGCTATTGGGTTATGATGATGGGTTAATTCCCTGTACCCCTCTTGGCGTGCAGCAGTTGCTCTTACGCTCAGGAATCTCCCTTACCAATAAGCATGTGGTGATTGTTGGCAGAAGCTCTCTTGTAGGCAAACCACTTGCCGCGCTTTTAATGCAGAAAGATGCAGATGCCAATGCAACGGTGACGATTTGTCATAGCGGCACAGATTTGCTTGCAAGCCATACAACCAAAGCGGATATTTTGGTAGCGGCAATAGGCCATCCCCGTTTTATTCGAGCTGAGATGGTCAAACAGGGAGCAACGGTTGTCGATGTGGGCATCAATCGCGATCAAAACAACCAGCTTTGTGGGGATGTTGCCTTTGATGAGGTGGCCCCTAAGTGTCAATACATCTCGCCCGTTCCCAAAGGAGTAGGGCCCATGACAGTTGCCATGTTACTACACAATACCTTTTTAGCTTTTACGAGACAGCCACCATGAGATATCTACTTCTGCTACTATTTGCGCTATGCTGCTCCTGTTCAAAGGAGCCGGTTCGCTTTCAAGGAAATGCCATGGCGATGCTTTGGCAAGTTAAGATCAACCATATCCTCACACATGCAGAGCAAAAAGAGGTTGAAGCAATCATCCAAGAAACCTTTGTTCAAGTCGATGAAGTCTTTAATAATTGGAATCCCCACTCTGAAATTTCAAAAGTCAATCAACTCGCAGCCCACGAGCCCACCGAGCTCTCTTGTGCCCTTGCCGATTTATTGCATCAGATTGACCCGATTGTAGAGCTTACAGACAATCGATTTGATCCAACCGTAGAGCCTCTGCAAAAACTCTACAAACACTACTTTACCTACAATCAGCTCCCCCCTAAGGAAAAACTAGAAAAAATCTCTGCTGCTATTGGTTGGGATAAGATCCATCTAGAGGGAAGGATCCTTACCAAAGAGCATGCGCTTACTGCTATCGATTTAAGTGGGGTTGCTAAGGGACACGCTGTAGATTTGATCTGCCAAAAACTTACAGAAAAAGGGTATAACAATTTTTATGTAGAATGGGGTGGAGAGATCAGCACACAAGGAGTGAATAGTAAAAACAATCCATGGTGCATTGCCATTATGGGACTCTCTACTATTGAGCTAAAAAATCAGGCGGTGGCAACAAGTGGCACCTATTACCAAACCTGGCAAATTGATGAGTGTAACTATACACACATCATTGATCCGGCAAGTCAAACGCCGCTTCAGCTAGCGGATTCTACGATCAAGCAGGTCACTGTGCTCAATTATTCATCAGCATGTGCGGATGCCTTAGCTACAGCATGCATGCTTTTTTCTTCGGCTGAGGAGGCAAATGAGTGGGCCAAAAAACATAAGCTCACCCTTTGGGTTGTGGAGTAGGGTGAGCAAGCACCTAAAAAAATTAATGAAGCATCATTATTAAAAATACTTCATTAATTTTTAAACAGATTAGTTATGGTCATGAGGACATGGCGTACCAATCGTATGCCTATCCCGAGGACACCTATCAGAATAGGGACAAGCATCTAAAGGTTCAAGGACCTTCTCATCATCAAAAGTTGTGTGCCCAAACACATCATAATTATCCGCATAAAGAGCTGGTGCCGCACAGCAAACTAAAGTAAAAATTAAACAGATTCTTTTCATCTTCTACCAACCTATGTTTTTGGTTTTCGTTGTGTAAACTTAAAATTTTAGTTTACATACATCTTAGTAAAACATTTTTGGTAAATTTACACAAACTTAAAGTTTAAGAAAGATGGTGCTTCCGTGTGCCAATCTGAACCACCCCATAGATAAATCTAGGGGGTTCTGAAGGCGAGTTACAAATCTCTCCATGGCTCTCAGCTTGCGCTTACAGCATCCATGGCCTCGAAAGGCAACGATCCTTCTTTAGCATGCG
>Ga0180433_10001988_pt1 | contig 33026 bp, 38 predicted proteins | sample SS_ome_8_FD_132980 | JGI IMG/M metagenome (GOLD analysis project Ga0180433, IMG submission 132980) | Hypersaline lake sediment archaeal communities from the Salton Sea, California, USA - SS_1_D_1 metaG | ecosystem: Environmental > Aquatic > Non-marine Saline and Alkaline > Hypersaline >...
CCATCACTACAAAATGCTTCATAAATATTATTTTTTAATTTTAACATTCTCCAAAATTGTTGAGAGGAACCTAAATAAAATAATTTACTATTCTTAATAATATCTTTATATTCTTCTAATTTTTCATTAAAATTATAACAAAATTTAGCATCAGGTTCAAAAATTAATATTTTTTTATAATTTTTATTCAAGGCATCATTAAATAATTTAATAAATGTTTCTTGATTTCCCCATTGACCTGCTTTTTTTATTCTCATAAATTTTTTTAATTTTGGAAATTTATTTTCTAGTTCATGTAATTCTTTTTTCCAAGTTCCCCATTTTATACTTTCCCAATTTAAATTTTTAATTTTATTTTTTATATTATCTATTTCATTTCCATTACACCCTTTAAAAAAACAAATGTTAAAGCTTAATCCACTTTTTTCAATACTTTCTTTAAAAATTCTTATTTCTCTATTATAAATGTAAGGTACATAAATGCAATCTATATATTCCATACTAAATTAATAGATAAGATCTACATAACATTTTAATATCATTCATTTCATATATTTTTTCTGTTAAAATATCATAGTATTCATATTTGTTTATCTTATCTGTATTATTTCTTAATAAATAATTAATTAATTTACTTTTATTTATTGAAGCACATGAATAATTTGTATTACTTAAACAAATTAATTTACCGTTTTTACCAATACAATTTAAAATATCTTTGTCTGGAATTATTCTGTAAATATATAATTCTTCACATAAATCTAAATACTTTTGAACATCTGTAATATTGACAATGTTTATTATGTAAGTTATTTTTAATCCATCTTTAGTAAAATGCATAATAAACATATTTTTATCAGTTTTACCATGTAGATAAGTGTATTTTTCTAATTTCATATTTTTAATAATATCAGAAAAAATATTATCTTTACATATAAATATCCAATTACGTTCCGCAAATAAATTAATTAATAATTTTGATTGTTTTATATTGCTTATTAAACAAATTGAATTCATATATTTTGAATAATTAAATAAAATTAATTCATTTTTTTAACGTCTATATAATGTCAATGCTTCTTTCATAACAATTAATCCACCTTCATTAAAAAACACTTTTCTACAAAATCTACCATCTTCTCCTTTTCTTCTTGGTGGAAATTTATATTTTTTACATAATTCTCTTTTTACAGTTATATGTCCATGATGTACTGATACACCAGCTCTTATACTTGGACATACTCCATCATCGTAACCATCTTTTCCAAATGTATGAAGCCAAGTTTTCCATGAGGGAACAAACCGAACCCCTTTTTTTAAATCAAATTTTTCTTTCATTGGTTTTCCCCATCGTTCTTTCATATAAGAGTGTAAAATTAAAGTTGGTTCATATTTATTAATTATAAAAGCTGTCATTTCTAATTTTTGAGGATGATAAATATCATCACAATCAAAAAAAGATATCCAATCTCCTTCACATAATTCTGCTCCTCTATTTCTATTAATTCCGGCTAATGCCATACCTTCAATAATAGTGAATTTAAGAGGTATATTTGAACATTTTAAACATAATTCTTTTATTTCATCCTGTTGATTTATTGGTATAGACGAAATAGCTAAAATAATTTCAATAGGTTTTAATGTCTGATTATTGATATATTCTAAAACTTCTGGTAAATATGTAATATGTTTAATATAACAAGGAACTACAACTGAAAATTTCATTAAAAAATATAATAAAATAATAATGAAATATAAATTTATTATTATTACTATTAATCCTGATTATATACCACCTCTTGTATTTTCAAAAAAAAATACAATTATATTTAAAGGAATATCCTATAAAGAAGAACCCCAAAAAATAAAAGAATTTTTTAAAAATGAACCAAAAGATGTTAGGAAATTAGCTACATTATATTCACATATACATGCTATAAAATATGCATCCGAACAACCATTTGCAAAAACACATAATATAATCATAATGGAGGATGATGTGGAATTTAATAATTTATGTCCTAAAAATTTTAAAAAAATAGTAAAGCGATTTAATAAAAATGAAATAATTCAATTGTCTATTATGACACAATTAAAATCCCCTTTCTGGACAAATTTTCAACGTGTTAGAAATTGGAAACGTAATTATTGGTCTGCTTGTGCCTATTATATTTCTTTTCAAGGGATGCAAAAAATAGTAAAGCATATACATAATAATCAGATGGATATTTCACAATATAAATCTAAAGTAGCAGATTATATAATTTTTAAAATATGTAAAACAAAAACACCACAATTTCTTCCATTTACTTATAATATGCGCCCTACTACCATAGGAAGTTGTGATAATTTTGCTTTACAAACAAAATTTAATTTAAAATTACATTCGCTATTACATAATCCTAAATTTTATGTGTTTTGTAAAGAAAATAATATAAATTCAATTTACACACCCACAAAAGGAAATATATATAATATAATTAAACATAACTCCAAAATACCAATATCAGAAAATTCAGGCATACTTTTATTTCCAACAGAGGATTTTATAAAAACAACAAATCATTTATTTTATATTTTTTATGTTTGCAATGAATTAAACTTTTTCACGGATAAATTATTAAATCATAAACACGTATTTGCTAACAATTATAATTATGAAAATATCAACTACAACAAAATTAAAAAAGAAAATAAATTATTTATTAATTTTTAGTAATTCAAAAAAAATGAATTTTTCAATACCTTTTTGGCATGATTATGATTGTTATAGTTTCAAAACCTCCGAAACACTCTATATTGTCTCAGACTATTATAGACCCTCAAGGATTTCAAGCTATATTATCTTTAACATCTTCTAGTCTAAATATTATTGTTAATAAACAACATTATTTACATAAATATGCTTTAGATAGCGATAAAATACCATTTTATGCTAGAATATTATGTATTATATATGAGAGTATTAAAGAATATTCTATAAATTCTTCAATTTATCAATCCCTATTATCATATCAGAATGAATGTATTTTATATTTAACATCCAATATACCTAAACAAATATATCAAGAAGAAGCAGTTAAATGGTTTTATTCAAATCAGTACATTCCAATATCTCCTTTAAAAATTGGAGCATTAACACAAGACTTTAATTCAATTAAAAATGATTATAGGGATATGAAAGAGGATATATTTAATAAAATAAATTCTTTTTCAAAATATATTCAATCAATTAAAATACCTAATAAACCTAAAATAAATAATTCATTTACTCAAACCATTGTAAGAAATGCTTGGAATTATAGAAATCAAGATACACAAACTGAGCAAATAGGCACATTAAATAAAGTTAAAGTTACACAAACTGAGCAAATAGGCACATTAAATAAAGTTAAAGTTACACAAACTGAGCAAATAGGCAAAAATGAAATTGCGACACAAACGAAAAAGAGTAAAAAATTAGTGAAAAAAACGATTGTTAATAAAAAGGTTCGGCCTAATTTAATTAACTATAAATTAAAGAAATTAAGGGTTAGATTTAACAGTTTAAATGAAATGTTAAAACATGAGATATTAATGAAGGATAAATTGATATATATGTTTTCAGTTTCAAATGGTTCATTAGAGATTTTTAAGAGAATAGATCCACTTGTTCGTTACGATTTAATAAATTGGTGGTGTTATCAAAATTCATTAGCGATTGCTAAAACTCAAATGATAAATATGACTGAATTTTTCATTCCAGATTTTACATCATTTATTAAGAATGAGATGTTTCCAATTTTTAAAAAAATTAATAATGATAAAATGAGATTGTTAATAAATGAATGGAATGATTTTGAATGTTTTCAAAAAAGAATAGATCAAGAAATAAAACCTGAAGAAATTAACATTATTTTATCTTCATATGCACTTAGAGTATCTTGTTCTCTTAACTCTGAAAACTTTAACTCTTCAAAATGTAATATAACTTCTTCAGTTTCTTTTAGTTTGCCAAGTTTTTGTTTAATATTTTGCTTAATGTGTGGAAATATGGATAAATTATTTCAAATTGTAGGAAATTATACTTTAAATAAATTGAATAATGATTTAACAGAAGAGAAAAAGAAATTATTAAGACATCAGGCATTAGGGTTATTTTTGATAAAATCACCATTATCAATTTTATATGAATTGAAAGATGAGGTTGATAAGTCTTGGTCAAAAATTTTATTCTAATTAATAGTTAATGGAAAAACTTATAAATAATCAAACAAATATGATAGAAAATCCTTCATTATTCAATTTACAAATTTTTAATGATAATACTAAGCAAATAAATGGTTTATTTGAACAGTTGCCAAAAAATCCGGTGAAATTAGATGAAAATGAATGTAAAAAATATTCTGAGATGTTAAGTAAATATAAAAAATTAAATATAACTTTGAAAAATGTAAAAGAAAATCCTAAATTGAAAGCTATAATAGATTATACATATGATATGATAAAAAATGTAAATAATTTTTTAAAAAATAATCAATGTAATAATTAATGGAAAAGTTATTTCCAAAAAAAGAGGGAGTTAATTTATCTTTAATTAAATTATCCACTAATTCTAAATACAGTATTACACCTCAGTCTGATGTTAAATATATTGACAAAATTATTAAAAAACATATTCCTAAAAATAATATTGTAATAGTAGATGCAACGGGAAATGTTGGAGGAGATACAATAAATTTTGCTTTACACCCACAAGTGTCACATGTAATATCAATAGAAATAAATAAAGAAACATTTAATAATTTGAGAGATAATATAGAACTTTATAAATTAACAGATAAAGTAACATTACTAAATAATGATAGTGGTGAATTATTGGAAAAGTGTAAATTAAAAGGTGATTTATTGTATATAGATGCTCCTTGGGGAGGTAAAAATTATAAAAAATTTATATCAATGAATTTATTTTTAGGAACACAAACATTAAGCGACATAATAAAAAGTACATATAGATGTAAGACTTTTGATTATATATTAGTAAAGGTTCCATTTAATTATAGGATAAAATCAATATTGGATATAAGAGATACAACAAATATTCATATTTATAAAGTAAAAACAAAATCAGGGTATTATCTTTTATGTTTTATAAGGATTTGAAAAAAGTCTTTGTTCTTCTGCTTGTGAAATACTTTCATTTATTCCACCAGTTCTATTTGTTTGTATTTGATGAGGGGGTGACCCAACATATCCATAACGTATAGGAGCTCTACCATTATAATTAACATTTGCAAAATTATTTTTATCAGTTGAAGAAAATAACATATTATATATTATGAAAAAGATAATAATATATATGGATATTTATACTTCAGATAATAATAAGGATAAATATAAAGCTCATGAATATCTAAAACAGGAAATGCCTAATATATCATTATTGTTAAGGAAAGTATTAAATAATCTTCCTATAAAAAAATTTAGTTCAAATAATTTGAACTGTAATTTTGATATATATAGTGAAGATGATAATATTTTATCTAAAATTAAAGATAGATTAAATCCAATAAATCAAAAAGGATATATATTTCATCATCCTTTTTATTGTTATTTCAGACCTCAAAGAAGTATTGCCGATATTGAAAGAAAAATGTTTATTACTGATGATTCGAATAATCTTAATTATTAATTTAATTTAAAATTTAATGGATATTTTCGCTAATAAAAAAATATTATTTTGGGGTCCTGCTGATACTAATGATAAAAAAAATATTGATAAAAATAAATTTGATTATATCATTATCACAAATAATATGATTAACATGATTGAACAATTTCCTTGTGATAAAATTATTTTACTTTCCAATAAATTATACACTAAAAAATATAATAATCGTATTAAAGAAAATCATAAAAAAATATTTAAAATTATTGTTACTTCAAGGGAGAGTTATGGAATATTATTTAAATTACAAATATATAATGTGTTAATTCAATTTGGACAATCAAATTATATTAAAAAAGTTCCGTTAGGTTTATCACGTATTTTACATATGTTAGAGCATAGCTCGTTTTCGTATTTGTATATTACTGGTGTAACCTTTTATAATAATCCGCAAATTGAAAAAAACTATGTAGATGACTATATGGTTAATGAAAATAAGAATTGTAACATATATGGGAGAGATAAGGGTAAGCACAATATAAGGGAAAATATAAATTATTTAAAAAAATTTATAAAATATAAAGGTAGAACGGAGATATCATCCCAATTACAAAAAATTATTTATGTTTAATTAAATGATAATAGGAAGTGAAGGTAAGGGAATATATGGAAGAAGAGTAATTGATTACTTGGTTTCGATTGCTTATCCTCACCCTAATATTAAATGGACAAAAGAAGGAAAATGTGACTTTATTGTCCGCAGTCAATTTTATAATAGAGATTTACCTTGGAATAAATATAAATTACCTTATATTAATTGGTCGGGAGAAAGATTTTTAATATCAAATTCAAATATGGCATTAGATACATTGCACATAGCCACTATTTTTGAAGAAAATGAAAATTACATATATATACCATACGTGAATATAAATTTTGATGGAAATTCGAATGTTAGGAGATATAAAAGTACAGGTGAGCGTAAATTTGCATATTGTTATACACGTCCGAATAAGAATAGAGAAGATTTTTTTACATTATTATGTCAAATGGCACCCAGTCAAACATGTTATTCTTTGGGAGGTTCTCATGGTCATTCTCGTCGTGTGATAAAAGATAAATGTGAGGGTTCATGGATATCAGATGGATTAATAAAAGAATATTCTCGATATGATTTTGTGATAGCATTTGAGAATTCAGATAATTATGGATATATAACAGAGAAAATATTAAACGCATTTAAGTCAGGAGCAATACCAATTTATTGGGGATGTCAATCAATTACATCCTTATTCAATTCGAAGGCATTTATCAATATTAAAGATTTTAAAACATATCAAGAATGTTGTAATCATATATTATCACTCTCAAATGAACAAATCACTCTTATGAAAAATCAACCCGTTTTTCCTAATAATCGTGTTCCTGATATTATGCTTATAGACAAATACCCACCAGTCCCCTATTATCAGGAATGTGCAAATAAATTAAAAAAATTTTTAGATAAATATATATCAATAGAGAAAACACGGAATTTTATAACATACGGAACAGGAAAATTTGTACAATCACGGGAACGTATTTGTAAAGAAGCTAGTAAATTATTCGATATTGTAAAAGGATATGATCTACAAGATTTAGATATTGAATTTCGTAGAAAAAATGCTAAAATATTATCAAATCAAAAAGGTGGAGGTTTTTGGTTATGGAAACCCTATATAGTTAAACATTCATTAGATAAAATAAATCAAGGAGATTTCTTAGTATATTGTGATGCTGGTTGTAAAATTATACCTGAAAATAAACATCGACTTGAAGAATGGTTTCATATGTTAAATAAGTCTTTATATGGTATAATTTCATTTAAGTTAATCCACAAGGAACAACAATGGACAAAAAAAGAGGTTTTTAAGCATTTTGATTTTTATACTGAAACTCCACAATTACATGCAACTGTTTTAATAATACAGAAAAAACCGCATTCAGAACATATAATAAATAAATGGTATGATACAATGATAAATAATGGGGAATTATTTACAGATATAATGGGAAAACAGGATAATGATTTTAAACAACACCGACACGATCAGAGTGTATTATCAATTATAAGAAAATTACATGGTTCAATAGAATTAGAAGATGAAACATACTATAATAAAAAATCCCCCATATTGGCGTTAAGAATTGGCAAAAAATAAATTATCTATATTATATGAAAATATTCCAAATTGGAATGAGTAATACTGGATGTCATACATTATCAAACCTTTTTGGCGACCAATTTAGAGTAATATGTAATCAAAAATGGCAAAATGAAAATGAATTAAAAAGTATAAGGGATAAATATGATGTATTTTTAGATGGAAATACAACAGATTTTAGATTAGTAGATAAACTATTTCCGGATGCTCGTTTTATATTAACAACTTATGATAATAGGGAATGGTTGAGGGAACGTATAACACATATATATAGAGATTATCCTAAAGTGGGCAAGGGTAAATTGGGTAGAGAGTTTATAAATAGTAAATTGGAAAACATAATAGAAAAATGGATAAAACAAAAAGAGGAATACGAAAGGGATGTATTATTATATTTTGAGAATAGAATAAATAAATTATTTACATTAGATTTAAATAAAGAAAATTATTGTAATAAAATATGTTGCTATTTGGAAATGAATTTATATAAATATTATCCGCATAATCCTCCTATTATACTTAATAAAGAAGGTATGGGATATATAAATGATTTAATGAAGCGTGTAGATGATATATTAAAAAACTTAGATAAATAAATGGAAAAAATTGGATGTTGTATATCAATACCTAAAAATGGTTCAAAATCAATATTAGAAATATTAAATTTAGGTGCAAATCGTGATTTGGAAGATACAAATTCGCCCATTATATGGGAAAATCATCAAAGAGGAGAGGTTTTAAAACAACGATATGATTTAAGTAATATATATACTTTTTGTTTTTCACGAAATCCTTATTCGAGAGTAAAATCGTGGTATACACATCACAGACGTTTTTCAATTTCACCCTATAACCAGATGTCATTTGAAGAATGGGTAAAAGCTAAAATGCCACATCATTGGAAAAAACAAAATTTAACAAATTATGAGGAATTAGGAATAACACCACTTCTTCAGTATAATTTTGTAAAAAATACAAAAGTAGATTATATAGGTAAAATGGAGAATTTTGATAGAGATATGTTAAGAATAATAACAACATTAAACGCTATATGTGAAAAGAAGAAAATTAAAATTATATTTACTTATAACCCTATAAAAAAGAATAGGACAAATTCACAAAAATTACAATATACTCAGGAGATGAAAGATATAGTTTATAATGAATTAAAAAAGGATTTTGAATATTTTGATTATCCAAGAGATTATTAAAGTTTAATCTTACTTTTTCTTCTATCTTTACATTCATTTAAAAGATATTTAACGTCAATAATATCTTTTATGTCTTTTAATAATGTATTTCCTATTTTTTGACAAAATAGACCTTTAATATTTCCATTAGTATCTTGTAAAATAGAATAATAGAGGTAATTTGGAGATGAACTGAAATTTAAAAAACTATCTCTGTCTATTTTAAATTTAGTGGTTTTAATTGGAAAACAATTTTTGAATTCATTACCTTCTTTTCTAGAAATATTTGTACAATATCCAGCCATTAAACATTTTTCTATTCTTCTTTCTAATGTTGAACCACTTCTTCCTCCTTCTTTGTTATTTATTACATTTTTCCCACCCATTATTTCTAATAATCTATTACGATGTGATCTACTATCTATACTTGCAGTTTGTATTCTTTTTTTATACAAGTAATTATCATCACACCATTTTTGTAACATATTACCATTATGTTGTCTTCTATAATCATCAAATAAAGTAGCAATTTTATATAAACCCATTAAATCTCCATTTTTGTGATTAAATTTCTTTTTAATTGCTTCATATTTTTTTCTTTGTTGTGTTTCAGACTCACTTGACATTGGATTAGGTTTAAATGCATAAAAAAATTCACTTAATTTTCCTCCACTCATTTCTATCATAGTGGTTATTAAACATACTTCACCAGATACATTATATTTATAACTTTCAAATTGAGCTCTACAAGATTGAGGAGAGTATCCAGAAGCAAACGAACTCATTTTTTCACCAGCTTCAGTTAAAATTCCTTCTTTTTTATTTCCAATTTTTATTTCATTTAGTATATCTAATTGCATTAAAGTTCTTATTCCGGATTTAATAAAATCATCCGAGGGAGGTTCGATTAATCTATTTATCATAGCAACCAAACTTGAAACATTTTTAACATCTGGTAATGAAAACATACGTAGGAAAAAACTATCTAAATTAGTATTTTGGATTGCAGGAGGTGGATATTTTTTCATAGCATTCATTTCATCTTTAGTGTACATATAATAAACAATACCGGGCGAGGTTCTACCAACTCTTCCTTTTCTTTGTAATCTAGCAGCTTCAGTTATTCTTTCAGTATAAAGTTTTTGCATACAATAAAGAGGATCATATGATTCAGTTAGGGCATACCCATTATCTATAACAATTTTACAACCTGCAACTGTTAATGAACTTTCAATTGCATTTGTTCCTACAATAATTCTTCGTGTATATGGTCTGCCTTTTGTATTCTGTCTATTTAAGTATAAATTTGCACTTTTCACTAAATTTTTTGATTCTTCCGATGCTTCTCCATATATTTGAATACATAATGGATTATTTTTATTTTTATTGATATATTGAAGTTTTTTTTCAAGTAAAATACAAACTTGTTTTGTTTCTGGAGTTGTAGTAACAAAAATAATCATATCACCTTGCACACCATCGGCAATCAAATTAACACAAGTATCAACAGATTTTTCAATAACATCATCTTTTTTTATTGGAGTTTTAAGCCAATGTTCTTCAATAGGAAATGGAGTAACACCACCTTCATTTAAATAACCCATTGTGAAACCATCTTTTTCAAAATATTTAAGGAAAATATCAGGATTAATAGTAGCCGACATTATAATTAATTTAAAATTAGGACGTAATTTTAATGTTTTTTTTATTAATAAAAATATAAAATCAATATTAACATTTCTTTCGTGTGCTTCATCGATTATTAAAGCATCATATTCTTTTAGAGTTATATCTGCCATCAATTTTGATACTATACTCCCATCTGTTGTAAATAATAATTTTGTCTTATCACTTCTTACTTTCTTACTTTTATGAGCATATCCTACTTCTTCGCCCAATTCTACATCTAACGAACTGGCAGCATATTGTGCTGCACTTTCTACAACAATTTTTTTAGGAATGGTTACAGCTATTTTACCTTTATAATTTAGAGTATGTAATGTATATTTAGGAACTAAAACTGTTTTACCAGCACCAGTTCCGATAATAAATAGTGATACTTGGTTATTTTTGATTGTATCGATACATTCTTTAGCTTTTTTATATAAAGGTAAAGTAGCCCATCCTTTACCGGGGTCATTAGGATCAACTGCTAAATTTTTATAAGTTTGTGTATAATTTTTATTTGAAAAAGGGTTTTTTTTAAGTCCTTTAGGATCTAGAATACCAATATTATTCATTAATATATGAAATAAATTATTCAGGCAAAAAATCAGGAATTTCAAAAATTGCTTTTAAATCTTTTTTATCCAATTCTTCTGAATATTTTGCCAATAAATTAAAATGTGTATTATACATAAATAATTTTACCGTTTCTTTTACAACTAATTCATTTCCCTTATTATTTTCCCAATAGCTTATTAATTCATATAATTTTTCTAAATTTAAACACATCTCTGATAACATTGTAAAAAAGGGTGGATAAAATGATTTAGCTTGACATCTATGTTTAAATCGATGACACAAACACCAAAACATATTATTTATAGTTTCTGGCGAAATATCTACTTTTGCATCTTCTTTTGTAATTAGAATGTACATTACTTTCCATTCCTCGATTAAGTCTTGAATTTGAGGTTGTTTAAACTTTTCTAATACTGGTATCATTACTTTATCCCAAAAATCAAAAAAATTATTCACTTTTATTATTTTATTTAATTCCATATCTTTTTTTGATATACTACGCATATAAAACATTTGCCAAATTACAATTGTTTTTATAGTTTCTTCAATACGAGCATTTAACATAATAAATGACAAGTCAATATAATTAAAATCATGTTTTTTAATCATATCAGTAAAGATTTCTGAGGTTCTTTCTTTAGTTCTTTTTTCTTTTAATGCTTTATCTTTAACTTCAATTTGTTTATTTGCTTTTTCAAGATTTTTTTTGGTATTATCTATTGTTTTTTTCATTTTAAGCCATTCTTTTTTCATAATTGCATATTCACTTTGAATTTTAAGTACTTCTTCTTTTAATTCTTCTTCTTTTAAAAGGGCTTGTTCATCTCTCGCGCTCTCTTCTGTTTTGAGGTGAAGTTCTTCTTTTAAAAGGGCTTGTTCTTCGATTGTTTGTGTTGAAATAGATTTTTTAATTTTTAAGATTTCTTTAAAGGAGGGTTTATCACTAATACTAATATCAGTTTGAGTAACAATATTTTTTGTTTTTATTTCTAAAACGGCAGAAGGAATATTATCAGCGATATATTCACTTAGATAAGAGACAATAGTATTTAAAAAAGAATATGAAGGTATTTCTTCATCTGTACCATCTCTTATGTTTTTTAAAACTTTATATATCTGGTTTAATTTAATAAATTCATTTTTATTAAATTCATCTGTTATATATACTTTTCCCCAAGATACTTTAACATTTCCTGTATCAAGGATAATAGGAGTATTAGGTGGGGGGGAATTAAAAAAAAGTGAAACTCCTTTACACTCCATATTAATTGATTTACAAGTTAAATTTTATTCAATTTTTTTATAAATTATTTCAAGTATATTGAGTAATTGATTATACGTTGGATTTTTTTTATCAAAAATTTGATCAAGTTCTTTTTGGAAAAAACTCCATTTATTTATTTTTTTTTTATTAATAATTTTTTCAAAAACTTCAATTTTTAAATCACAATAACTTTTTTTTTTATATTGATAATAGGGAGTGAATGCTGATTTTTGTAAATTATTATTTAACATATTATAGGGTATTTGAGCCTATTTTATTCATTTTTTTTAAATTAGTTTTAATGCATGGTAACCAATAGCTGCAAAACCAACCATAATAGATACTTTAAATAACCATCTCGGAGAATTAGTTTTCATAATACCCATAGTAATAAGTAAGGGAGCAACAACTAAAACATGAATAATAGGGAATAATGACAAATTCCACAACATTAGCCAACGTAAAGCAACAATGATACCTAAAACGAGAGCAACAATAAAAAGCCAATTAGGAGTAGATTTTTCATAAACTCCTAGATAAACAAGAAATGCGCCAGTAATAAAAATATGTACTAAACTTATTAACATAATTATAATTAGATAATTTCAATCCATTTATTATAAGGTAAATAATTAATATTTCTAATATTATCATCCCACATTTCAACAATTTTACAAAATATTTCCATTCTATCCTTTTCATCTAAAGTTGATGCGTACTTAAAAATATATTTTAAACCTTTATAAAAACTTCTATTAGTCCTTTGTATTGTTAAATGTTCTTTACAAAAAAAATAAGTTCTTGGACTACTAAGCATTCTACAATCTTTGAATTTACATCTTGGTGGCATTCCTACCCAATTAATCATACTTTCATAAAATTGTAAATATGTGTGAGCTTCTAAATAATAACGATCGGTTTCCACTCGACAAGATGGACAATTTATTTTTTCTCTACAATCCTTTATATCTTCCTTTTTTAATTGTTCATTAAAACAATTAAAATGAAAAACACACCCACAAGTTAAATTCTTTATATAATTTATACTCTCTAAATCTATTTTTTCATTACAACAATGACATAAATTGAAATTATGTACATTATTAAATTTTTCTAAAGTGATAGGTACTCGGCACATTGGACATTTTTTTTGTGCATTTGATTTTAATAATTTTTTTAAACAATTATGATGTATTTTATGACCACATTCTAAACTAATTTCATCCGTATTTTCAAAACAAATTGAACACTCCATTTTATAAACGTGTTTATGATACAGTTTTATATTAATATTTTTTTAAATAAGAATTATATAAGAATTAAAATGATTGTAGAAAGGGATTGTAACATTGAAATAAGTTTAACACTATTAGATAAGGGGTAAATATCACCATATCCTAACGTGGTTCCAGTAATAACCGCAAAATATAATCTATTAAAAAACTTTTGAAATAAATTAGGTTTTATTTTTTCTTCTTTAATTTCTTTTTCTTTAACATTTTTTTTAACTTCTTTTGTTTTTTCTTCAATAGCAATTTCATCTTTTATATTTGCTAATTTTTCTTTTATTTCTTTTTGAATTTTTTCTTTAATTACTTCTTCTTTAATTAGTTCTTCAACTTTATTGACTCCACCAAAATCATTATCATCAAAAATCATATAAAATAATGTGAATATAATAATTAAAATTAATAAAGCAAAAATCTTTTTTTTTATTTTAAATAATTTTTTAAACATTATTTTTTATAATATTTTATTCCAATAATTTATTCCAATAATTTATTCCAATAATTTATTCCAATAATGTACCCATTGTTTAGCTAATATATCAATAAATTCTTCAAATGTTTCATAATCTTCAGGATAAATAGGTTCTAATATTATTGTTTTTAGGCATAAGTTTTTATTAATAATAAATTTTTTTTCATTTATTATTAATTCTTTATTATTTGATAATACTAATTGGATTGGCAAACTTTTATCTTCATAAATCCGTTTTAATAAACCATAACGTAATAATTTTTTGATTTGATTTGTATTTTTTAAATATTTATAATCTTTTCTAGTTCCTTCAGGATAGAATAATATACGGTCTTTATATAAACTATTTGAGTTAAAATGTTTTTTGCAAACTGATAATAGGGATTGACTATTGGTTTTGTTTCTATTAAAAATAATAGTTTTCTTTTCTAATATTCCAATAATCGCTAGAAATGAAACACTAACAAAAGCTAATATTCTTCCAATGACGGTTGAATGAGTTATATATGGGTCTAATGCAAAATCTAGGAAACTACGATGATTAGCTAATATAAATCCTTTTTTTATTAAAGGATGTTTATAATGTATTATATGTTTTATTTTTAGTATTTCATATAATATTATTTCTAAACATTTATTATGAATATCTTTTTTAAAAAACATTAATGGGGAAATAATAATAGGTAATATAATAGTTATAATGATAAAATTACAAATGAAGTAAATCATTTTTATAAAGAGTGATTAAAGGTTTAAATATAAACTATTTTCTAACATTGATCATATCAGGTTTTTTATGAGTAAAACAGTAAAGACGTTCTTTTTTACCAATATAATTAAAAGATGGTCTTTTAGAACAATTTTGGTGAATACAATATTTAATACTAATACTTTTCATATTTGGTTTTTTATGAATACTACAATAAAGATTTTTATCACCAGGAAAACCATAATAAGCGTATCTTTCACATGAAAAATTATTATTTTCAGAACATATTTTTTTAGTAACATTAATCATATTTACATCTTTATGGTCTTCACAGAACATTCCTTTTTTTTCTCCTTTAAAATTAAATATGGGATATTTTTTACATCCAATTTCTTGACATCTTCTGGATTTCATATCAATCATATCGGTTTTTTTATGTTTTGTACAATATAAATAACCTATTCTATCAGGATAATTAAAACTTGCTTGTTTATTACATCCATTCTCTCGACACCTATAGGGCATTAATACACTTTATAAATATTATTTAATTCAATTTTTATATTTTTTATATTTTTATATATTTATATAAAAATGAGCAAAGATTTAACAATTATTAAAGATAATTTATTTGCAAAAATATTTGTAATTGGATTTAATAAAACAGCTACTACATCTATTCATAATTTTTTTAGATTTAATGGATTTAAATCACTTCATTCTGCGAATAATTGGCGTATTGAACAATTTCAATGTTTCAGCGATAATGGTAATTTACAAGATTTTCGTAAATTATATGAAGAATATCCCGAATCAATCTTTATATTGAATACACGACAATTAGATAAATGGATAAGGAGTAGAGGGAAACATTATGAATATTCTCAATGGTCAAGGCCAGGACGAAATTATCCAGATGAGAAATTATATAGAAAGTGGATAATAAGAAGACAAAAACATTATAAAGATGTGTTGGAATTTTTTCAACGAGATCCAAAGAGATTATATATAATAAATATAGATGCACCAAATTGGTTAGATTATATGGCACATATTTTTAATTTAAATTCTATAAAATTACATTCAAACCGTTTAAAAGATAAAAAAATACCAATTGATTTTCTAAATCTAATTGATGAAAAATTTAAATTAGCTTGTAATAATTTAAATATAAAAGATGAAGATTACACATCTCCTTTATTAATTAATTCAATGTTTAAAAAAATAAAGATTAAAAATAAATTTTTACAATTACTCCAATTATACAATGAAACTACATATCTATAACTAACCAAATAAATCCCAAATATTCTTTTTCCAATAAAAATTACCAATAAAATCTTTTCCCTGACCTGATTTACCGGAACCACCTTTTTTACCTAATTCTCTTGCTAATTTAGGAAGATTATATTTAGGTCTTCCCGATGTGTGTTTTTCAGATAAAAATATTTTATATGCTTGAGAAGTGTATTCATATCCCCACAAAACAGCAAAATCGACTTTTTGACCTTGTTTTTCAGCATTGCTTAACATTTGTCTAGCAACCATTTTATATAATACAGGATCATTATAATTAAGAACAACAACATTATAGCCTTGAAATTTTGCAGGTCTTGAATTACGAGCAACTTGGTCTTTTATATTATTAGAGACTTGATCATAGAAATACCCAGCAAGCAACTTAAATTCCCTATTATCATCCGTAAATAGTTCTTCCATTTTTTCAAATGCTTTTATATTATCTTTTTTTCCAAAATATGGAGAGTGATATATTCTAAAATTATAAAATGTTTTAAATAAATTATCATAAGGTAGATAATTAAGAAACAATCTTTTATCACTATTATCAGTATATTGTATGAAATGTGGTATTTTTTTATTGGGATATAAAAATTTATAAGCATATGCACATGTTGAATGTTTTACTCCTATAAATGCATTTAGACCGCTTAATGAATTATTATTAGAATTTCTTTCATGATCATCAATAATAATTAAAGATGAACATTTTTCTTTGATTTTATTTAATGTATCTTTTGAGAAAGCAATATCTAATATTACTGCATTTTTACCTTCTAGTTTATCAAAAGGTACTCTTTTATTATATCCTTCACCTGAGTAAGGTTTAGCAGGAATAAATATGATGTCTTTACCTTTTAAAAACTGATAGAAAACAAAAGCGGAAATAATTCCATCTTCATTATCATCATGAAACATTATAGCATTTATGTCTTTTTTTTGTTTTGATTTAAATTTTTTACTAAATGCAATAATATCATCAAATGATTTTTGATATTCAGTTTCATCCTTATATAATCTTCCTTGATGATTATCTTTATTTGATTTTTTTATAACTGGGAATAAATCACATTTTCCTAAACATTTTGATACTCTTTTTTCAAAATCTTCTTTATTCATTACTTTTATATATAATAAAAAAAATGATTTTTTTTATATACATTTCTCTAAATTATGACTTCTATACATTTTGGTAATTATATTATACAAAATAAAAAAGATACAGTTGTCGAAAATAATGATAAAATGACTATTGATTTTTGTGGATTAAATAAAGTTATTATTAACAATTATCAAGTTGAAGAAACACCTTTATCAATCCTAAAATTACTTCGTGAAATATCTTCAAGGATACATCAGACACATGACGATGATAATATGGCGAAAATCAAGCATTTTCAAAATAACCTTATTTCTGAACTTGGACAAACTCCTTATTGGGAGCTTAAAGAATATTTATCTGCAGAATTTAAAGAGTTTATTATTCATTTTCCTCAATATTCTTTATATCACTTGATTAATTTAATACAAAAAATTAAGAAATTATCTAATATTTCCTATAATCAAACCGCAACAGAACAGCTAAAAAAAGATAATAGGGAATTAGTTGAAGAAATAAAAAAATTAAAAACCCAATTATCCAACATATCCTATAATCAAACCGCAACAGAACAGCTAAAAAAAGATAATAGGGAATTAGTTGAAGAAATAAAAAAATTAAAAAATCAATTATCTAATATTTCCTATAATCAAACTGCAACAGAACAGCTAAAAAAGGATAATAGGGAATTATTAGAGGAACTCCAAAATTTAAATATTTTAAAGAAAGATAATAGGGAATTAGAAGAGGAATTAAAAAAAATAAAAGAATTAAATTCCTATAATCAGAAAGCAAAAGAAAAATTTCAACAAGAATTAAAAGAATTAAATTCCTATAATCAGAAAATAAAAGAACCATTACAACAAGATAATAAGGAATTAAAAAGGGAAAATAAAGATTTAAAAAAAGAGATTGAGGATTTTTTGGAGATTATTAAGGGACTTCAAACAAATTTAGAGGTTCAAACACAAAAATCAAGGGCAGGCGAAGAAGCCTTTATAGGACTTTCAATTACACATAAAAAAATAAAGGGATTATATAATAATTTATTAATTTTGAATAGTAATTTAGTTACAAAAACACAATCAACTGATTTTTTAATAGAAAAGATATTAAAAATGAATAATGATAATCAATATGAGGAATTAATTACAATAATAGAAATAGCAAAATTTGTTTGGTGTTCTAATATCGGAAAACATTCAAAAGGTGAATGTGAAGATAGAACAGATTTTGTAAAAAAATTATATTTATCCTGTTGTAAAAAAGATAAAAAGGAAAGAACCATAAAAGTATCAAATATTATTGCTTCTCAAAACTTTTGGAGAAAAATAGAAGAAAAATATAAAATTAATAATGATATGTATAATTATGCTTGGCTTTTTATGAAAGAATGTAATGACGAAGAAGTTTTAAGAAAAAATCTTCCACAATTTCTTTATGATATACAACAAATGATATATTTAAAAAATTGAATAAAAATAAATAAGATTTATAAAGGATATGGAACAAATTTTTGAGATTCAAGAAATTATTGATAAAAATAAGACAAATTTTATAGAAAATGATTATATAGTATTATGTAAAAAAATAAAAGAAATTTATAGTACTATAAAGATAAATAATAGTGATTATGATAGTGATTATGATGATGATATTTTTGAAGAAGAATTAACATCAGAACAATTATTTTTTGAGGAATTTGAATGTAATTGTTCTGAAAACGAGTTATGTACAGGATATAAAAAAAATTTTTGTTCAAACTATAATGATATAATTGAATATTCACAAATAATTAATTTTTATTTATATCCAGAGAGAGAAATTACATTTATTTTTAATTTAGAAATTAAGGATATTTTAGATAGAGAAAAAAGTCGAGAAATATTAAATAAATTATTGACTTTAATTAATATTGTAAAAAGAAAAGAGAAAATAATTATTTTTTTTACAATGTTAGAAATCGCTTTTAAATCTGATAAAATTTTAAATGCCTGTGATTTTAGACTAAGAAATATTTTAATTAATAAAATTAGTACATCTATGGAAAATCCTAATGAAGAAATAAAACAATTTGAAGACAAATTAGGACATAGTAATTTATTAAATAAAATTAAAGAAGAATTAGAAAAAGAATAAAAAAAATGAATTTTAATATTATAATTTTATATAATTATGGACTATTACGTTTATACAGATGGTGCTTGTTCTAATAATGGAAAACCAAATGCAAAAGCTGGATATGGAGTATATTTTGGAAAAGATGATTATAGGAATGTATCAAAAAAAGTAGAGGGTAAGCAATCAAATAATACAGGGGAGTTAATGGCATTGATAGAGGCATATAGAATAATAGAAAATGACGTTAAAGAAGGTAAAAAGATAACAGTATTTACAGATTCAAAATATTGTTTATTATGTTTGGGTTCATATGGTGATAAATGTTCTAACACAGAATGGAATAAAGATATACCTAATAAAGAATTAGTACGTACATTATATGATAGCTATAAGAATTCAGGAGTAATAGTTAAGCACGTATTGGCGCATACAGGAAAACAGGATGAGCATTCAAAAGGTAATGCCGAAGCTGACAGATTAGCAAATGAGGGTATTGGCGTTTTCACAAAGAGAGAAGAGGTTATATTTTTAAATGTTCCATATTCATTGAAGGAAGAAGCTAAGAAATTAGGAGCAAAATGGAACCCTAAAAAAAAGAAATGGTATATTGAACCAAATAATGTAAATAAAAATATTTTAATTGAAAAATATCTGTGAATTAAGTAATGGATGAAAAATTAGTTAATTCTAGTTTTTATATAACATACTCTTTTTTAGTAACAACCGCTACAATTACATTTATTGAAGCAATGAGAACTAAAAATGCTCAAGTACGTCATATTTTAAACTTAGAAACCTGTATTTCTATAGTTGCCACATATTTTTATGGTATCTTTTTAGAAAAGCTTAAAAAAGAAAAAATAGATTATAAAGAGATAAACACAACCCGTTATGTTGATTGGTCTATTACAACTCCTATAATGTTATTAGTTTTATTATTAGCATTTGGGTACAATACTGGACAGAAGGTTACATTATGGAGCTTTTTATTAGTTTTAGTTTTAAATTATGGTATGTTATATAGTGGATATGTTGGTGAAACAGGACAAATGGATAAAAAAATAGCAAATCTAATTGGATTTGTATTTTTCTTTTTAATGTTTGGGTATATATACCTAGTTTATATCGCTCCTTATAAGTCATTTGATAATAAAATGTTGTATTTAGTATTTTTAGTATTATGGACATTATATGGTGTTGTATATTATTTTGAAGAAATTGAAAAAAATGTATCATATAATATTCTTGATTTATTTGCTAAATGTTTTGTAGGTATATTCTTTTGGGCATATTTTACAAAAGCTTTAGTTTTATAATTTTTTATTTAATTGATTACATATATTATCTCCTACTTTTTGTAAAATATTGTCTTTTATAAAAGGTGCTAATCCAAGTAAGACTACTGAAAATTCATGACCCCAATAACCACATGTATAACCATTTATATTACCTAAAAGTCGTACTATATTTTTAGTAAAAGTAGAGCTATCTATAGCAAACAGAGTATCTTTAAGATATTGAGTATTCTCGGTAATCACAGCACCAGGCATTATATTTAACATATCAATATTTTTACCTGTATATTCTTTAATAATAGAATTAGCATGATAAAATCCAAATGCATTAGCACCTTCATAAGCACTTAAATAAGGAACACTAATTTCATTACCACTTGAAAATCCTAAACCCCAATTCGGATGAAGACATTGAGCTGTAATAAATATGATACCGCATTTTTTATTTCTTTTTATAAATTTTTGCAAAGCTATTCTGGTCATTTCGGCTTGAACGATTGTTCCACAAACTATAGTATTCTTTATTTTTTTCTTTTTCATATTATGATAGGGTTTTCCTGCTACTCTGTGACCAATATTATTTATTAAAACTGAAATATCAAGTTCTTTAAATGTACATTGAATTTCTTTAAAAAAATCAGGTTCCATTGCATTGCAAAAATCTTTGATAATTACACGGGTTTTTACGGCATATTTGCGCTCTAATTCTTTAGCCACCTCCTCACTCTTCACACTTCCTATTATCAGCACGTTAAAACCACGTTCTGCAAATAAATGCGCTAAATCTTTTCCTTGACCAGAACTTCCACCGGTTATTGCTACCCATCCTCCATCATATCGCTTATGTAAATCTAATTCTTTTATAAATATCCACTTGTGTAAAAATTTTATAATTATATATAATATTGTTACAAATGTTATAAATAGGAATAATAAAATAATATATGCTACTAAGTCATATTTATTCATATCTGTTAAAATTAAAAGGAAATAATTTTCAATAATTAACCGTTATGTTTAGGTGTAATTAAAAATATTAACTTATCATAATAATTATAAAAGCAATAAAGATTTATGTATTCTTTATCTAAAATGCTAATATTAGGTAAAATAAAATATATATGTAAAAACAAATGAATGACTTAAAACCACAAAATTTATATAATGTTATAAAAAATAGAAAAAAAAAGAACTCTTCAATTTAATAAATAATACTCAATATTCAGCTATTAAAATAAATAAAATAATTAATCAAACTAAAATAGAAAAATATTATTTAATACAAATGTAAATAAAAATGTAATATTAAAAGTAAAGGAATTGAATTGGCGTAACATAACAGGTCTTTATTATGAATTATTAGCATATAAAAAGTTAAATAATATAAATGAACCAAATATTGTAAAGAAAATAAAAAGTGTATTATGTAATACCGATGAAGAACAATATAAATTTTTACAAAAGGAAAAATTAAATTTATGCAAACAGGGAAAATCAAACATTCCTATTATTATATTCGTATTAGAATATAAAGAGGGAATTAGTTTTTATGAATTTATTCAAAAAAAAAATAATTTGAATAAAAAATTATTTAATTCATTTATTCAACAACTATTTTCAATATTGTATAAATTAACAGAAAATGGTATAATATACAATGATTTAAATTTAAATAATTTTTTAATTGATAAAAAAAATGAGAATTATATATTTTATTTAATAGATTTAGATAAAATATTATTTGGTTCTAATATTGATAACGAAAAAGCTATAATAGGTTCTTTATTAAATAGTAATAGTATATTTTATAGAATAATAATGAGTTTAAAATCTGTTTTTGGAGAAATTGTTAATTATACAGAAGTATCTGATAAGTTATTTTGGATAAACGATGAAGATATGACTATGAAACATATTATAAATCTAGAATTTTAATTATTAACATTCTAATCTTCTGTATTGGTTTTAAGTCTAAAAAATATATATAATTTATGTATATGGAGAATAATCATAAATTATTAGTGCAAATTGCAAATGATCATAAATTAATAGTTCAAATTGCGAAAGATGTTTCTATCTTAAAAAAAGATGTTTCTATCTTAAAAAAAGATGTTTCTACCTTAAAAAAAGATGTTTTTACCTTAAAAAAAGATGTTTCTACCTTAAAAAAAGATGTTATAACAATAAATAAATATATTAAAAATGAAAATATAGTTAAAGAAATTAAAGCAAATCTACTCATAGAAACTTTTTTATTAAAAAATGATATTTTATTCCAAAAATTATCATGGTCATTCGTATATAATAAAAAAGGTAAAATTATAACAGATTTGGATGGATGTTATTTAATTAACATTTCATTAAAAAGAAATGTTGATAATATAATAAATAATATAACTAGTAGAAATTACGTAATTAGAAGTAATTTTAAATCAAAAATAAATAAAAATTCAATTATGAAAATAATAGAAAAAGAAAATAAAAAAGAAACATTTCCTATTCCAGAAAAATTAATTATTGTAGAAAGTAAAAATTATTTTGATAAATATCAAATTAATAAAAAAATAAAACAATTATATCAAATAAATGAAGTTATTAATGATTCCAAAAATATTAAAAATAATAATTCAAAAATATTTAAATCAATGATAGATGAACATAAAATCAATAAATTACCTAATAATTTGTATTTAGTAATTTGTGGATATATAAAAAATTATAATTTAGAATATATAAAAAAATGTAATAAAGGAATAACAGAAGAAGAATATAATCATATTGAATTAATGAATTTAATAGATTCATATGAATTTATTGAATTAACTAAACATTATAGAAAACTAAGAAATCAAATAGATATAACAAGTATATATACTTTTACAGAAAGTTTAACAAATTTAATTGATGAAAATCCAGATGAAATACTTTTATTGAAGCTAAAAAATCAAATAATACCCTATAATTCATTTAAATTAGAATTAGATTTTATTAAAGGTAAAATTGGTTATCTTTTCTATAATGAAGAATTTTTATTATCTCTTAAAACATAATATTTGAACACATTATTTTATGAAATATATGATTTAAAAAATATAACTACAATCCCTATTATCAGTTTTTGGTTAAGTATTTTTTAAATGTCAATTAATCCAAATTTTTTTACATATTCTCTTATTCTTTTATTATCTCGGTGTTCAACTGCAAGCAAACATAATTGAGGAGTTACATTTTCAACCCACTCTAAAGCAAAAGGATGTACAGATACAGCCATTTCTGTTAATTTTATATTATCATAAAAACGACAACAATCCCATAAAATAATTTTATGAGCTTTTAATTGACATTCATATTCTATTATCTTTTCTCCCTCTGGAATTTTTACTCGCCATATATTACAATCATAATATTTTCTGAACCATCTTAAAATATCACGAAAACGACAAAAATGGAATCCACCTTTTTGATAACAATCTTGTGAAAGTGGATAAATATCAATATTTAGCCCTTCTTTATATTTATGTTTGGTGTATATATCAATATTATCTTTATAGGTTAATTTAACAAATTCATTAGGATTATATGACATATTATTATTATTGTTAATATTTTTCTTAAACAGATGGAAGCCTAAATTTAACATAAAAAAAATGAATTAATATATATATTATACTGCCTAATATGAAAAAATTAATAATTCTCTTTTTAATCTCTCTATTATCAATTAAAGCTATACAATTCCCTGAAAACAATAGGGATAAAAAAATATGTAAAATTAACCAACATAAAAAAATGTGGAATGATTTATATATTCCATTTATGAATGAAATATATATTTTTTTAGGTGTTTCACTTATTTTTTTACTATATTTAATGATAAATACAATAATATCAACTTATCGACATATAATTTGTAAAAAAAAATATCATAAATTATGTTCATTTTATAAATCAAAAATTTAACGATATATAATTCTTTGAGTTAAAATATAGTAATAAATTCATTAATGAAATCATTACTTATTTTAACTCTACTATTCACACTTTTAATTTCTGTTAAAATACTTTCTTTATTCTTATCAATTGTCCATTCTAATTCTAATTTTTTATCTGGACTTAAAATTTCTTTACTACATATTAAATATTCTTTCTCAATTATTATTTTTTTATTATTATTTGCTATAGTAATAATAGAATTTAGAATAAATTTAATATCATATTTATGATTAAATTTTAAATCTTCAATTTGATAATTTTCAATATTTTTGTAAATACCAATTAAATACCAAATAGCATAAGTATTTATTTTTTTAATAGAATAAATATTTATTATATTTTTTATTATTTTTGAGATATGATTAAATTTATATGTGTTTTTTAATTTATTTAATTCAATACTATTATTTGAAGCACATGTACTTTTTATAGTTATTCTAGTTCCATTTGTTATTGCATATCTTTTTTTATTACCTGAAAACAAAATATCAATAGCATTTTGAATATGAATTGAAGATAATATTTTTTTATTAAAAAATTGAAGTAATATACATCCTGCTCTTATTATTTGATGAAGAGAAACAAATTCACCTTCAACACTGGAAATTTCATCTTGTAGTTCCATATAATATTTAAATTCCTAAATAAAAAATCATTTTTTTTTATTCTTTGAATTATGAAAGGATTTTTATTAGGACTAATTTCATTAGGATTATTAGGAGGTTTAGTTTTAAGTCTATCTTCAATGCGTAATTTAGAAACGATTGAATTTAAAACTACACTAAATAAGAAACAATTAATTATTTATCAAAAAATAAATAATTTTAGGATGAATATTTTTATTCAAGGCTTATTTTTAGGTCTTTTAGTTTCACTATTTATATTAACCTTTTATCAAAATAAAAATCAATGGATTAATGCTGGTATATTCACTTCTACCATACTATTTGTTAATTATATGTATTATTCCTTATTTCCAAAGCCTATGTGGATGTTAGATTACATAACGAATACAAATCAAGCAAGAGAATGGTTAGATATATATAAGTTTATGAAAAATAGATATCATTTAGGTATTTTATTTGGACTTTTATTTTTCTACTTTTTGTATATGACATTTATGATTAATTAACACATTTAAGCCTAAACAACGAGGAGTATTAAACACTTCCTATTATCATTTTTTGGGTTAAGCCTTTTTTTAAAAGGCTTTTTTTACGGTCTGATAATAGGGAATGTTAAACAACCCCGATACATTCAAGCCTAAACAATGAGGAGTATTAAACAATCTTTTATTATTATTTTTTTAAAAGTTAGATAATAGGGAATATTAAACATTCCCGACACATTCAAGTCTAAACATTGATGAGTATTAAACAATCTTTTATTATTATTTTTTTAAAAGTTAGATAATAGGGAATGTTAAACAATCCCGACACATTCAAGTCTAAACATTGAGGAGTATTAAACAATCTCATATTATCCCTTTTGCTAAGCCTTTTAGAAAAAGGCTTTTTTAAAAGTTAGATAATAGGGAATGTTAAACAATTCCAACACATTCAAGCTAGAACAATGAGGAGTAATAAACAATCCCTATTATCATTTTTTGGGTTAAGCCTTTTTTTAAAAGGCTTTTTTGGGTTAAGCCTTTTAGGAAAAGGCTTTTTTTGGGTTATAATATGTTACAATGAAGCACTCATAACTTATTAGAAAAACATAACGTTGATAACCTAAAAAAAATATATTTATAAAAACATGAAGAAAACAATAAACACAAAAACTTTGAAAAATATTATTATACAAAAAATTCCTTTAAGCAATGTATCCTTAAACTTAAATATCGTCACAAACATTTCTGAATTTAAAATTTCAAAAATTATAAATCAGACAAACAATCGAAAAATTCTTTTCAACAAAAATGTAAATCAAAATATTTTACTAAAAGTAAAAGAACTTAATTTTTCAACATTAATCAATATTGGTAATGAATTATATTCATTCAAACTTCTTAAAAATACTAATTTTCCAAATATAGTAAAAAAAAAGAAAAGTGTTGTATGTGGAACTGATAAAAAAATTTATGAAAATTTATCTTCAAATAAATTAATTTTATGCAAACATGGAGAATCAAACATTCCAATAATAATAAATATTTTAGAATATGTTCCAGGTGAAAGTTTTTATAATTATTTGGAAAAAAATATTGTCACACTAAATATATTAAAAAATTTTATTTTACAACTTTTTTTTACTTTTTATTTCATGTATGAAAAAGGAATTGATTACAATGATGACAACTTAAATAATTTTATCATACAAAATATAAAATTTAATGCAAAATATAAAATAGAGGGATTTTTTAAAGAATTTTCATTTGATTACAAGTTTATCCTTATTGATTTCGACAAAGTAAGTTTTAATGCGGTTACCGGAAGCTATTTACCTCAAGAAACATATTTAGGGATGATTTTTGATATGAACAAGTGTTTTTATCGGATAATATCTAAATTGAGTGCGAAATATAAATATGTTCAAGGAATTAATTTTGAAAAGATTGTAAATAAATGTTTTTGGGAAAAATGTAAATCTGTTAATGAATTTATAAAATTAATAGAATACTAACCTACTTATGAAAACGTATTTGTTCAAAATCTGAATAATAAAGCATATAACATAAAGCAGAGTATTTATTTTTTTGATTAATTTTTGCTAACTTTTTTTAAAAGTTAGATAATAGGATTATTAAACAATCCCGACACAATCAAGCCTAAACATAGTAAAAGTATCTAATTCATTCATAACTAAATATGCATTTTGTATATTCATAATGTATATACATCATATACATATATTATTTTTATATAAACGCGTACTTTTCTATTATAAAATTATTTGATGATATAAAATTACCTAATTGTAATTTAAAGATATAAAAATTAATTTAATTAAAATGAAATCTTATTATCAATTTGAAATTCAACGCCCTGATATATTTATAGATGGAAAAGAAATACCTTATTACATCGATTTTAATAAAATAATAAATAAAATAGAATTTATACCCAAAAAAGTGGGAAATAATATTTCTGGTGAAAATGAAATAAATAAAGAAGTTTGCAGAAGTTTTGAAGCAAAATGTGATATTAATTTAATATTAGAAAATAGTATATTTAAAAAATATGCAGAATTTTTAGAAGAACCTGAAACTGAAAAATATTTTTTAAGAAACGAGTATTTTAATTTATTAAAATATGAGGAAGGTGATTTTTTTAAGGAACATCAAGACAGTAAATATATTGAAAATCATATTGGAACAATTTTAGTTTATCCACCTAAAAAATTATCTAATTATGAAGGTGGAGAACTATATTTATCAAAAGAAAATGTGATTATTGAAGCTTATGAAGATAAATGGTCAATCGTTTTACTACATGTTAATACATTACATGAAGTAAAACCTTTAAAAAGTGGATTAAGATATGTTTTTAAACAACACTTTATAATAGATGATAATATTAAAATAATATTAGAAAGTAAATTAATAGAGAATATTAATTTTTCCATAGATAAAATAGAAGATAATAAATTTGAGTTAGCTACAGAAATAACTAGATTAAATAAAGAAATAACAAATTTAAAGAAGAAAAAATATTTTTTAGAGAATGCTGATAAATGTTATGAAATAGTTAATGAAATTATTAATACCTTAAAATATAGAGGAGTTAAAATAATTTGTCAAAATTATTATGAAAACCCTACATTAGAAAAAATAACTGGTTTAGATAAATATGTTATGACATTAATTCAAAAAGACATTAAAAAAGAAATTAAACTTAGAATGTTTAATCAAGATGGTATTATAAGAATAGGAAAGAGTATGTCAGAATGGTATGAAATTCCAGGAAAAATAGAGGAATTATATAATGATGAATATTTAGATATGACTGAACAGAAATTTGAATATTTACCGTTTGAAAAATATAAAACATACAGAATATCATTTGATAATATGTTGACAGGTAATTATCAAGGAATATTATCAGAATATAATGATCAAGAATATGATAATTATTTACAAATGAAAATAAGTGTTATTATTATATATTAAATTGATTATTAAGATTTTCTTTGTTTTTCGTCATCATTTTCAGTACTTTCACTTAATATATTACTATTAGATGATCCAACGATTTCATTAAATTTTGCTTCTAATCCAGTTCCAGTAGTTGTTTGGTGTTTATAGTAAAGATAGCCATTATTTTTTTCATATGTTATTCTTTCCGGTCTTTGAACTTGAGAAACATAAGCCCACATTCCATCATCTTTAAACTGATTAGCTAAACTAAACATATTAAAAGCCATAACGTGGTACTCAGGTAAAGTTACTAAATGTGCGTTAAAACCAAAAGAGGCAAGTTTAGGTTCAAAGTTTTTAAGACGTTCCGTTACGATTTCATCACAAATTAATGCGTAAGGTTTTTTAAATTTTTGTTTCAAAAACAATGAATTATAATAATCTTGATTTTCAAAATAATAATCATATGTTTTATTATGATAGTAATCATTTAATGCCATATATAATCTATTTAATCCTTCCTCTGACATATTATTATCACCTTGTATAACATCTCCTTCTTTTTCTAAAAAAACTTTTAAACCTTCTTTACTTAAAATTTTTGTATTAATTAATTTATTTGCTAATATTTTAGCATTATCATAAAATTTTAAATCCCAATCAAAACTAGGACTATGATTATATAACCCTTGTGCTTTTAATCCAAATTTTTCTAAATATTTATTAACTCCATCTAAAAATTCTTTCGCATCCTTTAAATCTGCATTAGGGGTTTCCATCCAAACATGAGTTGCTAACCCTTCTTTCACTATTCTAGCTGTTCTTGTTATTGACATTTCTAATCCCCATTTTTTATTTGTTTCTGGATTTATTCCTTGTTTTATATAAACATATTTTCCATCTGGTGAAAATCCTTTATCCCAATCAATAAATTTATAATCTTGATGTTTTGGATTTTCTAAATTTTTACTATATAACATTCTTTTAGCAGAGAAAGCATCAGTTCTACTAACAAATTTTACCCATTGTTGCCCACTTCCTAAAACTTCTTGTGCTGCAAAATTGGCAGACCTCATTATAACAATATAATCATCAATAGGGCAAAGTTCTTTATCTCCTAAATGCCCACATCTTTTATAAGGTCCTTGGTCTTCTATATGTATCATTGTTATTCCGTTATATACTGCATTTTTTACAGACATTCTAACTTTTTCTGGTGTGCTCCATCCCTGTTCTAAATCTGCTAATACTGAACAATCTCCACTTATATTTACTCCATTTAAGTGATTAATCTGAACAAATCTATTTAAATGATTATTTACTTCTTTTGCGTTATCTCCTGGTTCTTCCGGAGAAACATGTAAAGTATCTGGTAAAGTCTCTTGTAATCTATTTTTCATTGCATTTATCTGCCATCCTCCTACATAAGGACCAATACGACCTTGACCGCCCATTACTACATTTACTGCACTTATACCTGTTGATGTTCCTAAAAATTGATAATATTTATTATTTTTTAAAAAATCATTTAAGTATTCTCCACGATGTTTTGTTAATTCAATCCCTTTTTTAATTTTATTAGTTCCTAATAAATCTAGATTTTTTTGAGAAGCTACATAAGATAGACTACGTTGAATAGGGTTTGCTAAAATTCTTCTTAACATAAAAGAGTAAAAGATTTAAATTTAAGAATTTTTAACTCAATAAAATATGTTTTCTAAAACCATGAGTATATTAAATCCTGGGAAACAATATGCGTATCTTTTTGGTCAAAGAACTTTAAATTTAATAAAGGAATTAAATAGTAAACTTGGTGATGAACACCAAAATTTATTAAAAAAGAGATATAATGAACCATTAAGAAAATATCGAGAAGATACTAAAACGATTAGATTAGATGAATGGAAAGCAGTTGGTCCAAATGAAGATATTAAATGTCGTCATGTAGAAATAACTGGTCCTACATCTGATGCCAAAATGATGATTAATGCACTTAATTCAAAAGCAAATTGTTATATGACAGATTTAGAAGATAGTATGTCTCCTTCTTGGGATAATGTTCAGAAAGCTCATTATAATCTTAATCAAGCGATGAATGGTACTTTATCTTTTTTAAAAGGAGATAAACAATATACAATTAATCACATTATGGAACCTGTTTTATTTACTAGATTAAGAGGATTACATTTAAAAGAACATGGAATTCAAATTGATAATAATATAACACCTGCTACTTTTGTAGATTTTGCGACTTATATGGTTAATAATTCAGAATTATTAGTTAATAAGAATGCACATACAAAAGGAGGAATATATTTTTATGTTCCAAAGATACAAACATATGAGGAAGCTTTATTAATTAATGAGATGTTTAAGATAGGAGAGGATTTTATGGATATAAAAAGGGGAACAATTAGAGCGACATTATTAATTGAGACATATCCGGCAATATTTCAAACAGAAGAGATTATTTATGCATTAAAAGATTATATTTGTGGATTAAATTGTGGTCGCTGGGATTATTTGTTTTCAATGATTAAATCAAATATGAATTTTAATATTCCAGATAGAAGTTTATTAACTATGAATAAACCTTTTTTAACTGCTTATATTGAGCGGATTGTTCAAAGCTGTCATAAAAGGGGAATTCATGCAATGGGTGGAATGTCAGCCTTTATTCCAACAGGGAAGGATGACCAAAAGATAGTTGAAAAAATTATTAAAGATAAGGAATTAGAAATAAAATTAGGCTGTGATGGTGCTTGGGTTGCACATCCAGGTTTAATTGATACAGTTAAAACTTTATTTGAAAATAAGTTAGAAGGAAAGGATAATCAATATAATATTGTTCCTATGAGAAAAATAGAAGATAATGAATTTTTAAATATTCCTAATGAAATGCTTAAAAATAGATGTTTTACTAAAAATGAATTTGTTAATAATTTAAATATTTCTCTTCAATATTTAGCTGGTTGGTTATATGGAAATGGAGCAGTTGCTCTAAATGGATTAATGGAAGATATGGCAACCTGTGAAATTTCATTATATCAAGTAAAACAATGGGTTCATAATAATGTATATGTATTTCAAACAAACGGAACTACTAATGTTCAATTTCAGGTGAATGAAGAAATTTTAAGATATCATTTAAGAAAAGAAAAAGAGAAACTTTTAACAGGTAATGGATTACAAGTTGAATATGCTAAAGATTATTTAGAACAAGCTGAAAAATGTATTATTGATTATGTAATGAATTTAGATAAACATTTTTTACCTGATGTTGCTTATCAACATCTTAATAAAAATTAATTTTTGACATGATTAAAGGAAAAACTTGTTCTTTATTAGGAATTACATAAATATTATCATTAAATAATGCATCATATCCTGGAGGAGGAGTTATAAAATTTGGTTTAGTGGAACCAAATTTATTCCAATAATTTTTATTTTTTCTAGAAAAGTTTTCTTTCTTTTTATTAAATTTTACTAAACAGGTTAGTAAAATATTATTAGTTTCATCAAAATAAGGATTTAAATCTTCAATTGTAGTTGATAAGTTAATTCCAATACCAAAAGCACCACGTTTAGATAATTGAGGATTAAAGCCATTAGATAATATTTTTCTAGCATTTTGAAGATTAGTAAGATGAAACATTTGATAAATATTTTTTGCTTGATAATTTTCAAAATCTGTTATTGATGTTTTAGATGTTTCTAAAAAAATTATTTCATACATAAATTTAAATATATTTTTTAATTATTAAATATTGAGATAAAAATTTAAGACTTATTTAATGAAAGGTTAATATTTCAAAATCTTTGGATAGAAAAATATATCGACACAATCAAGCCTAAACAATGAGGAGTATTAAACAATCTCCTATTATCATTTTTTGGGTTAAGCCTTTTTTTACGGTCTGATAATAGGGATGTTAAACAATTCCTACACATTCAAGCCTAAACAATGATACTATTTAACACTTCCTATTATCCGGTTTTGGATTAAGCCTTTTTCTAAAAGGCTTTTTTTACGGTCTGATAATAGGGATGTTAAATAATCCCGACACATTCAAGCCTAAACAATGAGGAATATTAAACAATCCTATTATCATTTTTTGGGTTAAG
>Ga0180433_10001989_pt1 | contig 33026 bp, 22 predicted proteins | sample SS_ome_8_FD_132980 | JGI IMG/M metagenome (GOLD analysis project Ga0180433, IMG submission 132980) | Hypersaline lake sediment archaeal communities from the Salton Sea, California, USA - SS_1_D_1 metaG | ecosystem: Environmental > Aquatic > Non-marine Saline and Alkaline > Hypersaline >...
CACATCAGCGGCGCTGTCTCGTTCACCTTCGAATGTCCGCACGGCCTGGCCGGGGACAGGGACTGCAAAGTGACTCCCGAACAAATACTCGACATCGAGCTAACGCTTTACGAAGCGATGCTCAGATATTCCATTGAGAAAAAGGGCCACTCCCCAATTAGCCCCCAGCACCGCTGGGGGTTAAAGCGCTGGGGGGCGTACAATTGGGGGTTAAAATGTTCGGGTTATACGAATGCGGGTTAAATCCTGCCGGTCAAGCCGCCGCATACCATTAGCCCGCGGCACCGCCGCGGGTTCTTTTGCCTTTGGGGTCGATGCGCTCCCTCGCCCCGCTCGCCAAAAATGAAAACGCCGACCTGACGATGCTTCTGGTTAGCTTATAAAGTACTCACTTCTATACAGATGCGATGAAGCTGCAAAAAGTAACCACGAAGCTGTGAAATGCAATCAGCCCTCAGCGCTTAAAAAGCCGCTGTCTTAGGACAGATCAAAGGAAATACAACGTGCTTCCCAAAATCAGGTGTGGGGGTTAGCGCGTATGGATTAGAATCAAAGTGGCTGAAATTTGTACAGCGAAGGCGCGTTTTTTGCCGATAGCGAACATAGTCGAACACCCTGGCGTAGGGGGCATTGTTTGGCTGTATAGGCCCTACGCCAAGGTGCTTCTGAGCATTAGGCGTCTCGGAGAATGCGTCGCCTTTAGGTAATTCACTCACTACCGAGGTTTATGCAAGTTATGTTTGACTACGAACATGAAATGGTGAAACCTGCAGAGGCTTGGTTGAGGTCCAGAGCCCTCATGGTCAAACGCGAATTTCCTCTTCCCTGGGGTATTTGCGATCTTGTGGGATGTTCCTTTGAACAGCAGAACATCGAGACCAGGTTACGTCTGCGCCAGAAAAAGCCAATAGGTTCATATTTTCGACTTATGCTCCTCTCCCAAATCCCCGAGGAAAAGGATGGGCCACCCATTACGTTATCTCGCTTGACGAAAGTGTTTTCAGAGTGCTTTGATAGTGAGCAAATTAGGTTTGAACTGCATCGCCTTCGGACAGACCAATTTATTTACGCGACATCTTCAAACTCATTTTATAAGCTGAATGGGTGGATGCCCATCCACAAGCGATTCGTTGCCTTGGAGCTTAAGCTGTCGCGCTTCCATGATGTTCTGTGCCAAGCGATTAACAACCTGGAGTTCGCCGACGAGTCCTACGCTGCGCTACCCCTACCGGCAGCAGCAAACCTCGTCGAAAGCGGGAGCGTTTCCCTTTTTGTGGAACATGGCATTGGCATCATCGGACTTGACCCGCAAGGGTATAACGTTCTCAGAACCGCGCGCCCCAGTAAAGCAACAATCGACCCCCTACTTCAAGCCCATTGTGCAGAACGCTTCTGGAGGACTTACGTTAAAGGCAATTCAACATAAGCTGCTCAGCTACCTTCCCGGGTTTTCTCACCGACATAGGACTATTAGGAACTAGGCTTGCTGGGAACAAAGGTAGTTGGCTGCCGACGACAAAAGCTGCCGACAAGTCTTGATATAGAGCAAGAGCGCGGCCACCCTGTGGGTTAGCGCTGATTTCGTCAAGCCAGTGCTTGTAGAAGCGCGCGTTGTACTTCCTAGCAGCCTCTCGAGCTTTTAACATATCGAAGTTCTCTCTAATGTAGCCGAGCACTTTGCGTGCAGGGTCGTCAGGATTCAATTTCGCAAGAGCCTTATCAAGCCACCCCCTTAACTCTCTGTGGACGATTACCCAGCGCCGTAAAGGCGGGATCACGATTCTTGAACTTGGTGACGAAGGCACATCGCCAGCAATAAGATAAGAATACCTTGACCCCAGACAGATAGCTACGGGCTCACAGAGCCCACGAGCCCATAGAACTAGGTTAATGCCCCAATATGGCCCTGCAACCTTGATCGCTTCTGGGGGCAGACTTTTCTTCAAAGCGACATGGAATTCCGCGAGCCGTGCATATCTCGTGCGGAACCTTTCATTGCGATTCTGATCCAATAAAGTTGAGTCAACAGCCCAAACTCCGTCCGCCTCTGCTATCTCATAACACTTTACTGCTTGGTCTATCTTGTCTTCGCGTATAGGCTTCCTATTGATCTGGCGTTGGTTCGTAAATATCAACGGCAAAATCAGCTTGCCCGCGAATCCCGCCTCTCTTTTCCACTCTTTGGTTGCTCTGGCCAGAATTCTGTTGATCTTGTTCCTGCTTCCATGATCGACCAAAGGAAGCTGTGGTACTGTAAGCCAAACCGGTTTGTAGGTTTTGCAGTGGTTCAGTAGCTCCTGCACGAATAGCGCAATCTCCCCATACTTCTGTTGCCTCCAGTTCTTCGGGCAAGCCAACAGTTCGTAGTTCGAGAAGCGCCCAAATAGATTATCCAAGTTTCTCCAGAGCTTCTTCCGGCGTGCTTGCCAGTCCCTCCTGGGTTTATCCGGCCACTTTCTTGTCAAGCGGTGTTCATAAGCATCGAGGGCCGGGTCAAGCCATATCGATACGCCGGGAGGCAGTGAATTGTTTAAGACTTTGGTGGACTCCAGAGATACCCGACACATCTGTACGTCTTTGTATACACGGGCGAGGATCTTGCAGTCCGTCTCGCTATTCACAAAGGGTACGTATTCTGGCATCAATCCTCCTTTTCTGAATTGAGTTGTGCGCGCCAAGTTAAGTAATTACACGTATGTTCCGGCTCAGGGAAAATGGACATTTCATTTACCCCAATGTGGTCAAGCTCTGCGAGTAGTACCCTCTTGTGCTCCTTCTTGATCCTCAGGCACACAAGCCCCGGCGCCTGTTGATCACTCAGTGCGAATTGCCTGGATCCCGCAAGCGTAAAGACACCTTGTTGAAGCATTATTCTTTCAGAATTCCAAACAGGATATATCGCAATCGTGCGCCGGCCATTAGCCCTTTTCCTACCTAACAGGTATAGGTATTTGTTAATAAGCGTCGCATCGGAATGAGCATCAAATACTCGCGGCTTTTTTCCATCTACTTGTCTGTTAAGGTTCACAGGATTCAGGATGAACACACCACCGTCATTTTCAAGCCGCCCACAGCACGCAAAGTAAAGGGCAATGGCTGCACTCTTTGTCCAATCGAGAAGGCGCGTGGGTAACCCATGATGACGAGCGAGCTGAATCCACTTTAGCTCTTCTGTAGGTTCCGGTGGGTTCTTGAGTTTTATTTCTGCATACCTTTTGAACTGGGCCACTAAACCCAAGGCTTTGTTTCTCTCACTTACCGTGCCATACCTTAAAGCTGACGGCGTCAGCTCCCAGCTTATACGAGCATTCCCCCTGAACCAGAATTCCTGGTCTCGCTTCATCAGGAAGTTGCATACGTCAAAGTAGCGCCCAAGGTGATTAATTTGCTCCGGATAAACGCGGCATGCACTGGTCTTCTCCCTTGATGCGCGACTCGTTCTCACAGTATCTTTCTTCTTAGGCACTCCACCGCTCCGCGGCACTCAGCCCGATTTCATCACAACTCCAAATGGGATCAATCGTACTCGGTAATACAGTATATCTTCCCGTTGAAGTACGCTTCCTTCTCAATTCTTTCGCGCCTCCACAATCCTGCGCCATCAGCTTAGGCCTTCCACATCTGTTGCCGACCGACAATACCATAATCGCCCCAAAATTCAACCCAATATAAAAAATTTCCGCTCTGCAATAGTTTAATTTCAGGAAACTCTGCGGGCAAGAGCTTCACGAAGAAGACAGAATACGGGAGAGAGAAAACAGGAGTTTATCCGCCTGCGGCGGAAAAAAGCCATAAAATATACGTAGAACTACGTATACTCATCCACCCATCGACGAGGCACGAGGCACGAGCGACGGGCGACGACCCAGGAAATACGCTTCACGAGATACGCATCACGCGCTGCACCCTCCGTCCTCTGCCGACTTTCTGTGCAGACTTCCCAGAGCGCATATTTTGCGCAAAGCAAACGCCCTTTTGGGCGGGCCAAAAGGGCGTGATTTCTCGGATTTTTCGTGCCGGCTTAGACGGCTTCTTCCTCGCCGGGCGGCTCTATTTCTTCGCCTTTTTTGGACTTTTTCGCCTTCTTTTCCTTCTTGGCCTTGGGCTTTTTCGGCTTCTTGCCGGCCTTGGCAAACTCGCCGGTCAGCAAGAAACTCGCCCCCACTACGATGGCCGTCGCGACCAGTGTGCCGATCAAGATATACCAGATTATCCCCTGTATCGGCGTCAAAATCGAAGGTACGACGCCTCGCAGGCCCGCGACGGCGACTATTGTAGTGTACAGCAGAAGCGCCAGAGGCAAGAACATCAACATGCCCAGCGTCTTGCTCTGGGTGTCCGGTGGCGCCTCGGCATACGGCTGCACGATTGCAGGCGCTGCAACGACCGGTTCAGGAGCAACCATATCTTCCGGCATGATTTGTTCGGCCTCAGCAGCCACCTGCTCGGCCGAGCCTTCTGCCGCCGGTTCTTTGCCTTCGCCCTCGCCGCCCTCAGCGGTATAGATTTCATCCAGAATGCCGCCCAACGATGTATCATCCGCTTGCAGCGACAGATCCAACAGGCCCGAACCGCTGCCGAAACTATCCAGATTCACGTCCTCCTCGATCTCTTCCAACGGCTGTTCCGGTGTCGTACCGGTTGCGCCCGGCGCGACCGTCGTTTCCGCGCTGGTATCACCTGTTACATCGTAATCGCGGTCTGTTTCGCCGAGAACGCTGATTCCCTCTCCGGTCAGAGCGGTATCGGCCTCGGTCAGACCACTTTCTGCGGGGGCGATTCCACTTTCCGGGGCCAGTGAGATTTCCTCTTCTCCGGCTGTCCCCTCCGCCAGCGGTTCCTTCTCTGGCTCGCCTTCTTCTTGCGGCTCCAGCTCGCCTTCTTCTTCCGGCTCAACCTGTTCCTGCGGAGCCTCGATCTCTTCCTCCGGCTCTTCGTCGCGGACCGGTTCGGCCAGGTCCTCCAGTTCTACCGGCTCTTGCTCGGATTCGGCCTCACCCTCAAGCTCAAACTCGTCAAAGCTCTCCGGTTCAGTGAGTTCTTCCACATCCTCTGATTCACTCGGCTCTTCTGCCGACGAAGCAGCCGCCTGCTCAGCTTGTGTAACGCTGGCGTCGGACATCAACTGCTCAACCTCGTCGACTTTGTACAGCAAGTTCGAGCCATCTCGGAACTCACGCAGCTTACCCTGCCTCGCCATTTCCTTCACTTGATCTTCTGTTGCGTTGAGTTTCTCAGCCGCCTCACGCAACGAATAGAACATACCAGCCATGATATATTATCTCCCACAAGTCATGTGCCTGTTCTTAATGATTTAATGCCGTTTTTTAGCTGCGGTATGCACTCCGTCTTTATATTATCCACATACCGGAACCTACACCTTTTCACAAAACGATTATACCTTCTATGCCGCGAATATGCAAGCATTTTTGTCCGCGATGGCATGCTGCTTGAACGTGCTCATCAAGGCCGGTCTGTGCCGGATGAAGAGATTTTCTTGGAATGGCAGCGGCTGTCCTGTAGAATAAGGGGTCGCATACGGCTCTTTTCGGGGTGTAGCTCAGTTTGGCTAGAGCGCCTGCTTTGGGAGCAGGAGGCCGTTGGTTCGAATCCAATCACCCCGATTTTCCGAAGCGGCCAACGAAGCCGCCGCCATTGACCATCTCGATTTCGAGCGTATCACCTCGCCGTGCGGTCCTGTTTTCCAAAACCACCGCTGCGTCGTTTTCTCTGTCATCGCGGACCAGTGAGGCGTTGTATCGGCCATCGCCTAAGAACGACAGCGGCACGCGAATCGTCCTGGCCTGCGGACCACACATGACAGCCAGAAACCAGGTCTGGCCCGTGCGCCGCGCAAAGATCGCCAGCTCGCCGATACTCGATTCCGGCAATACGATGGTTTCGTCCCACACAGCCGGTATGCTTTTGATTACGTCCACCGCTGGATTGTCAAGGATGGATTGGGGATGTGCGGCGGCCGTCAGCAGCGGGCTGGCAAAGATGGCCAGACTGGCGATCTGGTGCGTCCAGGTCGTGTCGCGGCGGCGGTCGCCGAAGTGCATGGTCGTATAGTCGGCATGCCCGGCAAGATAACGAGTGAACGGCAGAATCGTTTCGTGGCGGGCGCGTTCGCGGAGCGAGCTGCTTTCCATGCCGCGGACCGCCTCGCGGACTATTTCATTAGGCCAGGTGCGGGCCCGGCCGGTCGGCTTATTCGCCCCGTGGAAGTTGACCACCATCTGATTTTCCGCGGCCTTCTGGAGCAACTTCTCGTAATGGTCGATGACTTCCTTGGCTTCATGATCTAAAAAATCGATTTTGGCACCGGCGACCCCAAAGCTACGCAATCTTGTAAAAAACTCCTCGCGGGCCTGGGGCGTACCCAGGCGGTTGCTGTGTATCCAGAACAGCAAACGCACGCCGTGCTGCTTGGAGTACTGGACAATCTCTTCGATCTGCTCGTCACTCCATCTACTCCAGAAACCCTCGATGACATGATATTCAAAACCTAATTCTCCGGCCAGGCGGGAGAACTCCTTCATGCCTTCGAACGAGCGATCTCCGCCGTCAAGGTAGCGCCACACAGCCCGTCCGGGCTTGACCCACGTAGTCTTGATACCATCCGGGAAATACTTGGGATCGGGTGGCGGGCAAAGGTTGGGTACGATGGTGCTATTAACCAGCGTGTTCAGGTCGCGGCCAACGATTAGGACGCGCCAGGGGGTCGTGATCGTTCCACTGACCGACGCGGGCTTGCCCAGCCGCTTGGCTTGCTCTCGGCCGTAGCGCAGCTCGTACGGATAGTTCAGCGGCTGACGGTGACCCAGTCCGGTGATGAATCCGCGCCGACCATCCGCCTCCAGGGCCATGCCGCTGTAATTAACCAGATTGGCCTCGGTGATCGAGCCGTAGCCGGCGTTGCCCGGTAGCTTGAACGTCACCGGCGGGCCCGCCCATTGTCCGGGCCGAATCTCGGCAATATCACTTTTCTCATACGGAGCTTCGTAATGCCCATCCAAGTCATGGTACCAAACTGTGCAACCGGTCGGGATGACGAAGGTCGTGTACTCGTCCGGCACACGCGAGACGCCTTCATCACCCGGGATAACGTGGCGGAAGGCTACGCCGTCGTTGAAGACGCGAACCTCCAGTCTGTACTGCGAGAATGATAGGTCGTGCTGCAGCGAGACCCGGACGCCGTTGCACTGATTGACCGCCGTGCTGTGGGCGCCGTGCCAAGGATAGGTCTCGTTGATCTCGTAGCGCTGGACCTTATAGAAGACAACGCCTGCTGATAGATCGTAGCCGTCCAGCTTCATAACGATGGTAGACGGGTCGAGCACCATTGTACTGCCCCGCGTCACCGTAAAAGTCAGACGCTCCGCATTGGGCAGGACTGTAAAGTTCACGTTGCCATCCGGGCTGGTAACGTGCACCTGTTCCATCCGTACCCGCTGTGACCGTCTTGTCCTTTGGCTCTGCCTTGCGAGGCTCGTCTGGGCGAGAGATAATACCACCGCCAGTCCGATGATACCGCGCTTGGCTATTTCTGATCGCATCATGATTCTGTCCTTTCTGATTGACAGTTTAGCCAAAATCCTTGTGATTTCAAGGAGTGTGAGTACAATCCAACATGGTCGAACTGTCTGCATGAGTTTTTGCGCGCCGCGCGAAGCAAGAGATGGTAAGCCTTTCTACAATAACGCAAGACCACAGAGGCACACAGGCACTGAGTCCCGTTGTGCCCTTACGCCTTTCGGCCTTTGGGTTCCTTCTCGGTGCGCTTATCCTCGGTACGTCCAATGCCGCCACGGATGATTCTCATGCTTTACGCACAAGCCCTATACCTGCTTTCCCAGGCGCCGAAGGTGCCGGAGCGTTTACACCGGGAGGACGCGGCGGAAAAGTGTTTGAAGTGACCCATCTAAACGACAGTGGTCCCGGTAGCCTCCGAGAGGCCGTTGAAGCGCAAGGCCCGCGCATCGTAATCTTCCGCGTATCAGGCCTTATCACACTGGACAAGCCTCTTAGGATCTCCAATCCGTACATTACTATTGCCGGCCAGACCGCCCCCGGCGACGGCATTTGCATACGCGGGCAAACAACCGAGATCAATACGCACGATGTGGTGCTGCGTTATCTGCGATTCCGTCGCGGCAACATCAAAGACCGCAACGATGCGCTGGGCGGCTACCCGGTGGGCAATATCATTGTGGACCATTGCTCGACCAGTTGGGGCCTGGATGAAAATCTCTCCCTGTACCGCTATATGAAGAAAATGCCCCACGGCCCGGACAAGAAAATGCCCACCGAGAATCTGACCATTCAGTGGTGCATATCCAGCGAGGCGCTGGATCTGTACAACCACGGCTTCGGCGCCACGTGGGGCGGCAGGAACTGCTCGTTCCACCACAATCTGTTTGCGTGCAACACGGGCAGGAATCCGAGCATCGGCTGGGGGGACCATTTTGATTTCCGCAACAATGTTCTTTTCAACTGGCGGCACCGTACCGTTGATGGGGCCGATGCCAGTTCTATGGTCAATATCGTTGCCAACTACTATAAGCCGGGACCTGCTACAAATGCAGGTGCGATTCGTTACCGCATCTGCAAACCCCAGCACCTCGACATGTACAGCGAGGCAAAGCGCGAGGGCAAATGGTATGTGGCGGACAATGTCGTCGTCGGCTGTCCCCGCGTCACGGCCGACAACTGGGACGGGGGCGTCCAGTTCGACAAGGAACACGGTAGAACGAAAGCCCAGATCAAGGCCCTCATTGAGAAGGTGCGGGCGACCACACCAATTCCTGCTCCATCCATCACGCAGCAATCCGCCGGACAGGCTTACGAGCTCGTGCTGGCCCAGGCCGGGGCCACCCTGCCCAAGCGCGATCCTGTTGACATACGCATCATCAATAGCGTTCGCAGCGGCAAACCCGCCTATAGGAACGGCATTATTGACCTCCCTTCCGATGTCGGGGGCTGGCCGGCGTATAAATCCGCGTCTGCACCTGCCGATAGCGACCATGATGGGATGCCGGACATCTGGGAAAAGACATTCGGTCTGAAACCGGGCGATCCATCTGATGGTGCGAAAGACGCCGATGGAGATGGTTACACGAATGTCGAGGAATGGCTCAACGGCACCGACCCGACGTCGGGCGGAGAATCTGAAATTTGAAATTGCAGATTGCAAATTAGGAGGCCTTTGTGGTCAGGAGACTGATTCTGTGTGTGACAGGTGTAACTGTCTTTGCGACCTTGAGTGCAAGTTCTTCCCAAGGGCAACGTGATTCGATGTTCGTCCTTGATGCAAGCGCCTTTAAGCATCACGTGGATTTCTTCAACCGCATGGAGCCGGAGAATATCGTCAACTTTATTCCCAATAGCGAGTCATGGGAGTGGCTGGTCGAAAATGTCCCGTTTTTCGAATGTCCGGACAAGAGCTTCGAGCAAATTTACTATTTTCGGTGGTGGACGTTTCGCAAGCATATCAAGAAGACGCCGGACGGTTTTGTTTTCACCGAGTTCCTCGATGAAGTCGGTCACAGCGGTAAATACAATACGATAAGCTGCGCGCTGGGGCATCACATTTATGAAGGCTCATGGCTGCGTGACAATCAGTACATTGACGACTATGCCCGCTTCTGGTATGTGGGCCACGAGGGCGGCCTGCAACCGCACTTTCATCGATACAGCAACTGGGGGACAGGGGCGCTTTATCGCAGGTATCTTGTGAATCGCGACAAGGCATTCCTGGTGGGCCTGCTGGACGCATTCATCCGCGATTATGAAGCATGGACAGACGAGCAAGGCCTGGCCAATGGCCTGCTCTGGCAATATGATGCGCGGGATGGGATGGAGGAGTCGATCAGCGGCTCGCGACGAGCTAAGAACGCCCGGCCGCCCTTGAACAGCTACATGTATGCCAACGCGGTGGCGATATCGAAGGTGGCAAAGATGGCGGGAAAGGACGCCGTTGCGAAAGACTATGCCTGCAGGGCCAATAGGCTGAAGTCACTCATCCATGAGTTGTTGTGGGATGAGCAGGCCAAGTTCTTCAAGGTCCGTTATCCGAACGGCGAGCTGGCCGACGTGCGGGAAGAGATTGGGTTCATACCGTGGTATTTCAATCTGCCGCGGCCGGGCTACGAACGGGCGTGGCAACAGCTTATAGATCCGGAAGGATTCCAGGCGCCGATGGGGATCACCACGGCAGAACGTAGGCATCCGGACTTTAGAAGTCACGGCGTAGGCACGTGCGAGTGGGACGGCGCGGTTTGGCCGTATGCAACGAGCCAGACATTGGTGGGATTAGCGAACCTTCTGCGCGACTACGAGCAGAAGTACGTCAGCAAAGCCGACTACTTTGATGCCCTTCTGACATACGCCCGGTCTCACCGGTACAGAGGCAAGCCCCGTGAGAGAAACCATAATGCCGCTGCGGGGCTGAAGGACGAGACCCGCTCACGGGGCAAGCCATATATCGGCGAATATCTTGATGAAAGAAACGGTAACTGGTTAAAACCCGATTCAGACCGGAGTCGGTACTACAATCATTCGACCTTCTGTGATTTGGTAATCAGCGGCCTGGTAGGGTTAGTGCCCCGGCAAGATGACACGGTCTTGGTTGATCCTTTGATTCCCGCGGATGCGTGGGATTGGTTTTGTCTCGATAATGTGTTTTATCATGGGCGGGTACTTACTATCTTGTGGGACCGAACCGGCCAGAAATACGGCAAGGGCAAAGGCCTTCACGTCTTCGCCGACGGCAGAAAGATTGCGCAGTCGGATGAACTAACACGCGTCACCGCAGGAAGTATGAGTAAAGAGTCACACTTAAGGGAACTACTTTTAGCCGGCCTGTAGCATCTGCGATTGAGGATCTTACAATGTCAACTTGCCGGGGTTTCCCCGGCGCGTTGTACGCCCATTTGGTTGGGCCTGTAAGGGTCCACTTCTGCCCACGGCCGGTCAGTTCTCCGCCAGCCAGCTTCAAATTGACAGCCTGAGATTCATCGGTTGGGTTGACGATGGCGACGGTCAGGATAACATGGTCGCGCGACAAAGCAGCGGCGATATCCAGCGGTTTGAAATCGCCGGTGATCTGAACCGGTATTTCGCCGAACCGCGCACGGTAGAGTTTCAGCACGAGTCCCGTGGTTTCGAATTCGGCTTCGGTTTTTGTCGTTTTGATGGCGCCGATAACGTTTACAGTCTGTGCGTAGTTGGCCATGAAGTACATGTCGCTGTTGCGGAAGAACTCGTGCAGGCCGACAGCAATTCCCAGGCCATCCTGGAGAAAGTAGCGCGTGCCCAACTCTCCGTACTCGTTCGGCCCATACCAGTAATTCCATTCGTCCATAGCGATCCGGATGTCTTTGCCCGAGAGCGATGCAATGGCCTTGCGGTATCCACGATGCGCCTCTGCCACGCCGCGAATCTTGGCGGCAATCTGGTTCACGTGGGAGACTACATCGTCCTTGTCCTGCCAGTAGAGGTGCTCACTGATCAGACTCATGTGGTCGCAGCACCTGGTGAGCATCTGCTCACTCCAGCGTCCCATGTTTCCAACGGCGATGGGCTCGAAGTCCGGATCGACTCTGCGCATGGCGTCAACCACGCGATTGTGCTTCTTCATGTAGTCCTCGAGCGGCATGTGACCAAGCTGCCAGTCTCCAAACATCTCATTGCCGATGGCCCACCATTTGACGCCATAGGGTTGGGGATGGCCGTTTTTCGCTCGCAACTTGCCCATCGGCGTGTCGGGACTGCCGTTTACGTACTCAATTTCTTCGGCTGCGGCCCGGGCATCTCCAAGACCGGTGTTGACGGCGATGAAGGCCTCGGCGTTGATTTCTCGACACAGGGCCAGGAACTCATGCAGGCCTACATCATTGTGTTCGATGCCCTTCCAGGCGGGATTCTTGCGAGGAGGTCGGAGGTCCGGGTCGCCAATGCCGTCTTTCCAGTTATAACCACTGACGAAGTTACCGCCCGGCCAGCGGTAGACCGGCGAATTCAGTTCCTTCAGCAAGGTCACCGTATCGGCGCGCCAGCCAAGAATATTGCCCGCCGGCATAAGCGAGACCGTGCCAATCAGAAAGTGCCCTTCGCCTTTGCCTACGATCTCCAAACGCCCGTTATCGGTTGAGCCTTTTGCTGTAAAACGCAAAGGAAACTTGGCGTAGCTGGTTCCTATCTTGTCAATCACCACGGTGTCGCGGTCACTCGCTCCGCCGCCCCATACGAGGCTTATTTCAATCGGAGCAGCCTCGACAGCACCGGCCAGCACGATTCGCCCCGTGTATTCCTTGCCCTCCATCAGTCCCAAACGTTCCTGAAAAAGGCCAGCCGGTTGTCCGCCTCCAGGTAAGCTGATCCGCGGCGTGTGCTCGCCGACATAGGAATTCTCCGTGACCATAGAGACGGGACCCCGCTTCGCGGGAGCCACAGCCTTCTTATCGCCGATGATCATCCAGGGCGAACGCGTCAAAAGCTCATAAGGATGGCCTTCCCCGTCCCAGGATCGCATGCCGGGTTTGTACATGGTCCACGCAGGAGCTTGGCCATCGACAGGGTAATAGAACTTCCTGTCCTCCAGCATTTCCGCCCAGAGCCCGCCATAAATGCAGCGGCCCAGATGTTCGATGAACTGGCCGTAGATGTACTTCGAAATGGGCTGACCTGTCCGGTTGAGGTCAACATGTACCGCGGAGGCTTGTGTTTGAGCCGAAAGCTGAACGCAGCCCACGACCATTAGCTGAATCGTGCTGAAGACTATTTTCTTCATCATAGTCACTTCACCGTTCCTTTCAGGAATATTTGCCGTATTCACCGGCCAACAACGCTGCGAATATTTCGGCCACGCTGCGGATAATCGACACGCAACTCATCCACACCCTGACCATATAATATGCCTGTCTTCGCGGGCGCCAACTGGTTTTCTATTTGTTGTGGACCTTCCTTTTCTGCACCAACTGCTTAAACGTATAGCTTTCGGCGGGGGACTCGCATGCCTGATGGGTGTGCGTCAGACGGTCCGGCCTACAGAAACAGGTCCTGCCGGTGCCACAGCCAGTCTTGAGTGATATAGCAAAGATCCTCGACTGATACGGCGCCGTCATTGTTCAAATCGCACTTTTCGTCGTAGAGTGTGCCGCCGGAAGAACTGTGATAGCAGCCGGCAAGTTCCGCAAAATCATCGAAGTCAACCGTATCATCACCGTTGAGGTCTGTTTTGTGCCTGGTCGGCATCGGCTCTCGGAGCGGGAGCCAGTTTATATATTCCTCTATGTTTGTATAGCCGTAACCGTGGCAGTCTTTGCTATGAATGGAACAGTTTAAACTTTCGGCAATCATGCACCACTGGATGGTGACATTGCCCAGCTCATCGGCTTCGGCAGCAACGGACAGCGTTTCATCTACACTCCAGCTCGCTGAACAATGGTCGATGATGATATTGCGGCCCTTAGAAACCCACACAGCATCACACTGTACTGCCTTATTGTCGCCGGGTCGAAACCGCATGTAGCGGACAATCACATGGTCCGCTGAAACTTGAAACTGGTAATTGTTAAGGCATATTCCAGCACCCGGAGCGGTCTGGCCTGCAATCGTAATGTATGAGTTTGAAATCTTTAATCGAGACTGCAGCTCAATATTGCCTGAAACACGAAAGACGACAATCCTGGGTCCTCCGGCCTCGACAGCCGCCCGTAAGCTGCCTGGACCGCTGTCATTCAGATTCGTCACTTCGATGACCAGTCCGCCGCGACCGCCGATACTTGCAGCGCCAAACCCTTCGGCGCCGGGAAAAGCCGGTAAAGCCGCCGCCGGCTGACCAGACATACTGCTAAATGCAACCAGCACGAACAGACTAACAATGTACGAATCAAGGTATCTCATAATCCTTATCTGACTATGAACCTCCGGATGAGAACAAAACGGCTTGCCCAGACACTGTATCGTCAAGTCATTATGGTTGGATCAACTTGAATACCCTATAATAAAACGTCTTGTAGTGTATCATGCCGTACTCATACTGGTCCCATACCTCATCATTGAAGACGCGCTCATCATTACACAGGACCACATGGCCGTCGCTGAAAAGGGCATTGATTGCATAGGTTTTTTGCCGTTGGTGACTTATATGCGTTTTCCGTCTGATGGTATCCGTCATGTACGGAATGTGTGGGTCCAGCAGGTCTATTCTCTTGGCGGTCTCCTCAGGTGCCTCGGTGGAAGCATCTATCGGGGTTCTCGGATTTGTTGGATAATACGTATATCCCATACGTATCCACTGATTGTGCCCCTGGCCATCCTCAGCGTTGAATCTCTGGGGCAGCATCCCCCACGGCTTGGGATCGTTATAGGATTCAAACCGGTATAGGGCCAGCATATTCGAGGGACAATAAAACACTCGGGGATCAGCTATACAGCCCGCCTCATACAAACAGGCCACTTTCATGGCAATAGGCTTACCCGACGCATCCAACCATTGCGGTTCACTGCGATACAGAGCGTACGGGTGCATCTCATCACCATAATACGGCATCAAATTTTCCCAGTCCGCAGCGTAAGCCGAAACCGCCACACCGACCTCTTTGAGCTGGTTGGAACAGACCACCCGCTTGGCAGCCTCTCTGGCCCTGCTCAGTGTGGGCACCAGAATCGCAACCAGAACAGCGATGATCGCGATCACTACGAGCAATTCAATGAGGGTAAAAGAGGCTTTCTTGGCTTGTATACAACTGGTTCTTTTGCCCATACGCAGATTCGGCCCTGTCTCATTTACACAAGCAGCCAAGACTACCATTCTGTGACGTAGCACACAAGCTCAACCGTTCAGCTTTTTCTTGTTCCGGCTGCTTGAAGTCAGTCAAGCTATGGCGACCATCAAGGACAAGTGTTGATGGTAAACGCGTTGACCGGGCATGGATGGCCCACGCCAGAAACGGCGACACTTGTGGTCACGGCCAAAGTTGTTCTGCGAGCCACATTTCTGCCAAAACGGCAAAGTCCCTGAAGTTGACCGCTCTGGAGCCCTGCGGCTCGGCCTCATACAGCTCGGCGCCGGAGAGCAAGGGACGATTGAACACATACGTGCTGGAATTCTTCGCAGTAAGGCCGGAGACCTCGTCGAACTTGTAATGGAGCAACATATCACCGGTAGGCTCTACACCACCGGCCAATCCGGCAAGCTGCTTGATCTCGTCCGCCGACAAAGCATAGTCGTAGACACGGAACTCATCATAGGCCGCATTGAGGAAACCGCTGCCACCATCATTGAAGCTACCCAGGTTCACCCCTTTTGCACCACCGGAGTGCCTCGGTTGACCGGGCAGCTCATCTATCAACTCACCGTCGCCGTAAAACTCACCGGTGCACTTGCCATCGTCGGTATCGCGTATCACAAAGGCCACGTGACGCCAAACGCCTGTCCCCATCATAAAGTCCGAAAGGTAATCCTCGACAAAGCGCACCCTTACGGTATTCTCCCCTCTGGTGCGGATATATATGCGGTAGGGATCGTCGCCGGCATTTTGAAAACAAAAAACATACGGGTAAGGATCGGCGTACTCCGCTATGTTTGCCCACAGCGAAATTGTCTTGTCGTGGAAATTACTAAAATCATCGTCGTCAAGATAGACCCAGTCGTTGACGCCGTCAAATTGCAGGCACCGGCCGCGCTGGGGGTCGTTCACCCACTGCGAATTATCGGTGGGGAAGTTCTCCAACACGCCGTCACTGCCAACAGCATTCTCATCGCTTTCGAGCCAGTCACCTGCCATAAGATCGAGGTCATCGTAATCGACATCGCAATCGCTGTCCACGTCGGCGGCGGGTTTTCTCAGCGAAGGAATGCATCTGGGTCTATACAGCCGAATATCATCGAAGTACACGAAGCCCGAACCACCCGGTGTCATATTGGCCTCGTCGCCGAACCCGATCGCGACGCTCGTGATGTTGGCCAAGTCCACACCGAACGATGCCAGCTCAATATTCCATTCATGCCACTGTTCTTGCCTTATATCACTCATATCGCCGTCATAATCTCTCTTCACTCCATTGAGCTTTACATACATCTGCTCGGTGGCATTCGCGTCGTTACCCGCATCGCCGTAGAACCACAGCGATAATGCTTTCACGCCGCCCTCCGTCCAGTTTCGACCAACCGGCAGGTGCGCAGCGTCAGCTCTGATTTCTGAATAATACTCCGTAGAACTGCCAAATACATTCGTGCCATCATTATCGTAAATAAACTCCAGCGATTGGGTTCCTCCATGCACTATGCCGCTGTTGGGATCAACGACTGAGCCTGATCCATTGCCCGGAACAACCGATGGTTGTGTCCAGCCTTCGCCGTCCTTCCATGTATACCACATCCTGCTGCCGGGTGGAGGAGGCGGCCCAGGGGTCTCAGCGTCGCCGTAAGACTCCATATCGTCCACAACAATATAGTTGCTTGCCGTAAAGCTCCAGACGGCACCTTTCCAGATGTTGGGACCATTGACCTCATCGACTCGCCAGTAATAAGTCGTGCCCAAATCGAGAGGACCTGGATCATAGCTGCAAGGGTCCTGGTTGCCCTTGTACTCCGGCCACAAGCCCGGCGTGTTATTGGCATCGTTCACATCCTCACTATTGGTGCCGAAGTAGACATCGTGCGAAGCGGCATCCTCTCCCGGTCTCCAGCTCAAAGTGGGACCGGCAGGTGTCCATGGCACAATTGCCCAGTTCGGCGGGCTGGGAGTCCAGGCGACTTCGGGCTCAGCCATAATGGCTGTCACCGTGGTCTGGTCTTGTACGTCATCATAGATTGCTTGCACTCTGCCTTCACCGCCGTAGGCCGTAATCCGGCCGTTGCCGATGTGCTCGTTGATTGCCGATGTGGCATCCCCCGGTAATACCAGCGTGCCGGCCGTAATGTCTATGATGGAGGTTTCAGACATCGGCAGGTCATCGTTGCCCGAATTAATCGTCCCACCATACAGATATATGTGACCGGTGCCCCCGCTTTCGCCTATCTTGATCTTATCCGTGACGTTGAGCGCGCCGCCGGTCATATAGATAGTGCCCGTACCATATCTGGCGATCTCAAGGTCGTCTGATTCACCCCCTGTGACATTGAGAGCTCCGCCGTGTAAATATATCCAACCGTTGCTACCTGCGTTCTTGCCCAATTCGAGTTTGGTAGCAACGGTCATCTGCCCGCCGGTCATAATGAGAGTGCCGTTACTGCCCGCGTTGTACCCGACCCACAGCCTCCCGGTACCCGTGCTTACCGTGCCGCCGCTCATAGTAAACACACCATTGCTGTCTGCACTGTATCCTATGCGAAGATGGCCGGCAGTAGTAAGCGTGCCCCCGGTCATGTTCAGATAGCACGGCCCCATGTTTTGGCCAACGTGCAAGGTCCCGCACATCGCAGTCACGGAGGGATCAATCAGGCAGTTTGCATCCGGAATGTTAATGAGGGCTTGATCATCACTGCCGGGTAGAGAATCACCAGCCCAGTTCTGCGGCTCGCTCCACAGGAGGCCGGCGCCGCCACCGTCCCATTCTACTATGGCCGCTGAGGCGCTGCCGGCAAGCACCAGCGCCAGAACATAAGAAGCTAAGCTAATCAGTTCTTTACATATCATAGTTCTGCTGTTTCTCATAGCCAGGTCCTCCTTCGCAAAGATGGATACCCCCCGCAGGACCGGAGTCGCTCGTATCCCGTCAAGAAGCTGTGCACAGCGGACAATCTCCACGCGAGGGCATGCAGCGAACTGCATAGCCTACAGTCGAAGTGTACCTTATCCCCGACCTGCTCCAAACCATGCCCGTGCCGGCTAAGGCCTCAGATCGCTATTCTTGACGGCGTGGTCTTCGAGCCACAGCAATCAAGCCACCCAGGCCAAACAATACCAGTGTGGCCGGCTCCGGCACCCATTGCAGCTCAACACCATCTGCGTAGGTCAGGTTATAATAATAATCAGCTCCCTCATATTGTAGAGCCACTAAGGCACCTTCTGTGGCAGGGGCACCATTAACCGTATCGAAGGCACCCTCAACAGTACCGCCAACGAGAGGAATATCTTGTTCCGCCGCAGGTGCGCCAATCAAGCTCAGAATCAGAGCCGCCGTGGTGTCACCACCCTCCGGATCAATATCAGCCGTTCCGGCAAGGTCAATCAAACTTACACCGTCAGCGCCAATCTGGAATTCGAGAGTTCCGGAAGCTCCGGCACGATCCCCGACAGTTAGGTCATTCATCGCAATGGTCGGACCAGTGCCAATTATTGTTAGTGTCCCTGTGCCGGCCCGAGCCCCTACAAGCAGTTCTCCGGCTGATCCTTCTGCATACGTAAGGGTTCCGCCACTGATAGTGTAATAGCCATCTGACCCCTCACTATCTCCAATCCCAAGCTTGGCGCTGTCCTTGCCATCTATAAGGCGGACAAGCCCTCCTGTCTGCTGCACGTAGCCGGGATTGCCGGCACCAACGCGCATCCAGCCGGCGCCCAGAAGCTCTGCTCCATCTTCGATGATTAGCGTCGCTCCCTCGTATACCCTCATCCTCTGGCCGACACCCCAGTCTCCGGTACTGGTGTTCAAGGTGCAGACGGCCTCTTCGCCTCGGATTTTGACCTCTTCCTCACCGGTCGGAACGTGCCCATCGTCCCAGACATCGGCCTGTGTCCAATTGCCCACGGCGTCTTTCCAATCATTAGATGCGAACACAACGCCAGCCATGGCACTTACCAACAAAACAGCCAAACTTACCCTTCTCATGTGCATCTCCTCCTCTTTTCTCTCAAGACCTTTTTACCGCTCGCACGCGCCGTAGACAGCTTTCGGCGACGCGCTCGATATCAAATCCCCCATATTTCCTGCCTTCGCATACGCCGATACTACTGAAAAGCAAGGCCAAAGTAAAGGGTCTGGGGCCAAAAAAAGACAATTTTCCGCAGTGTTCCACGCTACAGCGAAGTCCAGGCTCTTGCCCTGGCGCACGTTATAGATAGCCGCTGGCCTCTAAAGCGATGTGATTGATACTGTAAGTCCTTTAAAATAAACGCCTTACAGCATATCGTTGCTGTTTTTGCTTTGGGCGTTTGGCCTGCTGCACAGATATTGATCCAGTCCTTTTGCCAGTGTCGGTAAGATACAGCTCTTTTGCGAGTTGAAGTCCCCTTTGGGTTCTGAAAGTCTGTTCGATAATGCGGCTGAATTCCTCTTTGCTGGTGTTGGCTCGCCTTCTTCAAAGATTCACCAGCGCATCAGCATCCCAGACAATCTTGAACTCGATAGTGGCGACCGTATCCTCATCATGCGCGGTGTGATGGTTTGCAATTATTCGGCAGATGTGATCGACCTTGCTTTTTTCTAAACCCAGTTTGGTCAGGATTTCCCGCGCGATAGGAGGGCCTTCGATTTCCTGGTATTTTCCAGCGGCTGAGCCATGCACTCTTTTGGCCCCCGGAATCCCAATATCGTGATAGATAGCCGCGGCCCGGACAGTCAAAATGTCACCTCCCTCAGCCTGCCGAATCTGCTCGGCATATTCGTATACAGCCAGCGTGTGCTTGATGCGTCCCTGGTTTTCGCCGAAGTGCTCTTTCATTTCGCTAAGCAGGGCATCCGTTGTAGCTGTTATATCCTTGTTTGCTGTAGCCGTCATCAACCGCGCGCAGCCGACCAAAACTACCGCCGCCATAGCCCAGACCATTCTGTGATTCGCTTTCACTGTTGTCCCTTTCTCGTGCTGCAACTTGAGCGTGATGTTGCGCACATTGGCTTCAGTCCGCTTACCGAACATCGCTTTCGTTTGCCTGCATTCTGAGGGAACTATTCAACAGCATAAGGGAGCCGCCCTCAAACCTCTCTCCACTGCCCGGGTATCGGGACGGGAAACTGGCCGTTCTCATCGGCTTTCACGGGGACCGGGCTATCGTAGTTCAGGTCGTCGAGGTAGTCGCAGAACTGGAAGTCGGACTTCATAATCTGGTCCCAGGTAACCTCCTGACCGGTATGGCAGGCCGCGCGGCCCATGAGGGATGTAAGGTCTGAGTAGATCGCACGCTGAATCTCATTATGTCTTCGATCGTTGCGGATGCTGTCGATGAAGTCGTTCCACTCGTACTGCCACGGACTGTAGCGGTCCTTTGTCGGTGTCCATGCAATGTTGGATTTGTCAATCCGCTGGTCTTTGAACATATGAACGGTAGCAGCGTGTGTTCTGCCGGAGAACTGTGCCGCGCATTTTGTGCCGTGGATAAAAGTAGCAAACTCACTGCGCGCTTTGTTCATTCTGCGAAAACCACAGAAGGCCTTGGTTCCATCAGCAAAAGTGTACTCCATGGAGTAGATGTCGAGATTCTGCCCGTGGTCTTCGCTGTGGGGCTCCCGTCCACCCATACCGACTACGGAAACCGGCCATGAATCTTTGATCCAGCAACACTCATCAATCTGGTGGATCAGGTTATCAACCATGTGGCCTGAGCCAATCCAATACAGATGAATCCTACCAAACTGGAGTTGATTCATCAGAATATTGGAATCGTCCCCCTGACTCCTGAGCCACCTGCTGCCCCCAAGTCGATTTGCGCGAATCAATGGTATCTCGCCCATCTCACCGTTGCGAATTTTCTCAATCAGCGCCTGACGGGCCGGGGAATGACGGCACTGCAGCCCTGCGGCAACCTTGAGGTTCTTCCTCTTCGCGACTTCACCGGCACGGAGCAGCCGATGCAAACCACCCGGATCGGATGCAAATGGCTTTTCAAAGAATACGTTTATACCCTGGCTGATGGCATACTCAACGTGCAGCGGGCGGATATAGGAGCGGGTTGTACACATGGCAACGTCCCCTGGCCTTAGAATGTCGATGGCTCTGCGATACGCATCGAAGCCACGGAACTTGCGGTCCTCGGTAACATCGATTTTATCGGGAGGATACTTTTTCCTCAGCGCTGTAAGTGACCTTTCCATCTTCTCCGAGATGAGATCGGCCGTGGCATATAGCTTGATTGGCCCGCCGTTCGGGACAGAGAGGGCATCGCCAACAGCGCCGGTGCCACGCCCGCCGCAGCCGAGCAGCGCCAGGCGGATCGTGTTGTCTTCGGCAGCGAAGATGGCGGGCGAGAGACTGCCCAGCACGGCCGCCCCCGCGGCGAGCGAACCACTCTGTTTGAGAAACTGCCGACGGTTGACGTTGGGCTTGTCGATTGGTTGAATCATGTCTTTCTCCTTAATTGTCGATTAAATTGATGGCGCTCTTTTTGTAGTATGCGCAAGGATACCATATCTGGTGGCCATGAATGCAAGAAACCACGTCTGACATTTCCCATTTCTTTTCATAAACGTTGCTACCGCACGCTACGGCCTCTATAGTAGCACAATATGCCATTCGATTTCAACGCCTTTGGGCTGCGGTGATCGCGGACCACTCGACTACACGCCGTTCTCATGGTATTTTGCTATTGCTAAGGGGTCAAACATAGAAAATATATTTTGATCACCCGCGAGGTTGTAAAGGAACACAGCTATGAACCCTATCAATGAGAAATCCCAAAAACTCATCGTCCTGCTTGGTGTCATTGGACCGCTTGCCTGGATGCCCCGGGAGGCCTTCGCGTGCTCGACCATTCTGGTCGGTAAGAAGGCGACATCAGATGGTGCGGTTCTGATGAGCAGCTCATGTGACGGTGACATCATGGGCTTGATTTACGTCATGCCTGCACAGACGTACCCGCCCGGCACAAAGCTGCCCATGTATTGGAACCTCCCCAGACCCAAGACGCATCAGGAGTACCTGGCCAATCTGCGCAAGGGCTATGATCTTGTGGGCTATCTGCCGGTAGAACAGACCTATCGCAGCATTATTTTGGCCGGCAATGTCGAGAATATGACTACAGGCGGCATGAACGAGCACGGCCTCACGATTGCAATAGAGTTCTTGCCCATGCGCGCCGGCTTGGCGTGTAAGCGCGGTGTCGTCGGCCCCAACAGCAACCACTGGACGACCTCGTTGATAGCCAACGGTTTGATGCGGGCCCGAACCGCACGGCAGGCAATTGGAATAATCGGCGCGATGATAGAGCAATACGGCTTTCAGTACTACCGTGCTCCGCACGCCGGGGTGGCCCTGCCCATAGCAGATGACAAAGAAGCCTGGCTCATGGAAATATTCGGTCCGGGTGAACAGTGGACACCCGAGAGCGGCAAACCCGGTGGTGTCTGGTGTGCTCAGCGCATACCAGACGGGCAGGTTGGTTGCAGCGCCAATCGCAGCAGAATCGGCGAGGTGGACCTGGAAAACCGCGACATGTTCATGGCGTCCCCCAACATCCACTCGCTGGCGGAAGAGCTCGGACTCTGGAAAAGGGGCGATCCCTTTGTATGGCATGATGTGTACGGCGATGCGGGTGGACCTAATGACTCCTTGCGCGAATGGCGGGCCTTGAGCCTGGCGGCCCCGTCACTGGGGCTGCAAGCCACTGGCGATCCTACGGCGGATCGCTACCCATTCTCTGTAAAGCCGGATCAGCCGCTTACCGTCCAGAGACTCATGGCCGTTATGCGAGACGGCTATGAAGGGACCGAGTTTGATCTTACAGAGCACCCAACGTTTAATCGCCAGGGCAAAAAGAGCCCTCTGGCGCGTCCCTGGGGACCAACCGAACTGTTTGACCTGCTGGACATCAAGCCAAAGCGTGCCCTTTGTACGCCGACCAGCGGATATGTCTTTGTCGCGCAGCTCAGAGATTGGCTCCCGCTACGGCCTCGGCCTTCGCCGAGACGAGTGCCGGATTCCTTTGGGAACTGTCTGTGGTTCGCCTACGGACCTGCCTACACAAGCTGCTTTGTCCCCATCTATGCTGGCGTGACCGACCTACCGGCGGCGTGGGACCAGGCCCCGGACTATACCCGTATCAGGAGGGACCAGACGCCGTGGAATTTCCGGCTCGTGTTCAGTCTGGCTAACAACCTGAGATACCAAGACGCGGTTAAGGATATTCAACGAGTGTTCGGACCCGCGGAAGCAGCATTTGTCAAGATCCAGCCGCACGTGGAGAGAGCAGCCACCGAGGTCCTCAGGAAGAACGGTGCCGGGGGTCTCGAACGGTTTTTGAACGCCTATGCGGAGCATTGTCTGAAACAGGTGGGCTACGCGTATAATGAGCTGGTGGACTATCTGATGTTTCGGTATTTGGTCGATCATTGCCAGGTGGCGCCGCCGAAGTTGCCTGCCATCGGTCCACCGGTCATTCCCGCGGCGCCGGACGATGCATGGTTCGAGGCTGTGCCGGAAAAATCCCAACAGGATTTGGACAAGGAGTCCGAATGATATGCAAAGAGCAGACGACTCTCACAGCTATCATCACGATTGGATCGACGCGTGCAAAGATGGCCCGCCGGCTCGAGCTCGACGATGAAAGGGCTATTAGCCCTTGGACTTGCCTCCAATTGTTCCAAATCGCAGTGTTGATTAGACATCCCGATGCTTCAATCCGTTTTGATGCGTACTGCTGTTACGCCAAACGCTCTGAGGTTTACTTGTATTTGATGTTTCGTGAAAACGGCCCGGCCTTTGTTCTCTTCAACTGAATTTGTCACCACTGCTTCAGTCACTGCAAGATGGGGCAACATTACCGACGCCGTCGTCTCTTTGCCCTGAGTCTCGATCAGACGGATGATCATACCATCGCCATCTTCGGCTTGTTTGAGCGTTGTCAGCAGCACATTGGGTTTATCCACCGAACAGAAGCTCATTGTATCCGGCGCAAGCGAGCCCTCCTTCTTGCCGTGCACATCATCTACGATGAACGGACTCGTGATGGCCCAGCCGAAGCGGGCGCAATCGCCTTTCCGCCAGTCACCTTCGTGTGTAGTCAGCGAATAGCGCAAGAGTATCTCACTTTGCTGAACAGGTTGGAAGTTCGTTCTAAAGTTGCTGCTCATAACAAATGCGTACATATAGCCCCTCGTGACTTGTTCGGGCGTCACGAAAGGGGCACCATAACCGGGCGGATCGACGCCGTGGTGGGCCTGGGAACAATAGTTGGGCCACAGCCCGCCGAACTCGAGTAGATGCGATTCGACCGGCGACAATGTGATGCCAAATTCTGCGTCGGAAACGTCCGCCCAGTGCTGAACCACATAGTAGTTGGTATTTGAACCCGGGAACTGATCACGGAACGGTTTGATGACAGAGTTGGAACCTTCAAATCGAAAATCAGGGTTGTCCATCCTGAACGGGAATGCGAAGTAGATTTCCTGCAGCGGCGAGGAGTCTTTCAATATGCGGTTGGCGAAATCGATTCGTTTGATCTGATCATAAACAATGACCTCCTGCGTTATTTGCGGACAGCCAGGGCCCTGGGCTGTTATGATGACGCTTCCATAGACCGGGCCGGTCTGTCCTTTCTGAACAGTCACGCTGGTAGGTCCTTCGATCTTGCCGCTCTGAATCCACCGCATAACGAACTGGTTGACTTTGTGCGGTGCACGCTCGTCAACAAGTTCGCGCTTCCACTGTTTATCGTATATGCTGCTGATTCCACCGGTTTGACGGTGGATCCTTATCCTGTAGAAACGGCTCTCCAGCGTATCCGGCCCCACCGATATATCATTCGATGGACTGCCCGATGCTTTGTCGCTGATTTTGAAGACCTTGTAGCCGAGCGGTGGAACATCCTTGGCCAAGAAAACGAGATCGCGGAGCTCATGCGATTCGAACTGACCGCGGGCGTATCTATAGGCTGCGTAGGGGACAGCCGACTGCGGGCCAGCCAGGTGGACGTATTGACAAACTTCCAAATCCAAGCTCGGCGAGCTCAGATCATGGAGCCGGGAACCTGACCCGCGGAACTTCGGGACACGTACAAGGTCCGTTCTGGTAAACGAAAGCGGATTAAAGACAACGATATAATGTCCATCTTCTTCGCGCTTGATCTTATTGACGAGATGGTAGACGCTTGCGCTGCCAATCTGTTGTGTCAGACCGGCCGCCCGATAGGCGTAGCGGCTCTTTTCATTCCACGCCCAGTCCTGCAGCTTGCCCGCGGGGTAGTCCTTGCCCCAGGTATGCTCGTCATACAGCATCATGTCGTCATAGGCCTTGCGGATATCGTCGGCGGGGTAGGGCATGTCCGCGGCCAGTGAGGCGATAGTAGCTAACTTCTCGGCACAGGCCAGTTGGTCATGCGTCAGACGGTTAATGGTGGTTTCCTTGGCCGTCGAGATTGCACCGACAACGTAGTCGGTATGGGGCAGCTCGCCCCTAAATGTGCGAAGGTCGGAGCATTGCCTCTCCAATGCTTTGAAAAACATAGTGTTTGTCCCAACGATCAATCTTGGATACGCCCATTTGTTGTTCCATTCACGGACAATTTCACTGATCTTCATGTCCGGCGGGTAATTATCAACACCGTTGTGAATGTATCGCATTACACTGAAGGGTGTATTGCGTTGTTGCATCTTATCAAGCTCACCGGGGAGCCTGTCCATCACATAGTTGTACGAATGTGGACCCGTCACATCTCCGAAGAAGCCGTAGCTGCCCTGATAATAGACCAGCACAGAGTTACCATCGGGGCCTTCCCAGCGAAATGCATCTGGTCTGCCGTGGCGAAGGATGGCCGATTCGTCCCAGAAGGTGTGAATGTCATTTCTACCCCATTCAAAATATGTTGGCAGGCCTGCAAAAAAATATCTTATGCCCGCGCCTGCCATCACGGTGGGCAGTCCCCAACTCAGGCCCGGTACGTCCGTGATCGAGCCGGTGAGGATTTTACCATTGAATTGGCGAGCCATTCTAAATGAAGGATACATCAGGCGAACAAGCTCCTCATGGCTGCACAGGGCACTGATCTCGTTACCCATGAGAGCCCCGATCTCGATGCGCCCCTGTCCGACGTACTTTGCCAACGCATCGACACGTTCTTTGTCTCTGGTTTCAACAAAATGCTGCATAGCCCAGGCACCCTCGGCGGTGTAGCGATACTTGGCCTCGTGGGGCCAGTCGTCGGTCTTGCGACAGAATCGCAGGATGTCGTCATAAAAGGCGACGTATCTGTTCAGGACGTTTTCGATTGTGTCGGTGTAGCCCAGATCATGGTGTGTAATCGGAACAAAATATATGCGCCACTTTCTCTGAGGTTGCCAGACCATGCTGTGGCGATCCTGCTGCTTGCCTTCGGCCGTGAGAATAAAGGTCGCCGGTGTAGGTTCACTGATGTCGGGAAGTGAGAATTTTATTACTGTTGCACCTTTGGGAACGGTTGCGGAGACCTCTCTCATCTGCGTGCCAGCCATGTGACATTGTAGGGTGATTTCTACTTCGTGTTGCGACGAGTTATCTATCGTTGCCTCACCTAACTGGCTGAGCACATCGTCCTCATGTACAAACAAGACAGTCGGCTTGATGGATGTGAGTTTCAACCGTCCTTCGGCGATGGCCACGGTGCAGCAAAAGCCAACAATGGTCATCGCGAACCAAGCAAAGACTCGTGAATTGATATCTACACTGGAACGATTCATTCTTACCTCCTGGCCGCTTTTGGTCGAATCCTGTAGCAGATTCGCCATCACGTCGCTGCGTAAATCAGACAGCTCGGCCCCGAGGGCATTGCCCGCCGCCAACACGGCGACTTTCTTTTCGAGCATTTGCTCGTTTCCATCAGGGTGAGTAATAATTATGACACTGCTTCAGCCTGCAGTAGTTGCGATTGGACCACAGCCGTGGCTGGTGGGGCCGAGGGTTCGGCTGAGTATTCTCATAGACATGCAGCTCACTGCCGTTTAGTACGATGATCTCCTCCCGCCAGTCGCCCGTGACATCTGCGACATAGAGACGGTCGGCCTTGTCTTCGAAACGCGCGACAAACTTACCCGTGAGCGGCTCGAAGATACAGACGTCCCCGCTGGTGTGTCGTTCTTTCGCGCAGGCCAACTGTTGACGCTTGCCCGTCCAATCGACGGTGTGAATGACCTCTACCCCGCTGGCGGTCCAACCGGCCGGGGCGACGTCGTCCATTTCGTAGTGGAATACCACCTCGCCGCTTGAATTGAAAACAAAAGGCTTCTGGTGCTCACTGTAGCGCGAGCGGCACCATATAAATATCTCCTCGCTGCCGGGTTTGAATCTGCCTACGGCGGCATTCTGAGGTTCCTGGCGTTTGAAATGGGACCTCCAGATCGGGCCTCCCACACCGATTAGCTGCACGTGGTTTGAGCCTTCCTCGAGCAGCACGACTTCCAGCCCCGGTTTGTTCGGCAGAACGTCGGCAACAAAGACACTATCCATGTGATAGCGGTCGGGCACAGCCCGCGCCAGCAGCTTGCCCTCGGCTGAAAATATCGTCGTCCCCAGCACCTCATCGCGCCCGTCGCCATTTATGTCGGCAAGGCGGGCCCCGTTGTGGGCGCAGCTTACGAACTCATCGCTCTGCCATAAAGGTTTGCCACCAGCCAGGAGCTCTTGCATCGCGTATGCGGCGAGGAACTTTCCCGTGCGGTATCCATCTTTATTCGTAGCCTGGAGCAGGATGTCGCCGTCGCCGCCTTTGGCGCGGAAGTTGGCAAGCATCGCTATTTCCCAGCGTACAGCGCCTTTGGGATGCGGAGGTTTCGCAACGGCTCTTTGCTTGCCTGTGCTTCCATCGGCAATGTGCAGGACCGAATCTTTGGTCAGATAGACGACTTCGCATCTTCCATCACCGTCGGTGTCACCTGCTGCGACGCCCGGGCCATGATGGCCGGGCAGGCCCTGGCTTTCACTCGAGCCGCCGACGCTGATGTCGGTCTTTTTGATCCACAGCTTCTTGCCGTTGTTGGCGTACACGGCCAAATGGCCGGGCACCGTGACGAGGTAGTCCATCTTTGCATCACCATTAACATCGGCGACAATAATGCCGCCGGCTGAATCCTGCGGCGCCGGTATGTCGAGTTTAATAACAAAGGGACTAACCCCGTAGGCCTGTGCGCCTGCAGCGGCGAGAAGACCAACTCCAACGATTGCTACTGTACAGCGGCGAATACTCATGGCGTTCCTCCAGATTATGTCAACCAATATCCCGTGCGAGTTCTCAAAGGGAACTCCTGCATCCTACGGCCTCTATAGTAGCACAATATACTGGGAATCTCACTACTCAATAGCATTTATGGTATCGGCTACCTATGAAGAACTCAAAGGCAAATATTGAAATCTCTGTTGCCAAAGAAATTTCTTCGAAGCACCCTCATTAGTAAGAAGCCTAAAGAGATAGACTTAGTTTCTTTGCGCCACCCACAGATCTCACACCCTGTTTGCGTTACGCTCATGTCATGCCGCCATCATTGTGCCAATGCCAGCAGATATCCAGAGAAGAAGAAATATCCCAACACACAGAGCAAGGCCAGCATAGAGGAGAACTACTTTCCAGGACTTATGAATAAGTCCGGCTATGATCATTGCAATGAGATGACCTGAGACAACGATCCATGCACCGAGAACCACATACACTAAGAAATCCGGTCTACGGTCGTCCGAGCAGTAAATCCGCCAGAGTAGATGTGAGCCGAATAGTACTGTCATCAAAACGGCTTCGACTAAGCAGGTCAAGAGAAACCATACGCCAGTAAGTATCAACGCTTTGGCCCAACTCATTTCACGCCTCTTGTCTTTGGATATATCTCGCATGGCAGTCGATATTATCTGCAAGAATCACTGACCGGTCAATCATCATGGAGATTGCTTCAAAGTAAAACAGAATAGAGAGCCTTGCCTCGGGTAGGAGCCGGTGGTATTCTACCACAAGATATCGAAAGGCAAGCGATGAGCCAGCATATTCAAGAGTCAAATCTGCCGAACAACGCCAAGAATTCAGTGCGACGGGGAAGGAAACATCTCCCAACCAGCTTGGTGATTGTTTTATTGGGGATGGTCAGCGTGGCATTCTTTGCCGGTGCTTATCTGCTTTCGTTCTTTGTGCTCACCGAGTGCTTTGAAGAGATCCCTGCGATTTCTCCTTGGATACCCATTCTGATTATAGTTCTCGACATCCTGTGCGTTGTTGCAATCAAGTTCTGTCCTATCAGCCGCCGTGCCAGAGTGATATCAAAACTCACGATGGTGTCCATATCGGCAGGTGTCTTGTTTGCGGTGTTGTGTGTGGCGGGACTGCCTGTTTGAGGCAGATAGAAAACAGATGGGTAAGAAAAATGACATTTTCAAAAGTGGCCGTATCTGCCTCGTTCTACCCGTGCCATGTGCCGTCTTGCCGTTACTCCTTGTGACTCAAAAAAGTACCTCGCAAGAGCGAGGGACAATAGTGTTTGTGCCTTCGTACACTGCGCCCGATCGCAGATCTCATGAGCACCGGCCATCCAGTTCACAATACTTACTTTGAACACGCACAACAAGGCGACTTTGGAGAAGCCTTGTCGGCCAGGCCTTGCGTGGATATACTGATGGAACGATTAGCTTAGATCGGCTGTGTCCGGGTCGGGATACCAGCCAGTCCACGATTTGACATGCAAAGGAGCACCACCATGAAAAGGAAACTGAGTCGGCGTTGTTTTCTCTCAAAATTCGCCGCGGGCGCGACCGGGTTGCTGATTTTGAGAGACAGCCAATCCATCCGGGCTGTGCCGGCCAACGAAAAGATCAACGTCGCGCTTATTGGCCTCGGCGGACGCGGCAGGCATTTTCTGGATACTGTCCCGCGTATGGAAAACGTGGTTGCTTTATGTGATGCAAACAAACAGAAGCTGACCGAAAGCGTTGAAGCGGCCGAGAGCTACGAGTACCTGACCAAGACCAAACCGAAAAAGTACCGGGACTTCCGCCGGATGCTGGACGAAATGCAAAACCAGATCGATGCAGTCATCGTGGCCACGCCCGACCATAGCCATGCGGTGATCGCCGCAAGGGCCATGCAACGCGGCAAGCATGTCTATGTCGAGAAACCCATTGCCCACGATGTCGCCGAAGCCCGCGCCCTTCGCCACATCGCCAAGCAGCGCAAAGTCGCTACCCAGATGGGCAATCAGGGGATGGCCAGCGATGCGTTTCGCCGCACGTTGGAACTGATTGAGGAGGGGGCCGTGGGTGAAATCCGCGAGGTGCACGTATGGTACATATTTGGCGGCCCCGGTCCATGGGAGAGGCCCAAGGAAAAGCCTCCGGTGCCGGAGTACCTCGATTGGGACCTCTGGCTTGGCCCGGCTCCCTTCCGCCCGTATCACCCTCGCTACGTGGGCGGCTGGGGGGCGTGGCGGGATTTCGGCACAGGAATGCTGGGAGGCGGCGGCTCGCATTCGATCAATCTGACATTCAAGGCCCTCAAGCTGGATGCTTTGTGGCAGGGCGCCGATGGAACCAAAGCGCGGATTCACGTCGAGGCGGAGACTCCGCGACGATGTATCGAAACGTTCCCCAGCCGACAAACCCTGCGGTTTGACATTCCCGCCCGCGGTCCGCTGCCACCGGCGCGAATCCATTGGTACAACGCGCCGGAGAAGGAGCTCCGACGGCTCGGCATCTGGCAGCGGCTGGAAAAAATCGCCGGCCGCTCGTTGGAGTGGAACCAAGGTTGGACGCCACGCTCCGGTTCCCTGCTCGTCGGTAGCAAAGGCGTGGTGCACACGAACGCCCACAACTCCCTCTGTGCATTGTTGCCGGCGGAGGACTTCCCCAATACCGGCGGGCCACCGCAGAAGCTGCCGCATGTTCAGGGCCACCTGCAGGAGTGGATCCAGGGCTGTAAGGACAAAGCGGTGCCTTGTTCCAATTTTGATCATGCCGGGCCGGTGATAGAACTGCTGCTGCTGGGTAACGTCGCTACCCTGGTCGGTCAGAAGCTTGAATTCGACCCTGTCGCTATGAAGGTCGTCAATAACGCTGAGGCTGATGCCCTGTTGCGGCCGGAACACCGGCAAGGATGGTCGCTGTAAGTCTCGGACAGTGTCAAGCGACAGCAATTCAATTCTTGAGAAATGAGCCTCTCTCCGGCATAATACCCGCGCGGCTGCAGATATCCGAGAACGGTGACACATGGTTGCCCACAGTCGCTTGTGGCCATGCGCTTACTGCTGCGGTTTTTGCCTGGGTACTGTCTATGAGCGATGTCACTCGCATCCTGAATGCTATTGAGGGGGGTGATACTCGAGCTGCAGACGAATTGCTTCCCCTCGTCTACGAGGAGCTCCGTCTTCTGGCGGCTCAAAAGCTGTCGCACGAACCGCCTGGCCAGACTCTGCAGGCGACCGCTTTGGTCCATGAAGCGTATATCAGATTGGTAGGGACGCAGAACCAAAGCTGGGAGAACAAGGGGCACTTTTTCAAGGCAGCCGCCGAAGCCATGCGGAGAATTCTTATTGAGAATGCACGCCGCAAGAGAACCACCAAGCGGGGAGGAGACCAAAAGCGCGTGGGGCTCAGCGAATCCATCTCGATAGGAAACAACTACAAAGCTCTGGACGACATCGTTGCCTTGGACGAAGCCCTGGATAAGCTTGAAACAAAGGAAAAGCTTAAGGCTGATCTTGTCAAACTGCGGTTTTATGCCGGTCTGACGATTGAGCAGAGTGCAGAGAGCCTTGGCATCTCACTGACTACAGCCAAGACTCATTGGGCGTATGCTCGGGCATGGCTTCTTCGAGAAGTCAGTTAGGTTCGCACTGCCGCAGTTTGTGCGAGATTTTTCAAGATCTTTCCGGCCACTCCGAGGCTGAATCACGCATTGTAGTATAGAAGCCCACCGTGAAGGAGTTCAACAGTGGCAGTTGAAGGCGTAAATGAAGAAGACATTTTTCGCAATGCCATCCAGTTTGAAGATAGGGATGAGCAGGCGAATTACGTGAAGACGGCTTGTGGCGATGACATTGAGTTGTGTGCGGCTGTGGAAGCGTTGCTGCAACATCATTATGCAAGTAGCATTCTTGATGCTCCTGCACTTGAGTCGGATCTTCTCTGCAAGACGACTCCCGTGACGGAAGGGCCCGGAACAAAAATCGGCCGCTACAAGCTGCTGGAAAAGATCGGCGAGGGCGGCATGGCCGTAGTCTATATGGCTGAGCAGGAACAACCCATCCGCCGCAAAGTCGCCTTGAAAATCATCAAATTAGGCATGGATACCAAGCAGGTTATCGCCCGCTTTGAAGCGGAACGACAGGCTCTGGCCATGATGGAACATCCCAATATCGCTAAGGTCCTCGATGCCGGCGCGACCGAAACCGGCCGGCCGTACTTCGTGATGGAGATGGTCAAGGGTATTTCCATCACAGAATACTGTGACAAGAACAAGCTGAGCACGCAGGAGCGTCTTGGCCTTTTTCTACAAGTATGCAACGCTGTCCAACATGCCCACCAGAAGGGAATCATCCATCGAGACTTAAAGCCTTCGAATGTCATGGTGACGCTGCATGACGGCAGTGCGGTACCGAAGGTGATAGATTTCGGCATCGCCAAGGCCACCAATCAGCGACTTACCGAGAAGACGTTGTTCACTCGGTACGCCCAAATGATCGGCACGCCTGCCTACATGAGCCCTGAACAGGCGGAAATGAGCGGCCTGGATGTTGATACGCGCACGGATATTTACTCCCTCGGCGTTTTGCTGTACGAGCTGCTGACGGGAGCCACACCCTTTGATGCAGAGAGGCTGCACAGTGCCGGATACCTTGAGTTGCAGCGAATTATCCGCGAAGAAGAGCCGACCAAACCTTCCACAAAGTTAAGCGCTCTGGGAGAAACATTGGCGGCTATCGCTGAGCAGCGCAAGACCAAGCCGGAGCTGCTCAGAAGATCAGTTCGCGGCGATTTGGATTGGATCGTGATGAAGGCCCTGGAGAAGGACCGTACCCGGCGTTATGAGACGGTCAATGCTCTGGTAATGGATCTCCAGCGGCACTTGCGGCACGAGCCGATTCTTGCCGGCTCACCAAGCGTTGCATATCGCCTGCAGAAGTTCGTACGAAGAAACCGCTCTCGCATCGTCACGACAGCCACAGCTATAGCCCTTTCTGCCGGCCTGCTATTCGGCACAATG
>Ga0180433_10001990_pt1 | contig 33007 bp, 24 predicted proteins | sample SS_ome_8_FD_132980 | JGI IMG/M metagenome (GOLD analysis project Ga0180433, IMG submission 132980) | Hypersaline lake sediment archaeal communities from the Salton Sea, California, USA - SS_1_D_1 metaG | ecosystem: Environmental > Aquatic > Non-marine Saline and Alkaline > Hypersaline >...
AAAAAAGTTGGTATAGTTGTCCAATGGCTCCGGAAAGGCACGTAGCATAGGCGCTATAATGGGCTTGTTTTTAGTGACAAGCGTTTTTAAAGTCTCGGGAACAATAAAATTGTCGCAGTCGACAACAAAATAAAAATCACACCCCTTTTCACGCGTTAAATAGAGACTCTTATTGCGGATCGCAGCCAAGACCCCAAAACGCTCTTCCGTCCATTCGTGAGGAAGTGTTTGCGCCAGTCCATACGCACCCTCTTCAAAGATGATCTCTTTGTACTCTTCTTGCCATTTAGATGCCCAATCGCGCAAGAGCGCAGCTGTTGCATCCTCATTGTCATTTGTATTGATGTAGACAGTGACAAGGCTCTTGTTATACTCCTGGTTTTCGATACAATGTAAAAAGTGGGGGAGCGTGTGCGCCTTATTACGAGCCAAAATTGCAAGCAACACAGAGGTTTTTTCTGGATCACAAGGGGGATTTTCTTGCATAACCATTTGCTTTGCATAGGAGAGATTTATTTGGGCCTGCTTTCTCCAACTCTCTGGTAAATCCTCCATTTGTAAAAGCTTTTCCGAAAGATCATACGACTCTTGATAGAGCCCAATCCAGTAGGCTCCAATCGATTGCTGCATCAACATCCCATACTTATAGGTCCAATCATCTGAAAAATAGATATCTCTTTGGGCAGGCTGCACAACACTTTGCCACGCTTTAATGGTCGCATAGCCCATTTGTGGGTTGCCATGTTGGTTGTAGTAGGCTGCCAGATAATAGGGCGCCTCCGAGCGGTGAGGACGAAACCTGTGCGCTTTATAATAGGTAGAGATGATCTTTTCGGGAGCACACTCCAGTTGCTGGTACAGATGGCCTGCCTGCACAAGAGACCAATAGACCTGCTCATCCCATCCACCCATTTCAGCACGCAATAGGTACCACTTCAATGCCTCTTTTGGCTTGCGCGCATCCTTATAACTTTGGGCGCAGTAGTAGGCCGCTTGCCTATCTTGTGGGTTTTTTCGAAGCTCCTCTTCAAAAATATGTGCATGTTTTAAATATTTTTCGGGATCATCATAGCTAGAACCATCATTTCCAATCACATAACGCACGTGATCAAGAGGTAGCTTAGAATATGGAGTATCGCAACAGAGGCATTCGTGCAAAACCCCACGCCATTGCCAATCAAGTGCTGTCCTAACCAAATGTGGCTTTAGATAGGAGCAGTGGCCATTTGTAAACTCAATGTCGTAACTATCTGCTTGTAAATCGGGTAGGGTGTAGTTAGTTGGGTATTCAAGCCAGTCATCTGCATCCATAAAGAGCACATAATCAGCCTTATCCTTTGCCAATGCCAGGGCCTGGTTGCGATTATAACTATAATCTACCCATGGGCGCTCATGTACCTCCCCAGCAATCCCCAATTTCTGCATGTGCTCTTTGATGAGTTGCTGCGAGCCATCTGTTGAACCGGTGTCCACAATCACCCAATAATCTATCAAATCCTTCACAGAATCGAGGCAACGGCAGATCACTCGCGTCTCATTTTTGACAATCATATTGAGGCAAACAGTTGCCTTTGCATGTAAATTAGCTGTACATAAAAGTAATAGAAGTAAAAGGAGTCTCATTAAATCTTTTTGTTTTCAATTAATAGAACTTGTTTCATGTGTGTGCCGCCATTGCCATCTACCGATGGGTAGTGCATCACCTTTTTGGCTTTTAGGTTAAAAGGGGGCTTGGTCAAGTCTAGGGTGCGATACCCCCCAGTATGGGTTTTTGAATTTTTGCATGTAAGTGTGGCAGGATTCACATCATTAATGAGTAGGCAGTATTTAAATTTAGAGATTTTTTTGATAAATTGCATGACCTGTACATTGGTAAGGTGTTGCAATACCTCCTTGCAAATCAAAAGATCAGCAGCAAAGAGGGGCTCGGCGATAAAATTTCCGTGCAGAAATTGGATGTTTTCTGTGGCATATTGAGCGCGATTGCGTTCAATGACCGGTCCAACCACATCAATTCCAGTATACTTAATGGTTCCCCAATCGATTTCTCGAGAAAATGTCCAGTCCCCACATCCCGCATCGACAACCGATCGAATCTTCTTGGATTTAAGAAAATTCGATAAAAAAGTTCTATAACGCTCCGTATTGGCAAGTGTTGAACCTGAGCCCGAGTAGCCATTTCCTTGCTCATTAACTCCCCACACACCTTTTTCATAAATATGTGTGAATGCATCTTCTGTTTGACTGCCACATAGGGGGATCAATTTGCTCATCAGTAAAAGTATGAACCATTTCATTGCCTATTCTCCTGTATTTTGATGTAAATATCGTCCACGACAAGGCGTGCAACTTTTTTGTAGCCACGTGTCGCTAAGTAGACACTGAAGGCGGGGTCATCACGATTATTTTCAACATCGATGACCCTAATTTCCACTTGATCAAAGTCAATCGATTGCAAGATTTCAAGTTCTCCACCCTCAGTATCGATCGAAAGGTAGTCAATTCGGTTAAGATTATGTTTTTGCAAAAGATCCATCAAATCTACACTCGTTACTTGGATGGTATGATGTTTGTCATGATAGTCGATAGCTAATCGGTCCAGTAGCTCTTTGCGTTCGGTGCTATAATTTTCGAGTAAACCACTGAGTTGCTCGTTGGGCCCCTCAATCCACAAGAAGTCCTTACTCCCATCTTCTCCAATGCAGCTGTTGATACAGGTGCAACTTCTTGATTTTTCTAATTTTTGAAAAAAATGGGGGACAGGCTCTACACAGATCCCACTCCAACCCAGCTCCTTTTCAAAAAAGAGCGAGTTGCTGCCCGTTACGCCATCGTAGGCACCAATGTCAACAAAGATGCCCTCTCGCATATTATGGAAAAAATGGTCATTGACGTATTGATCCTGACCCACTTGACTGTGATACTCGAGGGCTGTTAACGAAGAGGCAATCAATAAAAAAAATAGGGTTCTCACAAACGTCATACCCAAAAAGGGTATCATTTTGTAAAGAAAAAGCAAATTATTTTTTTTCTTAGCTATCGGTGAGCTTGCAGGCCAGCTTTTCTAAGACTTGGCCACTTCTTTCGATGAAGTGGCTAAGATCCTCTCCGCGCATCTCTTGTTGCGAAAGTTGAGCCAGATCGTAGACCTCCAAAACCATCTCTTTTGCAAGATCAGGATCGCTTTTCTCTACTTTGGAGATGGCTTGAATCAGCTTGTTGTTTGTATTAATGACAAAGGTTGGCTTAACCAGTCCATGGGCATGTCCCATCATCTCCTGGTTACGAAAGGCAAAAGAGTCGCGCATACGACGCTCCTGTTCCTTCATCATCAAAAATCCAAAAAGCGAGTTGTTTGCCAAACTTTTAGCCTCCACCTCTAGATTTTGCGTCTCTAGGTTTTTACGAAATAAATCTGCTAGTTTTCCGCCCTCAGAGCGACCCTCTGCATCCAATAAACCCTTCTCTTTGGAAGGGTCACAAATGCTCTCTTCAAGGGCTGAATCAATGCGTTTAAATACAGAGTCTGTTTTGCTCTCTAAAAATTGAATGAGCGCTTGATCCAAAAGCGTGTGTGGTACGATTAAGACCTCAATTTTTTGCTCTTTGTAGAGGTTTAAAATCTGTGAACTCTGCTTTTCATCCTGTGTATAAAAAATCTCTTTTTTACCACTTGCTTCCAATACCTCTTCAACGGTTGCCCATGTGTCATTACTTGTTTTCCAAATCAAGAAGGATTTGATTTTTTCGTAAAATTTTTCATCCTGAAGCGCACCATACTTTAAGATGGTTTCGATATCCTTCCAGTAGCTAATAAACTTCTCGCGATCATCACGGTAGAGCACATTTAGACGATCTGCAATCTTTTTGGCGATATGCTGGCCAAGTTGGCGCACAGTACGATCCATTTGCAAGTAGCTGCGCGAGACATTAAGTGGAATGTCAGGGCTATCAATGGCGCCCTTCAAAAGCATCAAATAGTCTGGAAGTAAGTCCTGACAATTGTCAGAGACAAAGACACGATTGCAAAAGAGTTTGATCGACTGCTTTTTAATGTCATTTTCTTTGCTAAGGCGAGGAAAGTAGAGAATGCCCTTTAAATGAAAAGGATAGTCTACATTTAGATGGATCCAAAAAAGAGGGTCTCCTTCCATTGGGAAAAGTGTGTGGTAGAAATCGAGGTACTCCTGTTCTGTACACTCAGCAGGCGCTTTTAACCAAAGAGGCTCCTTTTCGTTAATTTCTGTGCCATTTAAATGGATGGGGTAGGGCAAAAAGGCACAGTTTTGACGTAAAATCTCTTTGAGACGCGCCTCTTCTAGATATTCGGCCTCATCATCTGCAAGGGATAAAATAATCTTTGTTCCGCGCTTCAAACGCTCGCTTGCATCAATTGTGTAGGTCGAGGATCCATCGGATTTCCAACAAACAGCTTTTGCTTCGGGCTTATAGGAGAGCGTTTGAATCTCCACATGATTTGCTACCATAAAAGAAGAGTAAAAACCTAAACCAAAGTGGCCAATGATTTGCTCTTTTTCATTTTTCTGCTCATATTTTTTGACAAAATCCTCTGCACCCGAAAAGGCAAGTTGTGCAATGTATTTTTCGACTTCATCATGGTCCATTCCCAGACCATTGTCTTCGAAAATAAGCTGCTTTTTCTCCTTGTCAATTGTAATGTCAATGCGAAAGGTTTCAGCTGTTGCATCGATTAAAATCTTTAACTTTGAAATGGCATCACAAGAGTTTGAGACAAGTTCACGAACAAAAATATCTTTATCAGAGTAGAGCCACTTTTTAATGATGGGTAAGATGTTTTCACTGTGAATTTTTAGTTTGCCTTCGGCCATTTTAACTCCTTAGTTTAGAGAAGATTGCGTCTATGTCTAGTATACCCCCTTGGTGCAACATAATCAAAATCACACCAGCTGGGACAACCCAACGCATTAAAAAGAGCCACGGATAAAAAAGGGTCGTCAACGTGGATCCCTCTGCAAACACCTTCTTTTTTAAAGAGGCATCCAACACCCACCCAGCAAAAATAGCAGTGAAGAGGGCATTGATTGGTAGCAGCCAGCTAAAAGAGAAGAAGTCCACGGTATCAAAAAAATTCTTTCCATACAGTGGAGTCCAATTCTTAAACAGAGTATTTGACCCTGCAAGGGCACTAGGCACACCTATTATAAAGATAACTGCGCTTATGATCAAGACCGCTTTTTTGCGAGACATCTTAAAATTTTCAGTTGCGGTGGCAACCAAGACCTCCAGAACCGAGATGGCAGAGGTCAAGGCGGCAAAGAGCACCAGTAAAAAGAAGATTGTGGAGAGCAACAGAGTGCCAGGGAGTTTGGAAAAGACAAGTGGCATCGTTTTAAAGAGAAGGCCTGGGCCCTCTTGGGGACTAAAACCAAAGGTAAAGATAATGGGAAAAATCATCATCGCTGCCATCAACGAGACAAGCACATTGATCGAGGCGATGGTGAAGGCTGTTTTGGGGATATCTTCATTTTCGCGCATGTAGCTTCCGTAGGTCAAAATGATGCCCATTCCAACACTCAAGGTAAAGCATGCAAGCCCCAAAGCTTGCAGTAGAGAGGAGGGTTTAAGTTTGGAGGCATCAGGCTTGAAAATAAAGGCAAAGGCCTCACTAAAGCCCGAAAGTGTTGTGCTGTAGAGAAAAAGAAGGAGCAAGATAACAAGTAGGGCTGGGGTCAAAATCTTGGACCAAAATTCGATACCGCCTCGGATGCCTCGGTAGACAATGGCTGTTGTGAGGCACAAAAAAAGAAAGCTCAAAAGCAAATTGAGGTCAGTCGAACGATATAAAACCTCAAAGGTGCCGATAATTTGGTCGGGTGCTTTATTGGCGCTAAAGTCGAGCAGTGACATGAGTGTGTAGTTGAGGGCCCACCCTGCCACAACGATGTAGTAGGATAAAATGAGGAGAGTTGAGACGACAGAGGACCAACCTAATAGACGCCACGCCGGTTTATTGGTCAGGGTGCGGTAGGCGCCAACGGGAGCGCGCTTGGCACCTCGTCCGATGACAAGTTCTGCAATAAAGATCGGAATGCCGATAATCAGTGTAAAAACAAGGTAGGCAATGACAAAAAGCCCTCCCCCATTTTCGCCGGTAACATAGGGGAATTTCCAGAGGGAGCCAAGGCCAATGGCAGAGCCTGCGGTTGCCATTAAAAAGCCAAGATGGGATCCCCAATTTTCACGTGGTTTCATTCAAAGAGCAGAAGTTGTTTTTCTTTAGCCTTTGTAACCTTTGGAATGAATTTTTGATTAGCATTTTTTTTCTGTAGCTCACTTAAAATAGCCTCTGCCCGCGTAATCACCTCGTGGGGCATCTGTGCAAGCTTTGCGGCATGAATGCCATAGCTTTTATTGGCGCACCCTTTTTGAATCGTATACAAAAAGGTGATGCTCTCACCTGCATCCTCAACTTGTGCACTGGCGTTGACCACGCCCTCGTGCATTTTTTCGAGCTCTGTTAATTCAAAGTAGTGGGTGGCAAAGAGAGTTTTTGCCATTTTGGAGGGTGTCAAAAGGAGGTATTCGGCAACAGACCATGCAATCGAAAGACCATCGTAGGTGCTGGTGCCGCGTCCAATTTCATCCAAAATAACAAGAGAGCGACTGGTGGCATTGCGCAAAATACTCGCTGTTTCTGCCATCTCCACCATAAAAGTAGATTGGCCGCGGCTTAAGTCATCGCTTGCACCAATGCGAGTAAAAATTTGGTCTACAACCCCAATATGCGCCTTTGTGGCAGGCACAAGAGAGCCCATCTGCGCCAAAATAGTAATCAGTGCTACCTGACGAATGTAGGTTGATTTTCCTGCCATATTGGGCCCAGTTAAAAGCATGAGGCGCTCGTGATCTCCATCGAGACGGGTCTCATTGGGAATAAAGCTATCATGCGCAAGACAAGACTCTACAACAGGGTGGCGGCCCTCTGTGATTTCTAAAAGAGAGCTATTGTCAACTTTTGGGCGACACCACTGGTTTTCACGCCCCACACGCGCAAGGGAGCTGATGGCATCCAAGGAGGCAAGTGCGCAAGTAACTTGTGCAATGGGATCAAAGTGGCGATTGACAAGTTCGATAAGCTCTGCAAATAAACTCTTTTCAAGCCCCTCTTTTCTCTCTTGGGCAGTGAGTACCTCAAGCTCATACTCTTTGAGTTTGGGGGAGGTAAAGCGCTCCGTGTTGACAAGCGTCTGTTTTTTTTCAAAACGATCTGCCAAAAGGGGGCTCTGTTTTTTGCTCACTTCCAAATAGTAGCCAAAGATCTTGTTGTAGCTTACCTTCAAGGTTTTAATGCCCAACTCTTCTCGCAACTCTGCTTGGTATTTCGCTAAAAAATCTTTGCTTGTCTCCAAACATTTCGAGAGTTCATCGAGCTTTTCGTTGTACCCTTTGCGGAATAAGCCACCTTCGGAAAGTTTTTGAGGGGGCTCGTCCACAAGGGCTTGGCTTAAGCTGTCGCACACCTCAGTCAGATCGACAAGTTCTTGATCGATTGCAGAAAAAATAGTTGATGTAAGGGGGCGTAAAATGGCCTTGATCTTTGGAAGCTCTTGCAGGGATTGCCGAATGGCAACCAGATCCACAGCGGTTGCCCAACCCGCGCTCACTTTCATCATGAGCCTTTCGCAATCTTTTACCTGATTTAAAGAGGTTGCAAGTTTGGCATTGACCATCGGAAGAAGGGCCAACATCTCTACGCCATCTTGTCGCTCGGTGATTGCTTCTACCGATAAAAGCGGCTTTTTGAGCCATTGTGTTAAGCGGCGTGCTCCCATTGGGGTATTGGTTTTATCAATGATGGAAAGAAGGCTGTTTTTGCGCGTTTTTCCATAGGACTCAGTGAGCTCTAGGTGCTCTCTGGTTGTGTTGTCAAGCTGTAATTGCTCGTGGGTGGTGTAGGGAAAAATGGTGCGCACATGCTTTAGGGGCAGATGTAGCTCTTCTTTTAGGTAGGAGATAAGCCCTCCTGCAGCGTTAATGGCAGCGACCATCCCCTTGAGGCCCAATCCATCCAAATGGTTTACCTGAAGGTGTGCCTGGCAACTTTTGTAGGCCGCTTTGTGTTCAAACGAGTAGTTTTCATTGAGTGTAAGGGAGGCGTTTTTTACCTTTTCAAAGATCGTTCTATTTTTTTCTCGAAATTGGGGGTAGGTGACGATCTCTTTGGGCTGTAGGCGCAAAAGTTCTGTCAGCAGCTTTTCTTGGTCATCAAATTCGATCACTTTAAATTCGCCCGTGCTGACGTCACACACCGCCAGGCCAAAGATGGCTCCCACGCGCGCAAGGGAGATAATGTAGTGGTTTTCTTTGGCAGAAAGAAGTTGAGAGCTGGTGGTGGTGCCAGGGGTAATCGTGCGTACAATGGCGCGCTTTACAAGCCCCTTGGCCTCTTTTGCATCCTCGACTTGGTCGGCAATCGCCACCGATACACCCTTGGCAATGAGGCGATCAATGTAGCCTTCGATCGTGTGCCAGGGCACACCGCTCATGGGTACACCTCCTCGCTTGGTGAGGGTCACCTCGCAATGCTCTGCTAGTGTCTTGGCATCTTCGTAAAAGGTTTCGTAGAAATCGCCCATGCGAAAGAGTAAAAGGGCACTTTTGGCTACTTCCTTCAAACTCTTATACTGGGCCATCATCGGCGTTACTTTTTCCATCACTCCTCGGGGTGTGTTGAATTTTTCTAATCTTTTGGCTAGGCTTTGCCCTATTCGTCCGATCTCTTGCTTGCTGTATGTCTATACTATCTACGCTCGAGATCGAACGACTAGAACAAAACCACCTCGTGTCATTTTCTTGACAACAAAGATTTTGGGTATAAATTTTGCGAAGAATTTTTGGGGTTTTCGCTTCAGTTTGGTGATCTCGAGCGTAGATAGTATAGACATACAGCAAGTAAGAGATCGCCAAAATGGGGTGAAAAGATTCAAAAACGGATCGCTATTTGAGTTGTCAAACATAGCCCATTGTTCTCAAGTTTGCAACCTTTGTACCATGCTTTGGATTTTTTCGTTAGTTTTCTGTATGCTGTTGGTATGTATACAAAAGAGAGCCTTGAGAGACTCAAGCAAAAAATTGATCTAGTTGAGCTACTATCCTCCTACCTCGATCTAAAAAAGGCGGGAGCAAGCTACAAGGCGCTCTGCCCCTTCCATGATGAGAACAGCCCCTCTTTTATGCTAGGGCAAAGTGATACCCACTACCACTGTTTTGGGTGCGGGGCGCATGGTGACGCCATTCAATTTTTGATGACCTACCTAAATGTCTCCTTTCAGGATGCCGTTGAGCAGTTAGCGCAACGATTTCAGGTGCCCCTGGACATCGAGGATGCAAAGCATCCTAGGCAAGACTTGGCGCCCATCAAAGAGGCTCTGCAGGTTGCCAACCAATTTTTTCATTATATGTTGCTCTATAGTCGTACTGGCCACGGGGCAAGACGTTATTTATACGAGCGCGGTCTCAACCCCGATTTTATCAAGCAATTTACATTGGGTTTTGCCCCTGAACAGGGGGATCTTTTTCGCAAGGTGATGCATGAGCATCGCATTAAAAACGAAACGTTGCAGCAGGCAGGCTTGATTAACAAAGCGGGGCGCGACTTTTTTCAAGGGCGCATCACCTTTCCCATTTGCAATGCCTTTGGGCAGATTATTGGTTTTTCTGCGCGTAAGATCGCAGAGGAGACCTTTGGGGGTAAATATATCAACACTTCTGAGACGCCTCTTTTTAAAAAATCGAGTGTGCTTTTTGGTCTCCATTATTCAAGACGACGTATTGCTAAGCAACAGTGTGCGATTTTGGTAGAGGGGCAAATTGACTGTTTGCGCTTGATTGAGGCAGGGCTCAATATGACGGTGGCTGCCTTGGGAACAGCTTTTGGCAAGGGGCATGCCGAGCAAATTCAAAAACTTGGGGTTAAGCGCGTCTATCTATTGTTTGATGCTGACAAGGCGGGAGAGGCTGCGAGCTCCAAGGTAGGCGATATTTTTCAACATCTGGGAGTTGATGTTTTGGTGGCGCGCCTGCCCAAGGGGCAGGATCCAGATATCATTTTGAAAAATAGTGGGATGGATCAATTAGTCAGCTATTTGGAGTCTGCACAAGATTACCTCACTTTTCAGGTAGCGCATTTGGGATCTGAGCTTGATTTGTTGTCACCTGCTGCCAAAAGCTCTCTTGTCAATCAACTCAAAAAACAGGTAGAGGCGTGGAGTGATCCACTTATGGTGCACGAGAGCCTAAAAAAGGTGGCGCAACTGACAGATGTGCCCGAGGAGATGGTGCGCACGCAAGAACAGGTTCGCTATACACCTGCAAAACTTGAAAAAAAGAGAAAAGAGGGGAGCTTTCACCGTGTATTGGAGATGGATCTTCTGCGCTGGCTGATTTTAAAAGGGGGTGAGCTGCCATCCTTGGTAAAAACCGCAAATCACTACTTGACCCAAGATCATTTTTTTAATGCTACCTGCAAGGAGATTTTTGTCTCTTATTTGGAGCAAGTTAGCAAAACAGAAGAGTTTGATTTTTTATCCTTGATGATTGATTCACAAAATGAAAAAACGCAGGATTTTATAGATCAAATCATGCAAAAACGGGTGAATCAGCAAAAAGCGGAAGATCTTTTTTTAGAGACGGTGCAAAAGCTTTGTGATCGCAAGTGGATGTACGATAGCGAACAGATTAAGCAAAAGATCCATGACCATGGCCGGCCACAAGATGAGGTTTTGGAGCTTGCCAAGGAGTTTGATTTGCACAAAAAAAATCGTCTTGAGGTGGTGATGCAAAGTGAGTAACCACTTAATTTTTTATGACGGCAGCTGTCCCTTGTGCCATCGAGCCGTGCGTTTTATTTTGAATCAGGATAAACAAACCATCTTTCAATTTGCGCCTTTAAAGGGAAAGACAGCCAAGCGTGAACTCAAGGAGCTCTTTTTAGAAAAGCCTGCTCTCGATAGTTTGGTCCTTTTGCAAAATTATGGTACCGATAAGGAAAAAGTACGCATCGAGGCAGATGCCTTTTTTAAAATCCTTTGGCTTCTACAAGGCAAATGGATTCCTCTTGGTTTCCTCTCTTTTTTACCAGCTTGCCTCTTTAATCCAATCTATCGTTTGGTGGCAAAATATCGCTATCGTCTGTTTAAGACGCCAAAGTTGGATCTTGGAAAAACGTATGCCGACCGTTTTTTACCGTGAAAAGGGGTTGTTTTATAAGGGAGAGGAGCGTACTTTTTTTGGATTTAATTCATCTAGGCATCTATGCACGTACCAAACACTCGACCCTCCAACTCTCAAATACCACTTGCCCAAAGTGAAGAAAAAGGGGATGAGAGCGATGTATCACAGGTTGCATCCAAAGCTTTTTCTGTGATGCCACCTCTACAAGAGGTTCTAGAGCCAGTACAACATGGCGACCATTTTGTTCTCACACGCACAACCCATAGCCAGGCGTATGATCGATTCGATCAACTGCTCGATCAACAGGTGATTTTGGCTCCAAGGTACAAAAAAACTAAGATTGCATGGCCCACGATTTCATGCTCTCTTAGAGAAGCTTTACAAGGTATGTGCTATTTTTTATCAGACTCAAGATCGGCGGCTCAATTCCATATTGTTCCTGTGAGATCGATCTTATTAAAGGGCTCAGCTCTCACCGATATTGTTTGCGGAAAAGCTAAAAGCGGAAGTGATACGGACATCACACTCATTTGTGCTTTTGCGCAAGAGGGTGAGCTTGTTGAAAAACAGTATGAGTGGATCACGTTTGCTTTAAGTGCCTTTTTGTATAACAAAATCATGCAAGATTCCTCTGTAGGCCCCCAGGTAAAAAAGCAAATTAATGATTATTATATAGCTGATGGAATCGAGCGCCAAATTATGAAAAATCGGCAAGCGCTTTGTTCGATTTATCCATCTACCCGTACCTTTTTTGGTTCAAAATGGGATCTCAATAGCAGCAGTGGGGTGCGTATTACATTGGCCGATTGCATCGATCTTACTTTAATTCATCGCCAGCGCGATCCCACATCTATCTCCTATCGCAATGCCCTTTGCGCAGATATTTCTGCCAATGTATACAATCCCAATGCGCCCATCTATCTCTCTATGTCAAAAGAGTGTCTAAAAAAAGCAATTCATTGTTTAAAAAGGGGACGCTTTGAAGTCAATTGCAGGGAGACAATTGTTGGGCCTCGTCGCTTTTTTAAACTGGCAAGGGAGATGTCACGCCACCTTAATGAGCTCGATGAACCTAGTGCACAGATTGCTTTTAATGAATTCAAACTGAGCTGCTCTGATCTCAAAGAATTTAAAAAACAGCTCTCCCGATTTCTCAAAAGTCATTTTAAGGGGCACCCAAAACGAAAGGTGCTTTTTTTGATCCATTTGCGCATGCTTTTGCATCGATTTGCTTTTAAAGCTAACTCGTTTGCACCTCATGATGCTTTTATTTTAAGTTATTTGCAAAAGTTGGTGCACTCAAAGGATGCAGAAGTAATTGGTTTGAGCGTGGATCTTTGGATGCTCTCTGTTTTTGCAGCAGTTCCTTTCGACTTTCGTAGGTGGGTCTTGCCTGCTGCAGCTGGAATTAAAGGGGTTGTTTGTGCACGGGAGAGCAATGGGCATTTGGGGACCTTGTATCCCTACCTTAATGTGATGGATTTTCTGCCAAGAAGCCTTCAATTACTACAGTTTTCAACTCCTAAGAGGACAGAGGTGGCCAAAGGAGTTATCGCGCTAGAGCACTTCATGCGTGAGACTAGAGAAGCCAACTATGTTCTAGATCGAGGGGTGGGAGGAAAAGAGCTTGACCATTGGGTGAAATCGATTTTTGAAAAAATCTCGATTTTTTTGCAAGCAGCCGATCAGCTTCCGCTCGATCAGAAGGAAGTATATATTCATCAAGCACATGCCTTTTTTGAGAACCTGGCTCCAATTGCCAATGGTGAGATTTGTCAGATTTGGGTAGAAAATGGGATTGAATTTATCGATTGGATTCCGATAGATGCCTACCTCAGCTTTTTAAACAGAGCGGAAAAGAGCTTTGAAGAAAGCTACTTTCCAGTACGAGTGCGGATCTATTTACTGATGTTGAGTCGAGGCGAGATTGGATTTGCAAACGAGTGGTTTACCCAGTTACAACAAGAAAATCCAAGTCGTCATATGGCCACACAGGCGATAAGCGATCTTTTTAGAATTGTGAATCGTGGGATGCTATCACTTCACCAATCGATCAAGCTTTTTTTCTGGTTAAGGGAACAGCTGAGGCTTGAAAAGCCCTTTATCACACATCAACGCGCCTACCGCACATTTGTTATGCACCTTATCTCTAGCGTGCAGGATTTATCCAAGGCACATCAGCGGGACTTGTTATACATAATTATGACCGATTTTGATCGTCTTGCTAGCTCTCAAGATACAAATGTGTATGCGGTGATAGAGGCAATCAAAGATCCTTTGTTTGTCATGCATCTAGAAAGGTGGGACGTTTTACGAGAGTTTTTGCTGCAATCAGATCAGGGCCAGGAGTTGATTACACAGTGGAATCTTATGTTAGTAAAACCACAAAAAATCTCAAAAAATGATCGAACTTTATTTTTTACAAATCTTGATGCCCTTCGATTCAAACAAAGAGAGTTGACACCTACGAGTCGAGATCTCTTTTTTTGTGCATTTAAACGATTTGCTTTCAAAGAGCAGTGTAAAATGATTCGATTTTATTGCGAACTATACAAAATTTCTCCTTGTACAGTCGAAGAATTTCAAGAAGTTTTTAAAAGTAGCCTGGAGAAATCAGAGCGTGCAAAAAATAAAATTTTCAATGAAGTACTTCATTTTAAAGAGCCTCGCTTTTCTCTCTGGTTTTTAGAGCAAGGCACCTACTCGAAGAAATTGGAAGGGCGCATTGTAGAAAATTGGTCCTCTTTAGGGGTAGATGATGCTATTGCGTTTGAGAGAAACCAAGGGAAGGTGGTAGAGAGCGCACTCTATAAACGGTTAGCCAAGCAGGGGAATCGAAGACGAATTGAGGAAGCAGCACGAGGATGGGTTCGCTTCTTTCTCAATTCTGAAATGTACTCAAAATCTAGTGCAGAGGCAAGCGCTGTACATCTTTTAATCGTTTTAAAAAACAGCTTCAATAAAATTGGAGAGATCGTCAGTTCTATCATTTACATGGGGGAAGAGCTTACTGAGCTGATCACAGAAAGCCCTGGTGAGGATCGGGGAGAATTGTCACTCGCCTTTTGCTTATTACAGGTGGTAGTCTCCAAAGAGCTCAGAAAAAAGGAGTATAAGCAAAAAGTACTCAATTATTTTTCGCTTGTGACAAAAAAAATAGTGCATTTTCAGCCGCACAAAGAGCCAAAGGAGATTTGGAAGAAGCAGCTTTACCCTACCTATTTCCACTTTTTGGTAGCTTATCCCGAGCTCACGCTTCAAGATCAGATGGAGGTAGAAGGTGTTTATATAGAGGCTCTTTTCAAAGGTACAATGGCGCAGTACTGGATGGGATGGGAGCAGCTTAAAAAAAATGAGATTTCTTTGCTTAATAATTCCCCAGAAATAGCGGATAGAATCGTTCAGGCTGTGATAGAAGGTAGTGAGCGGATTTTATTTCATCCTAAAACAGGGCTCTATCAAGAACTAGAGAGTGAGATAAAATTATTAGCCAAGTTGGCAGATCAAAATACGGCGGCACCACAACCCCTACAGGGAATGGAGGCAGAAGCAAAAAGGTTACAGGAGTCCATTCGTACCAATCAGAGAATGTTCTCTCATTTTTGCCCAAAAATAGTGGGTTGGATCTCCGAATGGATTGCAAGCAAACAGTGTTCCAGTGAAATGTTATTGCAAAAATATGAGATTTTTTTCCCAAAAATGACTGCATTGCTGCTCTCAATTACAATCAACAGGCGTCTTGCGGATAGAGTGATTCAGAAAATAGTGATTCCTCTATCGGCTAATTTTTCCATAAACCCTCAAATTGCGAATCGTGCACAAAAAGAGATGCTCCTTCGGTTGCTTTACATACCACTGATGGCGAGGCTAATTCTTCAGAAAAAAAATAATCCGCCTTTTGCAAGCGCAGCATTGTTGGTTCAGGCGCTCTATTATTTCCCAGAAATAAAGGCAGGAGCTCCTTTGGAGGAAGTGGGTAATCAAATGCGCAACGCTTTACAGCAAGGATTTTATCGTTATGAGCCAAACCTGCCCAAAGAAGGGGCTTCTTTTGATTATTTAACTCCATTTTTGAATTTTTTGCGACTTGATATGTATCCAAGAGAGGGTCTTTTTGCTCGTGAAAATTTTTCTTCCATTTTAAACCATTTATTTAGGGCGGCAGAGAGTATTCAATTTGAGTCTAGCCTACGCATTAGCTTGCGCGCCCTATCTATCTATTATGCCCTCAGTTTACGCCAAGATCCAGAGCCTGCTCGGCGCTGGTCTGAGACACCTATTTTTCAGCTCTCAAAAAGAGGGTGGGAAGAGATTATTGAAAACCCTAGGAGTTTTAAGAGTATTGAGAAATTTACAGATCTCTGTATTGCAGCAGAAGATGAAGGCATAGATCGAGATCTTTGTCACTTTTTGCATACGATCTCTATGTACCACGAGACGCACGAGCTCACTAGTAACTTTTTAGCAGCACGAGAGAAGACGATCAAAGCAGAGCTTCTCTTGTTACTAGTGCCTGAGGTCTATACCTTGGATCCTTATCCCCAGTCACCTCAGATTCCTTTGCATCTCATGAATCTGATTGAAGTGTTAGCTAGCCGCAAGGAAGAACAGGGGAATACAATTTCTTTAATAGAGTTGTATTATAGACTTTGTATATTCACTCGAAATAACCCCCAATTTGAAGGAAAAATCGATTTTTTTGGGCGAGTGCTAGTGCAAGATTTAGGTTTGCTACAAAACGGACAGTTGGAGATGGATTCCTTTGTAAGCAGGTTGAATATTGTATTTAATAAGATCAGTTTGCTCATGGAAATACCTGGAAGCCGCAGTATATCTGCAAAAATTTCTTTATTGCAAACAGTGCTGGCAGATTGTGGTGCAGGACTGGGATATTCAAAGAATTCAAGGGTTGCACGGCACAAAGATATAGCCTTTATTTTGGTTAGTTTAGGAAATAATGTGTTATATTACTTCAATTTTTTTAAAAGGGATTTAGATCCATCGATAAAGCACGACAAGGAATCTTTAGAGCTTATGCAGCAAATAAATGAGAGTTTTAATCAATATCTAATCAATCTTTTCTTTTCTGAGCCCAAAAAAAGCCTGCCTATTTGGAAAGTTATACAGCTAGAGGAACTTAGAGCTAGACTTTTAGACTCGGACCAATATTTTTCTAAGTATGTAAAAAGTTGGATGTTGTGGGTCATTAAGAGGCTAGATCAGGTCTTGGGGAGTGTGTCAAGTGCAAGCGGTAAGATTGCACTTGAGGAAAAAAGAGAGTCAGACCAGCCTCTCAAAGGCCACCTGCTCCTCGAACAGATCATAGAGGTAATGCAGTAAAGAGAGGCGGTTTTCTTTTGTTTTCAGATCATCTGCCATTACTTTAATTTCTTCAAAGAAGATCGTCACACTTTTGTGCAGGGTAAGAAGAAGCAAAAAACGCTCTTTGGCGCCAGCCTCTTGCCATTTTTGCTCAACCTTTTGGATTGCTTCAAAGAGCTCTTTTTCGGCATCTTCTTGTAATAAGGCGGCATCAAATTTTTGCGGCTTTTGACCCGAAAGGATCTTTTTGATGCGTGTATGGATGGCAAGAAGTTTTTCAAAACCATCTGCATGTTTTGTTTGAAAATCTGCAAGGGCCACGGCCAACTCATAAAAAGTAATCGGGTCGTCTACTGGTTTGGCTGTCACTGCCTCAATGAGCTCCTTTTTAAAGCCTGCTTGTGCAAGAAGACTTTTAAAGCGCACGTGTAAAAAGAGAAGGATCTCTTGGATAATGGTCTCCTTGTTGCTAGAGATCCGTTGGCAATCCTTTTCACTCAGCTCCGGATTTTGGATGAAAATCGAAAACCCCTCTTCCAACAAGCTCGAGAGGCTAATGTGCTGCTTGTTTTCGATGATAATTTTGAGCAGACCAAAGGCACCCCTGCGGAGTGCAAAGGGATCGCTGGATGATGTCGGCTTCAGATTGAGCGCAAAGAGGCTCAGTAAATTATCCAGTTTGTCTGCGATGCACAAAAGCTGTCCGAGTGGCTCTTGAGGTAGCTCACCCTTTTCCTGTCGTGGCATCCAGTGTGCCTCAATTGCACCCGCTACTTGAGTATCTTCGTTTTGATGGCGTGCGTAGATGGCTCCGATAATGCCTTGTAGATGGGGAAATTCGCCAACGAGTTGCGAGGGAAGATCCGCTTTGCAAAGAGAGGCGGCTCTTTGAAGTTTATCCAGATCACAGATGGGAAGGTGATGATGCACCATTTTGCAAAGCTCTTTGAGTCGTGAGACTTTGGTTTGCATGGAGCCAAGCTCTGTATGAAAGGTAATTGCCTCCAACTTTTGATTGAGCTTATCTAACCCCTCTTTTAGGTCCTCTTCAAACAAAAAGAGGCCATCTTGCAATCTGGATGAGAGCGTTTTTTGATGCCCTTTTGCGATCAAATCGGATCTCTTATTATTAGAAATTACGATAAAGTGGGGGGCAAGCTCTCCATTAGTCTTTTCTAGGGGGAAGTATTTTTGATGCTCGATCATCTCTGAGGTGAGTACCTCCTTGGGCGCCCTTAAAAAGGCGGGATCAAAATCGGCAACAATCTCAAAAGGCCATTCGACAAGGTGCACCACCTGTTTGAGGACGCTCTCTTTGGAAACAACTGTAAGCTCTCTCTCTCTTTCTATCTGGTCGATCTGCTCTACAATCGTTTGGCGCCTTTGGTTGCAATCTGCCATCACGTGATGTTTTTCGAGGGTTTGTAGGTAGTTGCGTGGGTGATCGAGCTCGATAGGGTGGTTGGCAAGTAGCCTGTGGCCCCAGCTGGTGCAACCAGAATCAATGGCTGCAACCGAAAAGGGGATGATACTCTTTCCGTAGAGGGCAACAATCCAACGAATGGGTCTTGCAAATTCCACCTCTAGATCTGCCCAACGCATGCTTTTGGGAAATTCGAGAGATAAGATGAGAGCAGTTAGATGCTCTGACAAAAGGGTGGAGGTTGCAATCTCTGGCGTTTGTGCTGTGGCAAAGAGGTAGGGGGTATCTTTAATGGTTTTAATGCAAAGGGCATCATTTTTGCCCTCTTTGATCTCTTGCAGGGTGGCACTGTTCACCCCCAGCCCTGCTAAAAAGCCCTTGGCTGCCTTTGTTGGGTTTCCTTCGGCATCAAAGGCGACGTGGACAGCGGGCCCCTTTTTCTCTATTGTTTCGCCCTTAATGCAAGGCTCTAATTGTTCGATGTGAAGGGCTAAACGTCTGGGGGTAGCATAGAGCGAAAGCGTTTGGTAGCGCAGTTTGTGCTTTTTTAAGAAGGTTTCTGTTTTTGCTTTTAGCTGCGCCATGCCAATGGGCACAAAGGTTGCGGGCAGCTCTTCGAGGCCAATTTCGAGCAAAAAGTCCTCTGCTCTTTCTTGTTTTTCGACGGGGCGCTTTTTTCTTTCTTCTGCAGAGGGTGTTTCTTGTAGAAGAGGAAAGGCCTCTTGTTGGCGCAAATGTAGGTAGGCTTTTGCCAACTCATGGGCGAGGTGGCGGATTTTGGCCATGATCCGGGTGCGCTCGGAGACCGAAATGACTCCGCGGGCATCGAGCATATTAAAGGCGTGCGAGGCCTTCATCACAAAATCGTAGGCAACAATGGGCATCTCTTTTTTGATCAGGCGCCTCGCTTCGGCCTCAAAATCGTTAAAGTGGCGCTGCCACATGGAGCTATCGGCCTCTTCAAAGTTGTACTTGCTCCACTGCTTCTCATTTTGTTTGTAAATTTGGCCATAAAGCAAATCGTTGCTGTACTGGATATCAAAGATCGAATCGACTCCTTGTAAGTACATAGCAAGGCGCTCGAGACCATAGGTAATCTCAGCTGTGACGGGTTTGACGCTTAAGCCGCCGACAGCCTGAAAGTAGGTAAATTGTGTTGCCTCCATCCCGTCGATCCACACTTCCCAGCCCAGTCCCCAGGCGCCAATGGTGGGGTTTTCCCAATCGTCGTGTACAAAGCGAATGTCATGCTTTTTGAGATCGAGGCCCACGTGTTCGAGCGACTCCAAGTAGTCATTTAGGATGGTTTTGGGGGAGGGTTTCATAATCACCTGCATCTGGTGATAAAATTGGACGCGATTGGGATTTTGACCATAGCGCCCATCTTGCGGGCGTCTAGAGGGCTCTACATAGACCGCTTGGTAGGGTTCGGGGCCCAGGCAGCGCAAAAAGGTGGCGGGGTTAAAGGTGCCGGCTCCGACCTCGAGGTCGTAACCTTGGTGGATTGTACAGCCTTTTTTTGCCCAATAGCTGGTGAGGGCAGAAATCATCTCTTGAAAGGTCATCATATGTCGTCCTGGGTGTCTGAAAAAATATACGAAAACCAGAGAAGATTTGCAAGAAGGGAGAAGGTTTGAATAATTAAAAATATAACTGATATATTCTATGGTTGATTTTTTTTCTAATTCTTCATATACTATTTACAAACAAAGAGGTTTTTCATGGCAGGCGTCTATGAGTTTAGTTTAAGTTATAATTATAATAGCATCTGCTGGCGGGATGAGTATTTATGTGATCGACGAGGTGAATATGTCGGTCGACGCGTGGGTGCTTTGTTTCCACGCTACCTTGCTGGGATGGTGGGATATGGTATTTCAGCAGCTTGGCGTGTCTGTCAGGTGGCCCTACGAGCAATCATTTTATTGCAATCGGTTGCATGTACAATTTCATTTTTTGGTTTAGGCAAAGAGCAGACCAAGGATGCAGCCAAATTATTTGGAGCGAGCTTTTTGCAATTAGGATCGGCCCTTGTGGGGTGTGTATGTCCTCCTGCAGCGTATAAGATTGATGAGTGGATTCACAAGCGTGAAGAAGGTAATTGGCATGAATTGGTTAATACGCATGAATTGGTTAATACGCATGAATTGGTAGGATTGTTTGGTGACCCGCTTGGTTGGATTCAGAGCCAGCGCGTGCTACTCGCAGAAGAAATTTCAAGAATGTTTGAAGGAGAGAATCCCACTTTAGAAATAAGATTTCAGCAGGTTGTACAGGCTCTATGCAATGAGTTTGACAGGTGTTATTCTCAGCAAAAAAATTCTGCTTCAGAAGCAAAACAGGAAGCTATAGCAGATGAAAGTTTTGGATATATGCAGGGGGGCGATGAGAGTGCTAAAAATGCTTTAACAGCGCTTGCAGTCCATCTTTTGTTAGATGATCTTGTAGCTGGGTGTCGTTTTGAATATAGGGGAGAGGGAGAAGATACTCGCTATTTTGTTACAGACCCGGCGAGGAGTTACTTTTGTGCGCTAGAACAGGGTTTTTATCCAAATGGTGGTGCTGGTGATAGAATAGATTTAATGAAGGCTGCTTTTTTTGCCCAGCAACAACTACAGAATTCCCTGCCGGAAGGTGGTGAAATTGATCAAGATTTGGTCAGTGCGCAAAAAGCGAATGCAATCAAACATTATTCATATAACCTTTCGAGGGAAGACGAAGAAGAAAATCTCCCTATAATAACGAGAGGACCTGCTGAGGAGTATCGACAATTTACTAAAATCTACGAACCTTTATCGATATGGGCGGGGAGTATTACAGGAGGTCAGCACCCAGCCGGCCCATTAAAAACTCTAAGAGATCAGATAATATTTCGAAATATGTGAGCATTCTGAAGATGGATTATAAAATTTTCTGATTTAAGCATCGAAAAGACAATGCTTGATAAATATCTATTTTGGCGCTACCGTCTTCATCTTTGAGACGTGTAGATAGAGAGCCCTTGTGAGTATTGCTAATTACCTCACCTTTATTCGTATTTTTATAAGCCCCGTGTTTATGTTCATCTACCTTGAACATGAATTGCTTGGGATTAGTATGCAGGTGCTGCCCTTTATTTTACTTTTTTTCTTGGCAGTCTCCGAGCTCTCTGACGCCTTTGATGGCTACGTGGCGCGCAAATTGCATCAGGTGACGGATTTGGGTAAGATTCTCGATCCAATGGCCGATAGTATTTACCGCATCTCTGTCTTTTTAACCTTTACAAGACCTCCGGTGAGTTTGCCGCTTCTATTGGTCTTTTTGTTTTTGTATCGCGACTCTGTCATTAGCACACTGCGCACCATTTGTGCTCTGCGTGGTTTTGCTTTGGCGGCACGTATTTCGGGTAAAATCAAGGCGATCATTCAGGCTGTTGCCGCCTTTTTCATTTTATTGATGCTCTTTTTGTTTGCCTTTGGGTTTGTGAGTCAGAGTGTGTTGACCACAAGCTCGATTGTGGTGACGGCTGTGGCTGTGGCCTACTCGCTCTATTCTGGGGTGGAGTATCTTTTTGCCAATCGCGAGTATGTCATGCGTCTGCTTATCTTTTCCGACGACCAAAAATAGAGCTAGCTATCGCTTCCAAACAATCTTTGCGAGTATATTTCCAAAAGGCTAGCCCTAAACAGGTAATGCTCTATTTGGAGTGCGAAGGGGGGTTGTTGCGTAATTCAAGTTTTGATCACTTTTTGAACCTTTTTCCCCCATTTTGTCGATCTGTCGCTCGCTGTACCACATGTATAGTTGATTTAATTTACACTGAGAAAATTCAAGATAAATATTGACGACATAAGGAGCGTTCATTTAAACAACTATAAAATCTCTCTCTGTGTTCTCTGTGCGCTCTGTGGTTGATTTTTGCGGGGTTCTTGCACGTGATTGAAAATGACTATATATGAAAAGAAAAACCACCGAGTGCACAGAGAACACAGAGAGATTAAAAAGAGCTGTTACTAACCTGAAATTTAGATTGCTAGAGCACGCTGAATTATCCAATAGGTTTTTTCCCAATGTAAATTTAAACGACTATAAAAAGAGAACCTTTCTTAAGAGGCTAGCCTTACCTGTTCAGGTTTCTATTTTTTTTGTAGAGTGTTAAATATTTTTTAACACTCTTTTTCCAGCTATGATCCTCGCTCACGGCCTCCGCTAGCATCCCTTGCCATTTTTGGGGATCTCTATACGCTGCAAATGCCTGATGAAGGCATGCACGGAGCGCCTCTTTTGTCGGAGTTTCAAATGAAAAGCCATTTTTGCCAGCTGCAACCGTCTCTTTGAGCCCACCTGTTGCATGCACAAGCGGTAGGCAGCCATAGCGCATGGCAATGAGTTGCGTGAGACCACACGGCTCAAAAAGAGAGGGCATCACCAGAAGATCGGAGGCGGCAAAAGCTAGGTGCGAGAGCTCCTCTGAGTAGGTCAGCTGCATAAAGAGGTTAGGCTCATCTTTAAGCTCTAAAAAGCGTTGGGTGATTTGTGGATCGGCCACTGCGGCCAGCAAAACATACTGCCCCCCTAAACGAAGTGTCTCCTTGATCGCTTCCAAAATCAAGAGCGGCCCCTTTTGCTCCACCAGGCGCGTAACAGAGCAAACCAGAGGCACATCACTTACTTCGAGCCCCAACTTTTTTTGCATGGCATGTTTGTCAAATCCTTTGGGAAGGTAGGGATCTGTTTGCCGATTCCAGTACTCCGTATCGATGCCATTGACAATCCCATCGATTTTATCTTGGTGTGCAAAAAGCAGAGGCTGTAGGTTGCCTCCCTTTTCGGAGGTAATGATCTCCTGGGCGTATGTTTTGGAGACGGTTGTAATGCGGTCACAGTACTCAATGCCCGCTTTCATTAGGAGGTAGTGATCCTGCTCTTTTAGTAAGGAGAGCTCCTGGGTTGTAAATCCCGCGCTTTGCAGTGTCGCATTAGAACAGGGTCCTTGATAGGCCAGGTTATGAATCGTATAGAGGGTTGGGTAGGGCTTGTCTGCTCGTTGATTTAAAAGAGCTACAAGGGCTGTGTGCCAATCATGTAGATGCAAAATAGCATCTTTTTGTTGGCTTTTTACATAGTTAAAGGCCTTTTGGCAAAAGTAGATAAAGCGTTGGGCGTCATCCTCAAATCCATAGATTTCATCTCTTTGGAAAAAGTTGTTTGTAAGAGGTTCTACGAGGGTGAGGGTAATGTTATCAAAGGAGCTCTTCCAATAGGTGCAATCTGTTGTAGAGAGAGGATCTTTTGTAAGGGAGGCAAGAGATGAGGTGTCGATTGTTTTGTAGTAGGGCAGGATGATCTCAACGCTTATTCCCTCTTGGTTTGCCAGGGCCCGGCTTAGGCCATAGGTGACATCAGCTAATCCACCAATCTTTACAAAGGGTGCGCATTCGGAAGCAATATGGATGATATGCATATTTTTTTATATAGTGAGTTAGAGGCAATTTCGCAAGAGGCTTGCACAAAAACCGCTCGATCGCTAATCTATTTGCAACAGATTGGGGTGTAGCCAAGCGGTAAGGCAGCGGTTTTTGGTACCGTGTATCGGAGGTTCGAATCCTTCCACCCCAAAACCCTTTTTCATATGATGATGCCACCCTCTTTTCTTCTTTTTTCCGGAACTTCGCACCCTGAGTTTGCGCAAAAACTCGCCACCTACCTAGGGGTAGATTTGGGGCAAGTCCTTTTTCAACCCTTCCCTGATGGAGAGCTATACGTTCAAATTCAAGAAAATGTGCGTGGGCGTGATGTCTTTGTTGTGCAGTCGGTGGCAAATAATCCAAATGATTATTTGATGGAATTATTGATTATGATCGATGCCCTTAAAAGGGCTTCCGCTAAGAGCATTGTGGCCGTGATTCCCTATTTTGGGTATGCCCGTCAAGATCGTAAGGATAAACCCAGGGTTCCGATTACGGCAAAGCTTGTGGCCGATCTTTTGGCAACAGCTGGTGCAACGCGTGTTTTAACGATGGATTTGCATGCGGGACAAATTCAAGGTTTTTTTGATGTTCCGGTGGATAATCTGTATGGCCGGCCCAATTTGGCTAATCGAGTGGCCGATTTAGATTTAAAGAAATTAGTGGTGGTTGCGCCTGATTTAGGGGCGATTAAAATTGCTCGGGCCTATGCCAACCATTTAAAGGCAGATTTTGCGGTGATTGATAAGCGCCGCGTGAGCTCAGAAAAGGTTGAAATTAGTTCAATTATTGGGGATGTAAAGGGGCGAGAGGTTTTGCTGGTCGATGACATGTGTTCGACAGGGGGAACCTTGATCCAGGCGGCCTTGGCTTGTAAAGGGGCGGGTGCCGAGCGTCTTTTTGTCGCTTTTACCCATGGTCTTTTGGTTGATGGGGCAATCGAGAAGTTTTCTACGAGCCCAATTGAAAAAGTTTTTGTGAGTGATACGGTTGCTTTGAGCGCCGAAAAGCGTCATAAAAAAATTGAACAGGTTACAGTAACAGAACTATTTGGAGAGGCAATTCTCCGAATAATGTCTGCAGATTCTATTTCTGAGATTTTTAACTAGAGCGAAAAGAGCTTTTTTTTTATACTTTCACACTTTTAGTAAGCGTGCTGGAGACATTCATGGAATTGACTTATGAGTCACGAGAGTCAGGTAAGAAATCAGAGGTAAATCGCATTCGCCGAGAAGGCGGAATTGTTGCGGTACTCTACTCTCGAGGTAAACCTGGTAAAAATATAATCATTAACGACTCTGAGTTTCAGAAGTTGTTAAAATCGATCCCAAAGCAGACTTTGTCTTCTAGAAAGATCACTCTAAAATCTACCGATGGCGGAGAGGATGTAACGGTAATTGTTAAGGGAATCGAATATGATGTGATGACCTACAACGTTATCCATCTAGATTTCCTTGAGTTACACGAAGATGTAGAGGTTACATTGAATATTCCACTGAAAAGTGTGGGAGCAATGGACTGTGCTGGTGTGAAGTTAGGTGGATCTTTAAGACAGATTCTTGATTTTGTGAAGGTGCGTACACTTCCAAAAAACATCCCATTAGACTTTGAGATCGATGTGAGCGATTTAAATATCGGGCAATCGAAACGCTTAAGAGTGTTGACAATGCCAGCTGGAGTGAGAGCTTTGACCGATTTGGGTGAGAGTGCTTTTGTGGTTACCAAGCGATAAGTAAGCGTGTTTTTTGCAAGGATTTGGCAAGCCTTAAGAGGGTGCAGTGAACAGGTGGAAGAGATGGGCGATGCACGACTTGTAGTTGGGCTTGGAAATCCGGGGCAAAAGTATAGTAGGACGCGCCACAACCTTGGTTTTATGGTTCTGGAGGCTTTAGCTGCCAAGAGGGGAGCTGCCTTTAAAAAGCAGAGCCAGATGCAAGGGTATGTGGCAGAGCTGAGGCTTGCAGAGAGAAAAGATTACCTTTTGATGCCGACAACTTATATGAATTTAAGTGGGCAATCGATGAAAAAGGTGATGAGTTGGTATAAGTTAGCGGCCAAGAGTGTGCTTGTTGTTGTGGATGATGTGGATTTGCCATTTGGTTCGATGAGATTGCGCACAGTTGGTTCGAGTGGCGGGCACAATGGCCTAAAAAGCATTGAAGCTCACCTAAATACGCGTGAGTATGCACGCTTAAGGGTTGGGATTGGTCCAGCATCGAAGTCGGTGGTGATTGATGAGCCACTTGAGAAATATGTGCTCCGTGGATTTGATCCAACAGAGGTCAAGGAATTACCTCGAGTTATCGAGCGCTCTGTTGAGATTGTGGAGTGTTGGTTGCAAGAGGGCGAAGAACAAGCCATAAGGATGGCAAAATAACTGTTAATCCTAATTTCTTTATGAAGTTAGGAGATAAATTAGATGAGGCAAGATGAAAGAAAAAACTCAGCTTTACGAAGGAATGTATATCCTAACTTCTACTTTAAGTGAGGATGCACGTAGCAAAGCTTTAGAAAAGATCACTAAAGGAATCGAGGCAAAAGGTGGCGAGATCTGCAAGGTGCACACACAGGGCAGACGTAAACTAGCCTATGAAATCCGTGGTTCTCGAGAGGGTTATTATTATCTTCTCTATTTTAAGGCGCCTTCGCAGTCATTGGCGCAGCTATGGAAAGAGTACCATCTTAATGAGGATCTGTTAAGATTTCTTACATTAAGAACTGAAGAGGTACAAGAGAGCCTAGAATTTAAAAAACTTCCGGAGTAAATAAAGATGTCAGAAAGAATACAACAGGGAAGCGTTATGGGGACAAGACGCAGACGTCAACAAAAAAATTGTCCTTTTAGCTCAGCTGGTTGGAAGTCCATTGATTACAAGGACACGGAGACTTTGAAGCGTTTTATTACAGAAAAGGGCAAGGTTTTGCCTCGTCGTATTACGGGAGTTTCTGCTCATTTTCAAAGACATTTGACAGTGGCAATTAAAAGGGCGCGCTACATTGGCCTATTGCCATTTGTTGGTGAAGAGTAATTTTACAAAGAAAGGATCTATAAGATGAAGCGTGAGTTATTACTACTCCAAGACGTTGTGGGACTAGGAAGACAAGGTGAAGTTGTCAGTGCCAAGGCGGGTTACATTCGTAATTTTTTAATTCCTCAGAAAAAAGCTGTGATGGCCGACAAGCAGACGTTAAAGTTGCAAGAGCGCCTTAAGGCTGAGCGAGCCAAGCAGGCAGAGATTGACCGCAAGGAGACTGAGGTTTTAGCTAAGAAGATTGCAGCTGAGAAGATTGAGATTGAGGTCAAGACGGATCGAGAAGGCAAGATGTTTGGTTCTGTTACTGCATTAGAGATTGCGCGTTTAATCCAAGATAAGGGATTTGAGAAGGTGCAAAAGCAGCACATTGCGATCATGCAGCCAATCAAAACAGTGGGCACTCATACGATTCCTCTGCGTTTGCAAGAGCAAGTGGAGGGTACGATTGAGCTTGAAATTATTGGTGACAATCCTCTGCCGGTTAAAGAAGTGGTTGTTCCTACCGAAGCAGCTGAAGAAGAAGTAGCAGAAGAAGATAAGAGTGAGCAAGAGTAGTCGAGCCTTTGTCTCGCCTGCAAAGATCAACCTTTTTTTGCGCATTTTAAGCAAACGAGCTGATGGGTATCATGAGTTGGCCTCGCTTTTTCAAGCGATTGACTTACATGATACCCTTTTTTTTTCTTTTGCCTCTCAAGATGAAATCACATGTTCTGACAAGGGGCTTTGCTTGGATGCATCTAATACGGTTGTGCGAGCACTTGCTCTCTTTCGTCAAAAAACGGGGCATAAGTTTTCTATATCGATTCATCTAGACAAGAGGATTCCTTCTGAATCGGGTTTAGGAGGTGCCAGTAGTAATTGTGCTACGACTCTTTGGGCGCTCAATCAACTTTGTGGGACACAAATTCCATCAGCCACCTTAGCAGCCTGGAGTGGTGAGATCAGCGCGGATGCTCCCTTTTTTTTCTCTACGGGTACGGCCTATTGTTGTGGCATTGGCGAAAAGATTGAGCAGGTAGCACCCCTTGCCTCTTTGCGGGGGCAAACGATCTCTCTTTTTAAGCCAGAGGAGGGGTTATCGACTGCAAAGATCTTTTCGACTTTAACTCTAGATCACCTCTCGTCGATTTCTCCTGAGAAGCTTTTGCACTCTTTTGTCTTAGGAGTGCCTCAGTTTGTCAATGATTTGGAAGTAGTGGCTGGGCAATTGTGCCCCAAATTAAAAATCTTAAAAGAGAGGCTGCCCTCTCCTAGTTTTATGACGGGGTCTGGCACAACCTTTTGTTATTTGGGGGAGGTCTCTGACCCTGTTTTGGGGATTGAGCCAATACAAACGCTTTCTCTGAATCGATCGCCTGACACGTGGTGGCAAGCCAAAGGTTGAAAAATTCAGTTATCTACGTATAATCAGTGTTATGAATAGGAAGGGTTGGGCGCATGAAAATCTTTGACGACAAATATATCATTTTAACGGGTGGAGCTGGTTTTATAGGTTCTGCGGTACTAGAGGAACTCAATAATCTCAACATTGACAACATCATTGTTGTGGATGATTTGGGATGTGATGAGCGGTGGAAAAATTTAGTTAAAAAGCGCTTTATTGATTTTGTGCATAAGGATGATCTCTTTGATTGGTTGCAGGGGCGCGAGGATGATATAGAGGCCTTTATCCATTTAGGGGCTTGTTCATCAACTGTCGAAAAAGATGCCGACTATTTAATGGAGAATAACACTCATTTTTCGATGGAGCTGGCCCAGTATGCGCTGGAAAATGAGCATCGTTTTATCTATGCCTCCTCGGCTGCAACTTATGGAGATGGAAAGCTTGGTTTTTCTGATGCGCATGAGCAATTGGGCCAATTTGCCCCTTTAAATATGTATGGTTACTCGAAGCACTTGTTTGACCTTTGGCTGCAAAGAGAGAAGTTACTGGATAAGGTAACAGGGCTGAAATTTTTTAATGTTTTTGGCCCAGGTGAGCTTCATAAGGGACGCATGGCCTCAGCTGTTGTGAAGATGACAGCGGATGTGCAAGCAAAGGGAGAGATCTCTCTTTTTAAGTCGAATGATCCGGCCAATTTTGCCGATGGTGAGCAGGTACGTGATTTCATCTATGTTAAGGATGTAACAAAGATGATTGTGCAATTTTTACAGAAGGATCTTTTTGGGATTTATAATGTAGGACGGGGAGAAGGCTCTACTTGGAATCAATTAGCAAACGCGGTCTTTAAAGCCCTAGATGTAGCCCCCAAAATCAAATACATTGATATGCCTGAGGACCTAATTGGAAAGTATCAAAACTACACGGTTGCGGATATGAAAAAATCGATCCGGGCAAACTTGCATATGCCGACCTACTCTTTGGATGAAGGGGTCCGGGATTATGTACGGGGGCATTTGCTGGATCAAAAAAGTTTGCTTGCATGTGTATAAACGAGACTCTTAAAAAAATCACAAAAAAGCGTCTCCTGGTGGTAGGGGATCTAATCTTGGACCACTATACCTTTGGAAAGGTAGAGCGCATCTCTCCTGAGGCTCCTGTTCCCATTTTAAAAGTTGAAAAGGAGTCTTATTTGCCTGGGGGGGCGGGAAACGTCATGGTCAACCTGATGGCGCTTGGGATGGAGGTTGTGGCTCTTTCGCGTGTAGGCAATGATTTGGCTGGAAAGCAAACTCTGCAAACCCTTGAGGAAAAGGGCGTCAATATTGAACATGTGGTAGAGGATGGATCTTTTGTGACGCCGCTTAAAAAACGTATGATTGCGAGCAATCAGCAACTTGTGCGCGTTGACTACGAAAAGGTTACTCCTTTGCCTCAAAAGTTAGAAGAGCAGGTGATTGGGTATGTAAGGGAGAATATAGGGAATTTTTCAGCGGTTGCGATCTCTGATTATGCCAAGGGTTTTTGTTCTTCTTGTTTACTAAGCGAGATTGTCATTGAGGCGCGTAAAGCAAGCGTTGCGGTGGTGGTGGATCCCAAGAGCAACACCTTTTCAAAGTATGGTGCGGCGACCCTTTTAAAGCCCAATTTATCGGAGGCGTGCAACGCGGCCCACTTGCCATTGGATGCTCCTTTGGAGCGTGTCGCGGAGAAAATCTTGGCTGAGGCTTTGTGTGACCATCTTTTAATTACGCGCTCTAGTGAGGGAATCTCTCTTTTTTCTCGAGGTGAGGAGCGTCTTGATTTTCCGGTAGTTGAGCGCAAGGTGAGCGATGTGACGGGGGCTGGGGATACGGTGTGTGCGATTTTATCTGCAAGTCTTGCCAATGGTTGTTCTTTGCCTGATGCCTCGATGCTTGCCAACCTGGCAGCGAGTGTGGTGGTGCAGAAGACGGGCTGCGCTTCTGTCTCCCTCTCTGAGCTCCGCTCTGCCACTATTTAAACCAATAGAGTGTGCGCAAAGATCTCTTTTTTTCTTGACCTCAATTTCACGAAAACTTTATGTTAATTTTTATTTAATCTTCAAACTGATTTATGTGCAGAATAGTTTTCTTATTATATTTTGCTTGTTTGAGTCTAAATCAGACAGTGTACTGTTTGCATCGTGACTATTTTGAGCTATATGAAGACAGTAATATGGTTCGAGAACATCGTTATCTGGATAATAATGCAGATGATCATGTTCTTTGTTATCCCAGTTTTTGTGTTCGTCATTTTTTTTGTAATTATTTAAATATCAGAAAATGGACGAATGTAAAGGATTTTAAATATTATCTTCCAGGAATAGAAAATCATGAGTTGCTATACAAGCTTCCTCCTACAGGTTATGTATTTGAAGGCAACGATCCGATGATATGTCTATTCCAAAAGTCCTTGCTGCATGATATGTCTTGTTTGAAAGATGTGCCTTATTATGGTTATTTAGACCCAGATTTTGAGAAATTTACCCCCTTCTTAGAAGAGTACCTATTACATTTTGACGAAAATGAGGGTTGTTCTTGCTTTTGGCCTGAATTATCAACACAAGCTGCTCGTATTAGTGATGTTGGATATATTTTACTTCAAGATTTATTTATGAATACGAGTTTGTCTTTTTTGATAGATTCAAGTTATCAGCGTTATTTGATAGGTAATAATTATAGAAAATTAAATGAACATGGAATAACTATAGCATGTATTTGCAGAACTTTTTTATTTTCTCAATATTATCGATTGGTTAATCATATTTTTCAATATTCTCAGGAAGTTTATGAAGTTCAATGGATTACATTGCAAGAATTGAATGTTATTTATGAAAAACTACAATCAATCTTAAATATACTTGCATCAGAGTTTCATCTTCTTTATGAAGAGTGCTTGCATAAACATCCAACGCAAAAAATCCTACAAGAGAGGATCTTTACAGCAGGTATAGTTCAGAATACTAAAGAATCATTCGATTGTAAGTTCAAAGATCGAAAACCTTCTTGTAAGATGAAATTAGAGGGCAGTAGAAAGAAAAAATCTACATCGCCTTATTGTGCTCTAACTTTCAAAAGCGAAAATGATTGTACTAAATCCGATGAACAATTGTTGTCTTTGCCATCTTTTGAAGATCAAGGTGATTTTTTTTCTGATTTTTTCTTGAATCAAGGGCTGCTATATAATGATCTATTAAGCTATGAACAGGCTATTGATTGCTTTAATAAGTCGATATTGCATGAAAATCAAAATAAATTAGCATATTTAGCACGTGCCTATGCCCATTTTGAACTTCGCCATTATGAGCAGGCATCAAATGATTATAAAATCGCCAAAAATCTAAATATTCAAGCACCGTTTGCTATTCCTTTAAAACTAAAATTTTATCTCCAAAATTATCAAGCAAGTATTTCTCCAGGCAATAAAACTGAGTTTTCGAAAGGATTTACTTTTGGAGCTATGAAAGGTTTTAATCAAGGAGCAAGAGATTTTTTCCCATCTGTTTGGCATAGTTTATCAGGTATAGGGCGAGGCTTTTGGACTTTTATAAGGGAGCCTGTAGAAGTAAGTCGTGAGTTTTTAAGCAGTGTTGAATTGTTTATTTCGGTGCTAAAGCAACAGATTTCTGAGGATGAACTTAAGGAAGTTCCTTCAAAAATTCATGAAATGTTGAAGCAATGGGATTCCATACCTGATTTTCAAAAGGGAAGGTATATAGGAGAAGTTATAGGGCATCTAGGTGTTGACGCGCTAAGTTGTACGACAGGTATAAAAATTGCACGTGCTTTTCGAGAATTGAAATATTCTCATGCATCTTTGACTTTTGAGACTTGGCATAGATCATCTGCAAATAGAAAGTTTATTTTAAATGGTATTTCTAAACAAGAGCATGAACGGAAAGAATTCTTCTCAAAAAGATGTTATTTGCATCTTGGACAGCAAGAAAAACACATTCCTGGTGCAAATAATTATTTAAAAGGGAGGAGTGAGCTTACAATTGGAGTCGAAAGGTTAGAGCAGTTGGCGGCTCCTAAGTTAGGAACAGGTATTCCTACAAGGGCAGCGTTTGGAGAAGGGGCATATAGAGAGTTGATTGAGTTCGAAGAAATTATAGGTGTGCATTATAGTCTCCCTGAGAAAATGCAAGCTCCGCAAAAAACTTTAACTAAAGTTGCAGAGGTTCACTATAAATCAGATGGAGGGTATCACATAGTTCCTGTGCACCCCAAGCGTCTTATGCGGAGAGATAGTAGATAATGGATAACTCAAGTATGCAAACCTCATTGAAGTTGGAGATATATAATATCTTACTAGGTAAAATCATTCCTTCGCTAAGAGCAATCTTATTGAGATGGGATGATGAAAATCAAAAAGCAAAAATTGAGATTTATCAGCATGGAGAAATCACCGCTACAATTAGAAATTATTACGAATTTATTCGCGGTTGGCTCAAAGTAAAAAAGTGGAGTGACTCTTGTGTTCTTGAGATTATTAGAAGGGATGCCCCCTTGGATATCCCTTCAGATGAAGTGTTTATTATATACCTTAGAAAAGAGCCCTTTCTTGACCCTATTCAAGTGGATGAATAATGCAATATAGCCCTGATGAAGTTGATTTTATCAATTCTATAAAACTATCTATTTACCGTGCTTTATGGGCAGAGATCGTTCCAACAATGAGAGCTATTGTTTTAATGTGGAGCCCGGGTGATGAAAAAGCTTGGCTATATTTTTATCACGATGGATATATTGAGCATGTTAAAATACGAGAACACTATGCTTCCATTATGACAGAAGTTGATGCAGATTATTGGGGGCGTGATGTTTGGTGTGATTATCAAGTGATAAGGTGTGATTACCCACAAACCATTCAAACCACTCCAGGTATTCTTGTTTACTTACGAAAAGAACCATTTTTAGATCCATAATTATGCGCTCTAGTGAGGGGAGCTCTCTTTTTTCTCGAGGGAAGGGGCGTCTTGATTTTCCGGTAGTTGAGCGCAAGGTGAGCGATGTGACGGGGGCTGGGGATACGGTGTGTGCGATTTTATAGTCGATTCAATTTAGAGTGACACACTCAAGCACCATCTTTTAAAGCTAGGCATTGCTTTCGAACTTGTAAACCAACTATGGTTTACTTCGTTCTCCAAGCTTCCCCTAGCTTCAAA